>Ga0172380_10002451_pt1 | contig 28433 bp, 27 predicted proteins | sample Leawe162metaG_FD_119747 | JGI IMG/M metagenome (GOLD analysis project Ga0172380, IMG submission 119747) | Leachate microbial communities from a municipal landfill in Southern Ontario, Canada - Leachate well 162 metaG | ecosystem: Engineered > Solid waste > Landfill > Unclassified | place... | reverse complement strand
GGATGGACGATAAAAACCACTTCATAATGTCGCATGCAATCTCCTTATGGGTTAAGCTCCCCCGCATGCGCTTCGGGTGGAGCAAGGTGGAAAGAGGCGCGATTCTATAGAAATACTGGATTGATATCAAGGACAAATTGTCTCTGGGTTGCCATAAACGGCGATGTTTTTTGCAGGAACGGCAGGCTCGGTAGACAAACCAACCACAATTCATCATCAGCATTGTCCATGGAATCTCACATCGCCGACATCTCAAGAGTCATCCAACTCGCTGTTGCGCCGGTATTTCTTCTGACGGCCATCGCCACACTGGTGACCACGCTGAATAACCGACTGGGCCGGATCGTGGATCGGCGAAGAGTGGTCCTGGAACACCTCGCGGTGGACACGGCCAATGCCGAGGCAACCCCGGCACATAGAGAACTCGCCACGCTCTCGCGTCGCTCGCGATTGGTCTATCTGTCGATCTTCTCGGCAGTGCTGGGCGCCCTGCTGATCTGCCTGGTTGTCGCCAGCGCTTTCATGGCTGCGCTGCTGACCTATGACCTCTCGCGCCTGGTCGCCGGCCTGTTCGTGCTTTCGATGCTTTCCCTGGTGGTTGCATTGGGACTGTTTCTGCGCGAAGTCTTTCTGGCCGTATCCCACTCGGTTCATTTCCGCCGTTGAGTGAAACCGTCAAACCGATTGCCACCCTGCGCCTTAGACGGAAAGTTTGCGCCCGACCTTTTTTTGAACTGACTCGATCTTGGATTTGATGCGGCCGCCCGGACCCGCCCGGTAGTCAATTTTGATCTGGGTGCCAATCCTCTCGCAATCGGTTTTCATGGCCTCAAAGCACGCAGTGACAACCGCCATCACCTCGGCCCATTCGCCTTCGATGATGGTGCCCATCGGCGTCAATTGGTAGGGCAAGCCGCTCTTGTCGATGATGTCGAGCGAGCGGGCCACGTAAGGACTCATGCTTTCCCCTTTGCTGGCAGGCGCCATGGAAAACTCAAGCAATACCATCAGGAACTCCTTTAAAAGTGTGCAGCAGTAACCGACAGATTAGCACCCCAGACCCAACTTCGGGCACCAGCACCCCAGACCCAACTTCGGGCACCAGTACCCCAGACCCAGCTTCGGGCACCAGCTAGTCTCCTGGTTGCAGGATGACAACGGCTTCCCGGATCTTGCCCTCTCTCAGCACGGAAACCCTGATGCTGTCGCCCACCTTGAAGTCATCCAACCGGGCGATAAATTTGCCCACGCTGTCGACCGGCTTGCCCTCGATGGCCGTGATGATGTCTCCCGGGACCATGCCACCGCTTCTGCTGACGGTCACACCCTTCAAGCCGGCCATCGCGGCAGCCGAACCTTGCGCGGCACGCAGGACAAATACACCTTTCACATTGAGCATGGCACTCAGTCGTCGGTTGAGGTCCTCATCGATTTCTATGCCCAGGGCCGGACGGATATATTTACCCTGACGGATGAGCTGCGGCACGACGCGATTCACGGTATCCGCCGGAACGGCGAACCCGATTCCGGCGTTGGCGCCGCTGGGGCTGTAGATCGAGGTGTTGATGCCGATGAGCCTTCCCGCCGAATCGAGCAAAGGTCCGCCCGAATTGCCCGGATTGATTGCAGCGTCTGTCTGGATCAGGTGATCGAGCGAAGACCCCCTGTCATCCGGCAGTGATCGATTCAATGCCGAAATAAGGCCACTGGTCAGGGTCCAGTCGAGTCCGAAGGGATTGCCGATCGCGTACACCCGCTGACCCACCTTCAGATCGTGGCTGCTGCCCAATGGAATCGGCGGCGGATGCGTGAAGCCCGTGCCAATCCTCAGGACAGCAATATCGTGTACCGGGCTCGCGCCGACCAGGCTTGCCCGATAGTCGCTGCCATTCGCCAGTGTGACCGTCGCCTCGCTGGCGCCTTCGATCACATGGTAATTGGTGACGACATGGCCCGCATCATCCCAGATGAAGCCCGAACCGGTACCCCGCGGCACAGAGAGGACATTGCGCGACCAGAAATCCCTTACCTGTTCCCGTGTCGTAATGAAAACCACTGAATCTCGCGACCGCTCGAACAGGTTGATGGTCGATCGCTCCTCCGCGCTCAACTCCCCCCTGGGCGTCACCTAGCGTGGCAGGGCATCCTTGCCGGATGGCCGCGCCGCCACAAAACTCATGAGACCCGCAAGCAATGTTGCGAGAATCAGAAAGTAAGCCGGTCTCAGCAAGCCATGGCCCCGAACAAACATCACATCACCTTGATTTCTACCTTACGGGTTTGCGCATGTTCGATCTTGGGTATGCGCAGCTTCAGTACGCCGTTCCTGAACTCTGCGTGCACCTTGCTGCCATCCAGTTCTTTCGACAGAGTGAACACACGACGGTAACCGGGAAGGCTCACCTCGATATGACTGGCATCCATGCCTTCGGGAAAATCAAGCACAACGTCGCCTTCAAGCGTCAGTGTGTCTGACTCGATCTGCAGGCTCAAGCGGTCCTTGGGCACTCCGGGCAGATCGGCATACAAGGTTATGCCTGCCGAATCCTCGACGACATCGACCGGCGGCAGAATCGCAGCTTCCTTGCGCGAAGTCTCGTGGCTTGCTGTGGTTTTATCGCTCATTTCCGGCTCCTTATTGAATTGAAATGCGGCGAGGCTGCGCAGCCTCCTTGCGGGCAATGCTGATATGCAGCACCCCAGCGTTATAACGCGCTTGCGCGGCGGCGGGATCGGCATCATCCGGCAGCGTCACCACGCGACTGAAACGCCCGGAGAAACGTTCATCGATATGTACGGCCGCCTTCTCCGGAACATCTTCATGCGTCCGCTCGCCGGAGATGGTCAGGACGCCTTTTTCGATTTGCACATCCAGGCTCGACGGCTCGATGCCCGGCGCAAAGGCGTAAATTTCGACGGACCTCGGTGTGCCGCCCACGTTCATGGCAGGAAAGCCGCCACGTGTAAAACCCCGGATGCTCGGAGAAATGTCAGGCGACTGCTGCACATCACGCTGCAACCGTTCGAGTTCCGCAAACACATTGCGTGGGAATAGTGTGCGATACAACAACATGGTAAAACCTCCTTTCGATGAAATTCCAGAGTCAGAATTGAGGCCTGCACCGCGCTATATAAGGCCGGGCTCTGCGACTTCAATATCTTGATAAACTACGTCACGCCACCATATATAGTTTTTTCCCACGGCTTGTGTCGGAGATGCCGACCATGGAAATGAAAAAAATAAATTCCGGGAAGCTTCGCGCCATTGGCTACGACGCCCGCAATCGCCTGTTGCAGGTGCAACTCGACGATGGCTGCACGCTGGAATACAGCGGCGTGGGTCAAGGAATCTGGGACCGACTGAGTAACTCAGGCGCTGCCTGGAGCTTCTATCGCGATAACATCGAGGAAGAGTTCACTGCGAAACGGGTGTCCGGACATGCTGTCAGGGAAAAAAACCCTCTTGACGACCTGTTCAAAAAACCAGAATAGAGTGGCCATTCAAACCTATTGCTTGCAGGGATAATCCGAGACGAGCCCTTGCTGATGAGCGTCTTCCGTTTCATAATCCCTGACCCGCTAACGCTGCTGCACATGACCCCCATTCCCCAACAATGAACGACAGCGTAATCCCCCTCGTCGATGCCCGCAACGCACTGAAAATCGGCGGTTGCAGCAGCATTGCAACCACAGCGGAAGCAGTGGATACGCGCGGACGACGATTGCGCGACTTGCGCATCTCGGTAACCGACCGCTGCAATTTCCGCTGCATCTATTGCATGCCGAAAACAGTGTTTGGCCGCGACTACCCGTTCCTGCAGCACAAGGAACTGCTGTCCTTCGAGGAAATTGCGCGTGCTGCCCGAATTTTTGTCTCGCTCGGGGTCAGCAAGATTCGCCTGACTGGAGGCGAACCCCTGCTCCGCCGTGACATCGAACGCCTGATCGAAATGCTGGCTGTCATTCCCGGTCTGGAATTGACCCTGACCACCAATGGCTCGCTTCTGACGCGCAAGGCACAGACTTTGCGGGATGCCGGGCTGCAGCGCGTCACCGTCAGTCTCGATGCACTCGACGATGAGACTTTCCGGAAAATGAACGATGTCGATTATCCGGTCAGCCAGGTGCTCGAAGGCATTGCCGCGGCTGAAGCAGCGGGACTGATGCCGATCAAGATCAACATGGTGGTCAAACACGGCACCAACGATCACGCGATTCTGCCCATGGCGCGCCATTTTCGCTCGACACCCTCGAACCCCGGACATATCGTGCGTTTCATCGAATACATGGACGTCGGCAGCAGCAACGGCTGGAAGCTCGACGAAGTATTGCCCTCAGCCAAGGTAGTTGAGCGAATCTCTAGCGAAATGCCGCTGCTTCCCATTGACCCCAACTACTCCGGCGAAGTGGCCGAGCGCTGGCGCTATGCCGATGGCAGTGGTGAGATCGGCGTCATTTCCTCGGTGACCCAGGCTTTCTGTTCGAGTTGTACCCGACTCAGGCTGTCCACGGACGGATCGCTTTACACCTGCCTGTTTGCCGATCGAGGTCATGACTTGCGCAGTTTGCTCCGCTCGAGCCAGTCGGATCAAGAGATCGGCGCTTCACTCGGGTCCTTATGGGCCAAGCGCACTGACAACTACTCCGAGCAACGCTCGGCGGCAACCGCGGCGCAAAGAAAAATTGAGATGTCCTACATCGGTGGCTAATCAACCCTCCGGGCACAAGCCTCTCCTCACCCAAGCCGCCCGTCCTGTCACCATCACCGTTTCCGCGATCAACGAACAGGGTGAGACAGTGCCCACCCTGATCGCCGGCGAGCACCCCCTGACCGTGTATCTCGACAAGCACGAGATCGTCACACTGATGACGCTGGGCGCGGCACCCGAAGCGCTGGTGCTGGGTTATCTGCGCAATCAGAAACTGGTCGCCGATATCGGTGACATTGCTGCTGTCCAGGTGGACTGGGAAACCGATTCTGCCGCCGTCACCACCCACACCGGCAGTCAGGATGTGGCTGATCGCATGGCACACCGCACCGTCACCACCGGCTGCGGCCAGGGAACCATGTTCGGCGACCTGATGGACGATATTGACAGCATCGTCCTCCCGCCTGCGGGCAAACTGACGGAAGCGGCACTGATGCATCTGCTCGACAATGTACGCCGTCACGAGTCGGTGTACAAACAGGCCGGTGCCGTGCATGGCTGCGCACTGGCTTCCGCCGCCGGTGATATTCTGTTGTTCGTGGAGGATGTCGGCCGGCACAACGCGGTGGATGCCATTGCTGGCCGCATGTGGCTGGAAGCAATCGATGGCGGTGACAAAATTTTCTACACCACCGGCCGACTGACCTCGGAAATGGTGATCAAGGCGGCTCAGATGGGAATCCCCTGTCTCGTCTCGCGCTCGGGTCTGACGGCGATGGGTTATCAGATCGCGCAAAAGGTCGGACTGACCCTGATCGGTCGCGCCCAGGGCAAACACTATCTTTTGTTTGCCGGTGGGCAGCGCTTCAGCAAAGAACGCGAATGAATCGAGACAAGATCACCGGGGTGATTCTCGCTGGCGGCCTGGCGCGGCGGATGGGACACATTGACAAGGGCTTGCTGCAATTTCGTGGCAGGTCAATGATCACCCATGTGATCGACCGACTGGGTCCGCAAGTGGATTTTCTCATCCTCAATGCCAATCAGAATCGCCCGGTCTACGAGAAGATGGGCTATCCGGTCATCGCGGATGCGGTGGACAACTTTGCCGGACCGCTTGCCGGTCTTCATGCGGCTCTTTCCGCCTGCAACACTTCCTTGCTTGTCAGCGCACCGTGCGACTCCCCTTTCCTGCCCGATGACCTGGTTGCCAGGCTGCACGCCGGCCTGGACGAAGCCCAGGCTCAAATCGCTGTGCCTCTCAGTGGCGGCTGGCGTCAACTGGTTTTTGCCCTGTGCCGCCGGGAAGTGCTCGACAGTCTGACACGCTATCTGGATGGCGGTGGACACAAGGTGGAGAGTTGGTACGCCACACTCAAAGTGATTGAAGTGCCCTTCCCCAACCAGGCCAACTTCGCCAACATCAACACGCTCGAAGAACTCGAAAGACTGGAATCGACATGACTACTCTTGCACAAGCATTCTCCTGCATGTCCGATTACGACCCGAATGCGCTCACGGTCAGCCGGGCGCAGAAGATCATCCTCGATCTCGTCGCTCCCCTCGAAGGACATGAGCGCGTTTTCATCAAGCACGGTTTGAACCGGATCCTGGCGGAGGATGTCGTCGCTCCGTTGAATGTACCGGCGCACAACAACTCGGCGATGGACGGCTTTGCAGTCCGTCATGCAGACCTCGCTCCGACTGGCGACACCCGGCTCAATATCGTCGGAACGGCCCTGGCCGGACGCGCCTTCGAAGGCACCGTCAAACCTGGCGACGCCGTCCGAATCATGACGGGAGCACGAGTCCCGGAAGGTCTGGACAGCATCGTCATCCAGGAAGACACCCAAGTTGAAGGCTCCGCTGGCAACATCGTCGTCATTCCACCGGGGCAGCGCGCAGGCCAAAACTTTCGTCACGCCGGCGAAGACCTGAAGGCGGGACAAGCGGCGTTGACCGCAGGCAAGCTTCTGCGGCCGGCCGAAATTGGCCTGCTGGCCTCACTCGGACAGGTCGAAATCTCGCTGCATCGCCGTCTGCGGGCAGCGATCTTCTCTACCGGCGACGAGCTCGTATCTCTGGGCAACCCGCTACAGCCTGGCCTGGTCTACGACAGCAACCGCTACACCATTACCACCATGCTTGAACGCCTGGGCTGCGAGGTCATTGACATGGGCGTGGTGAAGGACGATCCGGCGACACTCGAGAAAACCCTGCTGACCGCAGCAGGCTGCAGTGACGTCATCATCACCAGTGGTGGCGTCTCGGTCGGCGAGGCCGATTTCATCCGAAGTCTCATGACACGGCTGGGCGAGGTTGCCTTCTGGAAAATCGCGATGAAACCCGGCCGCCCCATGGCCTTCGGCAAAATCGGCGACGCTGGCAATTCCGCCTGGCTATTTGGCCTGCCGGGCAACCCGGTCGCGGTGATGGTGACCTTTTACCAGTTCGTGCGTCCTGCCTTGCTGAAAATGATGGGTTCGCAAACGACTGCCTTGCCGACCTTCCGTGTTCCCTGCCTCAAACCCTTGAAGAAAGCGCCGGGGCGCACGGAGTTCCAGCGGGGCCTGCTGATTCAGGACCAGGGAACATGGTGCGTGCAACCCACCGGCGCACAAGGCTCGGGCATCCTCAGTTCGATGTCGGATGCGAATTGCCTGATCGTGCTGGAACATGACCGCGGCAATGTCGCCGCCGGAGAAATGGTGAGCATCCAAGCCATGGAAGGACTGGTCTAAACATACTACAAAACAATGCATTAGAAAATTTACACAACCCCATTTGACAGACGAACGTTCGTTCGTGTATGCTTCGTTTCGCAGTGATTCGAACATAGCAGTCAGTCCAGGCATCGATGGGCTCGTCAGGGGGTCGAATGATCAAGGCATCTGTCTCCGCCAGCACAACTACCGCTCATTCTGAAGAGCCAGTGCAGAACCGCAGTCCGGCGGAACACTCCAGGCTGTTGCGTCGCGAAGCGCAGCGTGCCGAGATTCTCGAGGCGGCAGCACAAGCCATTGCCGAACACGGCTATCACGGCATGACCATGCGCGGCCTCGCCCGTGCGACCGGAAAAGGCCTGGCCAGCTTCTACAACTATTTCTCGTCAAAGGAAGATCTGCTGTTCTCGCTGCAAAGCGACGCCTTTGAAACCATGACCAACTCGGCCAAGGCAGCGCTTGAGAATGTCCCGGAACCCGTCGAACAACTGTATATCTTTGTATTGAATTACCTCCGCTATGCGGCTGAACACAAGTCGGTGATACGGGTTCTGGTCCATGAGGCCTCGGCGTTGCCTGCGGGCCGACGCAAGACGGTCCGCCTGTTGAAGGAGGGCTACTTCAATCTCTGCCGGGACATCGTCGCTGCCATACTCACCGCCGGATGCAAGTCGCCCGGGGCCGAGGGCGCATCCATTCTTGATCCGGCGGAAGTTGAACGTGTTACTTACAGCGTCTTCGGCATGCTCAACTGGAGCTACGGCTGGTACGACCCCAAGCAACACGGTACGCCACAGGATGTCGCCCGGTCGATCCACTCCCTTGCGGTATGCGGTCTCGTAGCGCAGTGCCCAAACCGCCAGTCACAGGGAAACCTGCAGCATTACCTCGGCGCAATCGCCCCGCCACCGCTCGTGGGAAAGAACGACCAGAGCGGTGTAAGCGGTGTAAGCGGAGCAAACATCGGCAACCGAAATTAGAAAAATCCGGCGCAGGACATCGCGACAAATACTACGAAAAGCAACACTGTCTGAGAGAGGACCAGAGAAATGCGGTACGGAGAAATTGGATTCGATTTGGAAGTGGATCTTTCCCGCGGCAGCATCGACCGGGTGGATACTGATCCGAATGACACCAAGCTTTACCTGGGAGGGCTTGGCACCAATGCCAAGATCATGTGGGACCGGGTTCCGGCGGAGACGGAGCCATTTTCCGAAGACAACCTGCTGATTTTCAGCACCGGCCTGCTCTGTGGCACTGCAGCGCCCGGCTGCAACCGCACCATCGTCACGACCATATCGCCGCAGACAAAACTGGTCGCCTATTCGATGATGGGCGGATTCTGGGCGCCGGAACTCAAGTATGCCGGCTACGACAAACTCATCATCCGCGGCAAGTCCGAGGATCTGGTCTATCTCTGGATCAGCAACGACAAGGTCGAAATCCGCGATGCCTCCCACCTCAAGGGCATGGGCGCAACCGAAACCTCGGAAGCAATCCGCAAGGAACTGAACGATCCGGACATCCAGGTCGCAGCCATCGGCCTGGCCGGTGAAAACCGCGTTTTCTACGCCTCCATCGAGCAGGGCCGCTCCAGTGCCAGCCGCGGTGGCATCGGCGCGGTCATGGGCGACAAGGGGCTCAAGGCAGTTGCCGTGCGCGGCACCAAGGACATCAACATTGCCGACCCGGCCAAGTACATGGAACTCTGCAACGATGTGCTCAAGTACATCAAATGGCGCGAGGATCACCCGATCCAGGGCGTGCCGCCGATTCTGCAGGGACTCGGCTCTCCGCAGGAAATGGCCATCGTCGACGAAGAATGGCACACCACCAACTTCACCTGGGGCAACTCACGCACCCGTCGCAAGGACTTCTGGACCCACGAAATCGAACAGAAGTGGAAAGAATCCCAGGAAAATGTGCGCACCCGCCTGATCAGCTGCCACAACTGCCCGATGAAGTGCGGTGCCACCATTTCGGTGCCGGGCCTGCCAACCTACATGATGAAGTGCTACTCCAAGCTGACCTACACCATGGCGGCGTTCTCGGATCTGGACTTCGGCTTCAAGATCGCCCAGAAGGCGACCGAATACGGCCTCGATGGCTTCTCGGCACCGCAGGCCATGGCCTTCGGCCTGGAATTGCTTGAAGCCGGCATACTCACCAAGGACGATTTCCCCGGCATGCCCGATGACAACGAAGGCCGCTTCTTCTGGCTGATCGAGAAGATCGTGCGCCGCGAAGGCATCGGCGACTATCTCGCCGACGGCACCTACTGGGCGGCCCGGCGCATTGGCAAGGGCGCGGAGAAGTACGACCACAACACCATCAAGAAACACGAGCAATTGCCGCTCAAACTGGGCATGCTCAACCCGGTCTATTACCTGATGTATTCGACCGGCGAGAAAATCAACATCACCCAGATCGAAGGCCAGTTCCCCCAGGAACCGTTCGCCACCCGCGAACTGCGCGAGGAATTCGTCAAGGACTGGATCCAGGTGCCCGACGAGAAGTTCAAGAAATACTATGTCGATTGGGAGCCGCGCGGGGAAATGTCTAACCCCTACTACCCGACGGTCGAGGCGAGTTGCGAAATCGTCGACTGGATGGAGAAGATGCATTACATCGACGACTCCCTGGGCATGTGCGCCGGATTGTCATCCTTCCCGCTCAAGCCGCCCTACCACATCCACAACTATCCCGATTTCATCACGGCAGCGACCGGCATCAAGATGAGCAAGGACGACCTGTGGCAGACGGCGACACGCACCCGCACCCTGATGCGCGCCCTCAACGTGCGCCGCGGCATGCGCCGTGCCGACGACAAGCCGCCGGAGGACCATTGGAGAAAGCGCTTCCCCGATCTGGAGAAGCAATTGCTGGATCAGTACTACAAACTCAAGGGTTTCAACGACCAGGGCATCCCCACCAAGGAATCCCTGGAACAGTTGGAGTTGGGATACGTCGCCGCAGAATTTGAAGAGAAAGGGATTTACGTCAATGGCTAAGGTCAAGAAAATCGTCAAGTCCATCACCATCGATGCGGACAAGTGTAACGGCTGCAAGGCCTGCGAGGTGATCTGCTCTTCGTGGCATGCCACGCCACGCTACAGCAGCAACAACCCGGCACGCTCGCGCATCCGCGTCGTGCGTCTGCCGTTGCGTGACATCTACCTGCCGGTCTATGCCGGCGAGTACACCGAGGCGGAATGCACCGGCCGCGACAAATACATCATCGACGGCAAGGAATACAACGAGTGCGATTTCTGCCGCGCCTCCTGTCCCTCGCGCGCCCTGTTCCATGAACCGGATTCCGGCCTGCCGCTGAAATGCGACTTGTGCGAGGAAACTCCGGCGCTGGAAAAACCGAAGTGTGTCGAGTGGTGCCTGGCCGAGGCGTTGATCTATGTCGAGACCGAACAGGAAGTCGAAGAGGATGAACAGCCGAAGCTGGGCGACGTCGAAATCGGCATCGGTGCCATGATCGACAAGTACGGCTTGCAGCAGGTGCTGGATACCGTCGCCAGAATGGCGAAACCGTAAATCAACGAGCGATACGACAGGGCAAGAAAGCATGGAAACAGTAGCCCCCCAAAGAGAGATCATCGACGCGATCAAGGCGAGCGGCGGAGATGCTTTCAAATCCTGCTACCAGTGCGGCATGTGCGACACCGTCTGCCCCTGGAACAGGGTAGCCAAATTCAGCATGCGCAAACTGGTGCGCGAAGCCACTTTCGGCCTGACCGAGATCGACAACGAGGACATCTGGCGCTGCACCACCTGCGGCAAGTGCCCGCAGATATGCCCGCGCGATGTCCGGCAGATCGAATCCGGTGTGGCGCTGCGCCGCATCGCCACCGAGTACGACGTGTTCGCGGGCGCGGCCTCACCCATCCCCGGCGTCGCCGCCAGCCTCAAGGCCGAAGGCAACCCCTTTGGCGAGGCACGCTCGAAGCGCGCCGACTGGGCCAAAGACCTCAATGTCAAGCGCTATGCCGAAGGCATGGAAATCCTCTACTCCCCCGGCTGCTATCTGGCCTACGACCCGCGCGGCAAAAAAATCGCCAAGGCCACGGTGGAAATCCTGCAGGCTGCGGGCGTCGATTTCGGGATACTGGGCACCGACGAGAGCTGCTGCGGCGAGAGCATCCGCAAGACCGGCGACGAGAACCTGTTCCGCAGCCTGGCGCGGGCCAACATCGCCCAGTTGATCGGCAATGGCGTGAAGAAGATCCTGGTTTCCTCGCCGCACTGCTACCACAGCTTCAAGAATGAGTACCCGGAATTCATGGTGCACTTCGAGGTGGTCCACATCACCGAGTATGTGGATGAACTGATCAAAGGGGGCCGTCTCAAACTGACCAAGGAAGTCGCCAAGAACGTCACCTACCACGATCCCTGCTACCTCGGTCGCCACAACGGTGTCTTCGAGCAGCCGCGTGATGCATTGAAGAGCGTACCCGGCCTCAAGTTGAACGAGATGGCCGAGTCGCGCAAGAACAGCTTCTGCTGTGGTGGCGGCGGCGGCCGCATCTGGATGGAAACGCCCAAGGGCGAGCGTTTCTCCGACCTGCGCCTGGAGCAGGCGGCACAGACCGGGGCACAGGTCCTGGTCACATCCTGCCCCTACTGCATCACCAATTTCGAGGACAGCCGTCTGGGCCGACCGGATGGTGGTGCATCGATCGAGGTCAAGGACATGACCGAAATCATTCGAGAAGCGCTCTAGGCGAGGACAACATGGAATTCGGACTCCTGCAACAGCAATGGGATACACAACGCGTCCTGCGTGGCGCGGATGACAACGTCGGCGACGTCATGGTGGTCGGCGGCGGCATCAGCGGCATCCAGGCCTCGCTTGACCTGGCCACAATCGGTTACAAGGTTTATCTGGTGGAGAAGTCGCCGACGGTTGGCGGCAAGATGTCGCAACTCGACAAGACCTTCCCTACCAACGACTGCTCGATGTGCATCGAGTCGCCCAAGTTCATCGAGACCGACCGGCAGCCGAACATCGAACTGATGACCTACACCGACGTCGACTCCGTCGAGGGTGAACCGGGCGATTTCACGGTGACGCTACTCAAGAAGCCGCGCTACGTCATGGAGGATACCTGCACCGGCTGCACCGTTTGCGTCGAGTACTGCCCGGTCAAGATTCCCGACCCGTTCAACCAGAACCTGTCGATGAACAAGGCGGTGCATATCTATTTCTCACAAGCTGTGCCGCTAGTCACCTATATCGACGACAACTGCCTGTTCCTCAAGGACAAGACTTGTTCGATCTGCCAGACCGTGTGCGAGCCGGGCGCCATCGACTTCGGCCAGAAGGCGGAGAAGATCAAGGTCAAGGTCGGCGCCATCATCCTGTCACCAGGTTACGAGACCTTCGATCCCCTGCCGCGCAACGATTACGGTTACGGCCAGTACGCAAACGTGGTGACCAGCATGGACTTCGAGCGCCTGTTGTGTTCCACCGGCCCGCACGAAGGCCAGATCCTGCGCCCCTCCGACAAGAAGCATCCGCACAAAATCGCCTGGATCCACTGCGTCGGCTCGCGCCAGGTAAACCCGACGGGCGCCAACAGTTATTGCTCAGCAGTCTGCTGCTCTTACACCCAGAAGCAGGTGATCCTGGCCAAGGACCATCTGCCCGACATGCACGCCAAGATCTTCCACAATGACATCCGCTCCTACGGCAAGGATTTCGAGCGCTTCTACCAGCGCGCGCAGAAACTGCCCGACGTGCATTTCATCCGCAGTTACACCTCGATCGGATCCGAAGACCCGGTCACCGGCGACGTCTCGATCCGCTACACCACACCAGACGGCGTGGTTGAGGAATTCTTCGAACTGGTGGTCCTGTCGGTGGGACTGGCGCCAACCAAGGATGCCCAGCGTTTCTCCAAGGTCTTCGGCATTGAACTCAACCAGCACGGCTTCTGCAAGGTCGATTCCGTCAATCCGTTGCAGACCAGCCGTCCCGGCATCTTCACCAGCGGCGCCTTCCAGGGCCCGATGGACATTCCCGAAGCCGTGATGGGAGCCAGTGGCGCCAGCGCTCAGGTATCGAACCTGCTCATGTCGCGGCGCGGCCAACTCTCCGAGGAGCGGGTGTTCCCGGATGAGAAAGACACCTCGGAAGAAGAAGCCAAGATCGGCGTCTTTGTCTGCCGTTGCGGCGCCAACATCGGCCGCGTGGTGGACGTGCCGGACATCGCCGAGTACGCCAAGACCCTGCCGGGCGTGGTGCACGTCGAGGAAAGCCTGTTTGCCTGCGCCACCAACACCGCCAAGGCCATCTCCGACACGATTCGCGACAAGGGACTGAACCGCGTGGTGGTGGCCGCCTGCACGCCGCGCACGCACGAGCCGCTGTTCCGCGATACCCTGCGCGAAGCCGGCGTCAACCAGTACTTCTTCGATATGGCCAATATCCGCGAGCACTGCACCTGGGTGCATTCCAAGGAGCAGGAAGCGGCGACCGCGAAAGCCAAGGACATCGTGCGCATGTCGGTGGCCCGAGCCGGCAAACTGGAACCCCTGGACGAATTCTCCCTGCCCGTAGACAAGACGGCGCTGGTGGTCGGCGGCGGCGTTGCCGGCATGACCAGCGCCTTCACTTTGGCCGAGCAGGGTTACGAGACCTACCTGATCGAGAAAGCCTCCGATCTGGGTGGTATCGCCAACCGCCTCCATTACACACTCGAGGGACTGGACGTTCAGGCTTTCGTCAAGGACCTCAAGAAGAAAACTTATCGTCACCCCAAGGTTCACGTCATCACCGATGCCGTCATCCTTCATGTGGACGGCTATGTCGGCAATTTCACGACCACCGTCAAGTCCAAGGGAAGGACACGCACCATCAAGCACGGTGCCGCCATCATCGCCGTGGGCGCGGTCGAGTACCAGCCCACCGAGTACCTGTATGGCCAGGACGACAAGGTGATGACCCTGCTGGAAATGGAAGGCAAGCTCGCCAAGAAAGACGACAAGTTGCTGGCGGCGGAGAGCGTGGTGATGATCCAGTGCGTCGGCTGCCGCAACCAGGACCGCAACTACTGTTCCCGCGTCTGCTGCAGCGGCGCCATGAAGAACGCCTTGAAGATGAAGGAACTCAAGCCTGAAGCAGAGATCTACGTGCTCTTCCGCGATATTCGGACCTATGGCTTCCGCGAGGATTACTATCTCAAGGCATCCAACCAGGACGTCAAGTTCATTCGCTACGAGCCGGAAGACGAACCCAAACTGCAAGCATTGGCTGAGGGCGGGCGCAACTTCATCCGGGTGACGACGCCCGATCCCATCCTTGGCAAGAATCTGGAACTCGATGCCGATGCCATTGTCCTGGCGGCGGCGGTGATCCCCACCCCGGGTTCGACCGAACTGGCGCGCATGTTCAAGGTACCCTTGGGACCTGATGGCTTCTTCCAGGAAGCCCACGCCAAGCTGCGTCCGGTGGACTTTGCGGCCGAAGGCGTGTACCTCTGCGGCACCGCGCAGTATCCCAAGCACTTGTCGGAAACCATCACCCAGGCCTACGGCGCGGCGGGCCGGGTCCTGACCCTGCTGTCGCGCGACACCGTGGTCGCCTCGGGCGCGGTGTGCTCGGTGAAGGGCATGGACTGCGTCTCCTGCGGTGCCTGCATCTCGGTATGCACCTACGGCGCGATCGAATTCCAGGATACGCCGCGTGGCAAGAAGGCGGTGGTCAATTCCGTGCTGTGCAAGGGCGACGGGCTGTGCGTCTCGAAATGCCCGACCTCGGCCATCATGCTCTCTCACTACACGGACGACGAGGTGTTCAACCAGATCGACGCGGCGCTGGAATTGGTCTGACGAACATGCGAAATTCAGGCGCCCAAAATCATCAAACATCGTCACCCCGGCAAATACCCTCTGGGGCACAAGAGCCGGGGTCCAGGTTGGCGGCAACACACGGTCAGGCTACCCACTGGATGCCGGCTTTCGCCGGCATGACGACGCAATCGCAACGTAACCAATAAGGGAAAAGTATGGCTGCCCCCTCCGATTTCAAGCCGATCATCGTCGGCTTCCTCTGCAACTGGTGCTGCTACGGTGGCGCCGACCTGTGCGGCGTGTCGCGCTTCCAGTATCCGCCCTATCTGCGCGTGATCCGTCTGATGTGCTCGGGCCGTGTCGACCTGGAGTTCATCTTCCGCGCCTTCGCCAAGAAGTCCGACGGCGTGTTCATCGGCGGTTGCCATCTCGGTGACTGCCACTACAACCCCGAGGGCAACTACGACGCCCTGGGCAACAGCATGGTCGCCAAGCGCATCCTCGAAAACATCGGCGTCAATCCCGACCGATTGCGCCTGGAGTGGGTCTCCGCCGGCGAGGGCATCCGCTTTGCTGAAGTCATGAACGAGTTCGGCGCGAAAATCAAAAGCCTCGGCCCATTTGGCTCCAGCGAGGGCCGCGATGTCAGTGAGCTGCAGGCGGGACTCGAAGCCGCGACGCAACTGGTGCCCTACTTCAAGCTGGTCGAGCGTGAAAGATTCCGGGTACCCAGGAGAACCGAAGCCGGCTACGAGGAATTCTTCTCCAAGCCCGACTTCGAGCCGCTGTTCAAGGCCCTGATCATCGACAAGCTGGTGATGGGACGCATCATGGGCGCGCTGCGTGCCAATGGCAATGCGACAGCAGGTGATATCGCGCAGAAGCTGCACCTCGATGCCGCGGAGGTCGCCCGCCATCTCAATCTGCTGTCGCAGCAGGGCATCGTCAAGCTGAACGGCGGCCAGGCGCAGATCGCAGTCGCCGCCTGAAGCAAATCACTGTAAACCGAGGTTGAACGAACATCATGAGTGGAAACAATATCGACGGCATCATCGAGAAATACCGCGGCCAGCCGGGCTCACTGATTCACGCACTGGTTGAAATCCAGCACGAGAACCACTGGCTGCCCAGAGAAGTGATGCACCAGGTGGCCGATGCCCTGCAGGTTCCCTTCGCCCAGGTGATACAGATCGCCAGCTTCTACAAGGCCTTCAGCCTGACCCCGAAAGGGCGCCATGAAGTGCATGTGTGCACCGGCATGACCTGCCACCTGCGCGGGGCCGCCAAACTGCAGGCCAAGGTGGAGGAAGTCACCGGCCTCAAGGACGGCGAGACGGATGCAGAGAACCGATTCACCTTTGAGACCGGCGCCTGCCTGGGTAGCTGCAGCATCGGACCGGAGTTGATTGTCGACGGCAAGCATTACGGCCGCATGACCCCGGAAAAAGTCGAAGCCGTCCTGAAACAATACGAGTAGGTAAATCACCATGCCAAAGCTCCAATCTGCCGCCGAACTGGAAAAATTCAGGGCGGAAATCCTTGCAAAACGGGATCCTGCCAAACCCTGCATCGCAGTCTGCGCCGGTGCCGCCTGCGACGGCATGGACTCGGCGGCGGTCGCCGCCGCCTTCGTGGCTGAGGCTGACAAGTTAGCCGCCAAACTGGGTGACAAGATCGAGATCCGGACCACCGGCTGCCACGGCTACTGCGAGAAGGGACCGAATGTCGTGGTCACGCCCGGCGACATCTGCTACTTCGAAGTCCAGCCCGCCGACGTCACGGAGATCATCACCGCCACACTCAAAGGCGAGGTGGTCGAGCGCCTGGTGTACCAGGATCCGAAGTCCGGCGCCAAAGCGGTGCACATGAACGAGGTGCCCTTCTACAAGCACCAGACGCGGCTCCTGATCGGCGACAACCCGAAGATCGACCCGATGCGCATCGACGACTACCTGGCGGTCGGCGGCTATTCCGCCCTGGTCAAGGCTCTGACCACGATGACGCCGGATCAGGTCCTCGACGAAGTCAAGAAAGCCAACCTGCGCGGTCGCGGCGGTGGCGGTTTCCCGGCCGGATCGAAATGGGAAACCACCAAGAACGCGCCAGAGAAGACCAAGTACGTCATCGTCAATGGCCACGAGGGAGAATCCGCCGCCTTCATGGATCGCGCCATGCTCACCGGCAATCCGCACAAGATACTCGAAGGCCTGATCATCGGCGCCTATGCCATCGGCGCACAAAAGGGTTTCATGTACACCCGCCACGACATGCCGCGGCTCGAAAAGCATGTCCGAGCGGCACTCGCCCAGGCGAAAGAGTACGGTCTGTTGGGCACGAATATTCTCGGTTCCGGCTTCGATTTCGAGTGCGAGTTGCATTTCGATGTCGGCATCTTCGTCTCCGGCGAGTCCAGCGCGCTGATGCGTTCGATCGAGGGAAATGCACCGGAACCCCGGCCGAAATACATCCGCACCTCGGTTTCCGGCATCTGGGACAAGCCATCCAACCTCAACAATGTCGAGACCTGGGCCAATGTGCCGCAAATCATCAACAACGGCGCCGACTGGTTCACCAGCATCGGTTCGGAAAAGAGCAAGGGCACCAAGCTGATTTCCCTGTCAGGCAATGTCGTGAACAGCGGCATCGTCGAAGTACCGATGGGTACGCCGTTGCGCACCCTGGTCTTCGACATCGGCGGTGGCGTGCGCGACGGCAAGACCCTCAAAGCCATCCATTTTGGCGGCGCCATGGGCGGTTCCATCCCCGCCGACCTGATCGACGCTCCACTGGACTTCGACGGCATGTCCAAATTGGGTGCGCCGATTGGCGCCGGCGGGCTGCTGCTGATGGATGAGGACACCGACATGATCGAGGTGGCACGCTATCTGATGGACTTCCTGGTCAAAGAATCCTGCGGCAAGTGCGCGCCTTGCCGCGAAGGTATGCCGCAGATGCTGCACATCCTCACCAACATGACCCTGGGCAAGGGCAAACCGGGTGATCTGGAACGGCTTGAGGATATTGCCGAGGTCACAGGAGCGGCCAGCCTGTGTGCGCTGGGAAAGACTTCACCCGACCCATTGAAGAGCATGTTCCGCTATTTCAAGCCTGAATACGAAGCCCGGATTGTTAACCCCGCGGGCGGCAGTGGAGACACGAAATGAGTGAAATCGCCCTGAAAATCGATGACAAGGAAGTCAAGGTCGCCGCTGGCACGACCGTGCTGGAAGCGGCGCAACAGGCGGGTATCTATATCCCGACACTGTGCCACCACGAAAAGCTGGAAGCCTTCGGTGGTTGCCGCCTGTGCATCGTGGAAGTGGAATCACGCGGCTGGACCAGCTATGTCGTCTCCTGCCTTTATCCGGTGGCCAAGGACATCATCGTGCGCACCCGTTCGGAAAAGGTAGACAAGATCCGCAAGGTGATCGTCGAGGAACTGATGGCTCATGCCCCGGATGCACCCGAACTGGTGAAACTGGCCGAAGTGTACGGCGCCGACCGCAACCGCTTCGAGCGCAAGGAGTCGTTCTGCGTCGTGTGCGGCCTGTGCGTGCGTTACTGCGACGAGGTGAAGCATCTGAATGCTGTCGGCTTCATCGACAACGGCGCCAAGCGCGAAATCAGCTTCATTCCGGAAGTCGCCAAGGATGTCTGCTGGGAATGCCAGGAATGCTTCACCTTGTGCCCGACATCCTATGCGCAAGCCGCTTATCTGCTGACCGAAGCACTGGCCTTTCCGGGGCAGCGCAAGGTAGCCGCAGCCCGCGCTGCAAAAAAGCCCAACAAGTCACGGGTGATCCCCATCGCGGCAGTACCGACAAATTGAGACCCGTCATGCGCTGCAAGGAATAAAAATCACCGCAACATTCCGAAAAAAGCGCGGACGTCTTTAACGAAGAGTTCCGGCTGCTCGAACGCGGCGAAGTGCCCGCCCCTGGGCATTTCGGTCCAGTGGCGAATGTCGCAGAACTCGCCTTCCATCCAGCGCCGTACCGGCGGTGTGATTTCCTTGGGGAATACCGCAACGCCGGTCGGCACCTTGACCTGGCGCGCGGCACCCAGCCGGCGCCCGAAACTTTCCCAGTAAAGCCGTGCCGATGATACGGCTGTGGCAGTGACCCAATACAGCATGACGTTGTCGAGCAATTCATCGCGACTCAATATATTTTCCGGATGCCCGTCGCAATCCGTCCAGGCCCAGAATTTTTCCAGGATCCATGCTGCCTGACCAGACGGCGAATCGGTGAGACCGTAGCCCAAGGTTTGCGGCCGCGTCGCCTGCTGCTTGGAATATCCGGAATCCCAGTCCTTGTAATGCTTGATCGCTTTCAGCGTGCGCGCTTCCTCGGGCGTGGGATCGCCATCGAGTTTGGGCCGGGTACCCATCGCCAGGGTGATGTGGATGCCCGCGCAATGCTCCGGATCCTGCGCGCCAATCGCTGCAGTGATGGCGGATCCCCAGTCGCCGCCCTGGGCTCCGTAGCGCACATAGCCAAGACGCTGCATCAGCAACGCCCAAACCGTTGCAATTTTTTCCACGCCCCAACCGGTGCTCGTCGGCTTGTCAGAAAACCCGAACCCCGGCAATGAGGGACACACGACATGGAAAGCATCCGCGGCATCGCCACCATGCCGCGTCGGATCGGTCAGCGGCTCGATCACCTTGTGGAACTCGACCACTGAACCAGGCCAGCCATGGGTCAGGACCAGCGGCATGGCCTGAGGGTGAGGCGAACGCACATGCAGGTAATGGATGCCGAGCCCATCGATCCCGGTCCTGAACTGTTCGAACCGGTTGAGCATGGCTTCCCGCTTGCGCCAGTCATATTCGTCGGTCCAGTATCGGCAAACATCCTGTAGCCAGGCCAGCGGTACGCCCTGACTCCAATCGCCAACCAATTCTGCTTCCGGCCAACGTGTGTGGCGCAGCCGCGAGCGCAGATCAGTGAGCACATCATCGGGAACAACAATGCGAAATGGCTGAATGCTGCTGTTCATGATCATTTTCCTTAGGGTATTGCGCAAAGATCGGGCTACAGCCTGCTGCGATTGTAAAACGATCTTCATGTCCGGTTCTGCAACATGAATCTCATCGGGCTAAGTTATCATTGCGGCTATCATGGGGCGGTAGTTGGAGCCACGTTGAAACCTTCTTGTTTTGGAAAACAAATGATTCGCTCCACCACCGTTCCACAAAACAGTGAGATCAGCAAGTATCTGGCGGAAGCGCATTTGTACGACGCCTTCGAGGTGCCCATGGACACCAGCAAGCGCTCGGCGCTCGAAATTTATATCGACATTTTGTCAAAGACACCGGACTGGGTTAACGGTCTCATGGCGGCAAGGAACCGGATTGTCGCCCTGCTCGGCCTGAAGAATCTTGGCCAACTGGACAACGTCGACAGCAGAAAGACCCCCAGTTCATACAAGGTGGGCGATCATGTCGGCATATTTTCCATCCTGTTCCTCTCGGATCGCGAAGTCGTGCTCGTCGAGTCCGACAAGCATCTGGATGCCAAGGTCTCGATTTACAAAATCACAGGACCTCAGGGCGGTTCAGCAGTGATGTCGACCGCCATTCACGTCAACAATCTCCTGGGGCATGCTTACCTTCTTTTCGTCTGGCCCTTGCACAAGCTCATCGTGCCATCCTTGCTGGAGCGCTCGACTTGACGCTGGTCAGTCACTTGGCCTATTGAGATGACTCTGGTCGAGAAATTTGTCAGCGTAAACCACCGACTGATCAATACCCTGCGTGACCAGCAATTCGATGCAGGCATCGATCATTGGTGGAGGCCCGCACAAGTAGGCATGGCATTGGCTAAGCCTGTCGCCGAGAAGGGCGACGATATGGTCGGGAATCAAGCCGCGCCTGCCCAACCACTCGCCAGCCGCCGGTTCGCTGGAGAGGATCGGAATGAAATCGAATCGACCCAGCCATTGCTTTCCAAATTGTTCAAGCATGTTGAGCAAGTACAGATCCTGCTGGGTACGCGCGCCAAAAATCAGTGTCAGGTCACGTGGCTTGGTCGCTTTGCCCAACTCGGCTTTCAGAATGGCCATCAGTGGTGCCAAGCCACTGCCCCCTGCAATACAGAGGACAGGCGCAGGCGCCTGGCGCAGATAAAAGTCGCCATACGGTCCCTGCAGTCCTAGCGTCATGCCAACGCTGGCTTGCCCGAACAGCGCCTCCGTGAAACGACCGCCGGTCACTTTGCGAATGAAAAATTCGACGCGTCGTGAGGTGCCGCTATCGTCAGGACACGAGGCAAAGGAATAGTTGCGGGAAATCAACTCGCCGCCGTCGTTTGCGCGCAAGGATAGCTGCGCATACTGCCCAGGGGTGTATGCGATCGTTGCATCCAGGTCGAGCACAAGGCGCAGGATATCCTGGGTCAGCAGATCCATTGAGGCGATCGAACCCTGGCATTCCACCAAAGGATGCGCCGGACCCTGACGCAATTCAACACTGATGACTACATCCGATTTCGGAATACTTTGGCAAGCCAGGATATAGTTGTCGCGCAGTTCTTCTGCAGAGAGCAAGTAGCTTTTGTCGGTCAACTCCTTGACCTTGCCCTCAAGCAGTCGACACTTGCACTCCCCGCATCCTCCTGCGCGACAGTTATGCGGGAAAGCAATGCCTTGCTTCAGCGCGCCTTGCAGCAAGGTCTCGCTGGCAGCGATGCGAACATCGATGTCCGCCGGCGTGATCCGGAGCATGTAGTCAGCCGGAGATTTCCTGAAAAGTTTGCCGAACATCAAGAATGCCTTGTGAAAGCTCAGGCGCTGGCGACCATGAGTTCAGGCATGCCGGACTTCCGATTGGCCTCGGCAGCCAGTCGAAGTTCCCCCGGTGTAGCATGTTTGCGGTCCCACTCGATGAGTGCCGGCGCCATCATGCGCTTGAAAAGCGGCGGATACAGCCCGATCAGCACCATCGTGATGTAGCCCCCTGGCAACATCGGTGCGCCAGGGTAGGCGTTCAACGTCCAGTAAGGCGCATCGGCTTCTGCATGATGATGGGAATGCCGGGCCAGGCTGTAGAGTACGTTCGAACTCATCCAGTGGTTGGAATTCCAGGAGTGATGTGGTTGCACCGGTTTGCCGGTTTCACGGACGAGTCCGTAATGTTCAAAATAGTTGGTCAGTTCGAGGAACTGCTTGCCGACGAATACCACGGCCAGCCAGAGCCCGATCCCGGCCCAACCGGCGATGGCGTACGCCGCGAGGAACAGAACAAGGTTCTCCAACATGCCGCGCATGAACGGGCTTGCCAGCGGGTTCCAGATGGAGGCGCCGAGTTTGACCATGCGATCACGCTCGAGTTGGTAGGCATGGGTATAGCCTTCCAGCGTTGAACGCACGGTAAAACTGTAAAAGCTTTCACCACGGCGTGCGGTGGCGGGATCGGCAGGCGTGGCCACCCGTACATGATGGCCATAAACATGCTCAATGGCAAAAGTGGTGTCCGCCGTGAGCGCGAGCATCCAGCGTCCAATGAAAAGGTCGAACGGTCTTGAGGTCCGGTGCGTCAGTTCATGCCCGGCAACCGTGCCGCCGTATGCGTTCATGATCGCTGCCGAGAGCACACTGCCGAACCACATGCCGCCATGGCTGGTGGCATTTCGGGACGCCAGCAAATCGATGCCGAGATGCTGGCCAACCCAGGCGCCATACCCTATAAAATCGCCCGTGCCCATGAGCCACAGCAGGGTGAAATTCATGATGAAGAGCAAGGGCAGTATGGCGTAGAGCGGCAGGTTGAGCATAAACCGCTGCCCTTGCAGTGGCTCGGACAAGTCGGGGGGTAAAATCCAATCGCCAACGGTAAAGAGGATCACTGTGGCAACAAAGGGAGCCACGAGCCACCAGCCCCCCTGCATGAACGCCCAGATCGCCAATGTGACGCTAACGGGCAACAGCCAGCCTTTGATGTACTTGCTCATGTCTTCCTCCAGTTTTTAGCTTTGGGCATCGGGTTCCCGATGAAAGAGAACTTCCACGAATCAATGTTCGTTGAGAAATGAATATTACCGATCGAATACTCTTTTAAGGTTTCCTTTGGTGACAATCGATTAGTCATTTAATGACATAATGGACCGATGAATTCCATCCTTGATGAACTGCCCTGTCCAAGCACCTACTCGCGCATGCTGCTGCGGCGCTGGCAGCGGCAGGCGAAGGAATTGCTCAAGAGTACCGGGCTTGATGCCCACAGTCTTTTGCAGCAGACAACGGTTTCCGTCAGGCAGCAGTTGCAGATACTGCGCAATGCCAAACGACTTGCCGGTTCGCGTGATTGGGCACTGGAGTTCGGACGCGAATTGAGCATCAACAGTCACGGCCCTCTCGGCTTTGCTGCCGTCAGTGCCAAGACGCTCAGCGAAGGCCTGGATGTCTTCGGACAGTTTGTGCGCATTCGCGCTCCCTACATCAACGCGAGCACGAGTTCATCCGAGCGCAACCTGATCCTGCGCTTTGACGTGGATTTCCAAGCGCTCGACGACCTCGAAATACCCATGGCCGAGATTCTGCTGCAAGTGGCGTCAGCCTACGTCGTTGCCGTGTTGGGCGAGGACGTGAGCAGTATGGCCCTTTGCTTCCGGCACGGCGCGCGGGGCTATGCCAGCCGCTATTCCCGGTTCTTCAAGGGATCTTTCGAGTTCAATGCCAATTTCAATGGCGTTGTTCTTCCTGCATCGTTTCGGGTGATCGAGTGCCCCCTGCATGACGAAAGCGTCTATCGTTCATCCATCCTTCGCTGTCGTGAAGATCTGCAGGCAGTACTCGCACCGGATGATGTGGTGGCTCGCACCCATCATTGGCTTGCGAAACATTTCGACCAGATAGCCACCAATCACAGCGCCATCAGTTTGCCTCGCCTGGAACAACTCGCTACAGAGCTTTGCGTCACGCCACGGACGCTGATCCGGCAACTCGCCAATAAAGGCACATGTTTTAGCGACCTGCGGACGACGCAGCAACTCGGCATGGCGCAACGCATGCTCGACGATGCGCGCTACAGTGCCAGCGAAATCGGCACATTGCTCGGCTATGACAACCCGGCAAACTTCGCGCGCGCGTTTCGACGGCTAACAGGTATGGCTCCAGGTGAATTTCGGCGGCGCAAGAGAAGCGAGTAACTTCATACCCCTCACATGGTCAATCGCCGCGCAACGCCTCCAGCGCCGGCCGCCGCAGTGCGCCTGCCGTACCCAAACGGCCGGTGAGTGCCACGCCGATGCTGCCGACTGCCAGGCCCCAGACCAGCAAAGTCGGATCAGGAAAATAATCCAGATGGAAGACAAAGCGCGCCAGTGCCCAACTGATACCTGCCGTGCCCAAGCCGGCCAGCAGACCGGCAATCGCACCCAGCGCAGCGAACTCGGTGAGCAGGGCGAACGTCAATTGCCGGCGGCGTGCCCCGAAGGTGCGCAGCAATGCCAGCTCGTAAATTCGCTCGTCGTAGCTCGCCTGCAGGGCGGCGTAGAGCACCGTCAGCCCGGCCAGCAGGGCAAAGCCAAACACCACCTGCACGGCGCTTGCCAGCTGATCGAGCGACATCTGCATTTGCCGCAGCAGCGAGGCAACATCGATTACGGTCAGGTTGGGGAATTGCCTCACCAGGCCGTTGATGAACGCCGCCTGCCCTGCCGGTAAATGAAAGCTGGTGATGTAGGTGGCAGGATATTCTTCCAGAACGCCAGGCGGAGTAATGACGAAAAAATTGACTCGCATCGAATCCCAGTCAAGGCGCCGCAGCGAAGTAATTTTACCGCTCAGCTTCCTGCCGGCAATCTCGTAGGTGAGTTCGTCGCTGACTGCCAACTTCAGCGTTTCCGCCAAACCTTGCTCCACCGAAAACTCGGTTGATGTCGATGCAACAGCAGCACCCTTTCCATGCCATTGGCCCGCTTCGATGCTGTTGCCATAAGGCAATTCGGCTGTCCACGAAAGATTGAACTCCCGATCGACCAGGCGTTGCGCCCGTTCGTCGGCATATCTTGTGCTGGTCACCGCCTGCCCGTTGATCTGCACCAGGCGCCCGCGCACCATGGGTTCCAGGGTCGGCCTGGCCAGGCCCTGGCTCGAAAAATATTCAAGTATCGCGGCGCGCTGTTCCGACTGGATGTTGATCATGAAGCGATTCGGCGCATCTGCGGGAACCTTGCGCTGCCAGCTTTCAAGAAGATCCTGACGCGCCACTGTCAATAACAACAGTGCGGTCAGTCCCAGGCCCAGCGCTACGGTCTGCAGCAGGCTGGCCTTACCGTGCCGGCTCAGGTTGATCAAGCCAATACGCCAGCTCGAAGCGGCGCCGCCAGCAGCGCGCCCCAGCCAACGCAGAAAAAAATGCGCCAGCAATGTGTATACGGTCAGCGCCATGAGAAAGCCACCGGTCACCACGGCACCCAGACGCAAGTTGCCGGCAATCCAGAACATCAGCCCGACGAGCGCACAGCAGCCTGAGAGATAGGCGGTCCAGGACAACGTCTCGTCAGCAGCCCACTCGCGCCGCAGCACGCGCAGCGTGGTGACCGAGCGCAAGCGCAGCAGCGGCGGCAACGCAAAGCCGGCCACCAGCACCAGGGCAACCAGCAAACCGTGCGCCCAGGGGCGCCAGGACGAGGTGGGCAAACTGGCGAGCAGCAAACCATCGAGAATCTGCTGCAAGCCCAGTTGCACTGCATAACCGAGCAGGCAACCACAGATTGCGGCCAGCAGACCGAACAGCAGGAACTCGCCACCATGAATCGCCAGCACTTGTGACTCGCGCGCACCCAGGCAACGCATCACGGCACAGCCGTCGAGATGCCGGCGCATGTAGCGGTCGGAAGCGAAACCCACCGCCACGGCGGCCAGCACCACGGCCAGCAATGCGGCCAGATTCAGGAATTTCTGGGCACGTTCGAGCATGGTGCGAATTTCCGGACGTGCATTGCTCAGATCCTCGAGCCGCTCACCTCGTCCCAACAAAGGTTTGATCCAGGCGCTGAACAAATCGATCTGCTCTTTTGCGCCGGCCAGATGCAAGCGATAAGTGATGCGACTGCCGGGCTGGATCAATGCCGTGGCGGGCAGATCGTCGAGATGCAGCAGCAAGCGCGGAGCGAAGGCAAACAGATTGGCGCCGCGATCCGGTTCGAGCGTAAGCACGTTGGCGAATTTCAGATGACTGGTACCAAGCAGGACATCCGCGCCAGGGCTGACATTCAGCGCCGCAGTCAGGCGTTCATCCAGCCAGACCGATCCGCGCGACGGAATGTCTTTGGTCTCGGCATCGGCCAGATTGAGCGCAGCAGCCGCACGCAAGGCGCCGCGCAATGGGTAGCCAGGTGCCACTGCCTTGATTTCCGCGAGATGCACGCTGTCGCCCGCTCTGACCATGCTGGGGAAGGTGACGCTGTCGGTGATCTGCAAACCGCGGCGTTGCGCTTCGTGACGCGTTTCGGCTTTCCAGGGATGATCTGCAGTCAGCAGCAGATCGCCACCGAGCAACTGATGCGATTCCTGGATCAGTGCCTGGACGACGCGGTCCGTAAGAAACCCGACACTGGACAAGCTCGCAACAGCAAGCAGCAATGCCAGGCCCAGCACCGTCAACTCACCCGCATGCCAATCGCGCAGCAGCATGCGCCACATCAAACGCAAAGTGTCCATCAGAAAGCGCGCAGTTGTTCGATGGCCTGCTCGACGCGATCCAGCGCAATCACTTCCATGCCCTTGATCGGCTGCTTGGGCGCATTCGCCTTGGGAATCAAGGCATGTGTGAAACCGAGCTTGGCGGCCTCCTTGAGGCGTTCCTGGCCGCGCGGGGCAGGACGGATTTCACCCGCCAGGCCGACTTCGCCGAAAGCGATCAATTTGGCCGGCAGCGGTTTGTTGCGCAGCGACGAAACGATCGCCAGCAGCACCGCCAGATCCGCCGCGGGTTCGGTGATGCGCACCCCGCCGACGGCATTGACGAACACGTCCTGGTCGAAGCAGACGATGCCGGCATGCCGGTGCAATACCGCAAGCAGCATCGCCAGACGGTTCTGCTCGAGGCCGACTGTAAGGCGGCGCGGATTCGGGGCGTGCGTGGCATCCACCAGCGCCTGGATTTCCACCAGCAAAGGGCGCGTACCTTCCTGTGTCACCATCACGCAACTGCCCGAGACTTCTTGCGCATGCTGCGACAGGAATAGCGCGGAAGGGTTGGAGACGCCGCGCAAACCCTTGTCGGTCATGGCAAACACGCCCAGTTCATTCACGGCGCCGAAGCGGTTCTTGACGGCGCGTACCAGGCGGAAAGAGGAATGCGTTTCGCCCTCGAAATACAGCACGGTGTCGACGATGTGTTCCAGCACGCGCGGTCCGGCCAGGGCACCCTCCTTGGTAACGTGTCCGACCAGGATGATGCAGGTACCCGACTGCTTGGCATAACGCGTCAGATGAGCCGCGCATTCTCGCACCTGTGCTACCGAGCCCGGGGCAGATTGCAGCGCTTCGGAATAGAGCGTCTGAATCGAGTCCATCACGGCCACTGCTGGCTGCTCGCGCGCCAGAGTGGCGAGAATTTTTTCCAGGCTGATTTCCGCCAGCAACGCGAGGCCTTCCGTCGGCAACTGCAGACGTCTGGCGCGCAAGGCCACCTGCTCGCCGGACTCCTCACCGCTCACGTAAAGCACGCGCTGGCCCGCCTCGGCGAGGCGACACAGCGCCTGCAGCAGCAGTGTCGACTTGCCGATGCCCGGATCGCCGCCGATCAGCACGACGCCGCCGGCGACCAGGCCGCCGCCGAGGACCCGATCGAACTCCTCGATGCCGGTCGCAGTCCGGGGCTCCTGGCGTGGCTGAATTTCGGACAATTGCTGCAACTGGCTCGAACCGGCCAGTGCCGCAAAGCGATTATTCGGATTTGACGTGGCAGCTTCGGCAATCGTCTCAACCAGCGTGTTCCAGACGCCGCAGCCCGGGCATTGACCTTGCCACTTGGGTGCGCTGGCACCGCATTCGGTGCATGAGTAAATCGATTTCTGCTTGGCCATCAGAGCTCAGTGACCGGCACACGCGCCGCCAGGGCGCAGAAGAGTTCGTAGCTGACCGTACCGGCAAAAGCCGCTACGAGATCCACCGACAATCCATCGCCCCAGAGGACGACCGGTGAACCAACGCCAGCCTTGGGGATTTCCGTGAGATCGACACAGAGTTTGTCCATCGAGACACGCCCCAAAGTTCGCGTGCGCCATCCCTCGACCAGTATCGGCGT
>Ga0172380_10002450_pt1 | contig 28439 bp, 25 predicted proteins | sample Leawe162metaG_FD_119747 | JGI IMG/M metagenome (GOLD analysis project Ga0172380, IMG submission 119747) | Leachate microbial communities from a municipal landfill in Southern Ontario, Canada - Leachate well 162 metaG | ecosystem: Engineered > Solid waste > Landfill > Unclassified | place... | reverse complement strand
TCGCTCCACGCTTCCTCCCCACATTCGGTCACCCTCCTGCAGTTGCGCTTCGCTTCGTTCGCTGTGATCAACTTACGGTAGGACTTTCACCTACAAGAGTGCGCCCGTGCCGGGCGCACAACAGTGAAGCCGCTGGCCCGGCCGTCAAAGTCACTTGACATATAGTTCTAATTAGTACTAAATATGAACATGAGGGCCGCGAACAATGATGACTTCCTGCCGTTGTTACGAGAGCTGGCGCGCTGTTACCAGGCTTTCGAGAGCCATTCGGCGGCGCATATCCGTACCCTGGGTCTGACCCCGGTTCAATTCGACTTGGTGGCGACGCTGGGCAATACGGCGGGGATGAGTTTCAAGGAACTGGGCGAGAAAACGCTGATTACCAAGGGAACGCTCACGGGCGTGGTCGACCGCCTGGTGGCGAAGCGCCTGGTGCGCCGCGTGGCTTCAGAGAGCGACGGCCGCAGCCAGATCGTGCGCCTGACTGGCAAGGGCGAGGCCCTGTTCGCGCGCGTATTCCCCGCGCACCTGGCCCACCTGCGCAAAGCCTTCACCACTTTCGGCGCTGATGAACTGGCCCAGGTGCACACTTCCTTGACACGCTTGCGCCTAGCCTTTGTCCAAGCTCAGGAAGCGCCATGAGCCAGCTCGCCAAGATTTCGCCAACTTCCTACACGCCTACGGCCGTCCTGCTCCACTGGCTGGTGGCCCTTTGCATTTTCACCACCTTCCCGCTCGGCCTGTACATGAGCGACCTACTGTTGTCGCCGCGCAAGCTCCAGCTCTACTCCTACCACAAGTGGTTAGGCATCAGCGTGCTGCTGCTGGTCGTCGCGCGCCTGTTCTGGCGCCTTCTGCACCGTCCGCCGCCGCTGGCGCTGGCCATGCCGCGCTGGCAGCGATTGGCCGCACACGGCACACACCACCTTCTCTACCTGCTGATGATCGTCGTGCCGGTGAGCGGCTGGCTAATGAGTTCGGCGCTGGGCGTCACGGTCGTCTGGTTCGGCGTCCTGCCACTGCCCGACCTCATCGGCCGGGACAAGGAACTCGGGGAAATCCTCAAGACAGTGCATGAAGCGCTCAACTACACCATGCTCACCTTGGTGGTCCTCCACGTCATCGCCGCGCTCGACCATCACTTCCGCAGCCGCGACGACACCCTGCAACGCATGCTGCCTTTCCTGGGAGCGAAATCATGAAACAGATGGCCTTTATCGCGGCGCTGTTCCTGCCCTTGGCCGCCGCTGCCGCCGAATTCAGTGCCGTGATGCCAGAGAAGAGCAGCGTCGCCTTCGTCTTCAAACAGATGGGGGTGCCGATGGATGGAAAGTTCGCCAAGTTCACCGCCAGGATCGGCTTTGACCCGGCGCAAGCGGCCAAGGCGAGCGCGCAGATCGATGTCGATGTGAGCAGCATCGATGCAGGCAGCGGCGAAGCCAACGACGAGGTCAAGGGCAAGAACTGGTTCAACGCGCGGGAGTTCCCGGTCGCCAGATTCGTCTCTAGCAGCGTCAAAGCCCTTGGCGGCAATCGTTTCGAGGTTCTGGGAAAGATGAGCATGAAGGGCCGAACACGCGATGTCGTCGCACCCTTTTCCTTCCGTCAGGATGGCCCCCTTGCAGTGCTCGAGGGGAGCATCCCCATTCAGCGCGAGCGGTACGGCATAGGCGAAGGCGCCTGGTCGGATACCAGCATCGTCGCTGACGAGGTTCAAGTGCGCTTCCGCTTTACCCTCGGCGCCGCGAAGAAGTAAATCTTCGCGTTCTCGGCCAGAGAATCAGCCCAAAGATAGCCGCATCCCTGCTATGCTACCGTCATGTCTCTCGCCATCCTCAAGAGCCGCGCCCTCGCCGGCATGGAAGCGCCCGAAGTCACCGTCGAGGTGCATCTCGCCAACGGCTTGCCCGGATTCACCCTGGTTGGCCTGCCCGAGACCGAGGTAAAGGAAGCGCGGGATAGGGTTCGCGCTGCGATCCAGAACTGCCGTTTTGAATTTCCCCAGCGGCGCATCACCGTCAACCTGGCTCCCGCCGACCTTCCCAAGGAATCGGGACGCTTCGACCTGCCCATCGCGTTGGGCATTCTGATTGCCTCCGGGCAGGTCGCCGGTGCAGGCAGCGATGGCTATGAGTTCGCCGGCGAATTGGGCCTGGGCGGCGAGTTGCGCGCTGTTCGCGGGGCCTTGGCGATGTGCCATCACGCCGCCAACTCCCAGCGCGCTTTCGTACTCCCCATAGCCAGCGCGCAGGAAGCTGCCCTGGTGCGTTCCGCCACCATCCTGCCGGCGCGCAATCTGCTCGAGGTCTGCGCCCATCTCAACGGAACCGACGCTCTGGCTCCCTACGGCGGAGATGCGGCGCGGGCAAGTTGCGCCGAACCCGATCTTGCCGAGGTCAAGGGACAGGCACAGGCAAAGCGGGCATTGGAGGTCGCGGCCAGCGGCGGCCACAGCCTGCTGATGCGCGGACCACCGGGCACGGGCAAGTCGATGCTGGCAGCGCGCTTTGCCGGCATCCTGCCGCCCATGGAGGAGGACGAAGCTCTAGAGAGCGCCGCCGTACACTCTCTCGCCGGCGGCTTCCGTATCGAGCGGTGGGGGCAACGTCCCTTCCGCTCGCCGCACCACTCCGCGTCGAGCGCGGCCCTGGTGGGTGGTGGCGGCGTGCCGCGTCCCGGCGAAATTTCCCTCGCCCACAGAGGAGTGCTGTTTCTCGATGAATTGCCGGAGTTCCAGCGAGGCGTGCTGGAAGCCCTGCGCGAACCCCTGGAGAGCGGACGCATCGTCGTCGCTCGGGCAATGCGGCGCTGCGAATTCCCGGCACGGTTTCAGCTACTGGCAGCCATGAATCCCTGCCCCTGCGGCTGGCTAGGCCATGGCTCCGGCCGCTGTCGCTGCAGCCCCGACCAGATCGCGCGCTATCGCGGCAAACTGTCCGGACCGCTACTCGACCGCATCGATCTGGTGATAGAGGTTCCCGCGCTTGGCGAAGACGAACTGCTGGCCGCCGCCGACGGCGATTCCTCGAGCGCCGTGCGGGCGCGGGTGGTGGCGGCGCGCGCTTGTCAAAGGCAGCGCCAGGACAAGATCAATGCTGAGCTGACGGTCAAGGAGATCGACGCACACTGTCGCGCCGATGCCGCCGGACAGACATTGCTCAAGCAGGCGATGGTTCGTTTCAATCTCTCTGCCCGCGGCTACCACCGCGTCCTGAAGGTGGCGCGCAGCATAGCCGATCTGGCAGGGGCAAGCGACATAGGCAGCGCCCACATCGCCGAAGCGATTCACTACAGGCGCGGTATGGCGGAGGATTGAGCGGATTTGTCGACCGTCCTGGCCGCGACGACACACGTTCGCGAAGCGGCGGCATACTTCGCGCCAGCCTCGCAAACGCATTGTCCCTGGTCGTTGAAGACGGCGTGCGCGGGGCAGGAGCAGTAGGGGAAAGCGCCCGCTAGCGTCCACGGCCCCTGCTTGATATCTACGCCTTGCATCTCGGTTCGGGCGTAGGCGGTGCGGCGCCCTGGCTCTCCGCGCAGCGCCTTGTCCCGCAGTTTGCAGGCAGTCAGTCGGGAACGCTTGGCGCAGTTGCACGCCTCGCTAAAGGGAAGGCAGACATAGGGCGCGTATCGCTCACACGACAGTTGGGCCGCGGCCTCCCAGTTCGCGGGAGCGGTGTAGGTCTCGCCGGGACAGCCGGTGATGGGAACCTGGCAGCTCTCCAGCGGCAGGGTCTGCTCCCCGGATGCGAGCAGCGCCTGGAAAAGCAGGCAAGCAGCGACAATCAGTCTCATGGTCTCCCCTTGCAAAGCTGATGCCATACTCGGCCTGCACCGGCGCGAGCGGCTGCTTTGGCTGAACGGAGTATGACGTAAGCATTGCCACCAAGTCAATATGACTTTGGTATAAGGCGTTGGCGTTGCAGGGCAGCGGGCTGTCCCAGAGGTGTCGCGGGGGTTTGCTACAGATCAAACGGACGCGGTCGAGACTGCGTCAAGAGCCCCTCTAACACTGCTCCCAAGGCAGTCCGTCGTAACGCCAGCCCGCGGTCTTGCCGCGCTGATGGTGATCATCGAGCTCGCCCTCGAAGCCGTGCAGGACGTTATAGACTTCGGTGAAGCCGGCCTGCTCCAGTGCCACACCGGCGTCGCGCGAGCGGTTGCCGCTGCGGCAGATCAGCACGACCGGGCGATCGACGCTGGCGGCCTTTTTCACGTGGGCGACGAAGTGCGGATTGATCTCCCAGTCAGGACCGTCGTTCCAAGGCACCATGATCGCACCGACGGGGTGGCCGACAAAAAGGAATTCCATCTCGCTCCTGACATCGATGAACAGGGCGAGAGGATTGTCGTGCAACAACTCATGGGCTTCGATGGGGGTGAGATGCTTCATCGCCGTTGTTTTCCCTTATTTGGCACAAGCGCGCCGGCAGCGGTTTGACGAGCCATTATTATAGTCCGCCATGATAGAATCGCCGGCCTGATTGGCGGAACCCTCCATGCAGCCCGATCGCAGCGCCGAACTCCGTGCACTCCTCAGACAACGCATCCTGATCCTCGATGGTGCCATGGGCACCATGATCCAGCGTCACAGCCTCGCCGAGGCCGATTATCGCGGCAGCCTTTTTGCTGCACACGCTGTGGATCTCAAGGGCAACAACGACCTGCTCTGCCTGACCCGCCCCGAAATCATCACCGCCACCCATCGCCAATATCTCGCGGCAGGCGCCGACATCGTCGAGACCAACACTTTCAATGCCACTTCGATTTCCCAGGCCGACTATGGCCTGCAAGCCATCGTCTATGAGCTGAACTTGGCCGGCGCGCGACTGGCTAGACAGGTCTGCGATGAATTCAGCGCCCAGAACCCAAAAAAACCGCGCTTCGTCGCCGGCGTGTTGGGGCCGACCTCGCGCACCGCCTCGATCTCGCCGGACGTCAATGACCCGGGCTACCGCAACGTGGATTTCGACCCGCTGGTCGAGGCCTACATGGAAGCGGCGCGCGGCCTGGCCGACGGTGGCGCCGACCTGCTGCTGCTGGAAACGGTGTTCGATACTCTGAACGCCAAGGCAGCCCTGTTCGCCATCGAGAAGTTCTTTGACGAGCGCGGGCAAAGGCTGCCGATCATGATCTCGGGCACCATCACCGATGCCTCGGGCAGGACGCTCTCAGGCCAGACTGCGGAGGCCTTCTGGAATTCCTTGCGCCACGCACGACCGCTCAGCTTCGGCCTGAACTGCGCGCTGGGCGCCTCTGAGCTGCGGCAGCATGTCGCGGAACTGTCGCGCGTCTGCGACTGCCCCGTCTCGGCCCACCCCAATGCGGGGCTGCCCAATGCCTTCGGCGGCTACGACGAAGAGCCGGAGACGCTGGCGCGAGCGATCAGAGAATGGGGCGAGGCAGGTATCATCAACATCGCCGGCGGCTGCTGCGGCACCACGCCCGAGCATATCAGCGCCATCGCCGAGGCGCTTGCTGACCTGCCACCGCGCCGACCCCCGGAAGTCACGCCCAAGCTGCGTCTCTCCGGCTTGGAGCCCTACAACATCGACGACGACAGCCTCTTCGTCAATGTCGGCGAACGCACCAACGTCACCGGTTCCAAGGCTTTCGCCCGTCTGGTCCTGAACGGTCAGTTCGAGGAGGCCGTGGCCGTGGCGCGCAACCAGGTCGAGGCCGGCGCCCAGATCATCGACGTCAATATGGACGAGGCGATGCTCGACTCGAAGTCGGCGATGGTGAGGTTCCTCAAACTCATCGCCACCGAGCCCGACATCGCCCGCGTTCCGGTGATGATCGATTCCTCCAAGTGGGAGGTGCTGGAGGCCGGCCTGAAATGCGTGCAGGGCAAGGGTATCGTCAACTCGATCTCGCTCAAGGAAGGCGAGGAGAAATTTCTCGGGCAGGCCAGGCTCGCCCGCCGCTATGGTGCCGCCGCCATCGTTATGTCATTCGACGAACAGGGACAGGCAGACAGCTACCGACGCAAGACGGAGATCAGCAAGAGGGCCTACGATCTGCTGACGGGGATAGGATTTCCCGCAGAGGACATCATCTTCGACCCGAACATCTTCGCCATCGCCACCGGCATCGAGGAGCACAACAACTACGCCGTCGACTTCATCGAGGCGACGCGCTGGATCCGCGCCAACCTGCCGCACGCTCATGTCTCGGGCGGCGTCTCCAACGTCTCCTTCAGTTTCCGCGGCAACGACCCGGTGCGCGAGGCGATCCACACCGTCTTCCTCTATCACGCGATCCAGGCCGGAATGACCATGGGCATCGTCAATGCCAGCCAGCTCGGCGTCTATCAGGAGATCCCCGCCGCATTGCGCGAGAAGGTGGAGGCCGTCGTGCTGAACCGCTCGCCCGAGGCCGGCGAGCAGCTGGTGGAATTTGCGCAGACGGTCAAGGGTTCTGCGCGGGAATTGGTCGTCGATCTGAGTTGGCGCGAACAGCCCGTCGGCGCGCGCCTGACGCACGCCATGATCAAGGGCATCACCGACTACATCGTCGCCGATACCGAGGAAGCGCGCCAGGAAACCCTTACCCGGAAGCTCCCGCCGCTGGCCGTGATCGAGGGACCGCTGATGGACGGCATGAATGCGGTCGGCGATCTCTTCGGCGCCGGCAAGATGTTCCTGCCGCAGGTGGTCAAGTCGGCGCGCGTCATGAAACAGGCGGTGGCCCATCTCCTGCCTTTCATCGAGGCTGAGAAGCTGCGCACCGGTGCCGCCGCCAAGGGCCGCATCGTCGTGGCCACGGTCAAGGGCGACGTGCACGACATCGGCAAGAACATCGTCGGCGTCGTTCTAGGCTGCAACGGCTACGAGGTGTTCGATCTCGGCGTGATGGTGAGCTCGGACAGGATACTCGCCGCGGCGCGCGAACACGACGCCGACATCATCGGCCTGTCCGGCCTGATCACGCCGTCGCTGGAGGAGATGAGCTTCGTCGCCGCCGAGATGCAGCGCCAGGGTTTCACCCTGCCGCTCCTGATCGGCGGTGCCACGACCAGCCGCACCCATACGGCGATCAAGGTCGCACCGAACTACCCGAATGCCGTGGTCTATGTACCCGACGCCTCGCGCGCCGTCGGCGTCGTCACCAAGCTGCTCTCCAAAGATCAGGCGGCCGATTACATGGCAGAGGTCGCCGCCGACTATGTGAAGCTGCGCGAGCAGCACGCCAGCAAGAAGGGCGTCACGCTGGTCACGCTGGAAGCCGCCAGGGAAAACCGCATCAAGCTGGAATATTCACCGCAGCGACCAAAGCAGCCCGGCATCACCGTGCTCGAAGACATAGCCCTCGCCACCCTGGCGAGCTATATCGACTGGGGACCTTTCTTCCAGACCTGGGATCTCGCCGGGCCCTATCCCAAGATACTCTCAGACGAGACGGTCGGCGAGGCGGCAAGGAGCGTCTTCAAGGACGGGCAGGAGATGCTGGCGAAAATCATCAAGGAGAAATGGCTGACCGCCAGCGCCGTGTTCGGGCTGTTTCCCGCGAACAGCGTCGGCGACGACGTCGAGCTCTTCGCCGACGAGTCGCGCACCAAGCTTACTGCCACCCTGCACTTCCTGCGCCAGCAACACCTGCGCCCGGCGGGCAAGCCGAACGAGTGCCTGGCCGATTTCGTCGCACCGGTGGGCAGGCCCGACTGGATAGGCGCCTTCGCGGTAACCGCGGGTCTGGGCATCGAGAACAAGCTCGTCGAGTTCGCAGCCAGCCACGACGACTACCAGGCCATCATGTTGAAGTCCTTGGCCGACCGGCTGGCGGAAGCCTGCGCCGAATGGCTGCACGAGCGCGTGCGCCGGGAATACTGGGGCTACGCCGCCGATGAACAACTCTCCCGCGAGGAACTGGTCGCCGAGACGTACCACGGCATCCGCCCCGCACCGGGCTACCCGTCCTGCCCCGATCACACCGAGAAGGCGACGATATTCGCCCTGCTCGACGCGCCGGGAAACTGCGGCATGGCGATCACGGAGAACTACGCCATGAGCCCCGCCGCCGCCGTATCAGGCTTCTATTTCAGCCATCCGCACGCACATTATTTCGCCGTCACCAAGATCGGCCACGACCAACTCAAGGACTGGGCACGGCGCAAGGGCATGAGTGTGGCCGAGGCGGAAAGGTGGCTGGCGCCGATTATCTAGCGCCGTATGCCAGAGGACGGGCACCGGGCGAAGGGCCGCCCCGAGCCCGGTGCAGTGTAGAACATGGAGTCCCGCAGGGACGAACCACCGTCACCCCCTTCCACGGGAAGGGGGCCGGGGGGTAGGCTCTTTACTCGCCCCACACCACTGGAACGTTCTTCTTCAGCGACCAGGCCATGAGTTCCAGCAGCGGCGTCGCGCGCTGAGTCAGGCTGACGTAGGGACGGCGGCTGCCGTCGGCGGCGGTCTCGGACTGCGGCAGTTCTTCCTCTGCCCGCCCCTGGCGTTGTTCCTTGTCGGCAGCGACCGCCGCCTCGAGTAGCGCTATCGCCCCCGGCAGTTGCTCGACGGTGATGATGCCCTGGGCGCCGGCTTCCTTGCCCATGAGCTCCAGCAGCTTCTGCGCCACGTCGCCGAACATGATGACGTCGCCCGAGGCCTTCGAACGGAATACGGTAATCATAAGCCCTCCCCGACCAGCCAGTCCCTAATGCGCTCGGCGACCAGGCGCCAGTCGCGCTCGAGCATCAGGCCGTGGCCCAAGCCTGAAAAAATCTCCGCCTCGACCGAATAGGTGCGCGCCGTCATTTCCACCAGCGAGGCGGGAATCAGCTGGTCCATCTGGCCTCCCAAGACCAGCAGCGGCGCACGCTTCAGCCGCGACGGATGCGGCAGACTGAACAGGGTCATGTCCCAGATGGCGTGATGCGACTCGCGCTGCGAGTGGCGGAAGAAACGCGCCAGATCCTCGGCGTCCACCGGCTGGGCGAACAGGGCTTCACGCAGGGTTTCAATGGAAACGTGGTTGCCGCCCATCAGGTCGTTCAGGTCGCGCAGCAGTCCCGGCTTCTGGAACATCATGCCGAAGGCGGCCGACATCAGTCCTTGCGGCGGCACCGCGCACATCAGCACCGCTGCAGGCGCCGCGCGTTTCTCCAGGTATTTCTGCACCACGAAACCGCCCATCGAATGGCCGATGAGCACCGGTGGCTGCTCCAGTGCGCTTACCACTTCGGCAACGTCATTGACGTAATCCTTGATGCCGAAGCTGTCGAGCTCCTTGCGCCCACGGCTGCGGCCGTGACCGGACAGGGAGAGGGCGTAGCTGCTGAATCCCTGTTCGGCGAAGTAGGGCAGGAAGTGCTCTTCCCAGCACCAGGCCGCGGTGTACGCGCCGTGCACGAAAAGCAGCGGTGTCTCATGCCGGCCCTTCTTGCCGACCTTGGCGGACGGAGAGTGGACCAGCACTTCCAGATCGGCAAAGCGCGCGTTGTTCACGGTGCCCGTTCCCAAAGCGCCCCCTCCCGCGCCCGCACGCCGAGCACGCAAATATGAATAGGTGACATCATTGGCGGATTCTAGCAGGCTGTCGGTTCGCCCCCGTGCAGGGCCTTCACCGCTTCGACGCGGGCCTCGTGCACCCGCTTGGCGATCTGCTCGGGCGCGCCGCAGGTAGCCGCGATGGCGCCGGCGTCGACGCCGCGTGCCGCCGCTAGCGCCGCCTGCCACTTCTCGCGCTGCGGATAGGGGCGATCGGCGTGGCCGAGGCGGCCGCGGTAATCGCATTCGCAGGCAGCCAGCAATTGCTCGAAGCGCTCCGGTCGCCGCCAGACATCGCAGCGCTCGAGCACGCTCACGATGGTCGCCGGCTTGAGCGCCTGGACCCTGTGTATGTCGCTGTGGAACATCGCCACCAGCCGCGCCAGATCCCGACAGTCGGTGGGCACGCGCAGGCGTCGGCAGAGCGGTTCGAGCAGGGCCACGCTCGCCGCCTCGTGGCCGACGTGGCGGGGGAGCATGGCCACCGGCGTCGCCGCCTTGCCCAGATCATGGGTCAGCGCGGCGAAGCGCGCCGGCAGCGGCAAGCCGAGGCGCGCCGTCATGTCGATCACCATCATGATGTGCACCCCGCAGTCGACCTCGGGATGGTAATCCGCGCGCTGCGGCACACCGAACAGGGCGTCGATCTCCGGAAGTACGCGGGCCAGCGCTCCGGCCTCGCGCAGCACCTCCAGCATGCGCGAAGGCTTTGCCTCCAGCAGGCCCTTCGCCAGTTCCTGCCAGACCCGTTCCGCCACCAGGTGATCGACCTCGCCCTGATCGACCATGGCCCGCATCAACTGCATCGTTTCGGGCGCGACCGCGAAGCCGTCGAAGCGCGCCGCAAAGCGGGCGACGCGCAGGACCCGCAGCGGGTCCTCGACGAAGGCGGGGGAGACGTGGCGCAGCAACCGCTTCTGGAGATCACCCTGACCATCATAGGGATCGATCAGCCTGCCGTCCTCGTCCCGGGCGATGGCGTTGATGGTCAGGTCGCGCCGCGCCAGGTCCTGCTCGAGCGTCACCTCTGGCGCCGCATGGAAGACGAAGCCGTGGTAGCCGGGTGCGGTCTTGCGCTCGGTGCGCGCCAGCGCGTATTCCTCGTGGGTCTGCGGATGCAGGAATACCGGAAAATCCCTGCCCACCGGACGGAAGCCGGCCGCCAGCATCTCGCCCGGCGTCGCCCCGACCACGACGTGATCGCGATCGACCACCGGCAGGCCGAGCAGCTCGTCGCGCACGGCGCCGCCGACGACGTAGGTTTTCATTAGGGCAATTCGTCGACCTTGCCGCCAGTGCGGGCGCCGATGACGCCCAATCGGCTCTTCAGGGACTGTGGCTTGTCCTCGAACATCGCGGCGTAATAGACGGCGTTGGTCATCACCTTCTTGACGTAGTCGCGCGTCTCGTTGAAGGGTATGGTCTCGGCGTAGATGGCCCCCTCCAGCGGCTCGTCGGCGCGCCAGCGGCGCGCCCTGCCGGGGCCGGCGTTGTAGGCGGCCGAGGCGAGCAGCGGATGGTGGTCGAGGCTGGCCAGCACCATGGACAGATAGTGCGTGCCGAGCGCCACGTTGGTGTCCATCTCGGCGACCTTGGCCGGCCGGTAGCCCTTGAGGCCCATCTTCTTCGCCACCCACTTGGCGGTATTGGGCATCAGCTGCATCAGCCCCTTGGCGCCGACGCCTGACTTGGCGTTGAAGACGAAACGACTCTCCTGGCGCATCAGGCCATAGACCCAGCCGTTGTCCAGGGCCAGGCCTCGCGCCCGCGGTTCGACCAGTTCGCGGAAAGGCGCCGGGTAGCGCAGGGAGTAATCGTGTTGCACCAGGGTTCTGTCGGCGGTGCTGATGGCCCGGTCGAAGACTTCGCTGGAATAGGCGATGGCGGCGGCGGCCAACAGCTGGCGGTCGTCCATGCCGCGCAGGGTCCAGTTCCATTCGCGCACGCCCTCGACCCGCATGTCGAGGCGGATCATCGCCAGCGCCCGCTGCAGGCCAGGGTTGTCGCGGGCCGATGTCACCTCCTCGCGCAGCAGGAGGGTGGCGTGTGGCGGCGGCAGGATGGCGCGATTCAATTCTTCGCTGGCGAGCATGCCGTAGAAGTTCGGCTGTTCGGCTATGCGGTGATAGAGCGCATTGGCCTCATCGGAGCGTCCGTGCGCCGCCAGCGCCCGCCCCAGCCAATAGATCCAGTCGGCTTGCGCGGCCATTTGCAGCGGCATCCGGGCAATCGCCTGCTGCACCATGGACCAGTCGTGGGCACGCAGCGCCGCGCGCACCTGCCAGGCGAGTTGCTCTTCGCTGAGCGGCGCATCGCCCGCCAGGAGGTACCAGCTACGCGCCTCCGGCAGGTGGCTCTTCGCCGCCGCCAAGGCGATCTGTCCCCAGGCGTAGCCGCGCTCGCCGGGTGCAAAAGCGTCTTGAATCTTCTGCCAGGCGAGTGCTGCCCCACCAGGCTCCTGCCGGGCCAGACGCTGCACGGCGAACAGAGCCATCTCGCGCTCGAGCCGCCCCGCTTGGGCGCCGGGATGACTTTGCTCGAGATAGCGTTGCGGCTTGTCGGCGATACTCGCCAGCGTCCTGGCGTTGGGAGCCTGCCGTGCCGGCAGATACTGCGCAACCTGCACCACCTGGTCGAGCTTTCTCGCTTCGAGCAGGCGCCGCAGCCGTTCCCAGACATCATCTTCACCGATGCGCCCGGAGGCCACCAGCCCGTCCATCAGTGGCTGGCAGGATTCAGGCAGTTGCAGGCTGCCGAACCACTGCGGGCGAGCCTCCTCCAGCGCCGTCGCATCCTGCTGCAGTGCCAGGCGGGCCTGCAGTGCATAACAGGCGAGTTCCTGGTCGGGTGCTACCAGCAGCGGGTAGTCGCGCTGGAAGACCTCCCAGCGACCGCGCTTGCCCAGGGTCTTAAGCCATTCGCCGCGCAGCTTTTCGGCAAGGTAGGTGTTGTCATGGCTCGTCAGAAACTCGCCGAGCTGTGCGCGCAGGCTATCGTTGTCGACACCGTCATCCTCGAGGCGCTGCCGCAGTTGCCAGTACCTAACCCAAGGTTCGAGCGGGTGCGCTTGAGGGAGCCTGTGCAAGGCTTCGAGCTGCCGATCGAGCTTGACCCGCTCGCCGTTCTTGTAGGCTTCGCGCGCGGCGAGGACATACTCGTCGCCACCGAGTGCGATGGCGAGGGGAGAGAAAAACAGCAATAGCCAGAGGAAGCGTTTCATAATGGCCGGAGTAGCAATCTGTTTGAGAATAGCATATGGCAGGGCACCACCGAGGACAGGAGAACAACGCGGAAAATGCCGCTAATCGGCTGGCCGCGCGCGCCGAGCTGCGGCGCGACAAGATCGCGGCGCGCCTGGCGCTGCCCGCGGCCACCCATGCGCGCCTCTCCGCCGAGCTGGAGGCACACCTCAAGCTGCTGCTGCGCCGCTGTCATCCAGCGATTGTCGGCTATTGCTGGCCCATCCGCGGCGAATTCGACTGCCGGCCTCTGGTCATAGAACTGCTGAGCCAGGAGGTACGCGCCTGCCTACCGCTGGTGATAGCCGCCGGCAGCGCCATGGAGTTCCGCGAATGGCAGCCGGGAGCCCCAATGCTGGTGGACCGCTATGGCATACATCATCCGGCCGGCGGCAAACTCCTCATCCCCGATCTGCTGCTCATGCCGGTCAACGCCTTCGACAGCCAGGGCTACCGACTCGGCTACGGCGGCGGCTACTTCGACCGCACGCTCGCGGCGCTCGATCCGCGCCCGCTCGCCGTCGGCGTCGGCTTTGAGCTGGCCCGCGTCGCCTCGACCCTGCCGGGTGCTCACGATATCGCCCTGGACGCGGTCGTCACCGAAGGCGGCGCCAGCTTCTTCTCGCCGCGCCTGGCGCTATAGCGCGGAAGGGAGCGCTCGGTTTAAACTGTCATCTGCGTAATCCATTCCCGGGTGAAATTTTTGAAGCCCTCCGCGGCCACCGCCGAGAATCTCCCGCTACTCACGCTGGCGCCGGTGGTCGACACGCGGCACGCCTGGGCAGCCGTGTTCTTGCACGCCGCAGCCGACGCCGACGCCGTTAGCCTGGAGTCGCTACCCCGCCTCTTCGGCGAACTCGGACTGGGCGCAGCCTTGGCCGAGCTCGCCGCCATCGTGCCTGTCCGGGATCCGCAATTGCTGGCCGTCGATCTCGCCGCGGTGCTGCCCACCGAAAACATGGTCCTGCTCATCCCCCTCGCCTATTGCCTCGATCCGTCGTCAGAAGCGACCCTGCAGCAACTGCGCCATAGCGGCTTCCGCCTGATGGCAGACGGATTGCCGGAGGAGGGCGTGCACCTGCCATCGTCGGTGACCGCGGTGGCAAGCGCAGCCAATGGCCTCAACGCCTCGCTCGGCCATCTATCCGGTCCGCACCTGGCCCGCGGGGTTGACGACGTGAACCGCTTGGAGCGCTGCCGAAAAGCGGGCTATCGCTGGTTCGCCGGTGATTATCCGCTGCACCCGCGCCAGGCGACAGGGCAGCAGAACAGCGCTTCGCGTACCCTACAATTGCGCCTGCTGGCGATGGTCAGCGCCGACGCCGACGCGCGCGAAATCGAAGCCCTGCTCAAGCAGGATCCGTCGCTCTCCTACCACCTGCTCAAGCTGGTCAATTCGGTCAGCTTCGCCCTGACCACCAAGATCACCAGCTTCTCCTACGCCATCACCATTCTCGGCCGGCGTCAGTTGCAGCGCTGGCTGCAACTGTTGCTCTACGCGCAGCAGAAGCATGGCGACGAGGCCAGCCCGCTGCTGGCCCGGGCGGCACGCCGCGCCAGCATGATGGAAGCGCTGTGCGTAGCTGCCGGAGGCGGTAAGGAGGACCAGGAGCACGCCTTCCTGACCGGCATGTTCTCGCTCCTCGACGCGCTGTTTTCCACCCCCTTGGAGAAGATCGTCACGCCTCTGCACTTGAGCGACGACATCGAGGAGGGACTGCTCTCCCGTGGCGGCTGGCTCGGTCGCCTGCTCTTCCTGGTCGAACGGTCGGAACGGGTCGCGACGCCCGAGCTGACCGGCGAACTGGAATCCCTGTTGCTGACGCCGGTCGATTACCTGCGAACCCAGATCAGCGCCAGCGCCTGGGCGATCCAGGTCAGTCGCGACGCATGAAGACGCGGGCCCTCGCCACGCGCACGGAGCTCGCCGCCGTCGCCGAACTGGCCGAGGCGGCGCTCCCCGGTGACAACGCCGCCTTGCGCGAAATCCTCTCCCGACTCGACGAAATCGCCTGCAAGCTGGTCGAGGCCGAAGAGGAAAATGCGCGCCACGCCCAGGTGCTTGACCAGATCCACGAGTCGGTCATCACCATGGATCTGGCCGGCTACATCACCAGTTGGAACCAGGGCGCCGAACTGCTGTTCGGGTACAGCGCCGAGGAAGCCATAGGCCGCAACATTCTCATCCTCTACGCCGACGAAAACGAAGACGATAGACCGCTCCACGACGCCTTCCTCGAGCACGGCGGCCGCGAGTTGGAGGTGCGCCGGCGGCGCAAATCGGGCGAAGTGTTCTGGGCCAGCCTGTCGCTATCCACCATGCGCGACGCCGATGGCGAGCCGATCGGTCTGATCGGTTACTTGAGCGACATCACCGATCGCCTCGCCGCCGCCGAGATGCTGCGCCTGCACGCGAGCATTTTCGACAATAGCGAAGAAGGCATACTGATTTCCGCCGCCGATGAGCGCATCGTTTCGGTCAACAGAGCCTTCTGCTGCATCAGCGGCTACGCGGAAGAGGAGATCATCGGCCAACCCTTGCGCATGTTCGAGTGTGCACCGCAAGGCGAGAGTTTCTACCAAGACATGTGGGAGAAGATTCGCAGCGTGGGCAGTTGGCAGGGCGAGACGCTGCAGCGGCGCAAGGATGGCAATACCTACCCCCAGTGGGCGTCGCTCACCGCGGCGAAGAGTTCTGAAGGCAGGGTGACCCACTACTTCTTCATCTGCAGCGACATCGGCGAGCGCAAGCGCGCCGAGGAGAGAATCCACACCCTCGCCTATTACGACGCGCTCACCGGCCTGCCCAATCGCACCCTGCTGCACCGGCTGGTCGGCCAGGCGCTGGCCGAGGCGCAGCGCTCTGGCCGTCACGGCGCCCTGCTCTTCATCGACCTGAACCGTTTCAAGCCGATCAACGACACGCTCGGCCACGAGGTCGGCGACCGGCTGCTGACCCAGGTGGGCGAACGTTTGCGTACGACATTGCGCGGCGAAGACGTGATCGCCCGACTCGGCGGTGACGAGTTCGTCGCCGCGCTGTTCGACATCTCCAAGCGCGAGCACGCGGGCCACGTTGCGCAAAAACTCATCGACGCCCTCGACGAAGCCTTTCTCATCGATGGTTACGAACTGCGTCTCGGCGCCAGCATCGGCATCAGCGTCTATCCGCAGGATGGACTCACCACCGAAACCCTGCTGCGCTATGCCGACGTCGCCATGTACCGCGCCAAGCAGACGCAGCAGAGCGGTTACATGTACTACAGCCAGGAGATGAACCAGCGCGCACTCGACCGCTTGAAGACCGAGAACGGTCTGCGCTTGGCGCTGGAGCGCGGTGAACTGCTGTTGCACTACCAACCCAAGACGGACATCGCGCGCAGCACCATCATCGGCGTCGAGGCACTGGTGCGCTGGCTACACCCGGAGACAGGCATGATCTCGCCCGCCGATTTCATTCCTGTCGCCGAGGACAGCGGTCTCATCGTGGAGATCGGCGAATGGGTGCTGGAGCAAGCCTGCAGCGACGCCCTCGACTGGCAGAGGGCCGGGTTGCCGCCGATCAAGGTCGCCGTCAATATTTCGGCGCGGCAACTCACGGCGCGGCTGCCGCGCATCGTCGCCGCCCTGCTGGCGCGACACGGGCTCGATGCGCGCTGGTTGGAGCTGGAATTGACCGAGAGCATGCTGATGCACGGCAGCGATGCGGTCATCACCATGATGGACGAGTTGCACGCGATGGGCATCGCCCTCTCCCTCGACGATTTCGGCACGGGCTTTTCCAGCCTCTCTTACCTGAAGCGCTTCCCCATAGACACGCTGAAGATAGATCGCTCCTTCGTCTCCGGCATTCCGGACGACGCCGGCGACTGCGCCATCGCCGGCGCCATCGTCAGCATGGCCAAACAACTGGGTCACAAGGTGATCGCCGAAGGCGTCGAGACCGAGGCGCAGTTGGCCTTTCTCGCGCGCATCGGCTGCGACGAAATCCAGGGCTACCTGTTCTCCACGCCGCTGCCGGCAGATGAGTTCGTGGCCTTGTTGAAAAGCGGCAAGGGCCTGATCAAGCCGTCCTGACCGCTCGCGCCAGGCGCCCCAGCGCCTCCTCCAAGGTGGCGCGCGGACAGCCGAAATTCAGCCGCACGAAATCGCTGTAAGCTGCGCCACCAAAGGACAGCCCGGCCGACAGACCGAGGCCGGCCGCCTCGAAATATCGCTGCGGATTGCCCACGCGCGCCGCCAGTTGGCGCGCGTCTATCCAGGCCAGATAGGTCGCTTCGACCGGGGCCATGGCGAGCGCAGGCAGCTCGGCCACTGCGGCTTCGACGCGGGCGCGATTGCCGCGCAGATAGGCGAGCAAAGCTGCGTGCCAATCGGCGCAATGACCATAGGCCGCTTCGGTCGCAACCAACCCGAGCAGGTTGACGTGCGGCACGATGCCTTGCATCGCTGCCTGAAAGGCGGCACGCAAGCCGGGGTCGGGAATCACCGCGAATGCCGCACCCAGGCCGGGAATATTGAAGGTCTTGGACGGCGCCATCAGGGTGATGCTGCGCCGACTCGCCGCGGCGCTCAGCGTGGCATAGGGGCGATGGCGGCGGTCCGATTCGAGCAGCAGACCGCAGTGGATTTCGTCGGAACAGACAACCAAATCGTGGCGTTCGGCGAGCGCCGCCAACTGTTCCAGTTCATCGTCACGCCAAGCCCGACCGACGGGATTGTGCGGATGGCAGAGCAGGAACAGGCGTGTCTTGGCGCAGAGCGCCGCCTCGGTGGCAACGAAATCCCAGCCCCAGCCTGACCGACCGCCGTGCGCCGGCTCGAGGAGTTCGAGCGGCGCGGCTACCAGGCGCCGCCCCGAATGGGCCGGTGCCGAGAGGAAGGGCTGATAGATGGGGGTGGCGGTGAACACCGCATCGCCTGGCGCCCCGACCGCCCGACAGGCGACGTTCAGGCCGCTCACCAGGCCGGGCAGCCAGACGAGCCACGAAGCCTCTACCTCCCACGCATATTCCTGCGCCAGGTGGCCGACGACGGCGGCATCGAGCGACGGGAGAATATCCCCGTAGCCGAAGACCCCGTGCGCCACCCGCCGCTGCAAGGCGTCGATTACCGCGGGCGGCGCCGCGAAATCCATGTCGGCCACCCACATCGGCAGCACGTTGCGCCCGGGGTACTTGTTCCACTTGGCTGAATCGCCCCCACGGCGATCGATGATCCTGTCGAAGTCGAAATTCATGGCTCGCGCACGCTCACGTGAAGACAGGGATCAGCATTTCGTGGTTGAACTGATGTGGGTGCATTATGAACGACCCAAAAACGTCAGGCGTTGCCTCTTAGAACGACGATCCGGGCGTTCTTAGGAATTCGTTCACTGTAGCGTGGGGTTTCTGTACATGGCATTGCTCCTGTTAACTTGCCTGATGTTGGACAAGCGGAAACGATCCGGATTTGCTGGCAATGAAGCATCTCGGCAAGGAGGGGGAAAGCACAGGAGAGAGCACCGGCTACCCCGGCGCGATGGCGCCCAAGAGCCCGGCGTGCGAGAAGAGGAGGCGATCCGGCTCGTGCGCCGACATCATGGCGCTGTCGCCCGCTCCCGTCAGCACGCCCACTGCGCGCACGCCGGCGGCGCGGCTGGCCTGAATGTCCACCGGGGTATCGCCGACGTAGACCGCCGCATCGGGTGCAAAGCCTAGTTCCGTGAGACATTTCACTATGCCTTCCGGATCCGGCTTGCGCCGGGATACGTCGGCGGCCAATACGACGGCGTCGAAACGATCCAGGATACCGTCCTCGCGTAGCAGTTCGAGCACCTCGGGCCGGGCGCCGCTGACGATGCCGAGCACGATGCCTTGTCGCTTCAGCGCATCGAGCGTCTGGGCAAGCCCTGCGAACACTTTGCCGTGCTCGCGCAACACCCGGGGCCAATGGCGGGCGGCAAGGGCAGACATGGCCTTCATCAAGGCGTCGCCATCGTGGCGATCCTCTGGCACGACGCCCTTCCAGAAGTTGCTTCCTGTCGCAAGCGAGTGGCGCACGTGCTGCTCCGTCACTTCGAGGCCGTACGGTTGGGCAGCGATCCGCGCTATCTCCAGGAAAGCGCTCACGGAGTCGACCATCGTGCCGTCGATATCGAACAGAACGGCTTTAGCGACAAGCGGGCGGCACAGTTCCACCCTGACCAGGGCGCCTTCGCCGAGCGACAGGTGCTGGCGCAGCGGCAGCGCTGCGACGACCTCGACCTTGTCCTCCGGATAGTCTGCAACCTCCGGCAGCACCACGGCGGCCGGAATGCGTCCTTCGACCCGCACCGGATAGCAGCGCGCGCTGCAGAAAGTGGCATCCGCCGCTTCCATGGTTTGGCCCGGCATGTTGCGCCAGTTCCGCCAGCGCTGCCGGTTGCCCTCGTCACCGAGCCCGAGATTGACCGTGCCGGGATGCGGATCGATCCCGGCCAAGGAAAGGAGTTGTCGCCGCACCCAGGCTATCTGCGTGAAATCCGCCGCCTGCCCCAAGCCGCGGACCAGTCGCCCTTCTATCACCGTCATTGCGGTAGACCTCTCAAGCTCCGGATCACCTTATCGATCCCCCTTGCAACCGGTTTTGGCACTAGCTAAAAGACTAGCGCATTGCCGATTCGTTTGCCGCTTGGATCTTTTCTTTCCAAGCGACCATTGCCGCAATCAGCTTTTCCGACGCCAATTCAAAATCACGGGACAGCAGGGTTTCCGCGTCAGCGCTGCTACCTCCAACGGCCAACTCGACGACCCGCCCCGCCACATTATGAAAGTGTGCATGCAGATCGACGATGATCCTGTAATCCAAGGTGTCCTTTTGAGCGGCGGCGATCGACGGACCATACAACCACATGCCAAATCCACAGGCCTCGTCGCCGCGTATGGTCGCTATCGGAAACTCTGTCGCACCAGATGCGATAGCCGCCCTGAGACGGTCTTTCCACCGACCATGCCCAGCAATCGCTCTGTCAATCTCTCCTATGCCCCCCATGCCCGCCCCGACTTGTAAGCTGTTGCGATTGTCCACCTCCGGAACGACCGTCTGCTGCAATCGAAATTTCTGAGAAGCGAGATAATAGACCATGTCAAAGGACGGGAACATAGACCGATGATCGCACGACGCGATGGCTTATCGGCCACCCCCTGAGGCGCCTGAATTCAGCGCGCGAGGGGTATGGCCCGCGTCTCGAAACGCAGGCTCGCGCGCGACAGGGAAAAGCAGATCAGCCAGTAGATGGCGGCGATGAACAGGTAGCCTTCGAGGAAGAAGGGCCGCCAGTCGGCATCGCCCGACAGGGCCAGCGAGAGGGCACCGGTCAGTTCGTAGAGGCTCACCACCGTCACCACCGAGGTCTCCTTGATGGTGGCGATGAAGCTGTTCATCAGGGCGGGCAGGGCAAGATGCAGCGCTTGCGGCAGGATAACCCAGCGCTGCGTCTGCCAGTAGCCCAGGCCCAGGGCGGCGGCCGCCAGGCGCTGCGTCTCGGATACCGCCTGCAGGCCGCCGCGCACCACCTCGGCCAGGTAGGCGGCGGCAAAAAGTATCAGGCCGATCAGCACGCGCGCGAGCACGCCCAGACCCATGCCCTGCGGCAGAAACAGCGGCAGCAGGAAGGAGGCGAGGAACAGCAGCGACACCAGGGGCACGCCACGCACCAGTTCTATGTAGATGCTCGCGACGGCGCGCACGGCGGGCAGTTCGGAGCGCCGCCCCAGAGCCAGCAGCACGCCCAGGGGCAGGGCGCCGGCCATGCCCCCGAGCGACAGCAGCAGGGTCAGCGGCAGGCCGCCCCAGCGTTCTGGCCCGACCTGGCTCAGGCCGAACAGGCCGCCTCCCATCAGCGTCAGGACGACCGCCGCCGCGAGCACCCAGGCTGCAGCCAGGCGGCCACGCGGTCGCAGGAAGGTGAGCGCCAGTAGGGCGAGCAGCAGCAGTGTGGCGGTGAGCGGCCGCCACATCTCCTCGTAGGGATAGCGACCGAAGAGAATCTGCACGTGTTTCTCGGCGATCACGCCCCAGCAGGCGCCGGCGTGGGCCAGCGCGCGGCAGGCTTCGGCGTCGGGGCGGAATTGCGCCGAGATCAGCGCCCAGTCGAAGATACGGCTCAAACCCCAGACGAGCGCTGCGACGATGAGCAGGGTGAGCAGGCTGTTGCCCCGGTCGGGGAAGAGATTTTCGCGCCACCAGGCGAGTGACGTCGGCCCTGCCACCACAGTCTTGCGCGCTATCGCCACGCCATCCGCCTCTCGAACCAGTGCATGAGGAGAGAGGTGGCCAATGAAAGGCAAAGGTAGACCAGCATGATGAGGCTCACGCATTCGACGGCGCGGCCGGTCTGGTTGAGGGTGGTGTTGGCCACCGATACCAGGTCGGGGTAGCCGACGGCGATGGCCAGCGAAGAGTTCTTGATCAGCGACAGGTACTGGTTGGTCGCCGGCGGCATGATGAGGCGCAGCGCCTGCGGCAGCGTGACGCTGACCAGAGCCTGCGACCGCGTCAGGCCCAGGGTGGCGGCCGCCTGCTTCTGTGCGAGGGGAACGGCGTTGAATCCGGCACGCACCGTTTCGGCAAAATAGGCGGCGCTGTAGAACACCAGGCCCAGCAATACTGCCAGGAATTCCGGCGTCAGGGTTCCCCCGCCGCTGATGCCCAAGCCCTCGCGCCGCGGCAGATCGAGCATCCACTTGCCGCCCTGGACGACGGGCACGGGGAAGGCCAGGCCACTCTTCGATAGGAAGATCGCCTCGCCCGCGCGCCAGGCATCCTCCATGGGAGGCAGCAGGTCGGTGAGGACGAAGTACCAGGCGAGCAGTTGCAGGAGCAGGGGGATGTTGCGGAAGGCCTCGACGTAAGCGCCGCAGAAGCTGCGCAGCAAGAAGTTGCGCGACAGTCGGCCCAGCCCCAGCGCCGTGCCGAGCAACGTCGTCAGGACGATGGCGGGTAGCGCCACGCGCAGGGTGTTCACCAGGCCGACGAGCAAGGCCTGCCAGTAAGGCGCACCAGCAGCGACGGCGATCAGGCTGTCGCCGATGTCGAAGCCCGCGCCCTGGAAGAGAAAATCGAAGCCGCTCGGTATGCCGCGCAAGCGCAGGTTCTGCGCGGTGTTGCGCACCAATACGGTTAAGGCAGCCGCGAGTACTGCGACGGTCAACAGTTGGTAGATCAGGGCGCGCCGCCGGCGCTTGGCGGCACTGCTCATGTCAGCCTGCAGGGCCGCCCCAAAGTCGGACTGCGCCCCTTTGGGGGGCAGCGAACGAAGTGAGCGTGGGGCAGTTTCACCCTAGCGCAGGGGCGGCGCGTAGATCAGACCACCCTTGGACCACAGGCGGTTGGCGCCGCGCGGCAGTTTCAGCGTTGAGCCCGAACCCAGGTTGCGCTCGTAGATCTCGCCGTAGTTGCCGACCGCCTTGATCGCCCGGTAGGCCCAGTCGCGATCCAGTTGCAGGGACTTGCCGAGATCCTCGCTGACTCCGAGCAGACGCAAGACCGCTGGATTGGCGCTCGCTCTCTGCGCATCCGCGTTGGCCTGGGTGATTCCCAGTTCCTCCGCCTCGATCAGCGCATACACCACCCACTTGACGACGGCGAACCACTCGTCGTCGCCGCGACGGACCACCGGTCCCAGGGGCTCTTTGGAAATCAGTTCGGGCAGTATCGTGTAGTCGCCTGGATTGCGCGCCTCCTTCTGCAGGATGGCGGCGAGGCTGGTGGCATCGGTCGTGTAGGCCGGGCAGCGGCCACTGAAGAAGGCTTTCAGTGAGGCCTCGAAACTCTCGAACACCACCGGCTTCATCTTGAGATTCTGCGCGCGGCTGTAGTCGCTCAGGTTCTTCTCGGTGGTGGTGCCGGACTGCACGCAGACCTCGGCGTTGGCAAGCTGCCGGGCAGCGCTTATCTTCGATTTCTTCGCCACCATGAATCCCTGGCCGTCGTAGAAGACGATGCCCGTGAAATGCAATCCGAGCGAGGCGTCGCGCGTCAGCGTCCAACTGGTGTTGCGCGACAAGAGGTCGATCTCCCCCGACTGCAGCGAGGCGAAGCGCTGTTGCGCATTGAGCGGCGTCCAGCGAACCCGGCCGCGGTCACCGACGACGGCGGCGGCGATCGCCTTGCAGATGTCGACGTCCAGTCCCAACCAGTTGCCCTTGCTGTCGCTGGCGGAGAAACCGGCGAGACCGGTGCTCACACCGCAGATCACTTCCTTGCGCGCCTTGACCGCGTCCAGCGTCTTGCCGGCCCGTGCCAGCGGCGACAGGAGCAGGGCGAGCAGCAGCGGCGCGAGGCGGAGAGCGGAAGCGGACATGGGCAGGATTCCCGACAGAGGAACTACCAATTCTGCCAGAAGCAGCCGCTCCCCGCTCAGCTTGCTCGCGCGGCTCCTGTCGCCTGTGCCAATCGGAGAGCGGGAGCTTGACGCCAGGCTTGTAACACGCTAGCTTGAATATTTCGATCGGAGGAATAGCCGTGGACAGGAGAGAGTTCATGAAACGCGCCGGCACAGCCGGGGCCTTGTTGAGCGTCCGGTCTGCCGCTTTCGGCCAGCCCGCGTCCGGCAATGAGCCGGATCCGGAACCGCTCGGAGTGGGAAAGCTCGACGTCGTCTACGCCGGTGCGGACGGACGCGTAGTCGTCACCGATTCCACGTCCTACCTCGATGCTAGAATTGGCCCGAAGGACGTCGTGATCGCCTCGTCCTATGCTGGCGCAACGCTCGTCGCCTGGACGCTTGGCGTGGGTCTCAAGGCACTCATCGTCCATGATGTGGGTGTGGGAAAGGCCCAGGCGGGCATAAGCGGTTTGCCTTTGGGAGACAAATACGGCGTGCCGATCGCCGCGGTCGCCGCCGACACGGCGACCCTCTCCAATGGCAATTCTATGGCGCAAGGCAGGATCAGCCACGCCAACAGCGCAGCCTCGAAATTGGGCGTGCGTCCCGGGCAGACGGCGCGCGAAGCGGCCCAACTGCTGCTCAAGGCCGAGGCCGGCCGCAAGATCGACGCAAACTCAGGTAGCGACAACAAGCTCTACGAGATGGAGAAGACGCCTAACGGCCGCATCCTCGCCATCTGGACCCTGTTCTTCCTGGGGGAGAACCGTTACCCGAACGACGTGTTCGCCCTGGCGACCCACAGCGCCCGAGTGGCCGCCGAACATGCCTTCAGATGGAACGTCAAGGGGTGGATCGCCAACGATGCTGGACCGGGCAAGAACAATTCGGGAATTTCCGGACTCGCGATTTGCGGCGAAAAAGGGATGCCGGCCGCAGCGGTTGGGGCGATGTCCGCGCGAATCGGCGATGCCCTGAGCACCTACAATGATGGCATCATTTCGGCGCTGAACGAGCCTGCAAGGAGCAGGGGAATTGTCATCGGAATGACCGCGAAGGAGGCGCTCCACCGCATGCTGGTCTGATCGGGACCAGTCGCCCGAAGGAGTGAGCCTTGGGCCTGCCGATTCCGGGGGCGGGCTGCACATCTCCTTATGCTTGAGTCGGCTGCGCACCTGTGACGTCGTCGGCTAGCGAGGGTCGGACCGCCACGAGTATGCGACATCGAGAGGCAGGGCGGATCACCGACGAATTGTGGTACCTCGGTAACGAGGATGTCTGCGTCTACCTGTTGGAAGGTGATAACGGGTCGATGTTGATCAATGGGGGAGTAGCCTGTGTCGTTCCCCAATTGCTGGATCAGTTTCGTTGTTTCGGGATTGACGAAGGGCGAATAAACAAACTGCTCATCCTGCATTCACATTCCGATCACGTTGGAATCATTCCCTACTTTCAGCGCCGTTACCCGGATCTGGTCGTCTATGGGTCAGCCCGCAGCCTGCAAGTCCTGAACGATCCCAAGGTGCAAAGCGCCATAAATAGCTCGGAGGCTTACACGACGCAGCACCGGGGTATGACCGTTCTCTGTCAGGGCTACGACCTGCAGTGGCGGGAAGGCGTCGATGGCATAGCGGTCGCCGAGGGCGACCGCATAGACCTCGGCGACAAGTTGGTCGAGATCATCGAACTTCCTGGTCACTCGCCCTGCTCCATCGCCGCCTACGCACCTCGTCTTGGCGCGTTGTTCCCCTCGGACGGAGGCGGTATCCCCTTCGCAGACGTGTTCCTGACGCCCGGAGCGTCCGATTTTTCGACCTTCGTCGCTAGTCTGCACAAGCTGCAAGGGCTACACGTGAATTACCTATGTGCCGACCACTGCGGCTACGTTAGCGGAGAGGAAGCGGCCAGCCACATCAGCAACACCATTAGAGCGGCTGAGGCCAATCGTGTGCTGATGATGGAGACCTTGCTGCGTGTCGGCAGCGTCGATGCGGCAGCAAACGAACTGGCAACCCGCTTTGTCCACGAGGAATTCGGCAACCTTGTCCCACACGAAACATTCGTTCAACTCTACCGCGCGATGCTCAAGAGCATCGCCGGAATTCCCCGATCAGCCTGATGCAGAAGAGTGGACCGCCGAACTTTGCCCCCATTAAATGGGAGAAGTTTCGTCACCCGACTTGGCGACGAATTGGCACGCCTTCAGCGCAGCATTGAGCAACCTGTGGCATTGTTTCCGATGAGCTGCGACGCATTGACATGATGGAAGGCTCGGTGGCGAAGAGTTCGGCGTCATTCTTATTTCAAGAATCGGCGGTCAGCCAAAAAAATGCCCGCTTTTTGCGGCGGGCATTAAATCCAGTTCCAAAGGAGGAGGAGGAATCTGGAGGAGACAGCCCAAATGCTAACGCCTAAAGCCAAGCACGGAAATACCGTGCATCCGGCATTTTGCAATACCGGTAAACCCTTAGTATCCCTACGAGTCGGCTCAGCGGCAGCTTGACCTTACGCCGGACGCTGTCCTTCCTGGCGAGTATCGAGAAACCAGCATACTTCGTTCTTCGCGTAGTCGCTGGTGGCCAGCTGAAAATGATCGACGCCCGGAATTTCCAGATAGCGGCCTCGCGGCAACGCCTCGGCAAGGCGGGAGCCGCGCCCCAGCACCGGATCCTTTTCGGCGCTGACAACCAGGACCGGCATCGTCGCCTTGCTCAAATCCGCCGGCGAGCAATGCGGATACTCGGCGCGCAGCATCGCGGCGGCTGCAACACGATCACGACAGCCATGCGTCGCGAAGTCCCAGTAAGCGGCTTCATGCTTGGGAAGGTCGACGGGATTGGTGTCGCGCTCGATCGCTGCGGCAAGGCGCGCCGTCACGTCCGACAACACGTAGGGCGGCAACCCCATGAGTCCATCGCCGGTGGCCATCAGGACTGCTTTGTCGAAGCGCTGTGGCGCGGTATGTAGCAGATGGAGTGCGATGACACTGCCATGCGAATAGCCGACGAGGGATGCTCTCTTCATGCCCAGATGGTCGAGCAAAGCCAATACATCGTCACCCAGGGCCGCGGAGCCGTAGGCTGACACCTCATGCGGCTTGTCGCTTCTGCCGTGGCCGCGGAAATCCATGGCAACGGCCTGCAACCCGTGGTCGACGAGCCAGTCTACCCACCCGAACGTCCGGTAGCTGCCGGTAAAGCTCATGCTCATCCCGTGCAGGAGGAGGACCGGCACACCACTCCCATGCACCTCATAATAGATGGCGTACCCATCGCGAATAAAATGTGGCATGAAGAGTTCCCCCGCTCTTACGCTAGCGGGTAACTATAACCCGAACGCGGGTCTTTCGGCCCTCGACTTGGCCGCCGGAAAGGTGCCTTGAAGTTCTGGTGCTTCAAAGCCGCCCTCAGGCACGACATCGGTAAGCGACAGGGACAGCACCGGGACTGCGACCAGTGCAACGCCGATGCCGAGCGCTCCGGAGAAGATTGACTGGGTGAAGATGGCGAAGATCAACACGGCAGTTTCTTTTCATGGGAGCTTCGAATACCAGGCCGCCACCGCGTGGCCAATTTCGGCGCCGGAATCTTCCTGGATGAAATGAATTCCCTTTACGGTGACCTCGGTCTGGTTTGGCCAAGTACGGCAGAACTCGCGCTGCGCGCCCACCAGGATCGAACCTGGCTCGGCGTTGATGAACAGCTTGGGCACGGAGCATAGTCTCAGCCAATCGGCATACTGCTGCACCAGCGCCACCATGGGCGCAGGCTCGCCGGCGATGGGGATCTGCCGAGGCCAGTTCAGCATCGTCTGCCGGTCGGACTCGGCGGTAAACGGGGCACGGTACTGCGCCATTTCTTCTTCGCTCAACTTGCGCAGCATGGAGCTGGGCAGCACTCCTTCGATGAAAAGGTTGCGCTTGAGGACAAGGTCTTCGCCCTTGGGCGACCGGAAACCCTGGAAGATCCCGCGTGCCTTCTCGGGGAAGTCGTCCCACGAGGCCAGCGGCATAACAATGGCTTCCATGTAGGCTAGGCCACGCACCTGCTGCGGGTGCAGCCGCGACCAATGGAAGCCCAGCGCGCTGCCCCAGTCGTGCAGCACCAGCGTCACCTGCTGGTCCGCTCCCAGCGCAGCAAGCAAACCCGCGAGGTATGCGTAGGCCACCTCGAAGCTGTAGCGGCCTGGCCCGTCGGAAGCAGGGAGCTTGTCGGAATCACCATGGCCGATGAGATCGGGGGCGATGATGCGGCCACAGCCGGCCAAAGCGGGGATGACATCGCGCCACAGATAGCTGGATGTTGGATTGCCGTGTATCAACACGATGGGAGCGCCAGAACCGGCCTCCGCGTAGGCCAGGCGGCGGCCGTTCACGTTGCAGAATTTCTTGGCGGGTAGCTTCGAACCGTAGGTCATGCGATCGTGCTCCTCAGCAAGTGACTAGTGGTCTCAATGAAGGCAATCTGCTGTTGTGGCGGCAGCACCGCAGCGATTTCGGTCACTAACAGCTCGGAAAATACGCGGATTTGGATAGTCGCTGTCGGCGTTCAACCCGCCGCACAAACGGATAGAATCTCGCTCAAATTGCAGGCTTGAACCGGACCTTGCCGGACGACAAAGCCTTCTCAAGAGCGCGCACCTCAGTTTTCAATAGCGCAGCCACTTCTGGAACGCGCTCGGGCAACATGCAGCTGGCGATGGCGCCGATACTGATCGCGCCATAGGCTCCTCCGTGCGGACGCGTTATCGCCAGCCCCAGCGCAATGGCTTCGGACGTCGTGTGCCGGTCATTCAGCGCAAAGCCCAGCGCCCGCGAGCGCTTCAGCATGTCGAGCACCACGGACACCTTGAGGTTTCCATGATCCGCTATGCGCCGCGCATTGCTGCGCACGATCTCCGTCGCTTCGTCATCCGAAAGGGGCAGCAGCAAAGCTAAGCCATCGGCGCCCATTCCTAGAGGCCGCCTCGTACCGACATCGAGCGTGAAGACCTTGATCGGAAAAGAGCCCTCCTTTCGATCCATGCACACGGTATCAAGACCGCTGCGCACCGATAGGAAAACGGTATCTCCTGTTCGCTTTGCCAGCCGCAACAACGCGGGCTCGCACAACTGCCGCATGTCGAATTTCGGCACCGCGACCAGTCCCAGCTCGAACGCCAAATCACCAAGGCGATAACACGGCGTGTCTGGATCATGGATCACCATGCCATCGGCCGCAAGGCACTTAAGAATGCGGTGAGCTGTCGACTTATCCAGTTCGCATTGTCGGGCGACATCGACCAGACGTGCGCCGTCCCGGCCACGGGAGGCAACGGCACGCAATATCGCGGTGGCCCGGTGGATGCTCTGGGCGCCAGCGACGCCAT
>Ga0172380_10002449_pt1 | contig 28445 bp, 25 predicted proteins | sample Leawe162metaG_FD_119747 | JGI IMG/M metagenome (GOLD analysis project Ga0172380, IMG submission 119747) | Leachate microbial communities from a municipal landfill in Southern Ontario, Canada - Leachate well 162 metaG | ecosystem: Engineered > Solid waste > Landfill > Unclassified | place... | reverse complement strand
CCGGGGTTGTGCCGCCAGTGGCCAGACTTCCCGTTTGAGTTCCCTGCACCAGATAGTTTTTGGTGGCGCCATTCTGCACATAGACGTCTGTAGTGCCATTAGAGTTTTCGGTGTACTTGATCCCCATATTTTCCGCCAGCTGCTGGACCAGAAGATCGCGCTGATCCCGCAGTTCGTTGGCGTTCCCGCTCACCAGTTCGGTCTGCTGGATCTGGCCGTTCAGTTGGGCTATGTTGTTGATGGTGCTGTTGATGTCGTCAGTCAAAGGCTTTAACGCCTGATCCTGGGTCGTGATCGTATTATTGAGGGTCGTGCTGACGGATTGGAAGTTGTCTGCCATGATCTGGGCTTGCGACAGCACCCCCTGGCGTTCCGCCGAACCGGATGGGTTGGAACTCAGGTCCTGCCAGGCGCTGAAGAAATTGCTGATGGAGGCGCCAAGCCCGTCCTGGGTAAGCTCGTTGAATGTCGGTTCAATCTGCTGCAGCACCTGGGATTTGGTGCTGTCGTAGCCGGAGGTGGTGTTGGCATTGACCAACTGCTGCTGAAGCAAACCGTCGTAGTAACGCTCCACCGTGGAGATCGTGACGCCAGAGCCCAGCGGAAAGCCGTTGGACGTTGCCGGCGGCGCGGTTTCCAGGATGACCCTTTGGCGCGAATACCCAGGTGTATTTACATTGGCGATATTTTCACCGGTCACCTCTGTGGCGACACGGTAAACATTAAGGCCGCTCTTGCCCATCTCCATTACTGCGGAAAGTCCCATGTCAAGCCTCCGTGTTGAGCATGACCGCCCCTGTCTGGCGTTGCAGATAGCCGCCAGAGGCTCCATATACATTTGATTGGTTGATCAGCCTGGTTACGAGATTGAGCGAATTGGTTACCATTGCCGCGAACCGCTCGGCAATCTCCCGATTTGCGGCCGCCGCCCGCTGAATGCGTTCCGCCCCGTCGTTCAAGGCCTTATGCAGACGGAGCAACTCCGTATCGCCCTTTTGTGCCAGCATGTCAACCAACTCCCCAAGGGTAGCTTCGCTGGAGAGTCCCACACTGGAGGCTGCTGCGCTGATCAGCGGCCTGAGCGACTTGCTGTGGGCCTCGATGCGCGCGGCGATCTCCTCTTTGCGGCCATTGATCTCGGCCATGGCCTCAAGATTTATCTCGGACATTTCATGCAGTTCCTGCTTAAACACAGCCGAAAGTTCCTCGAACATCCGCAATTGCAATGAAAGTGCCTCTGTCAGCTTCTTCATATCCATATTCCCATCCCGCCAACCCTATTCGTGCAGATCGACCTTCTTTGGCGCTATACGGTTACTCTCCTGCCTGATGATCTCTTTCTCGATAAGCTTTGCCAGACCCAGGCCGCCGCGTTTGACAACGGCATTGGCATATTCCTGGTCCAGCATGGATCGGAACGCCTCTTCGCCATGGCCGCCGCCGGTCAACTTATCCTCATTCACCGTGGAACGCATGGATTTTATCATCATGCCAACAAAGAGCCCTTCAAAATCCTGTGAAACCTTCTTGGCCTGGATGCGCTGCTTCTCGCTGAGTCCGGCGGCGTTTCCCTGCCGCTGCAGCTGGCGGGCCTTTTCTGCCGCGCCATCTCCGGCTGTTGGTATGTTTTGCGGAATTTCCATGTCCATAGTGTCTTTTTCTTATCGCCTGAATATCGTTTTTCTTGAGCCCGGCGGTTAAATAATCGTGAGTTCCGCCTGCAGTGCTCCCGCCGCCTTGATTGCCTGCAGGATCCCGATCAGGTCGCGAGGCGTCACGCCCAACAGATTGAGAGCCCGAATCACATCACCGATGCTCGCCCCTTCCGGCACCATCATCAGCCGGCGCGACTCCTCCACCACCTTCATATCGGTCCGCGGAACAACCACCGTATCCCCGGTTTTACTGAAGGGAGCCGGCTGGGAGACCTGCGGTGACTCCTTGATCACCAGTGAGAGGTTGCCGTGGGAGACCGCCACCGTGGAGATGCGGACATTCTCACCCATCACGATCGTACCGGTACGTTCGTTCAGCACGACCTTGGCCTGGACATCGGGCCGCACTTCCAGCGTTTCCAGGGCCGCCGCGAACTCGACCGTGTGATTGGCGTAAGCCTCCGGGATCTTCAGGATTACGGTGCCGGGATCCGTGGTTGTGGCAACCGTGGATTTGAATTTTTCGTTGATGACTGCTTCGATGCGGGTGGCAGTGGTGAAATCCGCCTGCATGAGGTTGAGGCGGAGGACGGACTTGCCGGCCAGCATATTGGGCAATTCCCGTTCCACCAAACCGCCGTTGGGAACCCGGCCGGCAGTGGGGTGGTTCTTCTGGGCAGTGGCCGCCTGCCCGCCAAAGGCGAATGAATTGGTAAGGACCGATCCCTGCGCCACGGCATATATCTGGTTGTCGCCCCCCTTGAGAGGCGTCATGATCAAAGTTCCGCCGGCTATGCTTTTCGAGTCTCCCAGCGACGAAACCGTGACATCCAGATGGTTGCCCTGCTTGGCAAAGGGGGGCAGAGTAGCGGTCACCATGACAGCCGCCACGTTCTTGAGGGTAATGTCGGAGCGGCTGATGGTAATTCCCATCCGCTCCAGCATGTTGACCACCGACTGGATCGGGAAACGGGTCTGGTCGCTGTCGCCGGTGCCATTCAATCCCACCACCAGGCCATAGCCCAGAAGTTGATTGTCCCGTGCCCCCTCAAAGGTAGCTATGTCCTTGATGCGAATGGCCTGGGCATTGGTCGCCAGCAGCATCAGTAGAGCGGACAGTGCGATTAATCTGGTTAGATACATACGTTTGATACCTCGGTTGAAAGCGCCAGCATCAGAATGGCCAGACCTTGTCGATAATATTCATCAGCCAGCCAGGGCTCTGGCGATCGGAAATGATCCCCCGGCCTGAGTAGGAGATTTTGGCATCGGCCACGAAAATGGAGTTGACCGTGTTGTCGGTACCGATATCCCGTTGACGGACAACCCCCTCCAGAACCATTTCCTGGTCCTCGTTGTTGACCTTGATGTTGCGGCGCCCCTCGATCAGCAGATTGCCGTTGGGCAGCACATCGATCACCTTTGCCGATATGGTCGCCTTGAGATCTTCCTGCCTGGATGTGGAGCCGGCACCTGAGTACTTGGAATCGACGTTTGCACTTAAAAGTTTGCTCAGGTCACCGATATTGTTCTTGAAAATCCCGACGTTCTCCAGCCCCATGAAATTAGGTATCCCGGCATTGATGCCGGTACTGCGATTAGTATCGGTATTAGCCTGTTTCGAGGCACTGGCGGTTTCAGAAACGACTATGGTGATGATGTCACCCTTGCGGCGGGCCTTGAAGTCCTCGGTAACGCCTCCCGACGATGCTTGCCAGATAGAGCCGCTGCTGTAGTCTGGCGGCGCTTTCTGCATTTGCTCGTCAAAGCCGGTGGTCCTCACCTCGGTTTTCTGGGTAGTACAGCCGACCATGAACAACAGTGAAAGCAGGTAAATGCAGCGTTTCATAATTGATTCCTTCTTCTCTCCGCACCTTAAAAACTAATCTGAACCGTGTTGGCATCGACTACCCTGGCAGGGATTTCCTTGAGGGAGTTGAGGTTCTGCACCATGATGATGTCCCCTTCGGCTCCGGAACTCCTGGCCCTGCCTGTCACGGTAATCTTCATACTCTCGTTTTCCGCCACAATGGTTACCATCTGGCCGGATTTTATGAGCGGCACCTTTTCGACCTGGTCCGTACGCAACGCCGTGTTGGCCTTGACTGTCGTCTTGGTCCGCTTGCCGACAATATCATTCACTTTGCAGGCAAACCTGCCCCTGACCGCGGCGATATCCCTTTTTTGTACGGCAACATCCGCTTCCGTTATGGTAGTGCCGCTGTCAAGCTGCCTGAGCGTCACAACCATGTCGGCAAGCGCTTCCACCTCTACCCGTACCGGGATGTTGCGGACGACACGATCCCCTTTGCGCACAAGCACGGCGAGACTGATATTGCCCCATCCCTCCCATTGCTGGGGAGCCATCACCTCAAATGCCAGCGGCCCCTCGGGCAGTGTGGGATTCCCGCTGATATAGAATTTGTCGATATGGACATCCCAGCCAAGGCCGGCTGTTCTCTGCTGGACAAATGCGGCTACGGCCTGGCGGATTTCAGCGTCACGCGCCTGGGTGTCAGGTTGAGCCGACAAGCACCGCTCCGGAGCAGCCACGAGTGCGATACCCAAAAACACCAGCATGAAAAAACCATGAAACAGCCGCCGGCCTGACAACATCAGATTCATTCCATTCATTAGTCGCTATCTCTTCAGATTGTTTGCTGTCTGCAACATTTCATCCGCTGCCTGGACAGCTTTGGAATTGATCTCATAGGCCCGTTGGCCCACGATCATATTGACCATCTCTTCCATGACACTCACATTGCTCATTTCCAAAAATCCCTGCGAAATCGTGCCCAGTCCGGATTCACCAGGCTTGGCCGTGGTTGCGGCTCCCGAGGCATCCGTGGGAAGGTACAGGTTCTTGCCTTGGGCCGAGAGCCCCGATGGATTGGAAAAGGAAGCCAACTGGATGTTGCCCACCGTAGTCGGCGAGGTCTGGCCGGCCGTCATGGCCGAGACCGTACCGTCATTGCCGACCGTGACCTTGGTGGCATTGCTCGGAATAGTCATCTCGGGCAGCAGCGGATAGCCGTCGGATGTCACCACCCGGCCCGTGCTGTCCTTTTTAAAGGCACCGGAACGGCTATAGCCGGTAGTGCCGTCTGGCAATTGCACCTGGAAGAAGCCGTCCCCTTCAATTGCCATGTCAAGCTCATTGCCGGTCTGGGTAAAATCGCCGGAAGTGAAAATCTTCGTCACCGCCGCCAGTTTCGAGCCGAGGCCGATCTGGATGCCGGTTGGAATCTGGGTGGCATTGGTGGAAGGTGCGCCGGTGGTCTTCAGGTTCTGGTACATCAGATCCTGGAAATCGGCCCTGCTCTTCTTGAACCCGGCTGTGTTGACGTTGGCCAGGTTGTTTGCCACCACATCAAGATTCTTCTGTTGCGACTGCATCCCCGATGCTGCTGTCCATAATGCACGTATCATCTTTCAACTCCTTATCGGATCTGTTTGGTGGTCGCTTACACTCGTCCCAACTCGTTCGTCGCCTTGGCCGCAATATCGTCAAAACCTCTGACGACCCGTTGGCAGGCATCAAAGTAACGGCTGTTTTCTATCATCTGGACCATCTCCGAGATGGCCTCGACATTGGAACCTTCCAGCTGTCCCTGGCGGACCTCTCCAGTGGCTGCCTGGGGAATAACCTGCGGATTCGCGGGAACGAACTCTGCCGAGGAAGTCCTGGTAAGATTGTAGGGCTTGGGAAAATCCACCAGTTTGATGGTTCCGGCCGGTGTCCCATCGACAGTCACCGCTCCAGTGGCATCGATCTCGACCTTGCTGCCCTGTATCAGGATCGGACCCCCCTGCCCCATAACAGGAAAACCGTCCGCAGTTACCAATGTCCCATCGGCACTCATGCGAAAGTTGCCTTGGCGGGTATAGGCCGGGCCGGCAGGAGTGCTGACCTCAAAGAAACCGTCACCATCGATGGAGATGTCAAACGGGTTGCCTGTCTGGCTCATCGGACCCTGGTCGTAATCTATGTACACGTTCTCTTTCTGAAGAATCGGATCGGCGGTTGAGCCTTGCGGAACCGCAGGCGGGTTCTGATTCCCGGCCAGCAACCCCTCGAATTGCATCTTGTCCTTCTTGAAGCCCGGTGTGTTGGCATTGGCAAGATTGTTGGTGATGATGTCCATCTTTCTCATTGCCGAAAGGTTGCCCGACAGGGCTGAGTACATACCGCTGTTCACTGTTTGCCTCCTCTTTGTTGTAAACCTTTCACGACATCCGGCCTGGGTTCAAGGCCGGCACGAAAAGCCCGAATCGTTTAAGTCAAAACATTGACCTGTTCAACTCTTATGCAGTTTCAGTTTGCCGCGCAATCTGACCATTGCCTGGCTGATCAGCTGCGATATCCTGGATTCGGTCAATTCCAACGCTACGCCGATCTCTTTCAGGTTCAAATCCTCGCTATAATAAAGCGTCACAGCCAGACGCTCCTTCTCGGGCAGGGACTCGATGGCCTGTCCCAAAGCCTCGGTCAGCTGCATCATGATCACCTGCTGCTGCGGGTTGCACGCGTCGTTCACGCACAGCACATCCGCCAGGCAGAGGGGATTGCCTTCGTCGTCTTCCCAGCTGTCGTCGATGCTGATGAAGGTATAAGTATGGACATCGTCCAGTAGCTCGTAGTATTCATCCAGGCCTATTTTGAGAGCATCCGCAACCTCTTCGCTGGTGGGATTGCGCCCCAGGCGGTGTTCAAGCTTGGTAACCTCACGCTCCAACCGCTTGTATTTTTCGCGCATGGAGCGGCTGAGAACATCGTATGAGCGCAATTCGTCCAGGATCGTACCACGGACATGCTGTTCGGCAAACGTTTTAAAGAGCACGCCCCGTCCGGGGTCAAAACGATCGGCTGCATTAATCAGGCCAACCACCGCAGCACTCATCAGGTCCTGCTGATCGACATGGGATGGTAGTTGGGGCATTATTCGCCCCACCAGATATTTGACCAGCGACAGGTGTTCAATGATCAAAACGTCCCGGCTGACGGGACCGTCACCCACAGTTTCGCGATTATCCTTCACGGCACGCTCGTTTCAATCGCCAGCCGGGTTGTCCAGAAATCGTCGGAAAAAAAACTGGATATTACCCTTCAGACGACTCTGCCTGGTGTTCTCTATGACCCGCTTGGCCAGGGTTGTAAAACATGCGGCCGCCTCTGATTCCGGAAACAATTCGGAAACCGCTTTCTGACGCTTGACCGCCTCGACCACCTTTTCATCCTTTACCACGCAGCCCAGATAATCCAGGGAAATGTCCAGGAAGCGGCCAGCGACATTGGCCAGTTTCCGAAACACTTCCAAGGCATCCTCGCTGTCCTTGGCCATGTTGACCAGCACCTTGAAGTGATGTTCCGAGTAGCGCGTGGCCAACAACTTGATCAGCGCATAGACATCGGTAATCGAGGTCGGCTCGGGTGTGACCACTACGATAATCTCTTGTGCCGCCACCGTAAAATAGGTCACGTTCTCGGATATGCCCGCCTCGGTATCGACGATCATGATGTCGAACTGCTCTTCCAGCATGTCCAGTTCGTCCAGCAGTTTGAGCTTTTCATGCTGGCCCAGACTGGTAAACTCCTGAATTCCGGATCCGGCCGGGATGATCTTGATGCCGGCCGGGCCATCAATAAGGATATCGGCAATGCTTTTCTCACCATTAAGCACATGATTGAGATTGTAAACCGGTGACAGCCCCAATAGTACGTCAAGATTACCTAAACCCAGATCGGCATCGATAACAAGCACCTTTTTGCCCAGTGTTGACATGGCAATGGCCAGATTGGAAACCACGTTGCTCTTGCCGACCCCCCCCTTGCCGCTGGTCACCGAGAGGACCCTGATCCCGTTATGATCCGGGTTCGCAGTCGCGCGGGAAGAGTCAGCCGCCTGATTTCTTCTGGCGTCATGCGCCATCTGGCGCAGTGTATCGGCCTGGTCGCCGGTTCCTTTAACAGTACTCATTCGGACGCCTCCCTTAGAATCATGTCGGCAAGTTTGGCGGAGGTAGCCACCTCGATATCCTCAGGCACGCGTTGTCCCGTGGTAAAATAGGCTATTTGCAGATTATCTTTCATAAGCAGGTTGACCATGTTGCCAAAACTCTCACTTTCATCGATCTTGGTAAAAACCACCTTGCTGACCTGAAAGATTTTGAACCGGGTAAGGATTTCTTCCAATTCACGATCCTTGGTGGTTGCCGAAAGACACAGGTAGACCTCGATGGGAATCTTGTTGTCGAGGAAGTTCTTCATCTCGTCCAGCTTTTCTTTGTCCTTATGGCTGCGACCGGCGGTGTCTATGAATATCAGGTCGCAGGCGGAATGTTTTTCAACCGCTTTTTCCAGCTCCTTGGGTGTGGAGGCAACCTCCAGCGGTATGCCCATGATACGCGAGTAGGTTTTAAGCTGCTCCACCGCCCCAACCCTGAATATGTCCATGGTGATCAGTGCCACCTTGTTACCACGGTTCAGCGCGTACATTGCCGCCAGCTTGGCAGTAGTGGTGGTTTTGCCGACGCCGGTCGGACCGACCAGGGCGATAATGCGCGGCGAGTTCTTCCGCATCTTGAGCGTGCCGGCAAACTTGATCAGCCGGCCAAAGGTCTCGCTCAGGCGGTTTTTCAGCGTCTGGTTGCCACCTTCCTGCGGCAATGTATTGAGGGTGTCCAGGATTTTCCTGATCAGCTCGGTGGAGACACCGCTTTTAACCAGTTCCAGGGACAATGGAGAATCTTCCGGAAGGAGCTCTGCGCCGGACTGCCCTTCAGTGGCCAAGGCATCAGAAGCATTCGGCCACCGCACTGTCTTGACACCACCCTCCTGACTCTTGGCCAGTGTATTGAGCAGAAGTTTTTTGATCTCTTCCAAGTCGCCCCTGGGAATGTTCTTGAGATTCAAACCGCTTTCCTGCGGTTCTGCCGGCTTGACCCCCTCCTCCTGCCTCTCTTCCTTGCGTGCTTCCTCTTCACGCCTGGAAAGTGATTCGACCTTTTCACGCAATTCCTTGAGTTCCCTGGCCAGCGGAGCGAGCATGGAGTTTTCCAGGTCCTCTTTTGCGGTCCGTTCCCGCTCCGGTTTCACCCGATAGGGAGTGGCCGGCGGAGCCGGCGGCGATGCCTGCTTCTGGGCAGGGTCAATGGCCGCTGTAACCCGATAGACCGGCTTGCAGAAGAAGCCCAGGAATCCTCCGGCTTTATCCTTTTTTGTCGAAAGGATCATGGCATCAGGCCCGAGTTCGGCCTTGACCATGCGCAGAGCCTCGGACATGCTTACCGCCTGAAAGGTCTTAACCAACATTGATGCTCACCACCCCTAGTGATTGGATTTTGACGTTTTGCGGAATTTCGTTATGCGACAGGACCGCCATGTGCGGGATAAAACGCTCGATGAGCTTCCTGACGTGCCTCCGGATGGAGGGCGAAGCCAGGAGCACCGGCTGGACCCCATTCATGCTGCAACGATCGGCCATGGTGCGTACCGATGTGATTATCTGTTGGGCAACATTAGGCTCGATTGCCAGATAGCTGCCCTGGTCGGAAGGCTGGATCGCTTCGGCAACTATGTCCTCGACGGTCCTATCAAGGGTGATCAGACTGAGAGTGTCGTCATCTGATTTATGCTGATCCACTATGAAGCGTCCAAGACCTTGGCGGACGAATTCGGTCAGCACATCGGGATCCTTAGACAAACCGGCATAATCGGCCAGAGTCTCGAGGATGGTGCGCATATCGCGAATGGAAACGCCTTCCTTGAGAAGGTTCTTGACGACCCGCAGCACAGTACCCAGGTTTAGTTGGCCGGGGATCAGCTCTTCCACGACCTTGGGTGCCGAAACAGCAACATTGTCCAAGAGTTGTTGAACTTCTTGCCGCCCAACCAGTTCATGGGCGTGGCGCTTGATGATTTCACTGATATGGGTCGCCACAACAGTGGTGCTATCCACCACGGTATAGCCGTTAATCTGGGCTTCGTCCCGTTTGTCCGAACCGATCCAGACAGCCGGCAATCCGAAAACCGGCTCTTTGACGCTTACCCCGGCAACACCGGCCGTGACCGTGCCGGAATCCATGGCCAGGTATTGTCCGGTCAACTCGCTGCCACCCACGCGCGCACCTCTTATAAGCAGATTGTACTCATAAGGCTTGAGCTGCAGGTTGTCATGGATATGGATCGGCGGCACCACAAAACCCAGCTTTTGGGCATATTGCCGGCGGATGGAGCGAATACGTTCAAGGAGTTCGCCGTCCTGGGAAGCGTCCACCATCGGCACCAACCCGTAGCCGACCTCCAGCTCCAGTACATCCAGGGGCCGGATAGCCGAGGCGCTGTCAAGCGATTCCTCACCTGAAGCAGCTTCGGGCAACGCAGCAAGATCCTCGACCACCTGCGTCTTCTCGCGAGCCATTTTCCCAAGCAGAAACGTAACACCCGCAAGCAACAAAAAGGCAAAGTGAGGCAGGCCGGGGATCAAGGCGAACAAAAACAACACCCCAGAAGCAACGTAGAATGCCTTGGGGTAGTTCATGAACTGGCCGGTGATCTCATGCCCGAAGTTATTCTCATCGGCAGAGCGGGTAACGATGATACCGGCAGCCGTGGAGATGATCAGGGCCGGGATTTGTGCCACCAGGCCCTCACCAATGGTCAGCAGGGTATAGTTTGTCAAAGCTGCCTGGATGGGCATGCCCTGTTGCACAATCCCTATGATCAGGCCACCGAAGATATTGACCAGTACGATCAGAATGCCGGCAACCGCATCACCACGGACAAACTTGCTGGCCCCATCCATTGAGCCGTAAAAGTCTGCCTCGCGAGAGATCCGGAGACGCCGCGCCCTGGCTTCCTTTTCTGTGATCATGCCGGCGGACAAATCGGCATCAATGGCCATCTGCTTGCCCGGCATGGCATCCAGGGTAAAGCGGGCCGTAACCTCGGCAACCCGGCCGGCACCCTTGGTGATGACAACGAAATTTATAATAACCAGGATCAGGAAGATAACCGCGCCAACAACATAATTCCCACCCACCACGAACTGGCCGAAGGCCTTGATAACCGAACCAGCCGCCTCAACCCCTTCACTGCCGTGCAGCAGTATCAGACGGGTGGAGGCAATGTTGAGCGCCAGACGGTAAAGGGTGGTAACCAGCAAGACGGAGGGAAACACGGAAAAATCAAGGGGATGGATCGTATAGAGGCAAACCAGCAGGATGCAGAGCGCAATGGTGATATTGGCGGCCAGACAGATGTCCAGAAAAAATGCGGGGAGCGGGATGATCATCAGGGCCAGCACCCCGATCAACGCCACTGCCACGTATATATCGGAGTTTTTGCGAAATCCGCTCAACTCTATCGCTTCAACTGTACCGTTTGCCATTGGATCGCCGTTTATTTCCTCTGTAAAGAACTTAAAATCAGCCATTTTAATGCATTTATCATGCCGGTTGCAGCTGATGTTCCATTACCGCAAGAGTGCATAATCTGATTGCATGGGCACTGATTTTTCAGAGTTTTCTCCGAAACAAAGCGATCTTCCGGGAAGCGGGACGTCAAACTCTTGAACCCTGTCGAATTATTGACAATGCTGCCGATTTCATTCGCAAAAGCAGAATAGACATGGTGCCACAGGTGTCTGCCTTTTCCGAAACCGGCATAAGTGCGGCCGCAGCAAGCTTGGTCAGACTTTGCCCTTGAGGCGATAGACATAGGCCAACACCTCGGCCACAGCGGCATAGAGGGACTCCGGGATGGCCTCGTTCTCCTGCACCTGGTCATAAAGCTCCCTGGCCAGAAAGCGGTTCTCCACCAGGGTGATTTGATGTTCCTTGGCGATATTTTTTATTGCCTGGGCCATTATGTCGGCGCCTTTGGCAATCACAACCGGGGCAATCATGCGCTCCCGATCATATTTGAGCGCCACTGCGTAGTGAGTCGGGTTGGTGATGATCACGTCGGCGGTCGGAATGATCTTGACCATGCGCCTGCGAGCCATCTGGTATTGCATCCTTTTGATCTTGCTCTTGATCTCCGGGTTGCCCTCCGCATCCTTGGCCTCGTCCTTGACTTCCTGCTTGGTCATCTTGAGGTTTTCGATATAGCGCCACTTGACGTACATCATATCGAGTATGCCCAGGATTATCAGCACACCGCATGTATGGGTGACGATCTTGAAAGCGATATGCCCGATGTAGGAAATTATGGTCTCGATGTCGGCTGCCGCCATAAAGGCGATATTCTCGGTTTCATCCTTCATGACCCGGTAGGCGATATATCCCACGATCAAAATCTTGAGCAGCGACTTGAGCATCTCCATCAAGGCATCCTTGTTGAAGAGCTTGCCAAAGCCGGCTATCGGGCTGAGTTTGCCGAAATTCAGCGACAACCGCTCCGTATTGAAATCCAATTGTCCATTGTCCTGAATCAACTTGGAGAGCACTGCCACCAGGATAACGCTGATTACCAGTGGCGCCAGGATCATTACAATCATGAGAAAAATCTTGAGCGACAGGGTGTACACATTTGCCTGGGTGAGCTCAAACCGTCCGAGCAGGGAAAAAATGAACACGACATGCTTCTTGAGGGTATCCACCATGAATTTGCCAAAGACAGAAAGGCAGACGATCGCAGCCAGCAGGGTCAGGGATGATGAAAGTACCTGGCTCTGGGGAGGGGGACCCTTTTTTCGGGCCTCTCCAAGCTTTTTTGAGGTGGGCTGTTCGGTTTTGGAATGTTTGTCGACATCTTCGGCCAGAGATCATCCCCCCTTTGCCATCAATCTGAACAGGGTTTCAATCTGTCCCTTGAGCTGTCCGAACGAGACCTCAAGCACATGAAAAAACATCAGCAGAGTCATCCCCAGGACTAAAAAACCGATGCCGATATTGAGCGGAAAACTGATCATAAAAATGTTCATTTGCGGAAAAGCGCGCGCCATGATGCCCAGCGCCACGCTGGTAAGCAGCAGAGTAACCATGACAGGCGCCGCCAGGCGAACACCGAGGATAAAGACATCCATGGTGCGCCTGACAAGGAACGTGATAATTTCGCCATTCAGGTGCCAGCCACCGATAGGGATGATATTGAAGCTATCCACTATCGTTCTGATAAACATGTGATGGACGTTTAATGATAGAAACAGCAGGGTAGCAAACAGAGTTTGCAATACCGACATGACCTGGGCCTGACTGCCAAAGGTCGGATCGAGGATCTGGGAGATGGTAAAACCCATCTGCATGCCGATGATCTGGCCGCTGAATTCTACCGCGGCAAAGATGATCAGGGTGATAAAAGACAGTACCAGACCCACCGCCATTTCGCTCAAAATCAGCAATCCCAGGGTGAAGGCATCGGTCGGCATGACCGGCGGTGTTACTTTAAGTGACGGAAAACAGACCAGGGTAATCATCAATACGGCAAGCGCCTTGACCTGTACCGGCAAGCGGCGGCCTCCGAAGACCGGCATGGCCGCAAAAAGGCCGGCCACCCTGCTCAAGACCAGGGCAAAGGTGATCACATCCAGAGGAGAGGGAAAAGGGACCAAGGGAAACATTCGCTACTACCCTGTGCAGCTAACGCGGCGCACGACTAACGTCTCATCAAGGGAATAAACGAATAGATTTCGCGGGTGAAATCGCTCATATAGGTCATCATCCAGGGAAAGAAAATGATCATGGCGACCATGACGGCAATTATTTTGGGGGCAAATGCAAGGGTGGCCTCGTTAATGGATGTAACCGCCTGAAAAACACTGATCAGAAGTCCCACCACAAGGCTGAAGATCAACAGCGGAGCCGCCAGGAGCAATGTGGCCTCAAAGCTGCGCCGTGCGAGTTGTACAACCAATTCCGGTGTCATTGTTCCTCCGTTCGACGTGCTGCGGTTCAACGTGCGTTATGCCAGTATTGTGCATGTGGAGCGCAGTGCGCACGCCACTAGCCAAAACTCTTCACCAGCGATTCAATCACCAGTTCCCAGCCATCCACCAGCACAAACAACAGGATTTTGAAGGGGAGTGATATCATGACCGGCGGCAACATCATCATACCCATAGACATCAGTACCGAGGCAACCACCATGTCCACCACGATAAAAGGGATGTAGATCAGAAAACCTATTTGGAATGCGGTACGGAGTTCAGAGATCATGAAGGCTGGGATAATGGTCAGCGTCGGGATGTCATCGGCATTCTTCGGTTGCGGTAGCTTGGAAAGACTTACAAACAAAGCCAGATCCTTTTCACGGGTCTGTGAGAGCATGAACTTTCGCACCGGCTTGACAGCCCGGTCCATGGCTTGGTCCTGAGAGATCTGCTGGGCCTTCCATGGCTGGTACGCATCGTGATTGATCTGCTGCCAGACCGGATTCATGATGAAAAACGTCAGGAACATGGCCAGGGCCAGAATGATCTGGTTGGATGGCGCCTGCTGGGTGCCCATGGCGGTGCGCAGAAAGGAAAGCACCACCACGATGCGGGTAAAGGATGTCGTCATAATCAGCAGGCCAGGCGCAAGCGAAAGAATGGTCAGCAGCAGGAATATCTGAATGGTGACCGCCACATCTCCAGGCTTGGAAGACGATCCCACACCGATATTGAGTGAGGGAAATGGCACTGTCTCGGCCCATGCTACAGCCGCACCCAGCAGCAGCAACCCGAGAATACCGAAAATCAACCACCACCTGTAACGAGCCGCAGTCTGCATGTCTGCCTCTTTACCTTCCCGCATCCCTGCGAAACATGCCGGCCAAACCAGCGCGGATTCTACCCGTTTCTTCAACCACCTCGATCTCCTCAATCATGTTCACCTGTTTGATGAAGCTGATACCCTCTTCCGTGCTGGCCAGCAGGAGATATTCCCCAGCCACCTCAATCAAAACAAGGGCTTTCTTTGGCGCCAGGTATCGTGTTTCCACGACTCGGATGTGTTTGGCGGAAAAACCGGCCGCTGGCGACGTACCCATGAGCTTGCCGGAAAAATGTCTTGTCAGCAGTATGAGCCCGATCACTACGGCCAAAGCGGCCATCATCTGTATAAAGCTGGAAAAGAAACTGAAATCCTGGCTGGTGGTACCTTCGGCGCGGGCAAGAGTTGGCAGGCAGAGAATCAGGGTCGCTGCGGCAACCTTCACAGAATCTTCTCCACCCTTTCATTGGGACTGACGATATCCACCAGGCGCACGCCGAACTTCTCGTTGACCACAACCGCTTCGCCGCGCGCCACCAGTTTCGAGTTGACAAATATATCCAAAGGCTCGCCGGCAAGTTTGGTCAACTCAACGACAGCCCCTTGATTCAACTGCAGAATATCTTTAACCAGCAACTTTGTTCTCCCCAACTCGACTGTCACCTGCAAGGGGATATCAAGTATAAAGTCAAGGTTCTTCCTGTCATGTTCCATCTCGTTCGCTTCAATTTTCTCAGTCACTGTCGCCCCCTCTGCCGATTATCTTGTTAATCTGCACGGCCTTGTTGCCGTGTCGAATGCCCGGAACACCCAGGTATTTCGGGACCCCCTCCATCTTGATTACAAGCTCGCTCGTGCATGGCTTATCGAGCATTATGGTATCGTTAGGCGCCAGTTCCAGGAGTTCCCGCAGGGTAATGGAGGCGTTGCCCATCTCAACGGAAATGTTGACGGGCGCTTCGTGGATTCCGGATGACAAGCGGATCGACCACTGGGGATCAATTGCCATCAGGTCGAACTGCATCCCTGTCTTGAGCTTGTCCCGTATCGGGTCAATGGTCATGAAAGGAACCGCGAAGACCATATTGCCGGACACATCCTCAATCTGAATTTTGAGGGACATGGTGACGATCTGGTACTCGGGTGGCACGATATTGACCAACCGGGGATTCATCTCCATGCGCAGCAGGTTCATCTTGGTGGCATACAGCGGGGCCCAGGCCTTTTCCAGATCCTGCAGGATATCCTTGACAATCTTCTCCATCAGACGCAACTCAATGGAGGTAAACATCCGGTTGACCGAGGATATTTTTGACGACCCCGTGCCGCCCAGAAGGCTGTCCACCAGAGCGAGCACCAATGTGCTGTCAAAGGAAATCAGGGCAGCGCCTTTCAGTGGTTCAATCTTGAAGATCGCCATGCAGACGGGTGAAGGCAAGGTCTGGAGGAAATCATCAAACTTGTAGGAGCGGGCACCTATTTTTTTGATATCAACCACTTTACGTAACCGGTTGGAAAGGTTTGCACGGTTATAGCGGATGAAACTGTCGTAGATGATATCCAGATTTGGAACAAAACCCTTGTGGGCCTCGGAATTGAAAAGGTCGTAGGCAACGGCGCTCCCTTCGGCCTTTGCCAGTTCCTTTTCAGGCTCTATCCGGCCGTCAAAAACGGCATTCAGCAGGGCCTCGATCTCGGCTTTTGTAAGGATCTTTTCCATATATCCCTAATTACTCTTATTGAACCACGAAATCGGTAAAATAAATCTTGGTGATCTTGCCGGAGGTTATCTGTTTATTTACAGCGGTCAATATCTCGTCTTTCAGTTGGTTCTTGCCTTGGACATCCTGAATATCCTGCAAGGTTTTAGTGCTCAATAACACCAGGATTGCATCTCTGATCGGCGCCATGCGGGTATCCAGCTCGCTCTTGAGCCCAGGGGTGGCCATTTCCATCTCGACCTTGACCTTTAGATAGCGCAACTCCTGGCCATCATAGATATTGACGATGAACGGCTCCAACGGGTAAATATTGCTCGCGCCCTCCTTACTGCCTTCCTTGGCGCCTTCCTTGGAACCACCCTCAGCCTTGGCCTCGGTTTGAGCCTCTGCGCCCTCTTTTTTGGCGCCCTTCTTGTCACCCTTGCCCATCACCATGAAGACCACCAAACCCAGTATCACAGCCACTGCCACGGCAGCCCCGATTATAATGAACTTCTTCTTGTTGCCGCCCCCGCCTTCGGTTTCAGCAGGCGCCTGTTCGTCCTTGGCCATAGATTTCCTCCACTGGTAAACGCGTAAATTTTAATTCTTTCGCCGAACTTTCAGTTCAGCGTCACCGCTAACGATGGCGTCAGAAAGCTATTCAAATCCACTGTTGTTTTGTTGACAGTATCATATGCATAGCCGAAAATTTCGGACTGCGGAACCGGATGGCCGCCATTGGCTCCGGTAAAATCCGACTGCGACAACGACGCATCCGTGAGATTACAGGTCAACCTAAGCAATTCACCACCAGAGAAACCGCTGAGCAATGAGGCCGCATTAGTAGGCAGAATACCAAGCTTCACCTTGCGCAAGGGGGCCGAGTAACTGCCAAAGACTTGTACTTGTAACCCAGACAGGGCTGCTCCCGCAACAAGATTTGTTGTGGCAATCTGATTTGTCCCGGCTGTTGTGGTTACCGTGGTACCAGGCGGCAAATACGCGCTAAACTGAATACCGGCCAGCGGGCTGCTGCCGGAATTTGTGACCGAATAGCTGACAACCGCCTTTGTTGCAGCCTGTGGTTGCGGGTTCGGCGGCGAAGACCCGCTACTGCTCCCGCCGCCACCGCCGCAACCGGTTGCCAAAAGGCATGCGAACAACAAGCAGATCAGGCCCAGACCTTTGGCACTGTTTTTCATATTATCTCCAACAGGAAATCATAGGTTGACCGCCTTAGCCAGTATCAGGATGGCATCGGCAATATTGATGAGCCCATCATGGTTCATATCGGCCCATAAACGTTGCTCAGCAGTCAACGCCTGGATACCGACCACACTCTTCAGGGCAAGCAGTGCGTCACTCACATCCACCCCACCTGTACCCGATACATCCCCCATACTCCTGGCCACCGACACGGTTTTGCTGGTGAAGGTCCCATTAACGCCACTGATGGTGAGGGTTGTAATAGTCTGGGTGTTTAATTGGGTCGATGAGTTGTGGCGCACCAAAACCTGCTGACCATTGCTTATGGTCAGCCCGGTATCGCTGGATTTTTTCCACGTAGCGCCGCTGTCGAGGCTGAATTCACCATTGCTTATGGAAACAGGAGCAAGAGCAATCAGTCCGCTGATGGTAACCGGCGCAGAGACAATGGTAGTAGCAAGAGGCACATTGTTGAGAGAAGCAAATACAAACGGGTTAGGGACGTTAGACGACTGCCCGGTGTTTTGGGCCGTACGCACCGGCATAAGAAAGTTGGATACCGACTTGAGTTCTTCCATCGGAGAAAAAACGCCCAGAAAAGAAAAATTTACTGTCTTGGCATTTATAGAGGAACTGGCAAGGGCTGTCGTAGAGCTCCAGTACCCCAGTGAGTTTACATTAAGATTGAATCCGGCGGCGGTCAACCAGACAGAGACATCGTCCGATGCCGGGTTGAATAGCGACAGCAGTTCGGTAATTGCCGGCATTCTCCAATCGGAATACCCCAGGAATTTCTGCTGATTCAGACAGGAAATCACATCGAGAGAATCCTGCCAGTCCATGGCATCCTTGCCGCAAGTCCCAAAGCTCTGGTTGGTGCCGTCTTTAAGCCATTGCAACCCGGTCAGGTTATCGGTGATGGTGCTGGCATCACCTGTGAAACGTGGCGAGGGAGCTGCAATCCCGGCGCGAAGTTCGCCGTCCTGGCCTGTGCCGGTGCAGCCTATCTCGATGCTGGTAAGGGGATCGTAACATTTCTGCTGGCCGGTCTGTGGTGGCTTGGCAAGCGCTGCAGACTGGGCGCTATCCCCGCGAACCGGCCATACCGAACCGGGATACGAATAGGAATGGGTTTCGATCCCGGCCGACATATTGATACCATAGTCAGTGCGTGAACCATACAGCGAAGGCCCGCTGGTTGAACTCAAATAAAGACCGGCCTGAACATTTGTGAAGCCTGGGGAATCGGAGCCGCTGTTGTTGAGCCAGGTTGACAAGGAACTCTGACCCGAGTTGACAAGTGTGTTCAGTTCGAAAATATTGGGGAGGCGCCAGTCGCTTTTACCCAAATAGCTGTTGTTATTTAGACATTTGGTGTAGGCCAGAGCATTGCCCCAGGTCATCTGCTGCCCCCCTCCGCAGGCAACAGGACCAGGCCCATTGGCATTCTGGGTCCAGGTCAGCCCGGTAAGAGTGTCCGTAACCGTGCCGTCACCGTTGCCGGCAAAACGGGGCATCGGCCAGACTACACCTGGTCTGAGTTCGCCATCCTGGCCGGTAGCGCTGCAGGGGATCGAATTTCCGGCGCCATCGTAACAGGTTGTCTGCCCGCTCCGGGGCAGGCTGACCGTGGCGGCAGCAGAGAATGTGGCGTGCCACGGCATCAGCAAAACAGATACCGACACGACACACAACAGGCGGGTTATCTTGAGGCCAGCCATCATTGCCAGACCCCGGTCACAACCTTCCTGAGCAACAGCAGGGCATCGCGCACGTCGATCACCGCATCGCCGGAGGGGTTGCCCGATCCGTCGAGCGGATACACATCGGCACAGGTGACAGCCGCCGCGCTGGACGGCACCAAGCCGATCGCAATGCGCAGCACCGACATGACATCCTCGATACCCAGGGACCAGTTGCCGGAAAGGTCGCCGCCCTTATTGCACACCCCATACTTTGCGGTTGCTGCCTGGGAATAAGTATTGGCTCCGTAAGTTGCCGTAGCAACTATGGTGTTCATACCATCCTGGAGCGTGACGCTGGACAGATCGCAACTCCACTTGTTCATGTTGATGCCAGCCGACGTGTCGATGACAGCAGGGAGGGAGGTTGCGATGGCAGAACCGTTTTTATCGGTAATCGTCACCGTTACCTGGGTGCTGTTTACAGCCGGTGGCGGGGGGTTGGCGCTGACTGTTCCGGAAATACTGGCCGGCGTGATGGTTGTCGGTGTCAGCGGAGGGGTGATGGTCAGCTTGAGCAGAGTATATACTGCGGTCCGGATCGGCTCGTTGTTCCCGGCATCATCTATGGCTTTGAACTTGATGGTCATATCCTTGACGATGGGGATCGGCGCCGCGTAGAGCAGCGAATTGATGCCGGGGTCCGTACCGTCCAGGGTGTAGTAGATCTTGGCGGTCGCATCGGTACAGGTCAGGGTTACGGCCTGGTCAGCGTGGTAGACCCCTCCGGATGGCGCTGCCGTAGTGGCCGGCATAGTGGTTTTGACTGTCCAGGACCAACTGGTTGGCTTTTTGCTATCCTGCCAGTTACCGGCACTGTCTTTGCCGATCACATTCAGGATGTGGCCGCCGTCGAGAAGCGCCGTCAAGGCGATGGGCGTAGCAACAGGAGTTTCCGTTGCCGTGGTTATATCCGTGGGGAGCCCGTCGAGCTGGTATTTGTAGCTGATGATATCCGTTCCTCCCACCAGCACCGTAGCGGTGGCACTGTTGGTTGTCAGGACCGGGGTCTGGAACAGCACTGCCGTGGGCGCAATCTTGTCAAAGACATAATTTTCCTGGCGAACGCTCTCCTGGTTGCCTAAGGCGTCCACCCCCAAATATTTGAGGGTCGTGTTGGTACTGATAGCCTTGGCGCTGGTGTATTTTGCCGAAGAGGTCGTCGGTGTTTTACCGTCAAGCGTATAGAAGATGGTCGCACCAGCCGTCGTACTCAGGACGACCGACTGGGCCGCGCTGTACAGGCCCCCTGCCGGCAAAGCGGTCGTGTGCGGCAGTTGGGTGTATGTATCGTTGAGCGTTACCCCGGCTACGGCTGAGCCACCCGGGGCGGTCGCCTGGTTGATCGTGAACGGGGCCACCGTGGTTATTGCAGTGGGCGTGAACACCCGCAACTTCAGGAACGCACCGTTTGCGGTAAAACCACTGGCATTGGCAAGGGCAATGCGCACCACCCGGGTAGCCGGATCGAACGAGGCATCATTGATCGTAGTGGCGCCGGATGCGGCTGCCACTCCGACGACCGAAATGGTCGCAGGATCAATCTCATTTAATGGTGCGGTAGTCTTCGGGTTTTTCTGTGCCAAAGCCCCCGCAGGCAGCGTAAAGCTGAAGTCGAGGGAACCGATCAGGGCACCGCCGGCGATGCTCAGGTTCATGATGACCGGTTCGGCACGGAACACGGCGCTGATATTGTGATCCGCCGTCACGTTGGTAAAGACATAGGTGGCCACCGGTCCGACCGATACGCCGTCCACCAGTACATCAAGGATCTCGTAACCGGCCGTTGCCTGGATTTTGAAGATCTTGGTGTCGCCGTAATTGGCGGTTACCATGGCAGGGCTCCCCGTGTCATCGGTCACGGTCCCGTTTGCTGTTTGGCTTTGAGTGACACTGAAGGTCTTGGGCCAGAAGTTGACATCCAGGGTGTGATTGGTAGTGACATTAGTGGTGGTATAGCTGGCTATATTACCGACGCTCTCTCCATCAAACTTCACATCCCGCACCACGTAACCGGTATTTGGAGTAAAGGTGAAGGTCTGGGAGCCACCTTCGGTCACCGGGACCTGGTAGGTGCCGGTGGCGGCATTATAGGTCGGGGTGGGCGAAACCTTGCCGTTGCCGTCGTTGCTGACCGTGATTGCCCACTGGTTGGTGAACTTCGCCATAATCGTATGCTGTTCCCTGATCGGCGACAGGGTGTAGCTGTTGACCGCTCCCAGTGAACTGCCATCCACGATCACATCGAGCAGTCGATAGCCGTTTTTCGGTATGATGGTAAAGGGGACGCCGGCATCATAGTTACACGTATAGGTGGTCACGGCGCCAGCAGTAATCGAGGAGCAGGCTCCTGCCGGGGTAATCGATCCCGCAGTAATACTGCCCCCAGTTACCACGGTAACATTATTGGTATTGACCGTCGTAGTCACTGTGTTCTGCAATTTCTTGAACGCCACGTCCAAAGTATGGTTCGCGGCAACGGCCAGGAAAGAGTAGAGATTGGTAGCAGCCACCCCAAGGCCGTCAACCTTAATGGTATCGACATCCCACCCGATGTTGGGTGTAATGGAGAATGATTGGGTGACACCGTAGTTGACCGTCGTGGTACCGGGGACCACCACCCCGCCGCCGGCAGGAGTGGTGGCCACTGAGACGGTATAGGGAGTGTTGGAGAATTGGGCCTTGATGGTGTAAGGCTGCCCCAAACCGCTGATCGGCTCAAACGTTTTTTTTGCGACTTTCCCGATCGAGACGCCGTTGACCCAGGCTTCCTGGATGTGGTAACCGGAGTCGGGGGTAATCAGGAAGGAGGGGGTCGTGCCGATCTGCACCGGAAAGGCGCTGACGCCGTTGATCGTTGTGGGGATTATGCCGTCGGCCGAGGAGATGGCACCTCCAGGGCTGGCACTGGGAAAGACATAAATCCCGCCGTAGGCGGTCACCGGCACAGAAACCGGCGCGACGACGGGAGTGGCAGGGGCAGGGGTGACGATGATCGTGTCGGTTGTAGTGGCCGCCAGGTGGCTGAGATTCGCTGTAAACGTGCAGGTCCCGCCGGAGGCAATTGTGGCCGGCGTACCGCAGCTAGGCTCTGTCAGCGCGAAATGGCTCCCATCCGCAAGGGTTACGGATTGCAGCGCCACACTGTTGAAACCATTGTTGGAAATGGTGAAGGTTACCGGGGTGGATGTCTGGGAGGCCGGCACAAAGCCGAAGTTGTAGGATGACGGCGTTACGTGCAGGCTGACGTCAAGAAGGTCTGAAGCCAACAGAGTCCCGTTGTCGCCACCGGCCAGGTATTGCCGGTCGATATAGGTGATGGCATTCAGGTTGGCAGTAGCCCGCGGATACCGCTCCACCCAGGTTGATCCGTCGTTCGAAGTAAGGATGGTTCCCAAGTCCCCGACAACCGCAAACGTCCCGAAGTTGCCGGTATCGGCAATCACTGCCGCAAAGTTGGCAGTCTTGTAATTCGCCGGGATCGTCTTGGCGGCACTCCATTTGCTCAGGTCGACCGGGGTCGCGGGTGCGGTGGTCACGATGGTCCCGACGGCCCCGACGGCGACATAGATCACGTTGCCGCCGGCATCATGGCTCATCGTCACCCCCAATAGGTCCTTGGTGCTGCCGGATGCCGCGCTCTTCCAGGCGCTCCAGCTGCCGGCCGTGGCATCATAGGTTGAATATATGATGCTCCCTCCCTTGCCGACGGCAATCAGGGCGTTGTCGCCCAGGGTTAGCGCCAAAAGATTGTTGGTGGTGGCTGTTTGGGTCGAATCCTGCACCCAGACCAACCCATCCGCAGACGTAAACACGCTGCCGCCATCGCCGACCGCCACAAACCGGGAGCCCAGGCTATCCCAGATCACGGCATTCAGATTCGTATTGCCGGAAATCGTTTCCGGAACTGACCAGAGCGTCCCGTTGTAAGACTGCATGTAGGTGCCGCCATCACCAACAGCGGCAAAACCTTTCCCTTCATTGTAGGAAACCCCGTTCAGTTTTGCCGTTGCCGGAGCCGGCAGTATCTCTGTCCAGACCGCAGCCGTAGGAGACGTAAAGATGCGGCCGGAATCCGTTATTGCCACATAACCCGCCAAGCCTTTGGCAAAACCGGCAATGTTGGCGGTTTGGCTGGAAGAGGCGGCGCTCCAGGCCGTACCGTCTGCAGAGAGGAGAATCGTGCCGTTGCCTCCGGCAACAATGAACACTTCATTGCCGTCCAGATCGACCCCGTGGACACTGGCCTGCAACGAGACGACACTGCCTGAAACGGGCGTGGTCCAGGTGATTCCGTCTGTGGAGCGCAGCACAACACCGTTGCTGCCGGCAACAACAAACGTTGCTGCATCGTCGTGTGATACGGCATTCAGGTTGTCCACTACTCCCGAAACCCGGTCCGTCCAGGTGATGCCATCAGGTGATGACTTGATTATGCCGTTATTGCCGACTGCAATAAAAAGATCCGCGGCTACCGCCACGGCATTCAGGGTTGCCGTCCCTGACGTGATGGTCCGCCAACTGCCGTTGTTGAGCAGTGTGATGATGGTGCCGCCGGCGCCGACACCAACGAAGGTGTTGTTGGCATAGGTAATCGCCATCAGGTCTTGGGTTGTGGGGCTGACCGCCAGACCGCGCCAGGAAGTCCCACTGGCCGAAGAAAGCACCGTGCCTCCAGCGCCCACCCCATAGAAAACATTCGTGCTGCTCGGGCCGGTGCCGCAGACCACCGATTTGAGATTCTTGACCAGGCTCTTGCCGGCTGCATCCTTGATATCGGCTTGCAGGGTCCAGTTGCTGCCGTCGGTGGAGGTGAGAACCGTACTCAGGGTGGTCCCGGCATCGCCTACGGCAACGAACAAGCCGTTGCCGAAAGTAACCCCCTTCAGGTTCAGCCAATAGGCACCGGTTTTGGCATCCGTGGGGACAACCTGGACACCAGCAGCTGTCTTGATGCTTGTAATGGGAACAGTGGTCCAGGATGCGCCGTCAACAGAAGTCAGGATGGTGCCGGTATCACCCACGGCTACGAACAGATTGTTGCCATAGGCAAGCCCATTGATCTGGTTTCCCTGGGGAAGCGGATTCTTCCATTGCCATACGGCAAGCGGATCGCCTGTGGCCGCGGAGGCAATTACAGCACCGGTCAACCAGAATAGAATGGCTGGGAACACCAGCATTGTTCGCGCAAACCATTTATAAGCTTTTCGTGAGGACATATGGACTCTCCTGATACCCTGGGCAGGTACTGTATGGCAATGGAATGAGGACAATTAAGTATATGGAAACCTTGACAAACTCTCTCGCTTCAAGCTGTCTTAGATGGCATCGAAGTAGAGATGGTCAGTAAGGTTGCGGAATTACAGCATGATGAATTTCTGATTATACGTTCAAGCCAACCATAATATACGCCCCCTCTCCCTGTGGGAGAGGGGGTTTTGTTGCATATTTGCTGACTTTTCAATTTATCAGCGCTTCAGATTAAGCACTTCCTGGGTCATCTCATCGGCAGTCGTAATGGTCTTGGAGTTGGCTGAATAGGCCCGCTGAGTGGTGATCATGTTCACAAATTCAGTTGCCATATCGACATTGCTCAGTTCCAGGTTATTGGAGAGCATTTTTTCGCTGGTGCCGTCGGCGCTTTTGTACAGGCCAGCTGCCGGTGCAACCGGCGTTCCTGACTCCGCGGTCAGCTTGTACAGCGTCCCGCCCTGCTTGAGCATCCCTTGGGGATTAGGCACGTTCGCCTCGGCAATCTTGACATAAGTCGCGCCTGTAGTATCAGCCACGACAGGGGTCGCCCCTGCACCGGCATAGTAGAGCGTAGAGGAAGCGCCGGTTGCCGGATCGGTATACAGCAGGGAAATGGAGCCGGTTGAATCTATGCCCACTACCTTTTGGAAGTTTTGCGTTCCACCATCCGTAGCCGCGAAAACTATCGGATTACCAGCGGTATCAAGCACCTTATAACCGTCCGGATTGACGAGGCCCAATCCGGTGCTGTCGAGTCGGAAAGAGCCGGCCCGGGTGTAATAGGCATCGGTTGCCGCCACCGGTACCGCTGTGTTGGAAGGACTGGTTAGCACGAAAAATCCATCACCCTGGATAGCCACATCCGTGGAATTGGTTGTGCTTTCAAACGAGCCTGATGCAAAAAGGTTATCAACTTTCTGGATCTGCACGCCGTGGCCAATCTGGGAATTATTGCCGAGTGATGTGGAAAGCATGTCGGAAAAGAGCATGCGGGAATCCTTGAAGCCGATGGTATTGACGTTGGACAGGTTATTGCCGATTACGCTGATACCTTCTGCATTGGCCAAAAGACCGCTCACGCCTGTAAACATTGCGGATGTAATACTCATAGTGTTCTCCTTGTGTTCGAGAAAGTAAGTTTTGGTGAAACGCGTCAATCGGTCGGCGTTTCGAGGGCTTCCTCTCGGAGGACCAGCCCTGTCAATTGGATTATAAAATTACTGCTGAGTCAATATTGGTGAAGACATTGCCCTGCATCTGCGTCTTGTCCATGGCGGTCACCACGGTGCGGTTCTTGATACTGACCACCAGCGCGGCATCACCCATCATGACCAGTGATTCCTTGCCACCTTTCTTTGCCACATTGTCAACCGCGCCTTCAAGCTTGGCAAGGTCGGCTGGAGAAAGGCTGATGTTACGGGCAGAGAGCCTGTCCTGGGCATGCTGTGAGAATTTCACCCCTTGAGAGGGGAGTTTGGCATCCAGCACCTTGGCAAATGGCGAGTCCGTAACTTGGCCAGTTTCCGGTTTCTGCGGTTGCGACCGTTCTGTTTTGCCTGGTTGGACTGGATTTGGAAACAAAATCTGGTCAATCATTGCTGCATTACACCCCCTTTACGTTGATGACATCCGCCATTGAGACCGTGGCGGCACCAATAGTTAGTGATGGTGTGTCATTGACCAGCGAAACGCCATCCACGCGACCGGCGGTGTAGGTTGTTGCCGCTACGGCAGAACCACTGGCTGATGTTCCGGTTACGCTGAAGCTATACGCCCCGGCAGGCAGCACTGTGCCGTTGTTGTCGCGGCCATCCCAGGAAAAGGTGGTATCACCTGCCGCCTGTGCTCCCAATGAAGCGGTCCTGACAACTTGACCGGATGCATCGGCGATGGCAACAGTACCCGAAGAGGTCGGCACCGAAAAATCGAACTGCAGGGCTGCGGGGTTTGTCCCATCAAAGGGTGCCAGGTTGCCGTTTGCCTTGATGTCTTTCCCGATGAACGATACGGAACTCATGGTCGTGGAGTTGTTTTGCGCATCCAACAGGCTCTGCAAATTGGTGTTTGTATTATAGACCTGTTCCACCTGGGTAAGCTGGGCAAGTTGGCTAAGAAACTGGGACGAGTCTTGCGGCGACAGCGGATCCTGGTTTTGCAACTGTGCTATGAACAGCTTGAGAAAGTCGTCCTTGTTCAGACCGGTGGACTTTTTCATTGCCGCGTCGGCCGCAGTCGTATCGGTTGTTGCTGTAGTTGTTCCTACAGAATTTATCACGCTAATCACCTCGCTTTCAAAAATGGAGATCAACCATCGAAGATGCCGATTTTGCCAGATAGGCCGGAAGAGCCGAAGTAGGAACGCTTGCCTGCAAGCGGTATCCGCCAGCCGGCATCCAGGCATTATCCTGACGCTGCCTGGCCAGTTCGCGCCAATCATCATGGCCACGACCCGCTGCACCGCCCCCATTACCTCCGGTTGTTACATTAAACGACTCCATGCTGATATTCTGCCTGGCAAGTGATTCCTTAAGAGAATCAGAGTGTTGCAGAATCATGTCCTTTACTGCACGGTTTTCAGTCACAATTTCCACATTCAAGCGTTGACCATCCATTCTCAGGTTCAATTTCAATTCCCCCAGATTCTCCGGGGTAAGTCTGATCACGATCTGATCGCTGCCTTTTTTGATTTCGTGGCCCGCAAGTTGTTCCGTCACCTGCCTGGCAACATGTTCGGACAAATTCGGCCTTACATCGCTGGTGGCCGGCGTCGGTGTATTAACGGCAGTTGCAGCATTTTCGGCTTTAGCTTGCTGCGGTATTGCCAAGTTGGCATTCCCGCCCAGCTTTTGGTCGGGTTGATTATTTCCGTCTCCCTCCAATTTTTCCCCTGAAGCAGCCGACCCAACCTCCTTGACCGCTCCTGCCATTACATTTCCAGCTATTCCTGGTTTACCGGCAACCACTGATGTCGCCTGTCTCTGGTTGCGCTCATCCGCTGGGCCGGTATCGCCCTGACGTCCAGACTCTACCGCATGCGCTCCGAGTGCCGTCGCGCCCATCAATGCTTGTCGCACCATGCTGCTTTGGGCTTGGGCAGGCTCCGTGGTCTTGTTCACCGCCGCATCCTGCGTGTCGGTGGGGGAGATCGCCAAATTCTGCTGCACTGCGGAAACCGCGACAGGAGTCCCGGTTCGCACCGCTGCTGCCGATGACGAGCCATCTGTCGTTACTTTCTGCCCGGACTGCGGCAGCGTTTCTGTGGATTGTTTCGGAAGTTCCGCCGTCTTTGTGTCGCCAGCGGAACGGGAAGCGGTCTGGAAATACGCCTCCAGTGCCGGCCTTACTGCTTCTGATGCACCCTTGGTTATTGACGGATCGGGGACTGCTGCCTGTCGGGTCATATCGATCTGTGGCCGGTCAGGCTCCGTGGCCTTGTTCACCGTCGCATCCTGCGTACCGGTGGGGGAAGCCGCCAAATTTTGCCGATCAACGGCAATCGTGGCAGGCGCCACTGTCAATACTGCCGTACGCTCCGTAACAGAAGCGCTGTTTGCTGTCTCAACTGCCATTACTTTCTGCCCAACCTGCGGCAGGGCTTCTGTTGCTTGTGCCGTAACTTCGACCGCCTTGGTGCTGCCAACCGGACGGGGAGAGGCCTGGAAATACGCCTCCAATGCCGGCCTTACTGCTTCTGATGCACCCTTGGTTACTGACGGCTCCGGAACTGCTGCCAGTCGAGCCATATCTACCTGTATCTGGGCAGGCACCCCGGTCAATACCGTCGCACGCCCCGTAACAGAAGCGCTGTTTGCTGTCTCACCTGCCGTTACTTTCTGCCCAACCTGCGGCAGGGTTTCTGTTGCTTGTGACTGAACCTCGGCCGTCTTTGTGCTGTCAACCGGACGGGGAGAGGCTTGGAAATGCACCTCAAGTGCCGGCCTTACTGTTTCTGACGCACCCTTGGTTGCCACCTTGTCATCAACCCGAGCCTGGATTTGCTCCGTGGCCTTGTTCGCCGCAGCGCCCTGCTTTCCAAACTCATTCTGCACAGCTATTTCAGTTCTTAATTCTGTTGATCTTGCTTGCAGCGGGATTGTCATGCCAGTTGTGGCTGGTGCCCCCTCAGTGCCAGGGCCTCCAAACTGATCCGCTACGCTTCCCACCAATCCGCCTTTGCTCTGTGCTTGGCAGCT
>Ga0172380_10002448_pt1 | contig 28445 bp, 19 predicted proteins | sample Leawe162metaG_FD_119747 | JGI IMG/M metagenome (GOLD analysis project Ga0172380, IMG submission 119747) | Leachate microbial communities from a municipal landfill in Southern Ontario, Canada - Leachate well 162 metaG | ecosystem: Engineered > Solid waste > Landfill > Unclassified | place... | reverse complement strand
GAGATATGTAGCAAAGTTCCGCGCACCCTTGCCGGCGCAATGGCGTCCCCGGCCCTGTGATAACGCTGATATATTTTTTGGTGCCGGCGAGAAGAATCGAACTCCCGACCTTCGCATTACGAATGCGCTGCTCTACCGTCTGAGCTACGCCGGCCCCGCTGACGCTGCTAGGCGCTGCTATGCCCAGCTTCTTGTGGCAGCGGATTATAACGATTAGCCCCCGCGGCAGCAATTCAGCGCTTATGCCGGACCAAGGCCCAGGCGACATGCTCCCGTACCAGCGCAGAAGGGTCCTCGCGCCTCGCCTCTAGCGCCCGCACCACCTCTGCGGTCGTCGGCGCGTTGCCGAGACCGACGGCGATGTTGCGCAACCAGCGCTGGTAGCCGATGCGGCGTATGGCCGAGCCGGCCAGTCTTTCCGAGAACTCGCCCTCGCTCCAGGCGAATAGATCCGCCAGTCGCGCGCTGTCGAGACCGTGGCGAACGGCGAAATCTTTTTCCCGGCTGCGCGGCGCCCGCCGGTTCCAGGGGCAGCAGTATTGGCAGTCGTCGCAACCGTAGACGCGATTGCCGATCAGTGGCCTCAGTTCCAGAGGTATGCTGCCCTCAAGTTCGATCGTCAGGTAGGAGATGCAGCGCCGTGCATCCAGCCTGTAGGGTGCGACGATGGCGCGGGTCGGGCAGGCGTCAAGGCAGGCGTGGCAGCTGCCGCAATGGCTCGCCTCGGGTGCATCGGGCGGCAACGGCAGGTCGGTGAGCAGCTCGCCAAGGAAGAAGGTCGATCCTGAGTCCCGCGTCAGCAGTAGAGTGTGCTTGCCTCTCCAGCCCAAGCCACTGCACTGCGCCAATTCGACTTCCAGCAATGGCGCCGAATCGCTGCAAGCCCTGTGGGCAAAGGGGCCGACCTCGTCCTCGATGCGCCGCGCCAAGGCGCGCAGCTTGCCGCGCATCAACTTGTGGTAGTCGCGCCCGAGCGCATAACGCGACAGGTACGCAAGCTCGCCATCGCCCAACACCTCCTTTGCGGGAGCAGCCTCGGGCCAGTAATCCAGCCGTGCGCATATCACCGTAAGCGCAGCGGGAAGGAGTTCGCTCGGCCGCGCCCGCTTCTCGCCATGGCGTGCCATATAATCCATCTCGCCGTGCCAGCCGGCGGCGAGCCACTCGGACAGCCCCTTTGCGGCAACAGCGAGATCCTTGGCCTGCGCAATGCCGACCAGGGAAAAACCCAACTCGCGACCCCAATCCTTGATATGGGCGGCGAGTTCTTTCCAGCGGGGAGGGGGCTCGGTTGGACTCATTTCAGCGACATGCGCAGATGACAGAATTGCGAGGAGCTCAATGCAGGACGATGTTGGGGGCGCGCCCGGCAACGATGCCAGAGAGCATGATAACGCCCTGGCGCTGACGCTCGCCGATGAAGCAGCGACCTTGGCGCTGGGAGCCGCATTGGCGCCGATACTCCGTCCTGGCCTGAGAATATTGCTCGAAGGCGACCTGGGCGCCGGCAAGACCACGCTGGTGCGGGGGCTGCTGCGCGCTCTCGGCTATGCGGGAAAAGTGAAAAGTCCCACCTATACTTTGGTTGAACTTTATGCTATTTCTGGATTAAACTTGTATCACTTTGATTTCTATCGTCTTGAACGGCCGGAGGAATACCTTGAAGCGGGGCTCGACGAATACTTCCACGGCAACGCGATCTGCCTCGTCGAATGGCCGGCACGGGCGGGTAATTACCTGCCCGAGGCCGACCTGGGTATTCGTCTCTCTCTCATTGGTAGCGGCCGGTACGCCGAGATACAGGCGCTGGGGACGCGCGGTCTGGAGTGCCTGCAATGGCTGAGGAAATCCTCCTCTCTCGCCGCGATCTGCTCAAACTCGCCGCCGCGCTAAGCCTGCTCGGCCCGCGCCTGGCGCTGGGCGAGACACGGGCTCCAGCCACCATCCTCGCCGTCCGCGTCTGGCCGGCGCCGGATTACACGCGTATCACGCTCGAGCATTCACAACCCTTGACCTTCGTGCAACAGCTGGTGAAGGAACCCGCGAGGCTCGTAGTCGACCTCGAGGATGTCGAGCTGAATTCGGTGCTGGCCAATTTGCCCGACAAGATATCCGCCGCCGATCCCTACATCAAGCTGATCCGCGCTGGTCGCAACAGGCCCGGTGTGGTGCGCCTGGTGATAGAACTCAAAGGCGAGGTCAAGCCCCAGGTATTCATCTTGAAGCCGGTGGGCGAATACGCGCACCGGCTGGTACTCGACCTCTATCCTGCGGAGCCGCTCGATCCGCTAATGGCGCTGCTGGAGAAGCCGCGCGCAGCCGAAAAGATCGGCGGCACGGAACGCGGCGGCGTCGACCGTCTCATCACGATCGCCCTCGACCCGGGCCACGGCGGTGAGGACCCGGGCGCCATCGGGCGCGCTGGCAGCCAGGAGAAGATGGTAACCATGGCGATCGCGCAACGGCTGAGGAAACTCATCGACGCCGAGAGGAATATGCGCAGCATCATGACCCGCGACGGTGATTACTTCATCCCGCTGCAGAGCCGAGTGCAAAAGGCGCGCCGGGTTCAGGCGGACCTCTTCGTCTCGGTGCACGCCGACGCCTTCATCAAGCCGACAGCCCGCGGCTCCAGCGTTTTCGTCCTCTCCGATACCGGCGCCTCTTCGTCAGCGGCGCGTTGGATGGCGCAGCGCGAGAATGCTTCCGACCTGATAGGCGGTGTCAATCTCGCCATCAAGGATCCCTACCTGGCGCGCACGCTGCTCGACCTGTCGCAGACGGCGACCAACAGCGACAGCCTGAAACTCGGCAATGCCGTCCTCGGAGAATTGGGCAACATCAATCTGCTGCACCGGGGCCGGGTCGAGCAAGCCGGATTCGCCGTGCTGAAGGCGCCCGACATTCCCTCCATCCTGGTCGAGACCGCCTTCATTTCCAATCCCGAGGAAGAACAGCGACTCAACGACGACGCCTACCAGGACAGGATCGCAGCGGCTATCCTGCGTGGCATCAAACGCTATTTCTCGCGCAATCCGCCGCTGGCGAAGTCCAAGCAGGCATAGGGTGCCGGGAGATCCCGGGCCCCCCGCTGCTATAATCAACGTTTTTCCCTGGCACGGCCATGCTGGTTTTTCGCAGAGTCCCGGAACGCGCGGCGGGGCCGACGGTGCTTACCATCGGCAACTTCGATGGCGTGCACCGCGGCCACAAGGCGCTTCTGGCCCGCCTCGTCGCCGAGGCGCAGCGTCTGCGCCTGCCTGCGAGCCTGCTCACCTTCGAACCGCATCCACGCGACTTCTTCTCGCCCAACGACGCGCCGGCGCGGCTGACCAGCCTGCGCGAAAAGATCGAGCTGATAGCCGAATGCGGCGTCGACAGGCTCTACATCTGCCGCTTCAACGCAGCATTCGCTGCGCACTCGGCGCAGGAATTCGTCCAGACCATCCTGGTCGACGGTCTGGCGACGAAGCATCTGATCATCGGTGACGATTTTCGTTTCGGCCGCGGACGCGCCGGCGATTTCGCCATGCTGGCCGAGGCCGGCCGCCAGCACGGCTTCTCCGCCGAGGCGCTGCCGACGATAGAGTGGAAGGGCGAGCGCGTTTCCAGTTCGGCGGTACGCGACAGCCTCGAAGCCGGCTCCATGGAACACGCGGCGCGCCTGCTCGGCCGTCCGTACAACATCGCCGGCCGCGTCGTCGGCGGCGACAAGCTCGGGCGCCAGTTGGGCTTTCCCACCGCCAACGTGCAATTGAAGCGCAAGCGGCTGCCGCTGGTCGGGGTGTTTGCCGTAACGGTCAGCGGTGTCGCGGCCCTGCCCTGGCCCGGCGCCGCCAGCCTCGGCGTTCGTCCGACCGTGGCCGACGGCTTGCAGCCGGCACTGGAAGTATTCCTGCTCGATTATCAAGGCTCGCTTTATGGCACCCATGTCTCGGTCGAGTTCTTGCACAAGCTGCGCGACCAGGCCAAATTCGAATCGCTGGATGCGCTGAAAGCGCAGATCGCGCTCGACGTCAAGGCAACCAGAACCTACTTTGCAAGCAAGAAAAATGGCTGATTACCGCAAGACGCTGAACATGCCGGAAACGCCCTTCCCGATGCGCGGCGACCTGGCCAAGAGAGAGCCCGGCTGGATTGCGCAATGGCAGACGCAGAACCTCTACCGGAAGATCCGTGACACGGCAAAGGGCAGGCCGCTATTCGTGCTGCACGATGGCCCACCTTACGCCAACGGCGACATACACATCGGCCACGCCGTCAACAAGATCCTCAAGGACATCATCGTTCGCGCCAAGACCCTGGCCGGCTTCGACGCGGCCTACGTGCCGGGCTGGGACTGCCACGGGCTGCCGATTGAACACCAGATCGAGAAGGCGCACGGCAAGAACCTTGCGGCCGACAGCGTGCGCCAGCTCTCGCGGGCCTACGCCGCGGAGCAGGTGGAACGCCAGAAGAAGGACTTCATACGTCTCGGCGTGTTGGGCGAGTGGAATCGTCCCTATCTGACCATGGATTTCAAGACCGAGGCTGCTGAGATCCGTGCGCTCGGCGCCATCTACAGCAAGGGCTTGCTGTTCCAGGGCCTGAAGCCGGTCAACTGGTGCTTCGACTGTGGCTCGGCGCTGGCCGAAGCCGAAGTCGAATACCAGGACAAGAAATCTCCGGCGATCGATGTCGCCTTCGAAGCCGAGGAGCGCGACAAGCTCGCCGCCGCCTTCCGCTTGGCCAGCCTGCCGGACAAGCCCGCCTACGCCGTCATCTGGACCACGACCCCGTGGACCATACCGGCGAACCAGGCACTCAACATACATCCCGATTTCGAATACGCCCTGGTGGACACCGAGCGCGGCCTGCTGATCTTGGCCCGGGACATCCTGCTGCCGCCGGGTGTAGCCACCAACGAACCGCCGCCGCTGCTCGCGCGTTACGGCGTCAAGCAATGGAAGATCATCGCCGCCTGCAAGGGCAAGGCGCTCGCCGGCCTGCGCTTCAAGCATCCGTTCTATCCGCGCAGCTCGCCTGTCTATCTCGCCGATTACGTGGCGCTCGACACCGGTACCGGTATCGTGCACAGTTCCCCGGCCTACGGCGTGGATGACTTCGCTTCCTGCAAGCAGCATGGCATGACGAACGACGAGATCCTCAAGCCGGTGCTGGGCAACGGCCGCTACGCCGACAGCCTGCCTTTCTTCGGCGGCATGAACATCTGGAAGGCCGCGGGCCCGATCATCGCCAAGCTCGGCGAGGTCGGCGCCCTGTTCGCGCAGGAAGAGATCACGCACAGCTATATGCATTGCTGGCGGCACAAGACGCCGGTGATCTATCGTGCCACCACGCAGTGGTTCATAGGAATGGACGGGGATCGATCGCCTACGCTACGTCACACCGCCTTGCAGGCGATCGAGCAGACGAAGTTCTATCCGTCCTGGGGCCAGGCCAGACTGGCAGCGATGATCGCCAACCGGCCCGATTGGTGCGTCTCGCGCCAGCGCAATTGGGGTGTGCCCATTCCCTTCTTCCTGCACAAGGAGAGCGGCGAGCCGCATCCGCGCAGCCTCGAGCTGTTGGAGCAGGTGGCGCTCCGCATAGAGCGCGAGGGCATAGAGGCCTGGTTCAAACTCGACACGAAGGAATTGCTCGGCGCGGACGCGGCATACTACGACAAGATGAGCGACACCCTGGACGTCTGGTTCGATTCCGGCACGACCCACTGGAGCGTCATGCGCGGTACCCACGCCGAAGCCAGCCCCTACCCGGCCGATCTCTACCTCGAGGGCTCCGACCAGCATCGGGGCTGGTTCCATTCCAGCCTGCTAACCGGCTGCGCACTCGACGGTCGTGCCCCCTACCGGGCATTGCTCACCCACGGTTTCGTGGTCGACGGCCAGGGACTGAAGATGTCCAAGTCGAAGGGCAACGTGATCGCGCCGCAGCAGGTGTCCGATACCCTGGGTGCCGAGATTCTGCGCCTGTGGGTGGCGGCCACCGACTACTCCGGTGAACTGTCGATTTCCAAGACCATCCTCGACCGCGTCGTCGAGGCCTATCGCCGCCTGCGCAACACCCTGCGCTTTCTTCTGGCCAACACCGCCGACTTCGATGCGCAAGCGGATTTGCTGCCAGTGGCCGAGTGGCTGGAGATCGATCGCTACGCCCTGGCCCTGACGCGTCAGTTGCAGGAAAACATCACTACCGCTTATGACGCCTACGATTTTCACAGGGTGACGCAGGCTCTGCAGATCTTCTGCGCCGAGGATCTCGGCGGCTTCTATCTCGACATCCTCAAGGATCGCCTGTACACGGCAGCAAGCGGCTCCACGCCGCGCCGCGCCGCGCAGAGCGCCCTGTGGCACATCGCCCAGGCGGTGACGCGCCTGATGGCACCGATACTCTGCTTCACCGCCGAGGAAATCTGGGCACTGATCGGCGCCAGCCAGAGCGTCATGCTCGACAGCTGGCATCAACTGCCGACCCAGGACGGAGAGCCCGCACTGCTCGCCCGCTGGCGCCAGATCCGCGAGGCGCGCGGCGAGGTGAGCCGGGCTTTGGAAACCGAACGCGAGGCGGGGAAGATCGGATCATCTCTGCAGGCGGAGGTGGAGATCCGCGCCAGCGGCGCCAAGTATGAGTTGCTCGCCTCGCTCGATGACGACTTGCGCTTCGTCCTGATCTGCTCCAGGACGACCCTGGTCAAAGCCGCGGATACGGCAGCGGAAGCTGTGATCGTGACCCCCTCGGCTCATGCGAAGTGCGGGCGCTGCTGGCATTGGCGCGAGGACGTCGGACACGACGCCGAGCATCCCGAACTGTGCTCACGTTGCCGGTCCAACATCTTCGGCTCTGGCGAAGCCCGCAGCCATGCCTAAGTGGCTCGCGCTCGCGGCTCTGGTCATCGCCCTCGACCAGTCGACCAAGGCCTGGGTCACCTCCGCCTTCAAGCTCAACGAGAACCTCGTGGTGACTCCCTTCTTCGACCTGGTCTGGGTCTATAACGTGGGGGCTGCCTTCAGTTTCCTCGCCAGCGCATCGGGCTGGCAGCGCTGGTTCTTCGTTGCCCTGGCCCTGGGAGTTTCCGCCTGGATCGTGACCATGCTCAAGCAGCATGCGCAAGAGCGTCTTCTGCCCGCTGCGCTGGCCTTGATCCTCGGCGGCGCTCTGGGCAATGTCATCGATCGTTTGGCCCACGGCGCGGTAGTGGACTTCCTCGATTTTCATTACGCCGGATATCACTTTCCCGCCTTCAACCTCGCCGACTCGGCCATCAGCGTCGGCGTCGCCCTGATGCTCTGGCAGTCGCTGTTCAAACCCAAGCCACTGGCATAGCCTGCGCTGCGGCGCAAGCCATGTGCTGGACGAGCATCTCTAAGAGCGCTCAGAAGGAATAGCGCAACTCGGCGTAGGCCCGGTCCTGCTTGTCGTAGCGGCCGAACAAACCCATAGTCGGGCCATGGAAGACATCGACGCCACCCATCAAGCGCCAGTTCTGGACATAGTTCCAGACCAATCGCGGCCGGAACAGGTAGTCGCTGCGGTTGAGACTGGAAATCAGCAGCAGTTGACCCTCGAGCGTCGGTGCCAGCTTGCCGTTCAAGAGAACGCTAGCGCCGCTCTCACGCCGGTCCTGGAGGATGTCCGGATCGTGGTCGGCGTAGATGCGTTGGAAGAACTGCAGGTTCAGTCTGACATCGGTCGCCGGCGTGAAGTCCAGGCCGAGTGCGTAATCGAAGGTGCGCTGCGCGACCAGGCCGTTGGGCTGAGACAGGCGGGTGACGTTGAACTTGCGGCCGTCGGTATAGACTGCCTCACCCTTCAGCACGGTCCAGCCGAGATCCTTGGCCAGCGTTCCGCCCGCCTGGTCGATGGCGTCGTGGCGCGGACTATAGACGAAAGTCGGCGCCGGACCAGCGACGAGGTCGCGGTAGAAGGTCGCCGCGCTGTCGAGGCTGTGGTAGTAGAAACCCGAGACATCCCAGCCATTTTGCAGCGTCGATAACCTCAGTCCGTAGTTGCTGTTGGCGAGCTTGCGCCCGGGCTTGGCCTCGCCCTGGATAAGGGTACCACCCGGACCAGGAAGGAGCGTCGGATAGAAGTCGGCGCCGGGTTTGCCCATCTCGTCGAAACTGGGCGCGGGTATCCACAGGACCTCGGCATGCCAGTCGTTCTTGAAATACTCGGCCCGTGCCGCCCATTGCGGAATTCGCAGCAGTTCGAACTCCGGCAACACAAACTCGCGCATGTCCTTGGCCGAAACCACGTCGGCGAAAAAGAGGCCCACCATTTCGCCCCAGACCACGTGTTGCCGCCCGAGGCGGAAATCCCAGTCGCCTGCGGCGACATCGAGATAGTTCTCGCGCAGCGCGAAACCGCCGCGCTGGTCGTGCTTGACACTCTGCGGATAGAAGCTCGAGCGATCATAAACGCCGTCGTAGTCGAAGCGGCCGCCGATCTTCCACTTGACGCTCTCTGAGAACTGGCCTTGACGGTTTAGTTCGAGCACCATCTTCGCCTTCGACCAGTGCGCTGGGTCGGCGACGGTGCGCGCCGCCTCCATCTGGACAAAGCCCTTCCACCCCGGCTCGAGCTTGACCGACTGCGGCTTCTCGTCATCGAACAATGATTCACGCGAGATCTTGTCTTCGGCGGCATGGCCGGCGGAAGCGCTCATGGCGATTGCCAGAACCAGCCAGGCGGCGATAGCTTCAGCTCTCATCGTCTTCTCCCTTAGCGAGGATTTCCGCACTGTCCCACGGTCTTACCACCGTCCATCGCTTGCCACTGCGCACTCCGAGCGAGACGATCCGCCCATCCTCTATCTTCACGAGGCGATCGGCCATGGCCATGACGCGGCGGTCGTGCGTGGAAAAGATGAATGTGGTCTTGTAGCGGCGGTTGATGTTCTTCATCAGCGCCAGGATGTCGGTGCCGGTCTTGTGATCGAGGTTCGCGGTGGGTTCATCGGCGAGCACGATCTTGGGCTTCGTCGCCAGCGCCCGGGCGATGGCGACGCGCTGGCGCTGGCCGCCTGAGAGCTGGTTGGGTCGATGGCGCGCATAGCTGCTCAGTCCAACGATATCGAGGTACCGGGCGACTCGCTCGCTTCGCTCTTGCGCCGAAAGTTCCCTCAACTGCAGCAGCGGGTACTCGACGTTCTCGGCAGCCGACAGCACCGGCAGCAGGTTGAAGGTCTGAAAAATGAAGCCTATGGTACGGGCGCGCAGGTCGGCTAGCTGATCGGCGCTCTTGCCGCTCACATCCTGGCCATCGATATAGATGCGCCCACCCGAGGGCGTATCGATGCATCCTATCATGTTGAGCAGCGTCGACTTGCCGCTGCCCGAGGGCCCGGCGATGGCGAGAAAGACACCGTCCGCAATCGACAGGCTGATGCCGCTGAGTGCCTGGACACGCTGGTCACCCAGCGTGTATTGCTTGGAGACGTCTTCGATTTGCACCACCCTCATGGCAGGTCGCGGCCCCACTTGCCCAATCCGATCGCGCAAGGATATCATGGCAGCTATGGCAAAGTACTATATGCATGGTATGATTACACTGTTGCTGGCAGCGCTCATTGCCGGCACCGCCATCGCCGACGAGCAACAGGACGATCAGCAGGCCCAGGCGCTGATCGAGCAGGCAGACCGGATCCGCTTTCCCGGTGAGAGCTTTCAGGTCGATGTCGCGGTGACCAGCCGCTACGAGGGCCAGGGAGCCGAAAGCTGGAAGTATCGCGTTCTCTCCAAGGGCAACGACAACACGGTGGTGATGGTCGTCGAACCCGCATCCGAGAGAGGCCAGATCATCCTGATGAAGGGCCGGGACCTGTGGATCTTCATGCCCAACGTCTCACAACCGGTGCGCCTGTCGATGGCTCAGCGTCTCACAGGCCAGGTCGCCAACGGCGATCTTGCGCGCGCCAATTTCGCCGGCGACTACAAAGCGCGGCGGCTGCGCGTCGACAGCATAGAAGGCGCCCGTTACCAGGTTCTGGAACTGACGGCCAAGGACCGCGGCGTCACCTATAGCAGGGTGCTCTACTGGCTCAAGGAGGGCAACAACGCGCCGTACAAGGCCGAGTTCTACTCGCTCTCCGGCCGCCTGCTGAAGACTGGCCGCTACGAGAACTACCGAAACCTGCTAGGAAAGTCGCGGCCGATGCGCCTGGTGCTAACCGATGCACTGCGCCAGGGCGAGGAGTCGGTGCTCGAATACGGAGAGATGAAGCTGCGCGAACTGCCCGACAAGATATTCACCAAGGAGTACTTGAAGAAGCTGGAGTAGTCATTCAAAGTGCGCTTGCATTCACAGCCAAGGCGAGGCAAATGCGCTCAACCCCGGCCGCCACAGACGGAAGCAATGGAGAAGCTACCGTCACTGTTCTCTACCAGCTAGGTCTTGCAAGGGATGAGAGGATCAAGCAATCTTTCGAGCGGATAGATATCCGCGGTGGCTGTCAGCGGGCGAGTTTGAATTGGCGGCGTAATCGCAGCAGGTTGCGTCGACGGAATCACCGGCTATGTGAGCGGTAGTTGTGTTACCGGTGCTTGTGTCACCGGCGGTTGCGTCACGGGTGTCGGTGAGCTGACCGCGGCTGCGCCCGCAACGGTCTGGTGGCCCGTGGGCCGCGCCCAGACCTGATTGCAGGCCAAACCCGATGCCGGGATGGACGCCAGCAGAGCCGCGCGCCTGTGCATACTCCGCTTCCCCCTGCGATGACCATGTCGTCATAGCAGATCTCTATGGAGATGTCATGAGATGATCTCACCTTACCTGAGCAATTTGCACATTGCAGCGCCGGTGCGCATTCGCCTGGCATTGCAACTGCTCGGAACGATCGCGATATTGGCCTGGGTTCCCGGCAATGCCGCCAAGCTCCTGGCCTTCCTGGTCCTCTGGGCGCTGGGCTTCGGCAGGATTTCACGCCCAGAATTGATGCTGATGGTCGGCGTGAACGCCTTGTTCGTCTTCATGAACTACGGCGCCTTGGGAAGAGGGATATTCCACTTCACCAGTCCGGACGCGTTACGCATGCCATTGTATGAATTTGTCATGTGGGGTTTCTATGTGCTGAATACCCTGCGCTTTGTCGGCGGCGATCCGCCTCGGGGCAAACCCTGGCTCGCACTTCTCATGGCCGTCCTCTTCTCCCTTCCCTTCGCCGTGATCAGCGACGCCGGCACGCTCACAGTTGCATCAGGGCTCGCGCTGGTGATCGGCCTCGCCTTGTATCACCAGCCCAAGGATTTTGCCTACGTCGCGTACATGGTGATCATAGGCGCCCTGATCGAGTATGTTGGGGTCGCGACCGGGGAATGGAGCTATCCGGGAAACCCGCCGGGAGGGGTGCCGCTTTGGTTCATTTCGATGTGGGGCGGGGTCGGGCTCTTCACCCGCCGGCTGCTGCTACCTCTATTGCGTCGAGGCGAGGCGGAAGCGCGTGCGGCGAGTGGCGATTCATAGATCGGCTCTGGTATATCTTCCGGGAGCCAGGAGGTTGTGCGGGTCGAGGAGTCTCTTCAGCGATTGGCCGAGCCAGAAGGCCGGAACCTCCGGGTTGTCGAGCAGGTGCATGTGATCGATATCCAATCGATAGGGGAACAGGCCCATGAGCGAGCACGCTCTCAGCAAGTCGTCGTAGCACTTCCTGGCTCGCGCGGAGTCCCCCGGGGTATCCTTGGAGAACAGTATGGGGACCGTCGAATCAAAACACCGCTGCGAAAATGCGGTCAGGGTGATCAGCGGATCGATATCGTGGAATAGGCAGATCTTCGCCACTTCCTGCACGTAATCGCGGACCACGGGAGGATCGAGCGGGACCAGGGGCGCGAACCACATGAGTCCGCAGCCGTCTCGGTCGGGATTGAATTCGCCCGAGGGCAGGCCGTTTCTGTTCTTGAGGTAAGCCAGTGGCAGGGCGACGCGGCTCGGTGTCCCCTCGAGGATCTCCAGCGCCCGCCCCGCGTTCGACAGCATGAGCTTCAGATTGTTGAGTGGAAGGTACTTGAGGACCCTGCTGGCAAATTCGTATTTCTTCCGGCTCAGGCTGACGACTTTTTGCGAAATCCCCTTACAGGATTCCTTGATCACTCTCATGCCGCCGCGCACCAGTTCATCCGGTCCATAGAGCGCGCCGACGATGGCCCAATCGGGAAGCTGGCGCTTCTTTGCAAACTCTATGATGCGGATTTCATCGAGCGCCTGCTCCTGGTTCCATTGGCTTTCTATCATCGAGAGCAGTCTTCTCTTGTTCATCAGATTGACGCCGCCGACGATGCCGCCGAGTTTCAGCTTGATCTTTCGCACCGCATTCACGGCGCTTTCGAATTCCTCGTCAGCGAGGAAGACCACGAACTGGGTGACGTTTTCGGGTTTCGGTGCGAGCCCGATTGTCCCCTCCAAGACGATGCCGAGATTGCTCTGGGTGAATAGCCCATCCAAGTAGGGACCTATCTTCCATTTGAAGACCTGGTCCGAGTAGTCGCCACCGAGCTCGCGTAGCGCAGACTGGTAGATCCGGCCATCCGGCAATAAGGCTCTCAGGCCCAGGAGGGAGCCGAAATGATCCTCGACCGGGGTGATGCCGTAGCCTCTTTCCAGCGCGTTTGCGAGCAGGCTGACCTGGGGTCCGGCGCCCGTCGTGGGCACCATGAAGGCGTGGCCGTGGGCGCGCATGTAGTCGAATAGATCCTGCTGGGTGACCCCGGGCTCGACCACGACGTACGATAGCTGCGCGTTGAATTCGATGATCCGCTTCAGCCGGGAAAGGTCGAGTATCAGCGCATCCTCAGCGACCGGCGTGGCGCCTCCGTAGCCCCAATTCTTCCCTGAACTCACGGGATTGAAGCGCAGCCGATGCTTGTGACAGGCCTGCACGATCGCCCTCGCCTGCGCCTGGTCTGCCGGCCGGATGATGCCCTGGATCCTTCTAGGAGAGTCCAGGGTGTTGATCGTCCATTGCCGCAAGGCCTCGTCGCGAAGTTCGAACTGCTCTTCGCCGACGATGGCCGTCAAATCTGCTTGCGCGTCGCTGTTGATTTTCAACGGAAGCCTCCGGCCTCTTTGACGCGGCTCTGCAATTTGGCCAACTCGACAAAAACCCAAGCGTTGTCGTGCAACCGCGCTTTTTCCGCCGCCCTTGCCGACCATTTTCTGTAGGCGTGCCCGCGCCCCTCCATCCATGCAAGCCCGGCCTTCAATACGTCATAGTGCGCCCGAGGTGTCGGATGATCGGGGACTTGCCCGAGCTTTTTCAGGCTGGCCCGAAAGCATGGCAGCGCAGCCTTGTCGTTAGCGGCAAAATCGAAGCGTATATAGGCTGCGGCGATCCAGTAGAACGAGGTTTCCAGGTGCGTGCTCCGCGCCGACATGCCAAGCACTTCGAAGCGGCTGATCAGGTCTTCCGCTTTACAGGCTTCCATGCCGGTCTGTCTGCCGGCGATCAACAGATGGCCGAGAAACTGAGTCAGCAGCCACTTTTCATCCTTGTCGACACTCAAAATGGAGCGAAAGGCGTTCGCCATCTTGTCGATGTCCTCCATTTGCCCCAGCATCACCTTGGGCGCCAACGTGTACCAGGCCGCCGAGTCGAAGGACCAGTCGTCCGCCTCCTGTGTCTTGAAATAGGGATAGAGTTCGGTCAGCCTGCTCATGGCGCTCAAAGCCTTTTCGTAATGGCCTCGGGACAGGTAGTTGACGCTCAGGGTCACCGCGGCGAGTCGCAGATCGAAGGGATAGAGATCGGCGCCGTATTCCCTGAGGCACTCCTCGAAGAGTTCCGCCGAACGCACCGGGAGTCCGTGATAGTCGTAGAGCAATGCCTTCCATACCAGCGCCTTGCCGGCATCCGTGCGGCAGGACAGTTGAGTCGAAACGTCGTGGCAATGGCGTATCAGTTGCAGACTGCGCTTCCTCAGGCCGATCAGCGAGCAGACGCAGGCGGCGCCGCCATACCAGTTGAGCAGGACGCGCGACGGCCCCAGTTCCATGCAGATGCCTTTGACTCTGATGATGGCTTGGAGCAGGGTCGGAATGTGCCGAAGATAGTAGGCGGACAGGCCGACCTCTTCGTATAGCTCGGCGACAAAGCGGATCTTCGTGTCGCGGGTCTGTCGCTCAAAGTCAGGATGCGGCTTGTTCATCGGCTCTGGATGAAAGCAGGATGCAAGCACAGACGCCCAGGAATTGCGTGGCCAAGCTAGGCCAGCAGCCTCGAAACTGCGCATGAGCTCAAGGCGCGCGTTCTTCATGCGCACAGCGATCCGGTAGATGCGCGCAAGCTCGAGATAGGCTTTTGCGCGTTCATACGCGTCGGCCTCGAAGCGCAATGCAGTCCTGAATTGGCTTATCGCCAGGGGCACCTTTCCCTGGCGAAAGAATTCTCCGGCCCTCACGAAGCCGGCTGTCATGGCTATGCTATCTGGAACATCTTGCATATGCGCTTCACTCTATGCTTGAAGGCGAGGCATTGTCAATGGAGGTCAATGACGCTTCGTGGTCGCGCAACTGCAGAAAAAGCAGCCGTTCTACGGCGCGCGGGCACCTTGCATTCATTCAACATGATAGTACAATAGCATTATGCTAACGTGTTGCGCCGAGCCTGGCTAGCGGTGGCGCGATACAAAGGCGGGCAACGCGGAGCGACGGACATGATCAAGAAATTCATCTGGCTCTATCGACAGTTGATGCGTCACGCCACTCGCGCCCTGCCGCGCGAAACGCGCTTCGCGGTGTTTCGCAACATGATCAAGTGCGACGTCGCGCCGCCGAACAAGTTGGTGCTCAAGGTTGCGGAAACGCAAGAGGAACTCAAGGAATGTTTTGGCCTGCTGCATGACGCCTACGTCGCGGTCGGCTTCATGAAGCCCGACCCCTCCGGCATGCGGGCCACCATCTATCACGCCCTGCCGACGACGACCACGCTGCTCGCTCGCTATGGCGACCGCATCGTCGGCACCATTTCGCTGATCCGCGAGAGCCCTCTCGGTTTTCCCATGCAGAAGATCTTCAACATCGAGAAGATCCGCAAAGCGGGCGGCAACATCGCCGAGGTCTCGGCCCTGGCCGTACACCGGAAATTCCAGGCAGTTGGCGGGATCATCCTCTTTCCGCTGATGAAGTTCATGTACGAATACTCGACCAAGTGCTTCGACACGCGTCACCTGGTCATCGCCGTCAATCCCCGCCACATAGGCTTCTACGAGTCCATCCTGTTCTTTCAGCGCCTCGAGGAGGTTCCGGTCGAGCACTATGACTTCGTCAATGGCGCGCCGGCCGTCGGCGCCCATGTAGACTTGAAGTTCGCCCCGGACATCTACCGACGCTACTACGACGGCAAGGAACCGGCGAAGAACCTCTATCGCTACTTCGTCGATCTGCGCATGCCCAACATCGTCTTCCCGGACAAGCGCTTTTACACTACCAATGATCCGGTGATGACGCCCGAACTGCTCGACTACTTCTTCAACAAGAAGACGCAGGTGTTTGCCAAGCTGACCGACGATGAGAAGCGCCTGTTTTGGCAAATCTACGATATCCCGGCCTACCGTGCGGTGCTGCCGCCGATTTCCCACGCACCGAAGGAGAGCGACGAGACGACACAGCAGCGGCAGCACCAGCGCTTTTCGGTGATCTGTCCCGGCACGCTGGCGGTTGAAACAGGCGGTGGTCGCAAGAGTTTCCAGATCAAGGTGATCGAATGCTCGCTGAACGGATTCCGCGCCCGCAGCGACGAGCGGCTGCCGCTGGAAGTCACGGGTAGGGCGCAAATCGATCTCGGTCGCGCCGACCACTGCGATTTGCCTGTGCATGTCTTGCGCAAGGCGAAGACCAACGCCAACACCTATGTGTTCAAGGTGGTTGATGGTGACCTGGCATGGCGCAAGTTCGTCAACGCGCTAAGCAAGGCTTCGATACACAGCGATCTCGACAACGCGACCCGCTACCTGGAATGAGTCCAGGCAAGCGAGCACGATTTCAGAAGAACTTGTTGTATTGCGCCCAGACGCGGGGAATTCGTCGTGTACCGTCGCTGTCGGCCCCATTGGCGCCGGCCAGCGGGTTGCTGCCCAGGCGCCAGGCCAAGGACAGGCGCGCGATGCTGTTCCAGACGCTCCAGTTGAGGCCGATGCCGGCCCCCGCCAGATCTACCCGATTGGGCAGATTCGCTGCTCCGCCGAAGCCCGGCCAGGGCTGGTGATTCTGCTGCACGCTTCCGGCATCGGCAAAAATGATGGCCTGCAGTTCCGGACGCAGCGTTAGACGCCCCTCCAGGTTGAGCATGAATCCCTCGTCGCCGCCGGCCTCGTTGGCCGGATAGGCGCGCACGCCAGAGGGGCCGCCGAGAAAGAACTTCTCGGACGAGTCGAGGTTCTTGTCCGCCCATTGGCCAGCCAAGGCGGCCGAAACGGACACGGTGTCACCCATGCTCTGCAGGCGCGCCGCATTCCAAGAAAGCTTCGCATACCTACCCTGGGTACGCGCCGAGGCGGCATCGGTCGCGAGATTCGCCGCCAGCGCCGACAGGTCGAGCCGCCCACCGGCGAGCGTCAGCCCGTAGCTCGTCGCGCCGCCACTGTCGTAGGAATTACCCGCCAAGCCCAGGGTAAGCGCGTCAACCCGCTTGTCGCTCAGTGGCTTGCCCAGGCTGTCATTGAGGTAGCGCCGCCGCTCCACATTGGCGCTGGCATAGAGATTCTGGGCGCGGCTGCGCACGATGGGGTAGGCGGCGCTCAAGCCGGCGATCTGGGCGCTGCCCTTGGCGTCGAGACTGGCAAAGCGATCGCCCAGGTGATAGCGCATGGTGGCGAAGTTGCCGCCCAGGGTCAGGCCGGCATAGCCGACCGGCAGCGATAAGCCGACGCGGCCGTAGCTCAGGCCCGTGGCGCCCAAACCGCGCAGACTCCATTGTTCGCCCACACCGGCGATACCGTTCACGTTCAGCTGCGCATCGAGTTGGTTGGCGCCCGTACCGATGGCACCGGCGTTGTTGGCCCCCACTGCGCCGCTGAGGAGTGGCGTATCGGTGAGCAAAAGACGCACGTCGATGTCCCCCTGGCTGGGACCCGGCTCCAAAGTCGCGGCCGCCTTGGTGCCGGCCAGATCGCTCAGGATCAGCAGATTGCGTTCGAGTTGCTCGGTCTTGATGATCGCGCCAGCCGGGAGGCCCTGCCGTACATAGGCAGCAGCGCGCTCGCCAGACAAGCGCGCCGGCCCCTGGCCCTCGTCGAGCAGCACCCGGCCTAGCTTGCCTTCGATGACCATCACATCGACAACCCCATCCTCTATGGTTTGCGGCGGCAAGAAGACTCTCACCACGTAGCCCTGCTCGCGATAGGCGGCGACCACGATTTGTATCGCCTCTTCGAGTTCGGCCAGAGGCATCGACTTTCCGATGAATCTGGCCAGGCGTTCCGTGAGCAGATCTGCCGGCGGCTGAGTCACGCCAAGAATGCGAAACCCCTTGACCCGCACCTTCAGTTCATCGGACACCCGGGGCGGCGGCGTCTTGGGCGGTGCCACCGGCGGTTGTGCCTGCGGCAGGGGCTTGGGTAGCTGCTCGATCTGACGCAGTAGCGAACCGGCGTCTGGGGGGGCCGCTTGTGCCATCGCCTGATAGGGCGCCAGGAAGACCAACGCCGATACCAAATGAATAGCCGCCAGCCTGGCAGAATATAGCCAGGTGCCGCCACAAACCGACGACCCAATTGCGAATGGCATTCCTGTTCGCCCAGGTAGGTTTGCAACAATTATGACACAAGATTTGGCAACAGGGAATGAGAAATCGCAGGAGGAAGAAACCCCTACAGTTTGATTTATTTGGCCTATCGGAAGGAAAACCTGCCGCAGCCGCTAGCCAGTGCCGCCGACGGTGAGTCCGTCTATCCTCAGGGTAGGCTGGCCGACGCCCACGGGCACGCTCTGTCCTTCCTTGCCGCAGGTGCCGACGCCGGGATCGAGGCTCATGTCATCGCCTATCATGCTCACCCGCTGCAGCACGTCGGGGCCGTTGCCGATCAGGGTCGCACCCTTTACCGGGGTGGTGACTTTTCCGTTTTCGATGAGGTAGGCTTCCGAGGCGGAGAAGACGAACTTGCCGTTGGTGATGTCGACCTGTCCGCCGCCGAAGTTGGCGGCGTAGAGCCCCTTCTTCACCGAAGCGATGATCTCCTGCGGATCGCGCTCACCGCCCAGCATGCAGGTGTTGGTCATACGCGGCAGGGGCAGGTGGGCGAAGGATTCGCGGCGGCCGTTGCCCGTAGGAGCCATACCCATCAGGCGTGCATTGAGCGAATCCTGCAGATAGCCTACCAGGATGCCGTCGTCTATCAGCAGGGTGCGCTGCGTCGGGTTGCCTTCGTCGTCGACGGACAGCGAACCGCGCCGATCGGGAATGGTGCCATCATCGATCACGGTTACACCCTTGGCGGCGACGCGTTCGCCGATGCGACCGGCGAAGGTCGAACTGCCCTTGCGATTGAAGTCGCCTTCGAGGCCATGGCCTATCGCCTCGTGCAGCAGGATGCCTGGCCAGCCCGGTCCCAGCACCACGATCATGCTGCCGGCCGGAGCCGGCTTGGCCGCCAGGTTGACGCTCGCCTGGTGCACCGCCTTCGCCGCGTAGTCACGCAGCATCTCATCGGAAAAATAGCCGTAGTCAAAGCGGCCGCCACCGCCGGCAGAGCCCTGCTCGCGGCGGCCGCCTTGAGCCATGATGACGTTGACCGAGACGCGCACCAGCGGTCGCACGTCGGCGCTCATGCGCCCGTCGCTCGCCGCCACCAGCACCACTTCCCAGGTGCCGGCGAGACTGGCCATCACTTCGACGACGCGGCTGTCTTCGGCACGGGCGTAGGATTCCAGCCGCTCCAGCAGGCGCACCTTCTCACCCGCAGCGAGCGAGGCGAGAGGATCCTGCGCCGCATAGAGTGCCGGCGCGATCCCATGGCGCAGCAGCGGCGCCACCGCCGTGCCGCCCTGGGCGGCGATGGCACGCGCTGCCTGGGCGGCACCAGCCAGCGCCGGTAGGCTGATCTCATCGGAATAGGCGAACGCCGTCTTCTCGCCGCTGATTGCCCGAACACCGACGCCCTGCTCGATGTTGAAGCTGCCGGATTTGACGATGCCCTCCTCCAGGCTCCAGCCTTCGGATCGCGCATACTGGAAATAGAGATCGGCGTAATCGACGCGATGCGCAGCCAGCGCTCCGAACACGTTCGCGATGCTCGCTGGCGTCAGATCGTAGGGCGCCAGCAGGCAGCGTTCGGCGGTAAGGTAGGAGTCATTAGCGGTCATGGCAGCACCAAAGAAGAAGGTTTCATTCATAGCCCGGGGAAGCGGTGGCGCAGCGCCGGCAGGCTCCGGCGTATTTCGGCGATGCGCGCTGCATCGATTTCAGCGACAATGATGCCGGCGCCCTTGTCGAGGCGTGCCAGCATTTCGCCCCAGGGATCGACGATCATGCTATTGCCATGGGTCATGCGCCCCGTCGTATGCTGCCCTCCCTGGGCAGGTGCCAGCAGGTAGCACTGATTCTCGATGGCCCTGGCGCGCAGCAGCAACTCCCAATGGGCACGGCCGGTAACATCGGTGAATGCCGAGGGCAAGATCAGAAGATCAACTTCGCCCAGGGCCCGGAACAGTTCCGGGAAGCGCAGGTCGTAGCATATCGCCAGGCCAATTCTGCCCAGCGGTGAATCGAAAGCCACGACCTGGTCGCCGGCTTCTATCGTCCGGCTCTCGTCGTAGCTCTCCTTGCCCATTTCCAGGGTGAACAGGTGAATCTTGTCATAGCGCGCGACGCGCCGACCGCTGTCGTCATAGACCAGACAACTGTTGCGCATCTTGTCCGGAGCCGAGGCGAACAGAGGCAGCGAGCCGCCGACCAGCCAGACACCGTAACGCCTGGCGGCGTCGCTGAGGAAGCGTTGCACCGGACCTTCATCCAGCCGCTCGCGCGCCGCCAGGCGCGCCTCGTCGCTCGCCCCGATCATCAGGAAGTACTCGGGCAGCGCCACCAGGGAGGCGCCCTCCGCGGCCGCCTGTGCGATCAGGCCATCGGCGTGCTCCAGGTTGGCGGCGATGTCCGGGCCGGAAACCATTTGCACGGCCGCTATCCTATTCTTGCCCACGTTCTGCCTCTGTCGACTCGCGCGGCTTGGGGGCGCTGAGTTTGTCCACCTTGGGATCGGCCCAAGTGCCGGTCACTGCATACTCATAGGCGAAAGCCTGATCGATCGGATCGCGCAACAGCTTTTGCACCAGGAAGGCAATTGCGCCAAACGCCGGATGAGCGAGAAGGATAGCCCCCACCGACAGGCTCTCACCTATGGCTGGCTGTACACGCACCCTGAGGTTCTGCGTTTCGCGCGGCAGATCCACGGTACCGCTCATGACTATTTTAGCCGCTGGCCCCTGGATCCTCAGTTCTTTCGAACTCATGATGCCGCGTTGGATGTCGATCTGCCCGGCGATATTGTCGAAGGCAAAACCTTGGCTGAAAACGTCCCGAAAGTCGAGGCTGATGCGGCGCGGCAGCGACTGCAGGCTGAGGATGCCCAGCAGCCGCCCCGCTCCTGGTTCGAGCTTGTTGAACTGTCCGGACGACGCCAGCACGTCGAGGGTACCGTCGAGCGATCCATATTCGATCGCCAGCGGCATGCCATCCCAGCTCAGCTTGCCCTCCAGCGTTGCCTGTCCCCGACGCAAGGCGTCAGGATAACCGAAGCGCGCCAGCAGCTTTTCCGCGCTCTTCGCCTGGAGTATGAATTGCATCCGCGTTGCAGCCTTCTCCTGATCGGACTGCCAGCTGCCGGTGCCACTCAATTTGCCGTCATCGTTTTCGATCTCCAGTTTGGCTTCCCATTTGCCCTTGCGATTGTCGGCATTGATCTTCAGACGTCCAAACAACTTGTCCGCGAGCAGGAAGCGATCGACCTGGATGTCCAGCCCGGGCAATTCATCTGGTCTATAGCTGTCGGTCTTCCTCACCGCCGTGGCGGGATTGATGATCAGTTCCTGCAGATGGCCCGACAGGCGGCCGGCACCGCTGCCGACCCAGTCGAGATCACCCTGCACTTCGCGGCTCTTCAGTGCCATGTGCCAGCCGCCATCGCGAGCGCTGGCGATCAGACCGAGATCGTTGATCCTGCGCCCGAATGCCGTCAGCGCCCCCGCCTTGAGCTCGACTTGGGTGATCGGCAGGCTGGCGCTGCCCTGCCTGTCGCTGATCAGCGCGCGCCAGAAATCGAGGTCGATGTTCTGTTGCCTGACCGAAACGAGAACACCCTTTTCCGGCATCGCCAGCGGCACGCCGACGGCGATCGCACCGCGTTCGATGATGGGTGACGCATCCGGCCGCGCACCGTCTAGACGACGCAGCGCCCGCGCCGCCACAGTGCCGCCCAGCGTCACATCGATTTGCTCATGGCTGCCGGCTCGCGCGGCCGCACCACGCCTTGGCGGCGCGTCAGCCAGCAATTTTCGCTCGAAGCGCAAGGGCATGACCTCCAATGCGCTCTTGTTGAAAGGCTCGGGCAAACTGGAGGAGATGCCGGTCAACCGGCTCTCGGCGACGATATCGGCGTTCTTGCCGCGCAGGCGTGCGCTAAGGTGCCAGTTGCTCGCCCCGGACAGATGCTCGAACAAGGGCTGATCGAATTGTCGGCGCAGCGCCGCGACGCTGAAACCTCCGTCGGCATTGAGCAGCACGGAGCCATCTTCCCTGGTGCGCAAATCGGCGACCAGGGGCATGCCGAACAGGTTGGCGCGAACGCGCTCTGCGCGCAGGGCGTCGCCGGTAAACTCCAGGCGGCCGCTGAGTTCCGTCAGCGTCGGCAATCCGGGCTCCAGGGTCAGCCGGTTGTTGGCCATCTGGAATACGCCCTCGGTCTTGCTATTGGCGATGTGCTGCAAGGGCATGTTCAGGACCAGCTCGAGGCGGCCAGTGCCGGTAGCGCTCATCTCCTCGGTGAAATGGTCGATGCGGTCGGCTACCGGGCTGGTGTCGATGAAGCGCAGGAATTCGCTGGTCGGGCCGCTGGCCCTGCCCTTGATGACGAGGACCTCTCCTCCCGGCGCCAGCAGGTCGTCGATTTGCGCCGTCACCTCCGAAATGCCGGCGCCGTGGATGTTGCCTTTGCTCGCCTTGATGGTCATGCGCGAGCCGATGAAGGCCAACTCGCCGCTAATGTTGTCTATTTGCGGCCAATCGGCTGCATAGCGCAGCTGCGCACCGCTGAACTTGCCGCGCACCTCGAACACGCCGCCGCCGCCGGCGAAGGGAAACCGCGCCAGATCACCCTGCAGGCGCAGCGTCGCTTCGCTGGCCCTGCCCGCGAGTATCGATGCCTGCAGCCAATCGCGCACCCTTCTGTCTACTCCCAAGGGTATGTAGCGCCAGACGGCTGTGCCATCGCCTCGGGTAAGCCGCGCCGAGAGATCGATGACGCCGGCCTCACCCTTGCGCAGCAGGTAGTTTCCGGAGAGGGTGCCGGCAGCATCGCGGTTCTCGAAATTGAAAGCGCTGAGCCTGACCTCGATACCATCCTTGCCCCGCTTCCAGCTGGCCTCGCCGGCGAGTGCTGCGAGCGCCAGGCGAGGGTCGGAGAACACCGCCGGCAACTCGATCGCCGCATTGTGGCTGTCCAGTTTCAGCGTGCCGCCACGATCGCTGCCGTCTACGCTGCCGGAGAGCCCCTCGAAACCGGGTATCGCGCCATTCGCCTGCAAGCCCAGATTGGCGAAGCGCGCGCGCAGCGTGAGGCCGTCCAGCGCTTCCTGCACCTGGTTCCAGGAGAGCGCCAGGTCGAAGAGCTTGCCCCGTGGTTGCGCCTGCGCCAGCCTCTTGCGCAGGCCCGCGTCTACCGGCAGGTGGCCAGCAAGGTGCGCCAGGGCGTCGAGATCGAGTCCGTTGGCGGACAAAGCGCCGTGCGCCGGATTGGCGCCCTTGGCATCGGTCCACGTCAGCTGAAAATCGGTGGGATCGATGCTGGTGCCGTCGGTCGTGACCAGCGTCAGCCCCTTGGCACCGGCAGCAAAGCCGTCGCGATGTTGCTGCCCGCTCAGGCGGCCGGTGACCTGGCGCAACTTTAGCGCAGGCAGTTCGGGTCCGAGACGGGTCTCGACGTTGGTCAAGGTGATGTCCGCGGTAAGGGCGTTCATCCGCCTCTGGGCCACGGAGAGCCACAGGCGCAGGCCACCGCTGCCGGACGCCAGCTCGAACGGGTAATCGACCCAGGCGCGCCAGACGGCGAGATCGGCGTAATGGAGTTCCACGTAAGCATCGCCTGTCCAGTCCTGCAGCGGCAGGTCGGCGTCGCCCAGGAAATCGCCGCGCAGGTCGATGCGTTCGGCCAGCGGCCGCGGTGGGTCAGCGGCAAGGCCAAAGCGATGGCGTCTGCCGTCGTTCTGCAACTGAAAATTCATCTTGCTCAAGGTGAGCGGCGGCGCGCTTCGCTGCTCGTCCTGCCAGGTAATGATCGCATCGCGCACGACGATGCGGTTCTGCGCCAGCAACCACTTGCCGAACCCGCCTTGCTCGCCCTGCGCCAGCGGCAGGCCAGCGACAAAGATGCGGCCCGCGGCATCGCGGCGTATGTTGAGCGTCGGCGCGGCGATCTCCAACCGCTCCAGGCTCAGGCTGAGACTGAGCAATGAACGCCAGCTGATTTCGGCATCGACCCGGGACAGCTCCAGCGCCGGCCGGCCCTCCTGGTCGCGCACGACGAAACCGAGGAGTGCCAGATTGGGTTGCAGTCCGTTCCACTCGGCGTCGATGTGCTCTATGCTCACAGGCAGGGAGATGCTCGCCGACAGCAGGCGCTCGATATCGCCCCGGTACGCTTCGACCTGCGGCAGGGCGAGATAGCGCAGACCGAGAAAGAGCAGCGCGAAGGCAAAATAGGCGAACACGACCAAGCCCACGGCGACACGCACAGCCCAACCCACCCAGGAGATCTTGCGCAATAGGGCGTTGGTCTTGGTGGCGGTGGGGCGGTCTCTCATTGTCAGGGCATCGGCGCGCGCTCGGGCCTGGCGAGGGCTTGCTGGCGACCGCCGCGTCCTTGGGTCCAGAGGGTCAAAGGGCGGGCGTCAAGGCTAGAATGCGTATCCGAATAGCGAATTTTACTCCAATGGCTTCCCTTGCCGAGGCAACAAGACTTTCCCGCTACCTCGAACGCCTGTTCGCGGCCCAGAACAAGCTCCGCGACGAGGTTGCCGCGAACTGGAACCTGCCAGTCGATACCGCGGCCATATCCGCGCTGCAGCCCGTCAACGTCAGCGAAGACTCCCTGAAATCGCAACTGCGCCGCTTCAAGCAGCGCGCATACGCCCGTCTGGCAGCGCGCGACCTGGCCGGCCTCGCCCCGCTGGCCGAGGTCATGGAAGCGATGACCCTGGTCGCCGAGGCGGCGCTCGCTACGGCGCAGACGGTGCTCGGCCAGTCGCTCGCCAAACGCTACGGGCGGCCGCTGAATGGACGCGGCGAGGAGCAGGGCCTGATCGTCATCGGCATGGGCAAGCTTGGCGGCCGCGAACTGAACGTCTCCTCCGACATCGACTTGATCTTCGTCTATCCAGAAGACGGCGAGACGGCCGGTAGGGAAGATGGCGGCCACGCCATCAGCAATTTCGATTTCTTCACCCGACTCGGACGCAGCCTCATCAACGCTATCGCCGACATCACCGAGGGGGGGCAGGTCTTTCGCGTCGATATGCGACTGCGCCCCAATGGCGACTCCGGTCCACTGGTCTGCTCCTTCGAGATGCTGGAAAACTATTTGGTCGCCCAGGGCCGCGAGTGGGAGCGCTATGCGTGGACCAAGGCGCGGCCGCTGGGAGCCGCCAGCGCCAGTTGGTCAGACCTCGAAGCGATCCGTCTCCCCTTCGTCTTCCGCAAGTATCTCGACTTCGGTGCGATCAACGCCATGCGCGGTCTGCACGCGCAGATTCGCCGCGAAGTGACGCGTCGCGACAGAGCCGAGGACGTCAAGCTCGGTCCTGGCGGCATACGCGAGATCGAGTTCATCGCCCAGGTGTTTCAGCTGATCCGTGGCGGCCGCGAGACGCCGCTGCAGACGCGCTCTACCTTGAAAGCCCTGGAACTGCTCGCTGCGCGCAGCATTCTGGCCGAGGAAGCGGTGCGCGAATTGACCAGTGCCTACGTCTTTCTGCGCCGGCTGGAACACCGATTGCAGTACCTCGACGACGCGCAAACCCACAGCCTGCCCGCCAACGCAGAAGACCAGGCGCTGATCGCTCGCGCCATGAACTTCACCAGTTTCGACGCGCTGGCCGCCGAACTCGACGACCACCGGGCCAACGTTGCCAGGCATTTCGAGGCAGTGTTCGCCGATACCAACCGCGCCGACCGCGCCTTTGAACAGGTGTGGCAAGCCGATGGACCGGAGAGCCAGGAGACCTCATTGGCCAGTCTCGGCTACGCCGATACGCCGGCCACGGCGCGTCGGCTGGGTGAACTGCAGCAGGGTGGCCGCTACCAGCAGATGTTGCCCTCGGTGCGAGAACGCTTCGACGCTCTGGTGCCGCGGGTGATCGAAGTCTGCGCCGCCATGCCGAATCCCGATGCGACGCTGGCGCGCAGCCTGGAAATCCTCGAGGCCATCGACCGCCGTGCCACCTATTTCGAGCTGCTCCTCGAATATCCACGCGCCCTGGCCAAGCTAGCCGAATTGGCCAGCGCTTCGGCCTGGGCGGCGAATTACATCAAGCAACATCCGCTGCTGCTCGACGAATTGCTCGATGCTCGCCTGCTCGACGCGACACCAGACTGGCCGGCATTCCAGAGCCAGTTGGCGGAGGCGCTGGCCGCTGCCGAGCCGGACAGCGAAGAGCAGATGGAGATCATGCGCAACGCCCACCACGCACAGGTGGTGCGGCTGCTGGCGCAGGACGTTTCCGGCCTGCTGCGGCTGGAGACGCTCTCCGACCACCTCTCGGCTCTGGCCGACATCATGCTGGAGCTGACCATCGCCTGCGTCTGGCGCAAGATGCCGCAGCGCCATGTCGAGGCACCGCGCTTCGCCATCATCAGCTACGGCAAGCTGGGTGGCAAGGAGCTCGGCTACGCCTCCGATCTCGACCTGATCTTCCTCTTCGACGACGGCGCCGACGCCGCGCAGAACTACGGCCGCCTGGCGATGCGCATCAACACCTGGATCTCCAGCCGCACTCCGGCCGGAATTCTCTTCGAGACCGATCTGCGCCTGCGTCCCAACGGTGATTCGGGGCTGATCGTCAGCTCGCTCGATGCCTTCCGCAAGTATCAGATGGAATCGGCCTGGGTGTGGGAGCACCAGGCGCTCACCCGGGCCCGCTATTCGGCGGGAGACAAGAACATCGGCACCGCCTTCGAGCAGATCCGCGAGGATATCCTGCGCCGGCCCCGCGATCGCGCCGAACTGCAGCGCGAGGTTGTCGCCATGCGCGCGCGCATGGTCGACGCTCACGCCACCAAGGGCGATGGCACGGCCACGCTGTTCGACCTGAAGCAGGATCGCGGCGGCCTCATCGACGTCGAATTCATCGTGCAATACCTGGTCCTCGCTTATGCCCACGAGCATCCGGCGCTGACCGGCAATCTGGGCAATATCGCACTGCTGGGCATCGCCGCCGACCTGGGCCTGATACCGGCGGCGCTGGCGGCGACGGTGCGCGACGCCTATCGCGAATATCGGCGCATGCAGCACGCTCGGCGCCTGAACAGCCTGTCGAACCGGGTCGCTGTCGACAGCTTGGCCGAAAAAGCGCAGGCGGTGCTCGAACTGTGGCACTACGTCTTCGGCTGCGATTAGAATTCCAAGCGTTCTGATTCTGCGGATACCGCCCCAATGACTGTCAATTACCACACTCCCGTCGCCGAAAACCTGCTGCCCGTCACTGGTGTGCGTCTGGGAACGGCTTGTGCCGGCATCCGCAAGCCTGGCCGGCGCGACCTGGCGCTGATCGAACTGGTTGCGGGCAGCCGTGTCGCCGGAGTCTTCACGACCAACCGCTATTGCGCCGCGCCCGTGTTGGTTGCCCGCGAACACCTGTTGCGCGGACCGATCCGGGCAATGGTGATCAATACCGGGATTGCCAACGCCGGCACCGGAGAGGCTGGAATGGCGGCGGCGCGCCAGACCTGCGAGGCGGTGGCGGCGACGCTGGGGATCGCTGCCGAGCAGGTGCTACCCTTCTCCACCGGCGTCATCATGGAGCCGCTGCCGGTCCAAACCATCGTCGCGGCACTTCCCGGCTGCCGCGCCAACCTGGCCGGCGACAATTGGTTTGCCGCCGCGCACGCGATCATGACCACCGACACCGTCGCCAAGGCCGCCTCGCGCCAGTTCAGCTTGGGTGGCAAGAAGATCGTCGTCACCGGCATGGCCAAGGGCGCAGGCATGATCAAGCCCAACATGGCAACCATGCTCGGCTTCGTCGCCACCGACGCGGCGATCTCACAGGCGCTGCTCGAACGGCTGGTCAAAGACGCGGCCGACGCCTCGTTCAACTGCATCACCGTCGATGGCGACACCTCGACCAACGACTCCTTCTTGCTCGTCGCCAGCGGCGCCGCTGGAAATGCCGAAATCGTCGACCCGGCCGGCGGCGACTACCGCAGCCTTTGCGAGGCAGTGCTCGCGGTCGCGCGCGAGTTGGCGCAAGCCATCGTGCGCGATGGCGAAGGCGCCACCAAGTTCATCGCCATCACCGTCGGCGGTGGTGTCAGCACCGGGGAGTGCAAGGCGGTCGGCTACGCCATCGCCCATTCGCCGCTGGTGAAGACCGCCTTCTTCGCCTCCGATCCCAACCTTGGCCGCATCCTTGCGGCAATCGGCAACGCCGGCATCGCCGATCTCGATGTGGACCGCGTCAGGCTATGGCTAGGCAGCGCAGGCAGTGAGGTGTTGGTGGCGGAAAATGGTGGCCGCACCGCCGGCTACCGCGAGGAGGATGGCGCCCGCATCATGGCGCAGGCGGAGATCACGGTGCGGGTAGACCTCGGTCGGGGAGCAAGCCAGGCGCAGGTGTGGACCTGCGACCTATCCTACGATTACGTCAAGATCAATGCCGATTACCGGAGCTAGTGCCGCTCGTCAGTGCAACACTCGCGGCATCGACACGACGAATTCAGGAATGGCCGCATCGAAGGGGAGACCATCCTCGGCAACCATCTGGTAGCTCCCCTTCATAGTGCCCACCGGCGTCGGTAGGGCACAGCCACTGGTGTACTCGAAGCTCTGCCCCGGCGCCAGCAGGGGCTGCTGGCCTACGACGCCAAGCCCGTGTACCTCCTGGATATCGCCCTCGGCGTCGGTGATGATCCAGTGGCGGCTGATCAACTGCGCGGTGACCGTCCCGGTATTGCTGATGGTGATGGTATAGGCGAAAACATAGCGCCCCGCGGATGGGTCCGACTGATCAGCCAGATACTGGGTCGCAACGCT
>Ga0172380_10002447_pt1 | contig 28447 bp, 50 predicted proteins | sample Leawe162metaG_FD_119747 | JGI IMG/M metagenome (GOLD analysis project Ga0172380, IMG submission 119747) | Leachate microbial communities from a municipal landfill in Southern Ontario, Canada - Leachate well 162 metaG | ecosystem: Engineered > Solid waste > Landfill > Unclassified | place... | reverse complement strand
AGAAGAAATTGAAGAAATAAAACAATTACGAGACAACACATATTCGGCAGTAGAATGTAGTGCAAGATATTGGAGATTAACTTTTGAACACCGAGAGAAACTTGCCCCAGCATTAGATGAGATTGAAGCCAAGAACGCGAAGATCGCAAGGCTACGCGTGGTGCTGCAAAAGGTAGTCGCAATGGAAGATGATGTGACGTATGATATTGGAGAAGAACAGAGAGATATTGTAAACATGGTCCGCGAGGCACTGGAAGGAGAATAGGGATGATTACTCTGATTTGTATAATCACATTGTGGTACATATTAGTCACTGTATCAACGTTTAATACCACCAAAACCCGTGATTATCCGTCTTATCCGTCTTTTAATTTAGCCCTACTCCTATTTTCCATAATCTGGCCAATAACTCTTTGTATACAAGGAGGAATTGATCTGGTATATTGGTGCCTCCGTAAAACGTGATATTTCATATACAAAAAACATAAGACAACTATAAGGAATTTATCAATGACTGAACACAACGCAGACTACACATTTGACAAAAACCCCACCGCAAACTATGTATGGGATAGAACCGAATGGTACAGAAACCTAAAACTACTTATCCTAAAAGCCGCTGGTGAAATCTATCAAGAACTGGCAAACAAAAATGAACCAACTCCATACTTCGCTGATCAAATATTAGCAAACCCAATCCAATATGATGTCCTTTACGGTGCAGGACTTATACCAAGCAATACAAACAAATGCATCAAATTGATTATTGACTTCCATCCCAATTGTGATCCAAACATTATCATCGTACAAAATTCGGGCTACCCAAATGTTCAAAGAACAATACTGATCATCGATACTGGTGTTCCAAACAAAATATAAAGGATGAAACATGAATAAAAAGGATATAATCCGAGTATCTACATACCTATTGAACAATATAACAACAGAAGACATTTTTGACATCCTTGTGGATAGTCATCTGTTATGCAGATTCCCACCATCTGAGTGCAAATCGTCTACTTCTTGCGAGAATTGTCAAAACACATACGCACAAACTATCCTAAAGGAATTGAAAACAAAGAAGAAATTATCATAACACAATAAGGAAAAAGAACAATGTTAAATACCGACGTAATCCTTCTCGCCTCTCTGTGTGCGGTTTTTTACCTTATAAATGCCCTAAACCGTATTGAAAAAGCTATAAAAGATCTAACAGCTACTAGGAAAACTGATTCCAAAGAGTTGGTAAATACAATAAACCGAAAACTATAAACAAGGATGAAAAACCATGATTAATTCAGATGTCCCTCTTCTAATCGGCTTGTTTTGTGTAATCATAGGCCTTGCATATCCCTTGTTCTGTATTGAACGAGCTATCCAAGAACTAACAATTACCATAAAAACAAATCATAAAGAATTGATGAATAATAAAAATCAGAAAGGAAAACACAATGAATAAAAATGAAACAATTCAATTAGCTGCTCAACTCTTGAAAGATATGAGCATAGACGATATACAAGATATCCTCGCACACTATTCGAAAATAAATAGGCCACAAAAACTACCCAAACAAGAAACAGTTGGAAAGGAAAGTTGGTACTACAAAGTTACTGATGTGAAAACAATCCTCGAGGATAAAGATAAAGAAATTGAACAACTCAAAACAAAACAAGCACAACTCCAAAAAGAACTAGAACAAACAAGACTAGAAAGAACACACTACAAAAATGAAACAACTAGATTAAGCAAAATGATGCGCAAAATGACTGAAGAAGCTAAGGTACTACAACGAATAAAAGATGATGCTGAAAAAGCCCTGGCTTACTTCAATACACTAATCCCATCCTCTGAATAAAGGAAAATAACAAATGAAAATATTTAAAGAAATGCTTAAAGGATTCTGCGTAGTAGCAATAATCATATTGGTTTTCTCCCTGATGTTTTGGTACGGTGAAGGTGCTGCAAAATACAGAATCCCAACTGAACAACTGTCCCCAACCGTTTATAAAGTAGATGAAAGAGAACTTAAACAATTCTTGAAAGGAAAAGACGTAATCTCTATCGATCGTACATACAGATCAGCTACGGTTATCGTTGTACTAGAAGATGAAACATCCACAACTCCTGAGGAGAAAGAGTGATGCAGAAGTACGATCCTACTGACAGTGGAATGATGCCGCATTCGGAAGGAGATTGGTATGCTGTGGATGAGGTAGATGCAGAGATCACAGCTAAGGACGCGGATCTCGCAACGATGAACGAAGTAGCAGCGTGTTTGTCTGAACGTTGCAATCGTCAAGACGCGGAGATTACAAGGCTACGCGCGGCACTGGAAGACATCCGCGACGAGACATATTGTGATTCCACATTTGATATAGCCATCGAGGCGCTGGAAGGAGGCAAGTGAAGCCATACATAAATGAAATAGTATCCCATGTAACAACATAAACGAATAAGATAATGAAAATGAAGGGAATGACAATACAGTTAAACCCTTCATTTTTTTTGATCAAATTATAACCTTACTTTGGATATGTATATATTAGCTTTGTTGTATATGCAGGATACCAATAATCATCTTTGTAGTAGAATCCAAATTGACTGAGCATCCTCATTGAAACTGAACCATCATTTTTAGAAACAACATCCAAAATTAATTCAGGCCCATTTATTCTTATTCCATTCTTAAGAGTTATATCCCTTAAATCATCTTGACTTTCTAATGTTGGTGCTGTTGAAAAAGTATAGAGATGTTGTTCAGTTTGTTCCCCACTATCTCCTTCATCTAAATCCATCTTTGATATTTGCGATTCAACATTAAAATAACTTGTAGGAATCATTTTCTTCCAAGGACTCTCTTTGGCACCTTCGGCTACATCCTTCTTAAACTGAACTATCACATCTGCTAAATGCCTCTTGTAATTCTTCTTGGCTATTGAACGTATTTCAGATACTGTAGGTACATACCTCTGAGGCTTACTCTTCGACTTAAACATATTCCATCGCTTGACTAATTCTTCCTTGCAATTACCAACCTTCCCATATGGTAAAGATGAACACCTATCCATCTGCTTCTCAAACGCTTGCAACTTAGGATCCGACTTAACAGAACCCATTACTTCCAACAACACCCTTGAATAATCCATCCCAAATCTCCTTACAATATCTAAACAATACCATATAATTTATTCATCCACCATAATACACAACACAACACTGATAAATGAATGAAGTGAATGCTGATATAAATGAAAGAAACTGAAATGAATGATGAACTATTGAAAGGATAGAATGAATGCGGCTTTTTAGATACTGAATAATGGTTAATAACTGATTGATAAGGGAATAATATTCATACACGGTTTCAAGATGAATTCCAACTGATAAGAGATTGATAAATTGAAATGATTGATGAAATGATAGATGAATTGTGGACGATTTCAGAACAATTGAATGAGTGATACATAGATGTCCTATGGATGAATGACTGACTCACTTGTATGGTAGATTACAAATGACAGATTGAAAGAGCCAAAAATGAGCAGAAATCGGCGCCGCTCCTAGGCTCGCCTTCACACTCATGGTCCCTCTAGTGCCTTTCGCATCGGTTCTATCCTATTCATGCGGCCGTCCTGATTTGGCTCTTTCCGAAAACTCGCACGAAATTCAGCTGAAATCCATACTGAAACCACACGAAGTTCATCTATTTCATCTTCTTTCCATACTGAAATCACACGAAACCTCGTCAATTTTCCGTTAAGAGTCAAATCTTTCCACCAATTTGTCAAATGACTGCTGGTCCTAGAAGATTTCAATCAATTTTCCGCATGGATATCCAACTAGGGCCTGCAACTGATCAAACCTATTGCATGAATCTTTCTTTCACAATTTTGAATACCTGCCTGATTTCTTTTGTAACCTTATCTCTAAGAACAGGGAACAACTTTTGGCTCTTGACTTTTGAACTTTAAACTGGTTCTCATTTTTTTGTTCGTTTTTTACTCTCATCACAATTCGATTTTCTCTAGCAGGAAAGTCATGGGAGTTGCCTGTTTATGCGGTGATCATGATTTGGCTCTTTTCCGAAAATCATATGTTTTTCATACAAAAAAATCCTTGGGCCAAAACCATTGACAAATTGCATTTCCTTGGATAGACAATTGGCTTGTTTAATTGGTATTCTTACTCGAAGGACTTTTGACTTTTAACTTCGAAATCACAATAGACTGGACAAAGTAATATGCTTGTTAGAATATTCAATGCCTATATAGAGATTGAGATGGTACGAATTGCTAATAAAGCTATCGGGTTTGTTTCAATAAGAGATAATGCAGACGCTAAACTCTCTTTGAAAGGTAGGCAGACGCTATTTCCTTTAACGATCTTAACACGATTTGATATGGGCGCCGGCTATCCATTGGTTCGGCAATTATTTTCACGTATATTTAGATCTGAGATCTCCTTGGATAGATGATTGAATAGGGTCGATTGTTATTTATGTTCGAATGACATTTTGACTTTTGAACTTTGGATTATTCCTTTGACTTTTGATATTTGAATCACAACTCTTTTGTTTAGAAAAAAATTTGTTTGCGGGTAGGGGATAGGCAATCCGTATGGACTACCTATCCCCTTAAAGTTATTCCACCGCGAGGGTTTCTATGAAATTTTGGAGCGTTTCCGAATATTGGTAACGATCCTCCTCGAGAATCCTGCACGCCTCTTCAGCTTCCAGGGCGGATGCGAACAACCACCCTCCCAATTCTTGGCTCCACACATCCGAATATTGTGGATAACCCCACGGACCCCGATTTTCGTCGCCGTCTTCCTCCCAGTCGAGGAGATACGATCCCGAGAATTCTTGCTCGCACCGAACGAGCATAGATCCGAAGCACTGTCCGTCTTCATTGATTACGTTAATCTTCTTTCCGAACATAACACACCAACCTTTCTTGTCGTTCCTCTAAAGAACGACTTTTGAATCTTGACTCTTAACTTCTTTTCGCAACTTTTGGAACCCAGACAATCCGGGTAGCTCCCATGCCACGTCAAGGCATTTGCTGTATGGGAGTGAACCTTTTATAGTCTTGTTCAGGACTATCGACGGCTCACTGGTTATTCTACGGGAATACCAGTGTTTTCCCACGGTTCGTAGGTGTGATTCACTTTGAAAACCTCATCGACTATACAACTGGTTCTCCAGTTATTGTATGTCGTGACTGTCTTCAGTGCTTCACAGATCCTATTGTAAACGAGGTACGGATCATTCAATTGATCCTGTGCCTTTTCCATATCCATGCGGGCATTGAATTCCTGCATGGATAGAATTTGGATCTCTTCGGCCATCTGCTGCATCGCCTGCGTATCTTCGTAGTGCTGGTAGCAAGCCAACACCAAGGTTAGAACCACAGCGATACCTACCATAATCCATTCACCCTTCTTCATAACTTACTCGCTTTCTTCCGGAAGTCCCCGGATCGATTTGTTTAACTCTTGACTCTCGCCTACAACGCTTCGGCCAAATGCAAAGCCATCCCCCGAGGGACGCTTGGCTCCTGTTTTTGGATTTCGTCTGCCAGCATTTCATCTGGCGCAATTTTGAGGCCGATGGATTGAACGACACCCGACTTATGGACATCGTTCACGAATTGATCAGTTACCGCTTGGAGATATTCACGGCCGCCTGGGTTGTTTTGGATTGCCCAAGCCACTTCAGCAACAGTAACACCATTGATCATCACACCAATCATCTGGCGTGCGGATACTCTCACCGTCATCGACAACCCGTTCGCTTCAACCGGAAACGGAATGATATTGGCATCCGTCAGAAACAGGACCGCGATAAGAATCACGGCTATTGCGACTACGATCAAACTGAATTCTTTCAACATGGTAACTCACTTTCTGTCTCTGAAGAGACGCTGAAAAATTGTTTAACTGATGTGGGGCAGTTTATAGTCATACCCCTTAGGACTAGCTACTGATTGATACACAGATCGCCAGTCCGTGTATATAAGGTTTATTTATACTTGTACCTATAGCTGACACCTATAAACCACTACAGGCAAAGACAGGATGACTGTGGATGATGTACAACATATCATTGATACGTTATACATCAGATCGTGCGGGAATCTCGTAAGCACCCTCTTCGAATGCTTGCTGAATCTCTAAGATTCCACAATACAAATGCAGGGCTCTTGCCAATGATGGATGCTTGGCTTTGGACAGATTGTTGATCCTGCAGATATCCGATAAGATCGCCGCATGGCGCTTCGAATCCTCGATTGTCGTGGCGAGGGCACGGTAGCACTTGATTACCTCACCGTATATAAGGCGAGCTTGGTTATCCTCGATCTTGCGAACGCGGATAGCACTGATTGCGAGTGCTGCAAAACCGATGCAGCAGATCGCGAAGGTTATGGTTTGGTACGGGTTTAATGCGAACATGGTATTACCCTTTCTGTTGGAAATACCGTAATTGGTATTTCCGATGGTATTGCGATTACCGAGGAACTGGATGCTCCGCGGAAATCTTGATGAATTCAATTATTGTCGAATTCCGTGGAATTACGAATTTCTTCGAATTCCATAAGGAAACCGGTTTTCTTGGATTTACCGATTCCCGCGAAAATCTGGCAATTCTCGAAATTCATCGAATTCGGTTCAAATGCGAAGAAATGCTCGATTTTGGCTACAGGCCTAATCGGTGACTCTGCATTCTAATGAGCCGAATGTGAGTGCCTAAAGACAATGGGTCTTAGACACGCACGAGCAAGAGTATAACACGCCTATGAAATACCTACTCATTGTTGTATATGTATAGTGATTTTTATAGGTGGTGAGGGGTGGGTTGATCGAATGGTAGGCCAGAAAGTGGTTTTTGTTTGGAAATGACGAAGTACTTGGCCTAGGCGGTGATCAGCGTGAAGGAAAGCATTCGAGACATTCGAGATTTTATTTTGGAAATGGATTTCTTCTCCCAAATTCGACTCACCCCGGAATTATTTTCAAACTGAAATTCCAATTTTCGAGGATCAGTCATTCTTCACTCATCATTCAATTTCCGGGGAATGATCGTTGCAATCAATCGACTCACCCCAAAATTATTTTCAGTATGAATTTTCAGTTTTCGAAGAGTCTATTCATCAATTGGCTCAAAGTCGTTCATACATCATTCAGTCATCATTTCATTTATCGGGGATGTATTCATCATTCATACATCATTTCAGTTTTTGAAGAGTCTCGTCATTCAGTCATCATTTCATTTATCGGGAATCTGTTCGTCTATAGTTTCAGTCATCATTCATTCTTAGTTCATGTATCGGGGGATTCATCTATCTATTCGTTGTATATTCATCATATCTTCAAAAATATTTTCAACTCAGTATTTTCAAAAATCGAAGGGTGTTCTACTCATTTATAGTTCACCCATTCATCGTATGTGTAAGTTAATCAAAAAGGGGATTGATTAATTTCACCATATATATTAACTTATGTCAAGATAGTATTTCACTGTCTGTTTGTTTTTGGAAAAGAATGAAACTAGAAAGGGACGTAGGGATGGAAATCAAGCTCACGCAGAAAGTCCAACGGGTAAAGGATTTGTTGGAAGAGAAGGGTGGAGTCGAATGGACACCTCTTTCCGGGACCAAGATCTTTGTAGGTGCGGGAATACTGAACAAGGCAGTTGCGGAGGTGTTGCATCCGTTAATTGATCCGTTATTTCAACGCAACCACAACAACAAATCGAAGAAGGACGAGTTGGAGAAGGCGATTGTGACAGATCAATGGATTCAAGAGAACGGGGATCCAATTCGGATTACTTGTCAGTGTGGTGTTTCGAATAGTCAACTACGGATCAATACCGTTCTTGAAAGAGGTATTGACTTACCGTCGATCTTTTTTCTCAACACGGCTCACTCCATGAATGGCCTTGATCGGTGTGATCAACGGAAGTTGTTTGATTTGATTCACACCGACGTATACAAGAAAATCAGACGGCTCACATCAATCAACGGAGAAGAGATGGCCACTCAGACCATTATCAGTACAACCGAAAAGATGGTGGCGAACGTCATGGCGCATATGGTTGCGTTCTTTGATGGCGTCAGTTTTTCAAGGACGGCGTATCCGGACATTGTGACAGCCGAGAATATTCTGATGGGATATCCTCACTTAATTGATGTGTGCTACAAGATAGCTTTGGAGAAATCCTCGTTGAGTTGTGCGACTCCCGTACATCTTGCTCTTGTAACCACAATAGCACACAGTTACGATGCGGAGAAAGCCATGGCGTTCTGTGATGGTATATTGAATGCTGCGCACGAAGCGGATGGGCCAATATCTCATTATTTCGAATATTGGTTTAACCGGCTGATGAATGGCCGTTGCAAAACCAAGAAGGATCCGACGGTAGTAAAGTTGGCATCTCTCATCAAGGTGTGGAATGCGTTTGTAACCGACATCGAGCCGTTCTCGTATGGTTATAGGCCAGCAAATCGCGCTCAAAAGGACAGATCCGGAAAAGTTATTCGGAAGGCGTCCGGAGAGAGATATCCACTTATTGAACCCGTGGAGTTTTTCGATTACGATGAGCATGGACGTCCCAATGAGATTCCTGTGTAAATAACCCTTATCGTTAGATAAAAGTATTGGGTCCAACCCCCAATATTTTTTGGAGAACTTTTTATGCCCAAAAATATTTCATTTCACAGTTTAAAATGCAAATATCCTTTACTTAGGAAGTGTTTGGATTTTTCACTACTTAATTCAACTGGTCCGTACAATTATATTGACCTGTATGGTGGGAAGGGGATCTGGAAGATTGATGGATTTCCTCTTATTAAAGGATCTCCATTGCAAGCGTTTGAAGTGTTAAATGCATCTGGACACAAATTTCACATGTCTCTCTTTGAAAAAGATCCAAAAAGTTGTGTATTGTTGAGTAGATGTTTTTGTCATTTTGACCAAAAATTGTTTACAATTCGTGCCCAAGATTCTGAACAATTTGATACAATCATTTCTATGGCCCGCAACAACTTCAAGAGAGGGTTTGTATTTTGTGATCCAAATCGTTCAACATTTCCTTGGGACCCTATATCATGGTTATCTATAAGGAAACCCAATTTTGACATTTTGATTCATTTCAGTGCAACGTTTAGAAAGCGTTCAGGAAAATATCCGGATATTAAAGGATTAATAGAACGTATTTCAAGAGAACACAAGTACATTTGGGGTCCAATGCCAAAAGACAAATGTCAATGGTGTTTTTTGTTTTTCACAAACAATCCGAGAATTCCTCCTATTAATTTTCACAGGGTTGAATCAAAACTTGGCAGATCCCTTATACGGACTGTAAACACCTGTAGGTAGAAAAAACGATAATTGGGAGTGGTTACTGTGTATGCAGTAGCCACTCCCAATTGCCTGAGTATTTTTTTGGCAAAAAAATGAGTGGGCATATGGGAGAAGGATCAATGTACAATCAATCCTTCTCCCATATTTATTTCAGGGTTGTGGGATAACCCGGATTTCGCCGAAGCCGTTGTAGTCGGATGGTACGAAAGTACCTTTGTTGAGGCAGGACAACACAAGATCATTCCCTTGCGAAAGGATTTTGATTGTAGTGTTATCGTTTGCTTTGTTCACGATGAATATCTCGCCCTCGTCTTCGATGACGCAGATCTTCTCATTGCTAAAAATCGTTCGCATCGTCTCTTCCTTTCTTGTTGGTTCATATACGCATCACACCAATGTTTAATATGTATAGTCAATTCATCCAAAAAAATTCCTATTGGGGAGGAGCTTATCTTTATTTTCGATAAGTCCTCCCCTTTATTTCATCTTCAACATCTATTTTTGAAGTTGCTTGGAGTAGAAAAGCAATTATCACACATTGAATCGCGCAACGCCCAATATTTGCATTTACGACAAACCGTCATGGTTATTCCAGTTGGGAGAGGTACTGTCTTTGTTTCATCTTTTTGTTTCATTTGCATTTCAAGTTTCTCTAATCTATCATTCAGTTGTTTAAGATCTTTGTTGTGTTCAACGATCACATCTTTTGTGGAATTTGGTTCAGTCATATAATTCCATGTCATCCATGCAGATGTTCGGTCCAAACATACAGGGCCAACTTTTCCGCATTTTGGGCATCGTATCCACCATCTTACCCAATCGTTAATAATCGTTTTTTCCATCACTTTGGGTAATACATCACAGCAACATATTCTAACGAATTCTGGCATGATCTCTTCTCCTTTATTTCATCTTCTTAGAATGTTGGTTAAAACTTTGCACGGAAGGATTTCAATTTTGAAATCTCTACAAAAACACTATCGGGGAGAGTATCTAGAGAGATTCCAATAATTTTTCCCGCGTTTTCTTCTGTATAAATGTAGTAATTGACTGTTGAGTTGGTTTCATCTTTGACTAGGATTGTTTTGTCATCTTCTGTTTGCCAATAACATCCTTCATCCAAGTCTGCCAGGTTGATATTTAAAATAAGTTTTCCTTCTATATATTCAATTAACTCTCCTAATAAAACATGGGAAACTGGACGAAGAGCAAATACTTTGTATACATATATTTTCATCGTTTCTTCACTTTGATGTGTTGTATGGTACCATCTTTCTTTGTAATCGATATGATATTACCTTCTTCTGTGAAGTACACCCATTGCATATTGGTATGATCTGGGAAGGGTTCTTTAGAGCAAACGTAGTGGGTATGATTGTGATTTTCCCAAAGAGATATCATTACGAGTTGCTCATTGTCTGCCCAATAACATTCAACATCATTTCGATTTGCCAGAATAATGTTTAGTTGAAGATCATTTATGGTGCCTCTTAACAAACCGGGTGCATCTTTCCATCTGTTATAAAGTTTGTAGACATAGAACATTTTCATCGTTTCTCCATCTTTACATCCAGCATTGTTCCATCTTTTTTTGTGATTGATATAAAGCTACCATATTCGTATGAGAAGCACCATTCCATTTTTGTATGATCTTGAAGATCTTCTCTAGAGCATATATATTGTTTAGATTGATATTCTTCCCAGCAGCTAAACATTATAAATTGATCATCCTCTGACCAATAACATTGCTCGATATCATTTCGATTTGCCAGAAAAATATTTAAGAAAAGTTCATCATACGTGTTTATGAACCAGCCAATAGATACATTAGAAGCTTTCCAGTTTGGATGAAGCTCATATACATGAAAAATCATCTAATCATTCTCCTTCACATCATTTGTTTAATGCTTCTCCCCATATACATATTCATAGGACGATGTAAAATACAAATGATATTTGTACCAAGCATCAAAACTTTCATGTTTTGTTTTTTTGACAATAATGTTGCAGGGTTGTTGTGCATCCATAAATATTTGAATTTCTTCTTTAGTTTCTTTGATTTGTTCAGATAAAGCTGCAAGAATATTAAGTTCTAATTCTGTAATAAATCCGTCTTCAAATGTATAATTCACATCTAATCTGTATGCATAGTATGGATATAGAGGGGGAGAGTGTTCATTTATTTCGTTCATCAATTCTCCTTAATTCAATTCTTTCCTTGTAGTTCTCTAAATACAGCAAAATCACGGAATCATCTTTGCATACCCAATTAACTTTTATATTTTCGCCTATATCGTCTTTTGAATAAACAAATGAAGAATATTCATGGGATCCCATTTCTTTTGGCATGTTGGCAAAAATGATTTTACCATCATCTGATAAAAAGTAGAATTGATATTTTGCTTCTGCTAAACAAAGGTTTAGAATCAATTCATCTATAAACAAACCTGAAAATTCAAAGTCATCCTCATCTATGCGCGGCAGTTTTACGTCAATCTTGTATATTCGAAATTGAGCATTCATTTGCACGGTCCTTTTTAAGAATTTTTCAACAAGCAATTATCTTTTGTTGGACCTTCGTATTCATAAATCCAATCACATTGAAAGAATGTTACTGCTTGGTTGGAGGTTTGTTCTCTATGAAGCTGACAAACTTCCGTATAGTTTGAGTTAATAGATATATCCCATGCACTAATTGTTTCCAGTAGAAGCAGTATTTCTAAATCATTCACCAATTCGCCTTCATCCTCATGTGATTTGACCCAACCATATATTGGACTATCACTACCTACTTCATATATCTTATCTGAGAGATCTTCTTGTGTTTCTTTGTTGGGTTTGTATTTTTTCCATGGCATGATCATAAAACCTTTCAAACAAAATATTGGATGAAAAACAAATTGTTGTGTGGATGTGGGGAAGCCCAGCATTTAACTGCCAGGCTTCCCCAGTATCTCAGATGTGAGCGAGGGCACGACATCCAATGATGTGTCCTTCTTCGTTACGGACGGCGTCATCCGTAATGAATACATCCTTCCGGTGTGGTACTGCCTGGGCAGTAATCGCGGAAACGATGTATACAACATCGTCTTCTTGGTGAGGCAATCCTTCCACCTCTCCGAAGGTTGTCCGGTTGATTGGAATCAATCCACACCGACCGAGATCAATCACACCAACTTCGACTCGTGACGATGTTGCCCTGGCAACCCTTCCGCTTGCAGGAATCACAACGATTATCTCGTCGTGTATATCTAATATGGTGATTGGATGAGGAGTCAAATTGATTAGCGCCTTCATTGTCGTCTTTCCTTTCTGTTTTTCATTCCTTACAAACTTGTCATACCATAAGTTAATATGTATAGTTCAATCCGCACAACGGTTAATTGCCGTCCTTTTTTTTTTTGAATAAATACATAGTATGTCACTAATCACACTTACAAGGAGATATGAAATGGATGATCAAGGCGTATTGATATGTGAATCTCTTCTATTGGATGGAATGCTATTAGAAGAAGGCGGATTAGGCAAGATAAAACAATGGGCAGCAGATAAGTATAAGAATGCTGTTAAACGGTTAACAGAAAAAGGAGTTCCTTCAAAAGAAATCACAAAAGCTCAAAACATTAGCAAACAGGCAATTTCTAAAAACAAAGCCGCTCTGGTTAGTGCGTTGAAAAGCAAAGATGAAAAAAAAGTACAAGTGGTTATCAATCAGACAAAACAAGATGCAAAAAACAAGGCGAATGAAGCTTGGGCAAAAGAACAAGGGAGTTGGAGTGCATTGATTATTTCATTTGTGATGATTGTTGTTGGTATCGGATTAATTGTAGCTCGACATTCTTTAACCGCAGCACATAGCACTTCTGGATTTACGTTTTGAAAAACTCTAAAGATTATGGAATCATCATTTGTGAGGGTATGATGGACACCGCGGTTCACATTGCCAGGGCAGCAGGTGGAACAAAGATTGGTGCTGTAGCGGGCGCTGTTACTGGTATAGTATCTTGGATTACAAAACGCATGAAGTTGGGAAAAAAATTAAGGGATTGCCCTCATGGCGAATGTATGCGTTCAGTAATGGAAGAAATTAAACATCATAATAAGAATTCCATCAGACAAACAGTGATTGCTACTTTATCTGGTGCAGGATTGGGTACTGTTGGAGGAGCAATTAATGATGTTATTAGATTATCTGATAATGTTAATGAATGGGATTTAGATATAGCTCAATCAAGACAAAAGCTTAAAGCTATTGCTAGTCAATTGAAAGTGTCTTCGAATGATGAACGAAAAGTATCATTGCTAAAGAGTAATGCTGAAAAGATTAGACAACATATAGATGTGATGCAAGGAAAGATAGATGTTGGGGCTGGAAAAGTAAGTGACGCTACGAAACGAATCGTAAGCTTGTGGAAAAGGAATCAACACTAATTTAGTTTTGGCGGAAGAGAATCATTGTTATCAAGTTCTCTTCCGCCTTTCATTCATCTCGAAAAACAATTCTTTTCAATAGGGGAGAGCTCAGCCAGCAAATGGCCAAGCTCTCCCATATTGTTGTTAACGGTGGTTGAGTTCGTCGTATTCGTCTGGATCCAGATCCTCCGGATCACGCAGAACACAACGCTGTGCGTCTCTACATTCTTTTTGTTTGCTACATTTATCACATTTGCAGGGACCAAAGGTATCGTGCTCATCTACCCAATCATTGTCGTACATGAGTTATGCCTTTCTGGGTTTCATGACATCTCTATCGTTCGAAGCTACACAGCTCTTGCACTTCCACTTCTTCTTCCTTGTAAGGGCACTCGTCACTGTCTTCGAATGGACATGGATCTCCTGTTAGAAGATCACACAACCCCTCAATACTCCATTGGCATTTCATCTTTCATCCCCTTCTTCCGTTACGAGCCCACAGCCACCAACCGCAAACTCAGTTCGGCCAGTCGTGCTCTCGCCTCACGGTTGAGATTCTCCCACTCAACCACTGCCTCTTCCTTGTTTTCCCACAATATGGATACTCCGTATTTTGTTCTCACTGCGATGTGCCCGGAGAAATCAAAATTCGAAATCCACTGTGTTCCAATCGGCGCCGCCATCACCCGTTCGAAGGTTATATGGAATTTCCCATATTCCAACGCTTCCCCTCTATCACATTGATAGAAGGTAATGTGCCCATCGTTTCCCATTTCTTTCATGATAATCCCTTTCTTTTGTCACAGTTGAATTACACGTCATATCAATGTTTAATATATATAGACGATTGGCGTGAAAAAAGAAAGATTATAAAAAATAGATTCTACTCTATGCGTATCTCGCTAGATATAAGCAGTTCTGGCTGCCCTCTCCTAGTTTAAAATTTTTGTAATCAAAATGTCTGACGAAATGCGCAAAATCCTTTGAGTCTTTGACGATAAGTTCAAGATAATCATAAGAAATTTGACCAATATTCCAATTTGGCGGAAGCGTGTCAATAATGTCTTTTATAGATTTTTCAAATTCAATAATTTCGTTTGCGATTTTGTTTCTAGTATATTCTTCGCATTTCCAGGGTTGGCTTATAAGAAGTTCTTTTTCTTCTAATTTCTTTTTCAAAACTTCAATCTCGTATTCTAATTCTTTACATCTCAATCCTACTGGATGATTTGGGCATTTTAGAATATGTTCAGCGAGAAGCACATTGTTTGATTCTGGAGTATTTGGGGGATATTCATGCCCACAAAAGGCGCATGTTAATATTCTTGAGTCATTTTGTATCTTAATTCTTTCATTTTCTAGTCGTTGAATGACTTCTCGATTTTCTTTTATCTCCAGAAATGTTCTTTCCATATCTGATTCCACATCCGGATATTTTTTGTACAATTCTGCTATCATCTTAAAATAATCTTCAAACCAATTCATTGTAGTATCTCCTCAAAAGTTGAAATTTGTAGTTTGTTCTATTGATAATTGAATTTTGTGAAAAAAGAAAGTTGTTGTGGAAGGGGAGGATCCAATCCGAAGACTGAATCCTCCCCACAGTTCTTGTGTGCTATTCATCGGTTAGTACAGATTCGATGATTGCACGTATTTCTGGGGTGATGTCATATCCTTTCATGACGGTTGTTCCAGTATAGATTTTCCGGAGGGCATTGCGTAAAGCAAGAACTTTCATTTCCAGTTTGTGAACAGTTTTCATGCATTCCTGGTGCAGATCCTTCAGTCTTTGAAGATCATCTACCGTGCCGATAGATTGATCTTTCATCAATGCTTCAGCAGACTGCAAATTGGTTCTTGCTATTTGCTGAACATCTTGAAGGGTAAGATTTTCACCAAGGAATCTTGCCAATGTTCCTTGATAATAATCTGCTATCTGCTTCAACTGTCGAATAATGGAATTCTGTACTTCCCGTTCTTCGAGCAGTTTGGTAACCTTGGAAGCATCATCCTCTTGTTCCTTGAGTTGATACTCCATACGTTTGCACAGTTGAGATGACTGTTCATTTTCTTTCCTCCATCTCTTCTCGCACACATTGAGATGATCTATGATTATCCGATCATCCTTCAAACATTGTTGAAGAAACTCTATCATTTCTTTTAGATGAAGGATTTCGTCTTTCAACACTGATTTATCTCTCTCCGCGCTCTCCGCCTTTGTCATGTTCTCAGCGATAATACGGCGTAGGCGGGATTCTTCTTCCTCTTGGGAGGCCTTTTGTTTGAGAACTTCATCCTGCAACCGCCTCACTTCCGTCAGAAGATTGTTCTCTCTCATCTTTGTTGTCATTTTCAGAAGAGAGAGTTCATCATCCTTTTGGATCAGCATCGCAATTACTTTGTCAACGAAAGCATCTTGCCTTCGGAGATCTTCAGTGCTGATGTAAATATTTCCCGTCTTGCCGTCTGTTTGCTCAGACAGTTTTTTCATACCTTCTTGTATCGCTTCGAGTTCTTCTTTCATGGGGTTATCTTTCTGGATTTCTCCGTTTTTGTTAATATGTCAAAGGCATCAACCAATGTCTCATTTCCTCACAAGAGGTTAAATATAGATTTTCTAGCATCTTTCTATTTTCTATTTCGGCTTTGAGAGCCAAAATATATTGATCTCTGGCTTCAATTCCTCCTGCATTGTTTAGAATAAATTCTGCCGTTTTAGATTCTTCTGCCCACGCATCTACTAAAAGTTGGGCATCTGCAAAATTCCTCCAGAGTTCATCTACTGATGCTTTTCTGGTATCCATCTCCGGATCACTTTCATCCCCTTCGTCTCCCATTGGAGCTCCTTCTAGATCCTGATCAGATGTATTCTTGGACCAGTCTCGTCCATCATCCGGTACACGAGGGGCGTTTTTCTTCTGTTGTTCCTTCATGATGTTTTGCATGTCTTTCAATGCCGCCATTGCCCCTTGAACATCCGGATCATTTGCGAATTGCTCCATATCTTCTTTGGTTGGCGCATTATCATCTCCTGCGGCTGCCGCCATTGCGGATTCGAATAACGCTTTACCGGGACCTGATTGTGTTCCGGCTGCTTCGAGGTTCTTGTCATATTTCGGATCTGCCCGTTCAGTCAGATCCTTTGAGATCCATATGGCAACCCCAATGGTTATCAACACTACAAATCCGAACATCATCCATTTTGCCGTTCTTGAGGCATCTGTCAAATCAATCATCGTCTACCTACTTTCTTTTTTGTTATTTATTTAACAACACCAGTAGCATCATCACACAAGCAATGATGCTTCCACCTATCGTCATCCCTGTCAATACGGCAAGGATGTTCATCATCAATCTGCTCATCATTCTTTTCCTTTCACCATTCATGCAGGTGTTTAATGGCAAACCGGACGGGAGCAGGCGTTTTGTATCGTCTGGTTTCCAAACAGACAACGCACTTCTTACATTGTTTGGGAGAGATTCCGTTTGGACATGTACCGGGTGACAGTACATGTCTCAGATCTTTCTCTTTGATCTGATCTACCGGAATATCTTTCGGCAGTTGATATTCCGTACCGCACTCCAGACGCATCCACTTATTATCACTGTCGGTTCCTCCGCCACATCCGAATTGCCTCATCACACCTGCGGTATTGATGTGCTGAAATTCTCGCATCGTTCCTGCCGCCTCATTCCGCATTGCAGATGTTAGAGCACCAGATGTGTGATTTTCATCTTTCCACTTTCGATTCCACATAGTTATCCCTTTCTTTTGAAAACAATTCTTCCAATCAAATATGTCACACGCCAATAGTTAATATATATGGTGTTGTTTGTTTCACTGATTTTGTGAATAAATTGTATTTGGCTAATTCCTATAACAAAAGATTTCTTTTGTTGTAGGCGACCATAACAATGTTTTCCTAAAGATTGTTGTGGGCTGGCCCTAACAAGATTCTTATTTTGTTGGGGGCATATTGCGAATTTGAAGAATTTCTCTTCATAACCTTTTCAAATGACTATATATATTAAACATTGACAGTATAACATTACAACAAACCTTCCCCCAGGCACGAACTCGTTTGAGAACCATTTCTCCCCCGAATCGGTTCTTCCAGATCACTTGCACAACACGAGTTCGTGCCTTCTAATTTTGTCTCCGTTCGTTCGATGAGCCCCATTGCTGTTTCGACACAGATCTGTGGAACGAAGAACTTTCGGAGACACCAATCATCCATTAGGGATCGCTCTCTTCATTTGGAAGAGGGTTGCTCAGCGCCGTGGGCGGCATCGGAGCGAGTGCAGATTTCGTAGTGGAGAATGTCCGACACCTGGATTAGAGCGCGCAAAATTCGTGTCTCAACCCTAACGGCAGAATGGGAATATAGCCGAGTGGTGTGACTGTCAGGAGAGACTGACATTAGAGGCTTTTGTAGGTATACTAGAAACTCTCCGAGTGGAAAGTCATCCGGGAGCTTCGTCGATGAAGTCCGTAGCGGCCTCCGCGGGCGTGTTGATGACACCAGGACCTGTGATGTTCTGATTCTGTTCGCCCGTGACGAGAGTTTCGGTAAAGGGGTTTGCAGAATGTGGCTGCAAGCTCCTTTATTTTTTGTGAATTTTTCAGTCTCCTGGTAGTTTATCCCAGAAGTTATCAAAAATGTCCCATTCAAAAACCAGTCCATTCTCTACAACATCTTTTGCAATTTCATCTCGTTCTTTCTTTAATGCTATTACGCATAGCGCGTTTTCATTACCTTTATTATTTAAATTGCAATCTTTGATGTGTTGTGCCATATCCATAATTCTTTTTGGCATTTCTGGTATTGCAAACAATGCTTTGATGAATGAAAACTCACCACTAAAAGCTTTTTGCAATTCTGCTCCTAATGGATATGATGAGATTGCAGCTACTTCCTTAATTGATGATTTGGCCATGTGTATATCTCCGATTATTTGAAGTTTGTCCTTTGCGTAGCGTCTATATATATTAACTATTGGTGTGATTGTGTTTAACAAAAAACAAACAACAAGAAAGGGATATACCATGCCACTGTCATTAGTAGACGATATCCGCATAATGCTCCGAGAAGAATTGGATGCAAGGAAACTGGGGACAACAGATCCTGTAATACAAGCATATCAGGATACTGTAGCAAAACTGGAGAGGGAGAAGATTGCTCTCCAGAAACTGTTTGATATGGCGGAACGTGGGCGGGAGATGGCGCACCAACAAAACGAGGAGACGGATGAGATTTTGGGGACAGTTCGGCGCCAGCGGGACGTGTCCGAGAAGCATGAAGAACAACTCGCAATCGAACTTTCCGCCGCGAATGCAAAAATCAAAGAGTTAAAGGGTGGCCTCGTTCTCAAGGAAGCCATAATTCGGAATCTTTCCGAAAAACTCGAAGAAGCAGAAAACAAAGAGCAACGGCTTCTTTCCGAATTGGCTGTTGCTCGGACAGAAGTGTCAGACATTATCTTTCGAGCGAACACCCTATCGGAAGAGAAGTCTCGCCTCGAGGAAGACAGATCCAAGATCACTGAGATGTGGACGCATGAGCGTCAAGAAGCATCCCGTCTTGCAAAAGAAATGAAGGAGATGGAGTTTGTAGAAGAAAACTTACGAAAGGGTATCGCGGAAAGGGACGATCAAATCAAAGAGATGTACGTTCACATGAGTTGAGCGTATTCACATAAAGAAATTAGGGTCCTATCCCCTATTTCTTTTTTTGATCAAAAAATAATTTTTGGGGGTGGATCATCCATCAAGGACAATCCACCCCAATACTACTTGTCTGCCTCCAGTTGTTTTCGAGTTGGCAAATATCCCCAATTCTTAGCCAACTGAATAGCTTCTGCTACTGCCATTTCTTGAGAAGTGATTCTTCCTTCGATTTCGAATTCCAAAAGCTTCTCAAGGATCTTTCCGATTCCTGGGCCTGGACGAATTCCGCAAGTTTTTATCAGATCGTGCCCATCGATACATGGGCGTCTCTTCCAAATTCTCGCAGGTGCATTCTGCGTCCATTGGATGATCTTGTCCAACAGATCACTCTTACAGGATGCGAGATCATCCACTCGTGCCAGTTCCAGTAGATGCACGAACCAAGGAGATTGCACCATCTGCGCCTTCTTGTAATCGCTCATTTTGAGGAATACAAGCATGCGCATATGGTTTTCGACTAACCAAACAATCTCCAACCGTTCATCGTTGGACATCTTCATCCGTCGAACGATTTCCGACGCGATTTTTCCTCCCACCTCATCGTGCTCATACGAGGTGATCTTTGTTTCGTTCTCCTTGACGACGACTTCGGTTGTTGTTGGTTTCCCGATGTCATGCATAATGACACCCCAACAGAGCGCTGGAGTTTTCATATCCGGATAGATATTGTCCAATGCCATCATCGTGTGTTCCCACACATCTCCTTCTGGATGATGCACGGGATCTTGGTTGCATCCGGACAACCATACTAATTCCGGAAGGATTATTCTCAACAATCCCGTATCGAGTAGGATGTTCATCCCACTCGAAGGAAAGTTGGATATCAACATTTTGGTGAGTTCATCTCTCACCCTCTCGATGGAAACCCAACCAATATTTTCGTGCATATCCTTGATCGCTACGAAAGATTCTGTGTCGATTCTCCATCCCAATTGGGCAGAAAACCGAGCAGCTCTCATCATTCTCAAGGGATCCTCACCGATGCGAAAACATGGAGCCCCGATGAAACGAATAACTTGGTTGGATATGTCTTCAAGTCCTCCAACGAAGTCAAACATCTCCTCCGTTACGGGATCAAAGAACATACCGTTCATGGAGAAATCCCGACGAGAAGCGTCTTCTTTCATACTGGAAAACACAACACTGTCAGGATGGCGAGCATCTCCGTATGCGCCATCTTTTCGGAATGTAGCAACTTCAGTTGGAATTCCCTCCTTGGAAACCAACATCATTACCCCAAACGCCTTTCCAATAGGAACAATTTCAAAATCTGTTCCTGTGAAAAGTCGTTCTACCGTCTCGGGAGTTGCGTCCGTCGCGACGTCATAGTCATGCGCCTCTCGTCCGATGCACATATCCCGAACGCAACCTCCTGCAAACACCCCTTTGTATCCTGCTGTCTGCAAGTGTTCACAAATCTTCTTAGCTGTCTCCTTCATTGGTTTCCTCCTTCTCACTCGACAACAAATCTATTTTTGTTTCGAGTTGTTTGATCTGTTCCTTCAACGCAGAAACTTCTACTGACACCCGAGTAACCGATAGAGATATTGGATTCAGAACAGGAACAATTTGCCCTTTGATTATTCCTGCCGCAACGATCACAAACAAAACAATTGCAATCCCGCGAAGTATGCTGTCAATGAATGTCCACACTTTATCTTTCATCGTCTTTTTCCTTTCTTTCACAAAGTTGCAAATGACTATCACACCATTGTTTAATATATATGGTGAATCTATTATATATATTAACTATTGATTGTGTACAATTCAACCAAGAAAGGGTAGAAGCATGAGCGGAGGATCGTTTGACTATTTATACGAGAAATCGTTCTATGAACTGTCGGACGAAGAAGGACGTAACCGAGACAACTTGGAATGGATGATCAAGGTGTTGACATCCGAAGATTCCCAGGTTGAAGTGTTGGACGCTTTGAATATATTATTTGAAAAAGCGTCCCTAGCGAAGGATATGGTGAAGGAGATCATGGATGATGGAAACATTGTCATGGCAAACTTCGCGCTCGAGAAAGTCGAGCATGCAGTTGAATGGGCGAGAAGTGGGGACTGGTCCTCACAGGATGCTCACAACTGTGTCGCTGACTGGGTAGCAACTGTCGGGAAGACTGGGGTTCTGGATCGAGAGCAAAAGCGTCTCGAAAAACTGAAGGCCGCGTGGGCTGCTTTCAAGGAGGTACTCGCGGATGAGGTGTGATCAGTACATTGGCCTGAATGACTGGGCGAAGAATTTCGTCCGGGGAGAAAAGGTGTTGGATCACTATGAAATTGTGGTGATTCAGCATTTGGATGGGACAGTAGAATTGAAAGAAGAACGCCGTCCTGTTCACAGATGGACCGTGAAAGGCGTACCATCTGGAAATACATTCGATGGAATGTTCCGTGAGAATGGAGTGGATCCATATCCCCTCCTCAGATATATCTTTGAGGATGGTCGCATTTTCGAGGAATATTTGCAGGTGACAATTCATTCCTCTGGTCCAATGTTCTTCATTGCTCTGTATGATCAGGATGGAAAAGTTGTTCCTGAAAGTGTTTGGCCCACGGAGGAGTTAAACAAGTATTAGAGTGTAGGGAGTAGGCAGAAATGTCTACTCCCTACCTCCCCAAAAATATTTTTTGTTGATTTTTTGTTCGTGACTGTTTCAAACCAATCGAGAATAAATTATATTTACGAAAGGGGGAGACTCTTATCAGTTGAGAAAAAACGGCTCATAAGGAGAGTTATACAAATGGACGTGAACACAAAACGCCTTGCGTCAATGATAAAAAGAGATCTAACCGAATTCATCAATTTGTATAGTTTTGAGATAATGGATAGCAAAACATTAACAACTATATCATCTTATATTCAAGAATATCTTGATAAATTATCTGAAAAATTAGGCAGTGTTCCAAATACTTTGCCAATATCTTTCCTTCAGAAAGAGCTAATTGAAAACATCTTGAGAGCCAATGATGCTGGGTACAAATTTGAATCAAAGATAGCATATTCCCGAAACAATAATGCTATTGATGTTGGCATTTTTGTTAAGTCTCAATTAGAACCAGAAACCGTTGTTTTGAATTTCATTGTAACATAGGAAAAACCCAAAATGTCTAAACCTCTAAATGTCTACAAAGTATATGACACATTTGATGATGGATTTGATGTGAATGAATATGTCATGGCTATTGTTAGAGCAGAAGATGAAGAAGATGCAATACAAATGTTAGTTGAAGATGACTATGATGATAAACGAAGAAGCACTTGGGCAACTGTAAATATACAACTCATTGGTTGGGCAACTGGTGAAGATATGAAAGGAGTTATTTGCATTTTCGATGTCTAATATCATTGAAAAACTCACAAATTTGATTATGGAAAAATTGGTTGATTCAAATAATGATTTACGATGCAGATTGTCAATGGATTGTACTTCCCAATTGGAAACATATTTGATTAATAGAATAGAAAATCGATTGGGGTTGGTTGGCAATGTGATGATTGCAAACGAACAATTTTCTGTACAAAAAGACACTGTTTTTGTTCAAGTCAATACAAATTTATCTGGAGATTTTCACAGATACTTCAAGATTGAAGTTCACATTAAGGGTTTTGCACCAATCAATTTTCATTACAATGTCAACGAAGAATTACAGGAAACTGAATATGAATTCTGATTTGCTGCTATTCAAAACGTTCAATCGACTTGTAGAAGAAATAGATATCAACTATAAGTCAAAAGAGATAACCGAACAACGTTTATTGACATTGAAACATTGGATCAAAACAAAAATAGAACAGGACTTGAACAATTTGGGTGTTATTATCCCGAATCAATTGAATGATGAAGCATTGCAGTTGGCAAAGGATCTTTCAGAGAATTGTGAGGAGACAATATACAAACTAGTTCGAATTTCATTTAGAGAGAATTTTGATGTAGTCAAACCTATCCAAATGATATTGTCTGTCACTGCGGAATTGGATATATTAACCGATGAACCTTGTCGCAACGTATCGAAATCGATAATGTTCATATTGTAAGGAGAACTATTTTGCGTATCTCATATCTTCAATTTCTTGTTCTTTTCGATCCTTAGCCGTTCTACGCCATTGAGCAGCCAATGCAGAAAAATGATCAATTACTGAATCAAGTTTTCTTTCACATGATTCAGGTCTATCAAAATGCGTACAATCTGTTTTGACTCTAGTTTCATATTCTTTTGCAGTTTTGTCATAAAATGTTGCCATGCAAAAAGCATATTTTGAGGATTTCAACTCATATTTGTTACAATTTTTCTTGAATAAATTTTCAAGATATTTGTAGAGAGCAATTGCACCGATTGCTCCAGCGATAAACGACATTAGTATTGCGGATTCATTAAGATTTTTTTGGCATGGAATGCAACCTGAAGGAATCATATTTTCCAATATTGTAACCGCTTTGTCTTGTTCCATTAGATTTCTCCTTTATAAGCCTACGGATGATGCAAATGCGAAAAGTCCTTTTGTCATAAATATCATAAATGCAATTACAAAGGCAAGAGCAACAGCATCGCCACCACCTGCTTCTTGTAATGTATCTTCGTGAACTGCCTGACTAGATGTTATCATTCCTCTTGCATCATTTTTAATTTGTTTCATGATGCTTTTTGCTTTTGCTTTGTCTTTTGATTTGACAGCGGATTGCATCTGTCCTTTGTATTTGGATGATAACTTTGAAGCAATTGTTTTCAATTTGGAAACATCGTGGCCTCCGGATTGAAGTCTTTTTCCTAGGACACTAAGTTTGGTTTTCAAAGAATCCATTAATCCTTCAGATATGAATTCGGGATTATGATTTTCAAGAAGCGAATCAATAATGTTTGGCATATGAAAAAACTCCTATTGATGTTGGGCTTTTGCTATATAGTTTATTCTGCTTCAGGTGATTTCAAAATTTGCCAAAAAAAAGAAGTTTGCATCCGGATTTGATTTCGGACGCACTTCTTTTTTTCTAATAGGATTACAAGGATTCTCCAATGAGTACTACTTGGAGATCCTTACGCCCGAATTGTGTTGCCATCTTGACGGATGGCATCAGAACATCCAGACGATTTGTGAAGCGGGAATTCATCAGGTCCTCTACCTTCCGAATTCCAACTCCTTCGATCTTTACCCACTTTCCTAACCAATGGGCCAGATCAGGACTCACTGCTACAGTCGTTCCAACCGTCGGATGAACCATTGTAGCTGTCTTGTTTGGAGTGGTGTCACACTCCTCTTTTCTCGCTGTGTAGGCACTAACGGAAAGATTATGTTCCTTGTAGATATCCAAACTTTTGACAGCTTCGGATATTCTTACTAACTCCTTTTCCTTTCCGTCCCTTTCCGCTACGAGGATTTCTACAGTTGTTTGGAGTTTGTCGACTTCTACTCTCCAAACGTTTGCGGATTCAAAGGCAGATGTACAGCAATTGTTCATCCCCCATAGAGACACACCGCAGATCACCAAGAGGATCATCAACGTAGCAATCAATAGGTTTTTCATCTCTGATTCCTTTCTTTTGAGTTGTAACCCAATTGCTATCTTTTAATATGTATAGACATCTCCATCAAATCACCATATATATTAACTATTGACTGACGGCACTTCAAAGCGTCATTGTCCCATTGCGGGGACGACTTAATGTGTCTCTTAGCAAGAGTCCGACACGTGGTGAACTTGCCGCCCGGGTTCTTACCTTTCTTCCTGGGTGAATAGGATGGTCCGGTTGACACGCCGCCGGACCATCTTTTATTTTTGAGATAATTAACTGATTGAAACCATAAGGAGAAAAATATGAATGCCCATGTAGTTATTATTGATCCTCAAGTAGATTTCTGCTCTCAGATTGGTAGTTTATTTGTTACTGGTGCAGATATTGATATGAAAATGTCTGGGCAAATGATTGACAGATTGGGAACAAAAATATCAAAGTATCATGTCACCTTGGATAATCATCATTGGGTGCATGTGGCCCATCCTGTTTTTTGGATAGATAATTGTGGAAATCATCCAAACCCCTTTACGATTATTTCTAATGAAGACGTTGTTGACGGTAAATGGAAAGCAACAAAAGAGAAGCATCAACCGTGGGCGATTGAATATACTCGCAAGTTAAAAAACAATGGTAGATACCCTTTGTGCATTTGGCCTCCTCATTGCATTATAGGAACGCTTGGCGCAAACATCAGTCAAGATGTAATGACCCCACTTCTTGAGTGGGAAAACAAGATGATTGATACAGTTGATTTCATTCATAAAGGAACTAATTGGAGAACTGAGCACTATTCGGCAATTCAAGCAGATATATCAGATGATATAACAAATGATCCGAGTACTTTTAGAAATGACCGATTTTTAATGGATCTTGCTGATGCTGATATTATTGGAATATGTGGAGAAGCGTTGTCCCATTGTGTTGCAAATACGGTACGGGATATTGCAGACAATTTCGGGGAGGAAAACGTCAAGAAGATTGTGCTTCTTCAAGATGCATCCAGTAACGTTCCAGGGTTTGAACAGTTGGGAAATGCTTTTATTCAAGATCTTACCAAGCGTGGAATGCAGTTGGGCACAACTACGGATTTCTTGGTATAACCACCAACAACTATAAGGAAGGAAACCGCTTATTCATTGGTAACAATTTTTGTGGATGTTACGGGCAGTGTCAACTACTGGTTCCTAACGGGACCAACTTAGCTTTCCCAAAGGAAAACCGGGCTGGATCGACTGACAGCCCATTCTCTCCGGTATACCGGAATAGAATGTTTCTTGAAGCGTTTAGATCGGCGTCCAATTGAAATCCACAAGACGTGCATTCAAACCTCGATTGTGTCTCTCGAAGTGTCTCTTGCGAGCCGCATCTAGAGCAGGTTTTCGAAGTGTATGCAGGATCTACGAATTCCAATTTGATTCCGTTTTCTAAACATTTATAAGAAAGAATTTGTCGGAGCATATCAAAAGGAAAGCAATTGTTGACAATATGGTCCACTTTTGGTCCTTTTGAAGTTCCATTCTTTCTCGATGAAGACTTTCGCAGACCCGTAAGGTCCTCCAGGATCAAAACCTTTGATCCTGTCCGGACGAGATCCGCGATAATCTGATTCGTGATCTGGTGAATGGTATGTTTCGTGAATTGATCAATATTGTTCTTTCCACGATTCTTCTTATTCTCCATCTTACGATGAAACAATCGTTTCATATGGTATACTTTATTTGAAGAGGAAACTATTCGCTTGGTGTTGAGATCGATTCCAACTGGATTATCAGTCGATTTCGGTTCTGGAACCTCTTCAACATACGTCAATTTGCAATACGTCTTGTTATTTCGAACAAAGATACGACATTCTTGAACGCCAGACACATCCTTGATACGAGAGAGAATTCTCTTTCCTCTCAAGGGATAATTCTTGCGTCCAAACCGTAACCAATAATTCGTATATTTGGTATCTGGATTGAATTCCAAATCGAAGTTTTGATTATCCAAAATGATATTTGCTTTAACCGGATGTTTCGGAAATCTATCTTCAAATTCCAAATCTCTATTATTATTTGAACGATAGAACTTCAAAAATTGTTGTACATGTTTGGAATTCAATTCTGGAAACCGTTCTCTGCAAAGATGATACAACTCTTTTTGATCTAACCATTTATGAAGTCCAAGTGAAAAGGCATATTCAGATAGTTGTTGCAATGTGGAAAGAATGAAGAGCAGATTGCTAGATTTACAGACATTGCCTTCAATTCTAGCAGTATAACTCTTCACTAATTTCATATTATCTCTCCAATCACAGGTTACTTGTAAAGTTTATCCTATTCAATTGTTCTCAAGTTTTTAGTTCAGAGCAGTTCATCCTCCCCCTTAAAGGAGGAGGTTTTCCTGCTTCTCTTGGATAAAAAATAGATGGGGAATGGCCAATACGGCTGTTCCCCATCTATCAAACTTATTTTTTTGCCAAAAAAACATCAGAACAAATACAAAACATGCAGCCAATTAGGAGCAAACCATGAAAGAAAATATTATAGATCAATTGATGGAAGGATCTCTTACATTAATCACGTTTGAAAATCCGGAAGGAATAAAGAACGAGTTAGAGCAAGGCGGTCCTGCATATTCGATTAGAGTAAGCACAGAACTCGGAAAATATGAAGTTGGTAAACATTTTAGAACCGCTTGGAATAAAACTGTCGTCGTTACAAGAGTACAGAAATTTAACAATATAGCAGATTGGGAATACGCATATAAACTACCACCGGATGTTATAAAGAAACTATCTAACCATAATCAAATCGAAGTTATTGAATTAACATACACTTCTGGAGATAATTCTCCGGTTGTAGATAGATCGCTAGCTAGAAATCAACGATATGATGCACTTATAGTTTGAGGGGATTAGAAGAATGATAGATAAGGTGAATGGATAATGCCGACAACCACCGCGATAGCTTCTGGCGCTTGGAATGCAGACGCCGCTACAATCTGGGACGGTGGTGTAGTTCCACCAGATGGCAATTCATTTGCAATTCCTGCTGGGTTCACAGTTACTCTTGATGCTGATTACTCTGACCTGGCCACCGGCTTCGCGGCATCCACAATAGGTGGAACATTACAAGTAAGCACCAGCGCAGGCACCTACGGCCTTAAGCTGAACGGCGCGCTGACCAAGAGTAACGACGCGGCAAGATTCAACATCGGCACCAGCTTGGCGGTTCCGTTGCCTGCTGACGTACAGTTTAACCTCGTGCTGACGGCCACAGGCAAGATTAACATGACCAATTCAGGCGCGGTAAATTGGTATTGCCAAGCGCCTGCTACGCCATGGACTACGGTGAAGACTGCGGCAGGCGCTACCGATGTTAAGATTTACGTCGATGACGACTTGACCACAGGCGAGTGGACTGCAACCCGGTACATCCGCATTT
>Ga0172380_10002445_pt1 | contig 28449 bp, 33 predicted proteins | sample Leawe162metaG_FD_119747 | JGI IMG/M metagenome (GOLD analysis project Ga0172380, IMG submission 119747) | Leachate microbial communities from a municipal landfill in Southern Ontario, Canada - Leachate well 162 metaG | ecosystem: Engineered > Solid waste > Landfill > Unclassified | place... | reverse complement strand
TTAGCTTCGTCTTTTTTAACCTGTCCGTCTTCCATGGTTATGACCCTCCTTTGCAGAGAGTTGACTATCTCTTTGCTGTGCGTGGCTAAAATGACCGTTGTGCCCATTTCGTTGATCTTGGTCAATATTTTTACGATATCGCGGGTATGGTAAGGGTCCAGATTGCCGGTCGGCTCATCGGCCAAAATGACCTTGGGCCTGTGGACCAAAGCGCGGGCAATGGCTACGCGCTGTTTTTCTCCGCCCGACAATTCATGCGGGAAAGCCGTCTTGTGGCTTTCCAATCCTACCAGCTCCAATATTTGATTGACATCGGTCTCGATGACGCCGCTTTTGGTTTCGGTAACTTCCAAAGCGTAAGCGATATTCTCAAAAACAGTTTTGTAAGAAAGCAATTTGTAATCCTGAAAAACAAAGCCTATCTGCTGGCGGAAAAAACAAATATCGCGAGTTCCTATTTTGCACAGGTCGGCATTCTCGAAAAGTATGGAACCTTCGGTCGGTTTCTCTTGGCAAGATATCATTTTTAAGATCGTGGTCTTGCCTGCTCCCGAACGTCCGCAAAAAGTGACGAATTCTCCCTGATCCACGCTAAAAGACACTCCCTGCAAAGCGACCCGCGGCTCTTTGTTAAAACTCAAAGGATATATTTTGGTGACGTTTTCGAGTTTGATCATCTTTTTTTATTGTATTTGAGCTATTATAAATTCGTCGAGATCTCCGTCGAGCACCGATTGCACTTGCGATGTTTCCACTCCTGTGCGCATATCTTTGGCCATTTGGTAAGGATGGATAACATACGACCTTATCTGGTTGCCCCAGCTGGCCGAGATCTTGTTGCCCTTGATCTGCGATATCTCTTTTTGCTGTTCTTCCTCTCTTAGCTGGACAATCTTGGAATAAAGCACTTCCATTGCCGTTTCCTTGTTCTGGCCCATCGATCTCTCTGTTTGGCAGCTGACCACTATTCCGGTCGGTATATGAGTAATACGTACCGCGGACATCCTTTTGTTCACATATTGCCCTCCCGGGCCCGAAGCATGGTAATAATCAACTTTCAGATCAGCGGGATTTATCTCGATATCCTTTTCGCCTTTCATCTTGGGAAGAACTTCCACCAGCGCGAACGATGTGTGCCGCAGTTTTTGAGCCGAGAAAGGAGATATTCTCACCAGGCGATGCACTCCGTTCTCGCCCTTTAGCATGCCGTAGATGAATTTCCCTTTGATCTCAAGCGTGACCGATTTCGTTCCGATCCTTCCTTCGGGTCCGCCCGATTGTCCGAAATCCTGGTCCAATATCCTCACTCCGAATCCTTTCTTTTGGCTGTATCTTTGATACATTCTCAAAAGCATCGTGGCCCAATCCTGGGCATCCTGGCCGCCGGCTCCGGAATAGATCGACAGCAGAACATTGTTGCCGTCGTATTTTCCTTTGAACCTTTCTTCTATTCCTTTTTGCTTGATCTTCGATCTTAATACTTCTATCTTCTCGTTCAGTTCTTTCTCCATTTCCTGGTCTCCCTGACAGATGACCGACAATTCTTTTATTTCCTGAAGTTCTTTCTTGATGTCTTCGATATCTTTCAACTGTTCTTTTTTAAAAGATAATTCCTGCGACACTTCCTGCGCTTTTTTATTATCCTGCCAAAAATCCTGGCGTGCGGATATCTCTTCCAATTCTTTTATGCTGGTTTGCAATTCGGCCGGGTCAAAGGCGGCCCTCTAAAAAGAGGACCTCTTTTTCTATCTCTTCAATTGGTTGGTTAAAATTCTCCATAAATTTTTTAAGGGAGTTTTTAAACTCCGCGTGAACCTATTTTATCAAAAATTAACGGTCCTGCCTAGGCGAAGTATCACGCCGCAATGTGGATAAGCAATTTATTTTTCCGAGAGAAAACAAAATCTCCGGGGAAATGGCCGGAGCAAAAAAATCGATGCCGTTGAAAAAAAATAGCAAGAGGAATGATGGGAAGGAGCAAATTAATATCCGGCCGCCATTGAAGAGCAAGCCGAAAACATTTTCAAGGCAGCGATCACTTTTCCAGAGCTTGGCGGTACACCGCTACTGTCCGCGCCGCGATATCTTTCCAATCGAGTTTCTTGGCCAGTTCAAAATTATGGTCTCCAATTTTGAGAAGATCGCCGCTCTTCATGGCCGCCTCCAGCGCATCGGCCAGCCCGTTCTCATCGGCCGGATCGTAAAAGAACCCTCCTTTCTCGTCCAAGATATCTTTTACGCACCCCATCTTCGGGACTATTATCGGTTTTTTAAAAGACATAGCCAAAAATACGGTTCCGGAAGTAAAAATTTTTTTATAGGGAAGAACGACCACATCGGCGCTGTTCAAATAAAGCTGGACGTCGTCAAAAATAAACCTCAAGATAAGTTTTATCCTCTCGTCTCCGGCCGCCGCCTTCTCCACGCTCTCCCTGGCCTCGACATCGGCCGCCGGTCCGGCGATTATCAGCCTCGCGTTTTTCGACGCGATCTTTTTGAATTTCTCCAGCAGATTTTCTATGCCTTTATACGGCCTGACCCTGCCGAAATACAAGAAAACAAAATCTTTTTCGTCCAGTTCCAAAGCCTTCCTCGCCTCTTCCCGGGACATATTATTTTCATAACAGCTTATATAGTTTCCATGAGGTATGACGGCCAGTTTGCTGAAATCTTTGAAATTGTTTTCCTCCAATATCTCTTTGGCGCTTTCTCCGTGAACGATAACTTTGTCCGCGAGAGAGAACAACGCCTTCGAAGAAATCCTGTCCATCATCGAGCGTTTGTTATCGAGGTCGTTCAGCTCGTGGATGGTCCAAACTATTTTCACTCCCAGCATCTTTAAGGAAAATATCTCGAACAAAAAGACCGAGAATTTGGCAAAAGTCTTGATCGGATCGCTGGCCCTAAGAACGCTGTAATGCCAATGTATATGGAATATCTGCGGTTTGTATCTGGCGTAGTTCTCGAGCAAAGGAAAAAATCTGTGATAATCAGAATAGATCACTTCCACATCGCTGGTCTTCATCGGCGAATAAAGCAGGTCCAAATAAGGATTACTGCTGGTCCATTCCCTCCAAGGAAACACGACTACTTTGATCTTTTTGTTATCCATTGTTTTGTTGTATTTTCCTTTGTTTCTATTTCGAATCAACTTCCGAAAGATCCTTCTTAGCCTCTAACGCGCCGGGAATCCTTTAAGCGTCGGACACGGCGATAACCTTCTTATCTGACATTGGAGCCGGAGGCGAGACTTGAACTCGCGGCCTGAACTTTACGAGGGTTCTGCTCTGCCTCTGAGCTACTCCGGCATATTTGTATTGGACAAACAGTTATAGCCCAAAATATTTTTCTGATTATTGAACCATTAAGGAACGAGATTGGCGGATTTAGCATAGCAAAATCCGATCGAAATTTCAAAGGAGCAGTCCTTTAAGACAAATTCGGTTTGCCGTTCATTTATTGGCCGCGTAATTTGAATTCAGGCCGGCTATTCTTTGCTGATAATCCTGACTGGTTATCTGTCCTCCGGCCAAAAGCTTGTCTAGACCTAAAGCATGCTGGTCGCGGACGGCGGAAGCGGTCAAGGCCGCGTTGTAGATGCGGACCTCGTCGATAAGCCCGGGGAAAAAACTGGAAGCGGCGCCGGGGGCCCCTCTCGCCCCTATTCTCAAGGCATTCGTGTTCGTCTCCATGTCTCCTGTTTGCGAACGAGAATAGACCATCTTGCCGTTCTTATAAAGATACTGTTTGGCATGATCATAAACGACGACAGCGTGGTACCACTCTCCTACATCCACCGGGAAAGAAGTCCCTCCGTCCCAAACCCAATGCGGACGCCAGGCATACGTAAAATATCCTCCGCCGGCAGACGCTTCGTATAGATTTTCCTTATTATACAGTATGGAATAATTGGCTGCCCCAACCGAATTCAGTTTAAACCATACTTCCACGGTAAAGTCTCCGGAACCGGGATTAAGGCCCTCGCTATCGGCGGCTTCCACATGATCGTTGATCCCGTCAAAGCTCAAACAACCTCCCGAAATGCAATCTGCCGTTTTCCAATTGGAGTCTCCGGAAAAATTAAAATTGATAAGAGTCCCCGTATTGGTCCCGACCAGATCGGTCGCGCCGATACCCGAACCATCATCGAACCTCCATTCCGAAACCCTGTTCATTAGCAGGGAACTTCTCATGGAGCTGGAAAAAGTTTTGGCTTTGGCGATCGTCGCGCTTCCGGTCGCCCCCGACATATTGACCGTGACCATCCCGGCCAGAATGCCGACGATCGCGATGACGACCAAAAGCTCGATCAAGGTGAAAGCTTTTTGTAATTGTCGGCTATTTGCTGATCTCATAGCCTAAATTTAGATCCGCTAATCTTTGATAATAATTTTCTTTGGAAATGGATCCCTTGGAAAAAAGTTTCTTCACTCCAAGGGCATAGCTGTCTTTTATCTGGAAAGCGGCGAGCGCTTGGTTGTATAAACGGACGCCGTCTATCCGGCCGTTGAATGTGTTGCCGGCCGCTCCTTCCGAACCGGGCCTGTTTCCTATCACAAAGTTAAAGTTGTCTGTGGCCACGGAAGCCGATGCCGTTCCTGCCGCTGTTCCGTTCTTATAAAAAGTCAAAACATTATTTCTTGAAACGATAACGACATGAACCCAAATGTTCACTTCCGTAAAAACAGCTGAACTGACCGCTCCCGCTGATCCGCCGTAATAAAAAATAACCGTATTGGACGGCCCGCTCCAGTATATTGAATATCCTCCGGGGTCGGCATAATCGGTTTTCGAAAAGACATAAGACGATTTGTCCTGCATCGGATACACCCAAGCTTCAATGGTAAAATTTTGAAAAAGATCAAGACTAGAATTATTACCGCAAGTGACGTAATCGTTATTTCCGTCAAACTCAAGACAGCTTTCCGATACGCAATTAGCGCCCGTTCTCCAGGTCGGACCGTTAACCAAGGTTCCATTGTTGCCGCCGACAATATCGGCTGCGGCGATTCCTTGGTTCTCATCGAAATTCCATTCGGAAACGCGGTCCGCCAGAAGAGAACTGCGAATAGACCCTGAAAACATTTTGGATTTGGCGATCCTGGCGCTCTCGGTCGCCCCCGACATATTCACGACCACCATCCCGGCCAGAATGCCGATGATCGCGATGACGACCAAAAGCTCGATCAAGGTGAAAGCTTTTTGAAATTGTCGGTTATTTACTGATCGCATAGCCTAAATTTAGATCCGCTAATCTTTGATAATAATTTTCTTTGGAAATGGCTCCTTTGGAAAAAAGATCCTCCAGCCCGGCCAGATAATTATTCTTTATCGCCGAAGACGGAATAATTTGATTGTATATCCGAACTTCATCTATCGAACCTCTAAAATAATAATTAGAAGCGCCGCTTCCTATCGTTAACGGCAACGATCCGCTGACAACATCTTTCGAGTAAGAAGACGTTCCGACCTTATTGCCGTTCTTATAACAGGTTATCGTTTTAGGGGACAAACTTCTCGTGCACGCTACGTAGTACCAAACATCTCCGTCGATAAAAACATTACTGAAAGTGCCGTATTCAACGACCCCGTCTCCATGCCTCCAGGCGATAGCCCTGCCCGTTCCTCTGACATCTACGGCAATAAGCCATTCTTTGGCGTACTCCTTGGTTACTACAGCCATAAAACTGTTCGACGCCGTGTCGGGCTTAACCCAAAAAGACAGAGTGATATCTCCGGTTATTCTTAAAGAAGGATCGTCGGGTCCAAGGACATAGCTTGATCCGCTAAAACTCAAGCACGAACCGCTCACGCAATCGGCTCCCGTTTTCCAGACCGGACCATTGGTCAAAGTCCCGCCGTTCGTCCCCCAGGAATCGGCAACGCTGGTACCCGATCCCTCATCGAAATTCCACTCGGACACCCTGGCCATAAGCAAGGAATCCCTTAATGAGGAAGAAAAAGATTTAGACTTAGCCATCCTCGCGCTCTCGGTCGCCCCCGACATATTCACGACAACCATCCCGGCCAGAATGCCGACGATGGCGATCACAACCAAAAGCTCGATCAGAGTGAAAGCTTTTTCGGTTTTGGATTTTTTACTATTCATTGGTCGCATAGGTTGAATTTAATTCCGACAATTTCTCTTGATGCTCTTGCTCCGTGATCTGGCCTCCGACAAAAAGATGGTCCAGCCCTGCGAGATACCGGTCCCGGACAGCGGATGAGGTCAAAGCGGCGTTATATATTCGGACCTCGTCAAGAAGGCCGTTGAAATAACCATCTCCGGCAGGATAAACATACGACCAATCCCTGGCGGCTATCTGAATCCCGGTTTTGGCTGCCCACATATCGGCCGCAGGGACCGAACTTGCTACCTGTTTGCCGTTTATATATATTTTTTGCCACTGTCCCGCTTTCCATGTTCCTACGTAATAGTTCCAAGTTGAGCTATCTATCCCGGCAAAAGTATATGTCGTATAAGAACCCACGTTCGAAGAATTTCTGATATGAAAAGTTACGACCTTCGGACTGGCATAACCGTAAAAACCCAAGATAAAAGCTCCATGCCCTGTTTCTTTTGCAAAAACTCCGTTATTAAATTCATTGGCCTTAGCCCAAGCCTCTACCGTAATTTCCGAAACGATATTATTAACACTAACAGTATCTGTTATATTTATATAATCATCAGCGCCGTCAAAACTTAGGCATTCGTCCGACACGCAGTCCGCTCCCGACTTCCATATCGGACCGCCAAGCAAAGTACCGTTGCCCCTACCCATCGAATCAAAAGCTGTAGCTCCCGTTCCCTCGTCAAACCTCCACTCGGACACCCGGCTCATCAATAGAGAGCTTCGAATGGAACCGGAAAAAGATTTGGATTTAGCCATCCTCGCGCTCTCGGTCGCCCCCGACATGTTCACGACAACCATCCCGGCCAGAATGCCGATGATGGCGATCACGACCAACAGCTCGATCAGAGTGAAAGCTTTTTGGGTTTTTAAATTTTTGCTATTTGCTGGAAGCATGCGGAGAATTAAAATTTAATAATTTCTGGTTGTATTTATTTTCAGTGATAATTCCCTTGGACACAAGTTTATTCAATCCTGCTAAATAATGATCCTGTATTTGATAAGAAGTAAGCGGAGAATTATAGATGCGGAAATCGTCCAGAACTCCTCCGAAAGGAGAGCCGTATCCCGGCCGGCGGCCCGAAAATTGCAAACTGGCATCGGTCGCGGTCACTGTCCCCGTCCAATTGTCCGTTTCAAATATTTTTCCGTCGATGTAATAGACTATTTTCGTTCCGTCAAAGACCACCGCAATATGGCTCCATCCGGCCGTGGCAAGATTCGTATTCGCCGATGTAGACCGGTTCGCTCCGTTTATATACGTTTGGAAAAATGCTCCCGGAGACTGGATGATAAACCCGTATTCCATGCTGGGGATCCCGTCATCTTTATTTTTTGAAAATACCCACACTCCCACCTTAGGATTGTAAACCCACATCTCCCAAGTGAAGGTCGGGCTGCTAAGGCTCGGGTCGTTCCCGAAATTAACAAAGTCATTCGACCCGTCAAAGCTCAAACACGAACCGCTCACGCAATCGGCTCCCGTTTTCCAATTGGAACTTCCGGTAAAATTAAAATTATTGAGAATTCCGTTGCTCGGTCCAAGACTATCGGCAGTAGCCGTCCCCGATCCTTCGTCGAACCTCCATTCCGAAACCCGGTTCATCAGCATAGAGCTTCGGATCGATCCGGAAAAAGCTTTGGACTTGGCGATCCTAGCGGCGTTGGTCGCTCCCGACATATTCACCGCGACCATACCTGCCAGAATGCCGATGATGGCGATGACAACCAAAAGCTCGATGAGGGTGAAAGCTTTTTGGAATTTGAACGGATGGTTATTCATTAGCTGCGTAATTTGAATTTAAGTCCGCTGTCCTTTTTTGATATTCCTCCTTCGTGACAGACCCTACTGCTAAAAGTTTATCAAGACCAGCGAGATGATCTTCCTTGACCAGTGAAGCGGAAAACGCTTGATTGTAAATGCGAACATCATCGATAAGGCCGGTAAAATAATTGTTCTGGCCTCCGCATCCGGTGATGGCTCCTATGTGAGGGCTATCCGCTCCGGAATAATAGATATTCAGATCTGTAAATGATTTATTCCCTGCCGGTTTGCCGTCGATAAAAAGATCCATTCTCATTCTCTCTTGAGAATACACAAAAACGATACTATACCATCTATCCAGAACGATCGGATAGCTGGCGGAAAAACCGGAACCGACCCCGGCGGTATGATATATCGAAGCTCTAACATAACCTGTTTCGCCTAGCACGACCTTCCAACCATAATCATCATTTGCCACAATAGGCGCCTGTTTACAGATAGGGACAGGATTGGCAAACGCGCTGGCCTTGATCCAGGAAACAACGGTAAAACTTTTATTGAAATCGAGGGAACCGTTATCCGGCAGGTTAACTATATCATCTATACCGTCAAAATTCATCGAATATCGTCCGGCAACGTTGTTCCCATACGGAGTGCTCGTAGAAAAAACCGCCCCTCCGATCACCGTCCCATTATTCTCCTTTCCAGAAGAATCATTTGCGGTCTGGTCATCAAAATTCCAATCCCCGATCAAATTAGTAGCCATGGTGCGCTGGATGCTGGAAGCAAAAACTTGAGCCTTGGCGATCCTCGCGCTCTCTGTCGCTCCCGACATATTCACCACGACCATCCCGGCCAGAATGCCGACGATGGCGATGACAACCAAAAGCTCGATGAGAGTAAAACCCGGACGGGAGAAGTTTCTGCCGGAACTGTTGGTTTGAGGATACATTAATTTAATTTTACCAAAATTTGCCGGAACGTAAAAGAAAAATTTTACACAGGTCCTTTTTGGTTGCCCATTTTAGACAGATAAGGTAAAATAAAAGACATGATCACCACATTAAACGATCAAAATTTCAAAAAGTTCATCGAAGAATCGGAAAAGCCGGTGCTGGTCGATTTTTTCGCCACCTGGTGCCCTCCGTGTTCGATGTTAAGCCCCGTGCTCGATAAACTGTCCGAGGACAAAGACTTGGCCGGCGAGGTTATCTTCGCCAAAATGGATATTGATAAATCTCCCGACATAACCCGGCAGTTCAAAGTTGAACAGGTTCCGACGGTCATACTGTTCAAAAACAAAGAGGCTGTCGCCGACTTCCTTGGCTTTATGCCTCAAGACGCGGTCAAAGATTGGATATTGGGAAGCCTTAAAAATTAACTTCGAGAGTCGAATGTCGAATGTCGAATGTCGTTGTGATGATGCCGCGATCTTCGACCTCCTATCTTCAACGCTCGCTTCATCATGGAAGCAGAAGAAAAAAAACTCATTGAACAGTACGAAGAATACGCGCAAAAAAACGGCCTTAAAATAAATCCCGACAAAAATTTGATAAACGGGTTGGCCGGAAGATTGCTCGCCAACGAAAAAAAATACGGAGCCCGCTATTGCCCTTGCCGTATCGTAAAAGGCCAGCCCGAGATCGATGAGAAAAACATTTGCCCTTGTTCTTATTCCCGGGAAGAGATCGAAAAGAACGGCCATTGCCTTTGCTGGTTATTTTTTAAAAAATAGGCGGGCATAAAAATGAGGCTTTCCGCGGAGAGTCTTATTTTTTAACAAAATAATTTTGTGTTATATTGACTTCAATGAGCTCTAAAAAATTGCCTCGAAATATCCATAATACGCAAAGCCCGTGGGACAGACCCTTGATATTGTTTCCCATACTGGGAACCCTCATCGCTATAAGCGAAGCGACTGCTTATTACCTCGGCGGACATTATCTCAAAGAACCGGTGGTCGTTCTGATCGTTATGGCCCTCGCCACCATCCTTCTTGTGATCTCTTTTGTGATCGCCAAAGGCTTTGAAAAACTGGCGGAGATCAACAGGATGAAATCGGAATTTATAGAAATAGTTTCCCGGGAGCTCGGAACCCCCTTGGCTGATATGAGCCGGACCCTGGACCTTATCCTTTCCGGACGCGCCGGGAAAATACCCTATGAAATGGATGAATATTTCGCGTCTTTGAAAAAAAACAATACTCAAGTTAGAGATCTCGTTTCCAATCTGCTTGTAGTCTCGCGCCTGCAATCAGGAACTCTGGTTTTTAATAACGACGCCTTTTCCTTGGAAGGAATGACGAACAGCATGATCACGCTGTTCAAGCCTTATTCCGATTCTCGAGAGATAGAGATAGTGCTGAACTGCGAAAAAGGTTTAAAATTCGTCCATGCCGACCAAAAGCAGATCAGAATAGCCGCGGAAAACCTTTTAGACAATGCCATCAGGTACTCCCCAAAAAAAAGTAAAGTGATCGTAACCCTTGCCTATGAAGAAAAAGGGATGAAGGTCCGTTTTGAAGTGAAAGACAGCGGCGCGGGAATACCTAAAGACGACCAAAAACATTTATTTAAAAAATTCTTCCGTTCGGAAAACGCGATGAAGCGCCAGAGCCAAGGGTCTGGCCTCGGCCTCTACGTAGCCAAAACGATCATCGAAATGTCCGACGGCGAGATCGGATTCGAGAGCGAAGAAAACATAGGAACCACATTCTGGTTCACTTTGCCGACAACTCTTTAAATTTAAAGCGAATAAAAAAACAATGGATCCGCTTCAAGACAGTAAAAACCTTTTCCAGGATATAAGATCCAAAAAGGAAGAACAGAACAGACAGATAAAACAAAAAGCGAAAGAGATCGCGGTTTTTGTCCTGCTGCTTATTTTCAAAACATTCATTCTCCCCTGGCTTTATAAAAAATTTCTGGAGTTCTGCTCAAGACAGCCGGCCATTAGAAAATTTACGCAAAAATTCAACAAAGACATCGAAGACCGCAGCTAAACGGCGCGACAGAATCGGCGCATTCAAAAACCGGCTTAAGCCGGTTTTTGAATATCGGGATTATACATTCTTCTCATTTATCGATCAGCAGGCGCGCTATGCGCAGTTCGTCGTATGAGAATTCGCCGCCGAACCTGCTGAAAACCGGCGAGAGTTTGTCTATGCCCAGATCGCGAAAAGCGTCCTGTATCTGATCAAGTTCGTGTTCAAGGCTGGCTGCAAGGTGCGATACATCCTTGGACGATAATCTGCCCAACGCGCGCAATTCTTCCAAATGCTTCAAAACAGTTCCGCCTGTCAGTCCGAGAGTTTCGGCCGCGTCGGCCAAATTTTTCCCCGAACGGACCAAAGAAAGAGTGCATTCCCAGCGCTGTTCGCGTTTTTCAGAAAGGGTCAATTTCCCCGCAGAGCGAACCTTCGGCGCGCCTTCTTTGATATTCGCGACGAATTTTCCGCCGCAAGCGATGATGAATTTCCTGTGCATTTTCCCTATTTCTTCTTTGGACATGCTGTCGAAAACATCGGCCGCCTCCTCTGATTGCGATCTGAATTCCATATCTTTTGCCAGAACCTCCGGATGCACCTGGAACGCGCGGTCGTTCCATCCCAAAAGGTACAATCCCGACAACCTCCTGACGCGCGAAAGCGCGACGTATCCCTGGCCGAATTCAAAAACGGTGCTCAAATCCATCACCGCCTCATCCAAACTCATGCCCTGGCTTTTATGCACGGTTATCGCCCAGGCCAGGCGCAACGGCAGCTGCGCGATCCTGGCTTTGATCCTGCCGCCTTCCTCTATGGCCCAATCCATTGTCGGAACCTCGATCCGGCGTCCGCTTTTTGTCTTTACGACCGGGAGATCGCTGTCATCATCGAAACCTTCCACGACCCCGATGGTGCCGTTCACAAATCCCTCTTTTAAATTATTTTTGGTGAACATCACCGCTGCTCCGATCTTAAGATAAAGTTTTTCCGGAGAAAGACATCCTCTTTTGAGCGCGGCGACGATCGCATCAGGACCTTGAGCCGACATAGTGAATGCCTCCGGCTTTCCGGGAAGCTTGGCCAGTATCTCGTCGTTGACCCGATCGACATCTATATTATGCGAAAAAAGTTTGGGCACTCCGGCCGGAGCGGCAGTCCGCTCTATCTTTCTGGCTTTGATATGCTGCAAATGGTTATCGTCAAAAATATTGGAACGGATCGCCGAAAGCAGATCAAGAAAATCCTTGTCGTCCTGCCTGTGCTGTTCCGTGAGATAGCAAACAATAAAATTGGATTTTTTCCATACGGGAGAATTGTAAGCGAAACGGCCGCGGGGTTCTTCGAGAAATGCCATTTGGGAATTGCCAGCCCGATCTTCTTTTACGATCGGCGGAAGCTGAAAAAAATCGCTGACCAGCACTATCTGGATCCCCCCGAACGGTTCGAAATTCTGTTTTATCTCCCTGCAAATAACATCAACCATCGAAAGCACTTCCGGGGCCAGCATGGAAACTTCATCAATGATCAAAACTTCGGCTCGCCTGACGCGCTTGGAAATATATTCGGTGGAAGCGATCTTGTCGAGATCGTATTTGTCCAATTCTTTCCTGATGCCTATGCCGCTCCAAGAATGGATGGTCATTCCGTTTATATGCGTGGCGGCAATGCCGGTTGAAGCCGTAACCGCCGGTTCGATGCCTTGCGCACGCAAATAAGCCACGTACTCGTTTATCGTGTGGGTCTTTCCTGCGCCCGGTTCGCCAGTCAAAAAAACATTGGCGCCGGTTTTCAGTATTAATAATGCTTGCGATTGGGTCATGGGAAGGCCGCGCATTTTCGCGCGGAGAAATATTCGGATAACGGAATTTTACCTATTTTATCTCCGGTGGGCAAACGGCCCGAGAATCTTCTTGCGGCAGATCGAAATTATCAAAGAAGAGTTAACAAATAGAAAACACCGCTCCGGCGAAAACTAAATACTGCAAATCTTGGACCATAGGAAACAATCTTTAATTAAAACTTTTTCGGCGATCATAACGCGGCTTTATCCGGCTCGAGCTTTTGCATCGCGGCCAAACATATTTCGATGAATTTTTCCAAAGGGATGTTCAACCCCTCCGGATTCGAGCACATCGCCGCTTCTTCCCTTCTTGTTCCGGCGGCGAATTTCGGTTCTTTCAAAAATCTTTTTATTACCGACGAAGATTTAACATCGGCCAATTTCTTGGAAGGATACACCAGTGCGACCGCCGTGATCAAACCGGTCAAGCTGTCGGCGCAAAAGATTGCCCATTGGGCTTTATTTTGCGGACGCACATCGGTCCGCTCCGGCGCGTGCGCTTTGACGATCAGATCGACCGCATCGGAAATCTCCAGATTATATTTCCTTAAAACCTCTCTTGTTTTGGCGGGATGGGTTTCTTTGTATCCTTCCGCGTAATCGATGTCGTGGATCAGTCCGGCCAAAAGCCATTCTTCTCGCGAAGGTTCGCCTTCGCCGATCTGGCCCTGGGACTTTAGATGGTCATAAATACCTCCCATACAAGCTTCAAGAGCTAAAGAGTGAAGAAAAATATTGTTCTCCACTTGGCTTTTTACCGCCTCCAAATATTTTTGGTGTTCGAAGTTCATACCTACATCTTACCAATGATCATTAATTATTCAAAATACGGCTAAAAAATTGCGCGACGCAATAAAAAAACAGCCGCTCTATGACAAGCGGCTGTTTTAAAATTATTTATTAAATTCGACCTTGATATGTCTGTTTATTCCTGTTCCGGCGATGATCTCCCAAATCCTTGTCCTCCGCGATGGAACCCGCCCATATCGCCGTCGGTTATTTCTGTGGCGACGATATTGGTGCTCGAAACCGTACCTTTGACCATTATCTTATCTCCGGCCGCAATGCCGCTAACTGCTATGGTTGTTTCTACGGGCTTGCTTGTTGCGTCGCCCTTTGTGAACTTCTTAACAGTTGCACCGCTGGCGTCAACAGTATAAACAACATCCGTGTCGGAACCAGGCTGTTTGGCTGTTAAAGTGATCGTTGTCCCGCTGATCGCGCTGACCGTTCCCATCACGCCAGGCTGTCCTCGCTCGATATCTCCATAAGAAAGATATCCGTTGGGAATATTGTTATCCGCCGCCCATTGTTTCAAAGAACTCTTCTGGTCTTTCATAGCTGCGTTGCGTTCCTCAGAGGTTTTCCCTTCAAGGCTCGACTTTAACTTATCAAGCTCGACTTTCTTGGCGGTGATCTTATCCGCTTGATCTTGGGTAAGTTTCCCCGCGGCAACCGCCTTAACAAGACGATCGGCGAATTCCTGCTGGTTCTTTGCCTCCATCTCCGCCATCCTTTCTTTACGCTGGGTATCCATATCGGCCTTTTGTTCATCAAAGACCGCCTGGACATCGCTAACGTTAAGATTAAATTTCGAGGCGATGGCCGATACGAGGCCGTTCATCGGATTTTTACCATCCGAGGCGTTCGAAGATGCGTAGACCGCAGTGATGCCGGCGGCCGCAAGGCCGAGAGCAACCACCATGGCCGCAACGATATTTTTTGCTTTATTCATAGTTGTATTTGCTTGCTTTACTTATTATCTTTCCTTTTCGCGCTAAACGGGAGCGACCCGATCAGCTCTATAGGTATAATAAGGTACGGTTCAAAAAGCCGAATTGGTGCAGCGGCGCACCTCATAAAATTAGACGGGATGGACTATAAAAAAACCGCCCCGCGGAGGCAGATATCTTATACGATATATTCAACCGATTGAACGCTCGAAAATTTGCAAAGGCGGGCGGATCGATATCAATATTCCACCTTGATCTCGAAAGCGGCGAGCAGGGCCAAAACTTCCGGGTAGGAAAATAAGGCATGCCTCAATTTATTGCATGTCGGATTGATATAATAATTTTTCGCTCCGCGAAAATTCGCTGTCTCCAGATTGGTATTTTGGAATTTGCTGCCGCTCAGATCGGATCCGGAAAAATCAGAGCCCGAAAGATCGGCGGCCGCAAACTCCGTTTCCCCGATCGTGCATTCGACGAACTTGGTATTTCTGATGTCCAACCGGGTAAAATCGCATAAGGAAATACTGCATTTTCTGAAAGCCAGTTTGACCAGAGAGGTCCTTATCTCGGCAAAAATAACGCCAAGTAATTTACAGCCGTCGAACTCCGCGTTTTGAAATCCGCAGTTATCTATTTTGATATTGGAAAGATTGCATCCGGTAAAAGTGCAATCGATGAATAAAGAACCGGAAAACTTGCACCCGCTAAGATCGCACTTATCGAAAGTGCAATCGGAAAATTCCCGATGGCTAAGGTCTTTTTCAAGAAAAACGATCTTGGAAAATTTCTGCTCTTCAAAGCTCTGGCCTTCAAATTCCATATAATTATTTTTTAACCGCGATCTTGCGCCAGCCGGCGGCGAGAGGGAAAACAAAAGTTAAAATGTAGTACAAATAGACATCCAGTTTATAATAGCCATCTTCCGGATTGAACAATTTGACGAGGAAAAAATAATCGAAAACTATTGCGATAGCCGTCCATATAACTGCCAAAGAAAAATAATATTGGAATGATCCGCTTCTTATCTTTTTGAACAAAACCCAAAGAGTGATCACCGTGCCGATAGGCATAATGATCCAGCCGATCATAGAAGTAGGCACGACAGAAAATAGCGCGATGCCGAGTAAGTAGCCGATAAGCCAAAGAACAGATCCCCAGCCAAAAGCGTCTTTTAAAAATTGAGCGTTCATATTTATATAATTAATTTACGGATTATCTGATCGATAATATTTTATCAAAAATTGGCCGATAGAGGAAAAAGATTTTCCTCGCAGTTTTCGTCCTAAGATATCTCATCGAGAGACTTCAGGCCCTGAACGGCGCCGCCTTTAAGATAATAAAATTTTTCGATGCCGATATTTTTCAAGAAAAACCTGTCGTGGGAAACGGCCAAGATCGCGCCGCCAAAATCCTTCAACGCTTTTTCGATAGCTTCTATGGAAGCGATGTCCAAATGATTGGTCGGTTCGTCCAGGATCAAAAAATTTCCTCCCGCGGCCACTATCTTGGCCAGGCAAAGCCTTCTTTTTTCCCCCAAACTAAGGTCCTTTATCTTTTTTACCTGATCATCGCCGGAAAAAAGAAACCTGCCGAGCACTTTCCGAATATCTCCAGACGAGGCCTCATATCCTTTTTCAAATTCTTCCGAAACGGTTCTTTCTTGGTCGTCAAAAATGATCTCCTGGGAAAGATAACCGATCTTTACGCTTGGATTGAGTTTTAGCTCTCCCTGTTCCAGCCTGATCCGGCCAAGAATTGTTTTTATAAAAGTTGTCTTCCCCGACCCGTTCGGGCCGAGCAAAGCGACCCTGCTTTTACCGAATAACGCAAGATCCGCCAGATCGAAAAGCTTTTTGCCTTCGATCACGAACGAAGCATTTTTGATCTGCAAAACCCTTTGGCTTTCTCCCAAATAATTATCAAAGATCATCTTGAAACTTTTTTCTTTTTGCGGTTTTTCGATCCGGTCATCACTTTCCAAAAACTTTTCCAATTTCTTTTCTTTATCTTTCGCCTGCTTCATCGCCTTGGCCGCTTTCTTCCTGACATAATAATCCCCGCCGTTGGTTTTGCTCTCCAACAAAGCGGACCTGTCTTTTGTTTTCGCTATCTGCTGTTCGATCTTTCCGATATTTTTCTGCTGTAAATTATAAAGCTGCTTTTTCTTCACGATCTCTTTTTGGCGGGCTTGAACATATTCGCTGAAATTGCCGGGATATATCTTGGCGATCCTGCCTTCTTCGGTCATCTGCAGGTCTATTATCTTGGCGGCTATTTTATCCAATATCCAGCGATCGTGGGAAACGATCAGCACCCCGCCCTTGAATCCGGCAAGAAAATCCTGCAAGAAATTTATCCCCTCTATGTCCAAATGATTGGTCGGTTCGTCCAGTAAAAGGATGCTTGGCTCGCCCAGTAAAACTTTAGCCAGATTTATCTTTGCCATTTCTCCCCCGCTGAACCCTTCAAGCTTCTTCTCAAGATCAACTTCGCCAAGACCCAATTGGCTCAAAACTTTTTTGATCTTCCATCCTTGAACGGGAAAACCGTCATCAAAAAATTCCTCCACCGTTTTATCAATATCTGTTTCGACCGCCTGCCTTAAATAACCGATCCTCTCATCTTTGCCGATCACTACCCTGCCCTGATCCGGCTCTATTTCTCCGGCAATGATTTTTAGCAAAGTACTTTTCCCGGCTCCGTTCACTCCGACAAGCCCGATCTTCTCCCCGGCATTAACGCTAAAAGAGACCCCGTCGAAAAGAGCCTCCCCCGCGAATATTTTCTTGAGCGATTCGACTTTAAGCATTGAAATGATGATCGTTCTCTTGAACAGATGTTTGCGCCTATTTTATCAAAAACGCTTGGCTCAAGCCAGCAGATCCTCTTTGTCCAAGGGTCGCTCAACCCAAATCAGGCTTCCCGTCTAAGAGACTCCAAAGATATTCTTAATCCGACCGGCCTGTCCGGGATAAAATGCTTGGATGTTTTCGGGATCAATAGCTCTCCAGACAATCCGGCCTGCACGACAATTTCTTTGGTCACTTTTTCCCCGTCTCTCCACGCTTCTATTCTTATGTCGGGATCATTATAATCGACAAAGATACACCGGCGACAACGCCAGTCCGAGGAACTTGATGGCGTTAAACCGGTGATGCCCGTCTAAAATTATTTTCGTATTCCTGTCGACGATTATCGGATCGTTGATGTATCCGTCTCCCCTTATTTCTTCGATCAGCTCTTTCAGATGATCTTCTCTGATCATCTCGTGCTGTTTTAAAGAGTTTGTTCTCACTATTTTAATTTCTGCTTTCATATATTTTTATTTTATTTAACCATTTAAAAACCTCCCGCTGCCGGGAGGTTTTGCTTGCGAAAATATTATAAAAAATTAGTTTATCCTACGCGCAAAACCGCCGGCAAAGAATTGGCCGAACAACAACAATTTCTCGATAAGGATAATGAGATCATAATATTATGCTAACCGCAAATTTAACTGATGTCAAACTGTCTGCTAGGTTCCCTCTTGCCAGCTGGATAAATACTTTTTTTGCTGGTCGGTCAGCTGATCGATGGAAACGTCCATTGTCTTGAGCTTCAAACCGGCCACGTAATGTTCGATCTCTTCCGAAATGTCATAAACCCCCGGCTTAAGGTCCGCCTGATTTTTTACCGCCCACTCGCTCCCGAGAGCCTGGGTCGAAAAGCTCATATCCATGACCGAGGCCGGATGGCCTTCGGCGGCGGCCAGATTCACCAGCCTGCCTTCAGCCAAAAGATATATCCTCTTACCGTCAACCAAATATTCATCCACAAAATTGCGCACTCCCTTGGTAACCTTGCTGGCTATCTCTCCCAAACCCTTAACGTTTATTTCCACGTCGAAATGCCCGGAATTGCAAATTATCGCCCCGTCTTTCATCGCCTTAAAATGATCCTTGTCGAGAACATTGATATCTCCGGTTAGCGTACAGAAAACATCGCCGATCCTGGCCGCCTCTATCATCGGCATAACGTCAAAACCGTCCATGGCCGCCTCAAGCGCTTTAATGGCGTCGACTTCCGTCACGATCACTTTCGCGCCCATACCCCTGGCGCGCATGGCAAACCCGCGTCCGCACCAGCCGTATCCGGCGCAAACAAAAGTCTTGCCGGCGATTAAAACGTCTGTCGCGCGGACAATGCCGTCCAAAGTGGACTGGCCCGTACCGTAACGGTTGTCGAACATATTCTTTGTTTTCGCATCGTTCACGGCCACCACGGGTATCTTCAAAGCTCCATCCTTATCCATTGCCCGCAAACGAATGACGCCGGTGGTCGTTTCTTCCATACTGCCGATGATCTGTTTGCAAAGTTCCGGATGATCTTTATGGATGGTGGAAATAAGATCGGCGCCGTCGTCCATGGTTATTCTCGGACTGTGCGCGATCGCCGCTTTGATATGTTTGAAAAACATATCACGGTCTTCTCCTTTCATTCCATAAACCGCGATGCCGTAATCTTTTACCAAACTGGCCGCCACATCATCCTGTGTGGACAAAGGGTTGGAAGCGCAAAGCAAAACATCGGCGCCTCCGGCCTTGAGCGTGCGGACCAAATTGGCGGTCTCGCAAGTGACGTGCAAACAAGCGGACATTTTCAAACCGGCCAAAGGTTTTTCTTTTTCGAATTTCTCGCGCACCTGTTTCAAAACAGGCATATCGTTCGAAGCCCACTCGATCCTTTTTTTACCCTGCTGTGCCAAGCTGATATCTTTGATATCGTATTCCATGAATTTTTTAAAATCGTTACGAAATGATTTATCTATGAATTTTTTAATAAATTTTTAAATCGCCAAGTCCTGCCCAAAATTTTGTTTATACCTTTCTTTTAGTCCATCCATCGTGAACGCGTGGGTTTGGGTCCCGTATTTCTCGACGGTATAGACCGCCGTCACCGACCCCAGCCTTCCGGCGACATCCAGCGGCAAGCCCTGCGCCAATCCTTTGATAAAGCCAGCTCTGAACGCGTCGCCCGCGCCTGTCGGATCGCTGTCATTCTCCGGCTTGGCCGGAGGAATGATGTAAACCGTGTCCTTGTTTTTGATCGTACAGCCTTTATCGCCAAGAGTGGTTATCAAAATATCCACTTTTTGCAAAAGATCATCCTCGTTGAATCCGGTTTTTTGCATGACCATATTCAATTCGTAATCGTTGGAAATAAAAACTTTCGCGCCGCTTATTCCATGTAAAAGATCTCGGTCGTTCAAAGACGTGATCTGCTGGCCGGGATCGTAGATGTAAGGGATGTTGTTCTTTCTGTAAAATTCGGAATATTCCTTCATGCTCTCCATACATCCGGGGGCAACGATCGCCAGAGTATCGCCTGCGGCATATCCTTTGCCTATCTCGTTGCCGTGATATTTCATCGCTCCGGGATAAAAAGAGGTTATCTGGTTATCCGAACGGTCGGTCATAATATAACAAAAAGAGGTCTTTTCTTCGGGAATGACCTTTATCATGCTTGAGTCTATATTGTGTTCGCTCATCCAAACGCGGTAAGGCTCAAAATCGTTGCCAACGGTGGCCAGCACGACCGGCCTTTCGCCGAGCAAAGCCAGATTATAAGCAATGTTGCCGGCAGTGCCGCCGAAATTTTCGGTACATGTTTCGAGAAGAAAAGAAATGTTGAGATTATGGATCTTCTCGGGCAGTATATGTTCGGAAAACTTGCCCGAAAAATTCATTATCCTGTCGTACGCAAGAGACCCGGAAACAAGAATTTTCATAGATTCATCTTATGCCGCGGTAAATTATTAGCAATTTTATACCTGTCTAATTTAACGTTTTTGAAACGTTTTATCAACTTTCAATAATTCTAAATTTTTGACGGATTCGCTGATAATAGATCAAAATGACGAATAAGATAAATTTTAATTTTCTCTGAGTCTTGCGTACTTATTTTGCCTATTTTTTTAATAAAACGGCTCCTGTCGAATGATTCGATATTATGTACTTTGACCAAAGAATCGCAAAATAACCTGTTTACCTCGTCCTTTTTGATAAGAATATCACCGCTATGGGCCTTATCCACTTTTGATGTCAAAGGAATTACGGTAACAAGATTTGTTTTTGCCAATTGTTCGTTGGGCTGAACAACCACTGCCGGCCTGTCTCCCTGGAATTCATGGCCAACGCTTGGCGCAAAACCTACAAGATAAATATCGCCATATTCAATTATGCCGTTCATAGCCGTTGTTTACAGTTTATTGTAATATTCACTTTCTCCGCGCTTCATTTTGCCAAGATCTTTTATCGCATCGGATCCGGCGGCATCTTGCCAAATTTTTTCCTTATCCGGTTTTTTAAAGACATCGACAATCTTGCCGCAGATAAAATATTCCGCGAAGTCTTCTTTGTGAATATAGATCGGCGGGATATTCATTGTTGATTCCGAAAATAAGATTATTCGATCGTTCTTTTGGTCGTCATAAAAACGTTTGATATTGGATAACCCGTCGATCACCGAAACAACGTATTCGCCGTTTTTCGGCAATTTGACCGCCTTATCAACGATCGCATAGTCGCCTTCTTCAATTGACTTTCCTTTTATATCAGCACGGTTCATTGAGTCGCCAACGGCGCACAAAACATAAAGATCGCCGATCCGGCGCGACAAACTGCTATCCAGGGTATGCAAAGAAACCTTTAAATATCCTTCTATTTTTTCATCGGCAAATGCAAGCGCCTCTCCGCAATTAGCCGAACCGATGATCGGCAATGAAATTATTTTGGATTTCATATCAAAACCGCTGGCCATAACTTCCAATCGTTTACCATCTGCGCTGCGCAGCAAGAGACCTTTTTCGATCAATTTGTCCAAATGGTGCTTAATCTTTTGCGGGCTATCCGGTTCTTCAACCAATTCGCCTATTTTACGCAAAGTTAATTCTGCCAAGTTTCTTTCCTTGGCCAAATTTAAAATTTTTTGCTGAATAATGTGCATAGGCTAAAAATATCTTATACATTTATTCTAGCCGATGTTGCAATTCTGTCAAGTAAGTTGACAAACCATTAAATATTGACAAAATAAAAATCGGGGGTTCCCCCGATAAAACGCGCCGGCAATGAAGACATGACTTTTATCAAAAAAATAATGATCAATATTCTGCCAACACCTCTAAAATAGCTTCCGATAGATTGCCAAATTCAGTTTTTGACTTCTCAATATTTTCTTTGGTTCCTTGATGAATTTCTTCTATGCAATTCGGGTCCAAATCAAAAATTGCTACCCCGACTTCCTGGCATTTTGCTGGAATTCGCCCATAGTCTTGGATCTCTGCCAATGAATTTTTCCAACTTTTTTCAACTAATCCATTTTTACAATGCTTCTCTGAAAGATAAACTTTAACTTTTTTAGGAATTTCTTCGATCCAGCGGCGATGATCTTTGATCGGGTGCTGGCCATAAACATTATATGAATTTACTATATAACCGATAAATAGCCCTTCTCCTGAAAGGACAAATTTGCTTTCGGTATTGCCAGAAAGCGCCTTTCCGGTGATCTTCCAATTTTGTTTCCATTTCTCAAGCATGCTACCCAGATTTTCAATGCCCTGAACGCTAAAAGCATCGGGCATCATTGGCACTACAAAATAGTCCGAACCGAGAAAAATAATTTGATTAAGCAGCGAAAGGCTTGGAGAAGTATCGATCACAAAAATATCTATTTCTTCGCCCAATCCTTTCTCTCGAAGGAATCTATCAATTGCGCTAGTTTGGAAATAACCAAGCTGCTGGCCTGATGCCGCCTGGCCGTACGCTGTTACTAACAAATTTTCATAGAGTGAAAGGTTAACACTTCCCTTCATTAAAGAAAGATTCCCGCAGCTATTAGCTATTGGAATAAAAGGCACGCTCAAATTAATATCCGCGCCGCCCTCGATCACCCCCTTCAACACATCAAAAATATCTTTTTCGACAGTCGAAAATAATGTTTTTTCGTATTGATCGTCTCCCATCGCCAGCCGAGAAAGATTGCATTGCGGATCAAGGTCGATCAAAACAGTTTTATACCCTTGTTTAGCAAAAGACATCGCACAATTAAAAGCTAGAGTAGTCTTGCCGACCCCGCCTTTATTATTGGCAAACAATAGTTTTTTTGTGCGAGGAAACTTCATATTTTCAATATAACAGATACGATAATTTTTACAAAGTCATATATCCACGAATTAAGATCAAAACCTGGGCAGTCTCACTACGGTGGACACGCCCCAATCCTTGGTGCAAAGTTTGTTCCCCGTACGATGCATATCCAAACGGACGCGCCCGACTTTCCGAACCCAGCGCCCGGTCGGGACAACCTCCGCGTATGATATTTTCAGGTACTGTCCGAGGCACCATAAAGCGTTGCCGTCATCCGCGTCGTTGCTTACTTCGTTGGCGGTTTCGAGACGGATAAGGAAACTTATAATAAAATCTTCAAGCGTTTTTCCCGTCTCTCCCCTATAAGATGGCGTTTGCAGCACTTGCAAATATTCACGGGGAGAAAAACCGGTTTCCAGCTGTTTCCTGCCTCCCAAGATCAAGCCTTCGCCAAATCGCGGCATGACTGGCAAACTTTCAACCAGCCCAACGGACCAACCCGGAACGGCGCAGATACGTTCATTGCAGATCGCTCCAATTTTTGTCTGGCCTTGATGATAGTTCGAATATTCTTGAGGGAAATATATAAGCTCATCCGCGTCCAACGCCTGCTTCAACGTCTCCCATACCCAAACATGCTTCTCGGCATTAACGCGGATAGGTGTCAAAGGGTCCGAAGGAGTTCGTCTGGTCTGATAAATTTTCCCGGCGGCGGCGTGTTTGATAACAGCCTCTTTCATTCGATCTATAAGAAAAGACATCGACAAAGCCAACGGCGTTAATTCTAAACGGTCAAAACCTTGCGAAAATTTTCTGTTCACGAGCTCTTTATTGTGAGAAAATAATTCAGCGACTTGCTCTAAAGTCGGCACGGGATATTCTATCCCGTCCATTCCAACCACCCCCAAAGTTCCCGATCGGGGAAGCTTGGACAGAATACCAGACCGGCTCAATGCAAAAATATTGCGAGAATATTCGTCCTCCAATTGTATCTCCCTTTCTATCGCCGGATTGGTCATGGACATATTATATCATCACAGCTCAAACATTTCGAACGCAAAAATATTCGGCTCGGATCTACTGTTTCTTTTTGCTGATCTTGGCTTGACTTAGTTCTGATTAGAGCTATATTAAGAATATATCCATCGAAAAATATCAATGAATTAAATTATGAACGATCTTTGCTTCCCATCATTTTTTAAGGCTATCGGGCATCCCGTCCGGCAGCGAATACTTGAAGAGCTCCGAAAGAGCGGCGAATTGAATGTCAGCGACTTGGTCAAAAGGCTCGGATTGGCACAGGCCACCGTTTCCCACCACTTGGCATTGCTCAAAAAATCCGGAGCGGTAAAGATGAGAACAGAAGGAACAAATTCCTTTTACGGTATTTGTTGCGAAAAATCAGCTGATTGCTGCTGCTTTTTGGAAAAGTTCTTTCGAAAATAGCTATATTTTTTTGCCCAATTCATCGAAATTTTTCGATTAAATATCAAGTAACAACATGTTGTAATAAAGGTCGAAGGATCATAAACCTTAACCAAAATAAAATATTATGGAAACAAAAAACAACTGCAAATGCGATCTGTCGGAGATCAAATTGGATATGACCATTAGAGAGTGTTTGGAAAAACTAGGATTTGACCCGGAAAAAGCACAAAAATTTTTCCAAACCTGCTGCAACAAAGATTGCTGTAAGAAGTAGCCACTAGCTAATTAGCAAAACCGCCCGTGTACAAGGGCGGTTTTGGTTGCTCTCTGCTTTGCTTAATGCCGCGACTAACGCCAAAAGAAGGCCGATCTTATGAGCCGGAAGAAAACGCTGGAAGAGAAAATCGGCGACCTTGAGCAAGGCCGGGCGGCCTCCTTCCGTCGGTTAAAACAAAAATTGCAGGTAATAAGCGCCGATCGCTAAAAAAGTAAAAGCTATGAGATAGCGCATGGCTTTTTCGATCTTCTGCATCGCTTGGAAAGCCGTCAAAAACTTTTGCGCGCTGAAAGCAATTAAGAAAGAAAAAAAGATCACCGGCAAACCCGTTCCCAAAGCGAACAAGGGCGGCAGAAGCAACCCGCCGGAGGATTCCATCACCAACGGGATCAACGCCCCGAAGAAAAGCACGGCGCTGTACGGGCAGAAGGCCAAGGCGAACAACGCGCCGAGTAAGAACGCGCCGAATCCCCCTTTGCTTGTGAGCCAAAGTTTAACTTTCTCCAACCTGCCACCGGTTGACGGCAATTTGATCTTCACGACGCCGAGCATTGCCAAGCCCATAATAATGAGCAACGGACCGAGCAGTTTTTCTCCCAAGCCTTGGACGGATTTGGATATTTGGAAAGAGGATAATCCGTAATAGATCAAGATTGCCAGCAAGGTATAGCTGGCCGCGCGGCCAAGGGCGTAATATGCCCCGTTGGCCAAAGTGTTCTTTACCGTTTTTAAGTTTTTGGACAGATAAGCGATGGCGGCGACATTGGTCGCCAAAGGACACGGACTGATCGACGTCAAAATTCCCAGCAAAAAAGCGGTCAGCGCGGGAATGGTGTTGCTGTCGATCAACGCGTTTAAAATATCCATTATTGTTTTCCCAGCAGGCCGTTAATTTTGCCCGCCAGATAATTCTTGAAAGCAGCTTCATCGCCGGTCAAGCGCCACACGCTAACATCCTCTTGGATGTTGTCGCTTCCGTTGCGGATGGTATTGATAAACAAAGCCGAACCGCTGGCCTTGAATTTTTCCGCCAATTCCTTGTTTTGAGGTTCGTCTAAGTTCACTTCCCGGAATACGACTTTGCCGCTCGAAACTTCTTGGCCGAACCGCTCTTCAACCGTTTGGCCGCTTAATTTGCCGATGGCGATGCAAGTCGTGCATCTTTGCGTGCGATGGAACAAAAATACTTCCACCTTTTGCGCGGGTTCCACCGCGATGGACAAATTGCTTGCGTCCTTCTGTTGCGGTTGTGACGCGGTTTCCAAATTCGCCGGTTGGCTATTTACCGCTTCTTTTTTAGGGATCGCGGATAATATTCCCAACAATCCGGCAATTCCAAAAATTACAACAATAATGATCTTTTTCATGATTAAAGGCTGATAAAATTGAAGAAATAGCCCATTATTATAATTCCAATGCTGGTGGTTGCGACAAACGCCGAAAGTAATTTCCAGTCCATCGCTTTCTTTAATATTAATAATCCGGGAATAGATAATGTAACTGTGGCAGTCATAAACGCCAATGCCGTGCCCAACGGAACGCCTTTGCCGGTCAACGCTTCCACTATCGGAAGCACGCTCACCGAATTGGCGTAAAGCGGCAATCCTAAAATAGTTGCCAGCGGCACGCCCCACCAATCGGCCGCCGACAGGTTATTCTCCACAAATTCTTTGGGCACGAATCCATGGATCAACGCGCCAATACCCACTCCCAAAATTACGTAAGGGAATATCTCTTTGGTGATATGCCAGGCGTCTTGCCGCCAAATCGCAATTTTTTTGGCTAAAGTCACTTTATTCCCGCCGTTTTCTCTGATCGCGTCCTGTCGCGTTTTATATTGCAAGAAAGCCGGGTTAACGCTCTTTTCCAATTTCAACTTTTGGATCGCCATACCCGCCAAAACGCTTATTAAAATTCCCAGTCCGTTGTACAAAAGAGTCATTTTCAAGCCAAAGATCGAAGGAAAGATAAACAGCGAAGCTTCGTTGACTAAAGGCGAAGCGATAAGAAACGCAAAAGTCACTCCTAGCGGAATTCCAGCCCCCACGAATCCGACAAACAACGGAATTGAAGAACAAGAACAAAATGGAGTTACCGTCCCAAGCATTGCCGCTAAAAAATAATCGAATCCATACCATTTGCGGCCAGCCAGAATATCGCGAACTTTCTCCACCGGCAGATAGTAGCGGACAACCGCCATTAAATAGTTGATAACGACCAAAAGCAGGCCGATCTTGATCGTGTCGTAAATAAAAAAGTTCAGCGCGTTGGCCCAATATTCGCTGGCTATGCCAAGCCAATTATTAACGACCAGATCAGCAAAGATTTGAACGGGTAAAAAAATATCCATAGAGCATCATTTAAATATTTACAAACAGCCGCAATCGCCGCCGCAAGAACAAGGATAAGACTGGTCGTTGCCGCCCTTCCGTTGGCTCAACTCTTTTCTAACTTTCTCCATGTCCGCCGATCCTGTAAGCACGGCTTTACCGTTTACCGCCAGCACCGGAAATTGCATTACGCCCATTGCCAACGCTTTTTGAATGTCGCGGGAATATCCGACTTCGGTGCCGATGTTCAACTCTTTAGCCGCAGCAACCGCCAGTTCGTGCAGTTTCTTGCAGTTTCCGCAACCCGAACCGATAACTTCAATTGATGTGATTTTGTTTTCCATAATGATTGTTAAAATTATAAACAGCCGCAATCGCCGCCGCAAGGGCAGCCTTCCGAAATATCTTGGTTTCCATCCTGCTTCAGCCAATTCAAAATAGCTTCCCGGATAACTTCCTTGGGAATGGATTTCAAAATTTCTTTCCCGCAGCAGATCGTGCGGCAATTTACCGGTTTGCCTAAAAGATCGGAACAAGATCGGCAGGCGTTCTCCCCGATTGTCGCGTTGGCAATAAACTTTTCGATCGGCGTCCAATTTCATTGGAACTGCCTATTTTTTCCGGCGGCAATTCCATTTCGTTAAATTTAAAATCAACCTCTTTAAAACGCGAATCATTTTTTAAACATCCAATAACTTGGACGATATTTTTGCCGGTATCCGAACAACGCTGGCAAGTTTCTCCATCAACGCTTAGATGTACCCACTGGGTTAATAAGTTGCGCATATTTTTTCAATCAGTTGAAACACAACCGCGGTTATTTTCTTGCCCTTTTCGGTTAGCGAGTAATGGATCCAAACGCCCTCTTTCCGACCTTTGATCAGCTCCGCCTTTTTTAATTTGTTCAAATGGTGCGAAACCAAATTTTGCGGCAGATCAAGATGCTTGATGATCTGGCAGGCGCAATGTTCGCCGTCTCTCAATATGCAAAGTATCTTGAGCCGATTCTCTTCGGCCAGCAATTTTAAAATCGCCGCAGCTTGGGAGATCTCTTCTTTCCGATGGCTGTTTTTACAACACTCTAGTTTCATATATCAATTTATATTGATATTTTATATCTACTGGAATCTTTGTCAACTTTAACCAGAAAATCAAACGAAGCCTTGCGGCTCCATTTGATTCATCCCCCCTGTTTTTATGGCCAACCGCCTGCGCTAAAATGGCCCGGCGCTTCATTTAGGGTCCGTGAAAATTTCTTCCTGCGCTCCGGATATTAGTTCTCTTTTCCTCACTACGCGATCTCGCTTTTAACCTCGCCCTTGCTCCTCACATAATCCCCAGATGTCCGGAGACGTCGACCGCGAGGACTATCGCCAAAAGAAGGCCGATCTTATGAGCCGGAAGAAAACGCTGGAGGAGAAAATCGGCGATCTTGAGCAAGGCCGTAATAGTTGGCTCGGACCGATGCGAGAATGGCTAAATGAAGCGCAAAATATAGGGAAAATCGCCCGAAATTCGGATCTTTCCGCCAAAAAGGTATCCGCCAAAAAAATCTTCGGCTCGGACCTGCATCTTTCCGCCAAAAAAATCACGGGAAGGCCCCTGCCTGCCGGCAGGCAGGCGCAAATCAATGGGCGGCGATCGCCGCCGCGAGAAATTTTCCTCCTAAAACTGACTTAAGTTACTTAATGGAGCTGTTTGTATGAAAAAGTTCGGACTTTCTTTCTCGAAGAGAACGGTTAAAAACGGTTAAACTGCCCCGATTTCTGTCTGGTATTTTTGTTGTATCTTTTTTGGGCAAAAGGCGCAACATTCTACCCCCGACTAAACTCACTT
>Ga0172380_10002444_pt1 | contig 28462 bp, 23 predicted proteins | sample Leawe162metaG_FD_119747 | JGI IMG/M metagenome (GOLD analysis project Ga0172380, IMG submission 119747) | Leachate microbial communities from a municipal landfill in Southern Ontario, Canada - Leachate well 162 metaG | ecosystem: Engineered > Solid waste > Landfill > Unclassified | place... | reverse complement strand
GGACGCGCAACTGCGTATGATCGCTCTTAGAGCCTGATCCGAAACTAAGTTGAGGGTATCAGCGGGTTAGCTTGACGCTAGCCCAAATCGTTGCTTCCGGGGTTTTGCGAAAACTTCTGGAGATCAACGATGTGGACCGATACCACTCGGGCACAGTATACCCGTTCGGACTTGGCTTTGCCAAGCGATTTGACCGATAGCGAATGGGCTCTGCTGGAGCCGTTTCTGCCGCCTCCCTCGCATGTGGGTCGCCCGCGTAAGTGGCCGCTCAGACGAATTGTCGAGGCGATCCTTTATCTGCTGCGCGGCGGACTGCCTTGGCGGATGCTGCCGCCCTGCTTTCCGCCGGTGTCGACGGTGCGGCGCTGGTTCTACCTGTGGCGCGACAACCGGCTGTGGTTGTCGCTCAATCACGCGCTGCTCTTGATCGGGCGCGAGGCGGCTGGCCGCGAGGCTTCACCCATTGCCGGGCTGATCGACAGCCAGAGTGTCAAAAATACTGAATCCGGCGGTCCGCGCGGCTATGATGCGGGCAAGAAGATCAAGGGCCGTAAGCGCCACATCCTGACCGACACCGAGGGCAATCTGGTCCACGCCGTGATCCACACCGTCGGTATCCAGGACCGCGACGGTGCGCCACTGGTGCTGGCTGAAATCATCCGCCGTTTCCCGTGGCTGCGCCATATCTTCGCCGATGGCGGTTATGCGGGCGACAAGCTCAGGGCCGCCCTCCGGCAGATCGGCAAATGGACCGTCGAGATCGTCAAACGGTCCGATACCGCAAAGGGATTTGTCGTCCTGCCACGACGCTGGGTCGTCGAACGAACGCTGGCAATGGCTCAATCGCAACCGCCGACTCGCCAAGGACTTCGAGCAAACCATCGCATCGGCAACCGCATGGCTGTTCATCGCTTCGATCCAGCTCTTCGCCCGCCGCATCGCGAGGCTATGAAATGACGAGGGATAATTTTGAATCAGACTCTTAGCGATCATCCGGTTTCCTTTCGATCCATACTTTTACTCGACTTGCACAGAGGAAGCGGCGCATTTCAGGCCTCCATGCTGGGTGTGGGGAGGAAAGTGATCTCACCGGAGACGTCATGCAGGATCGAAGGTTGTCGGGCAGCTGACCCAGTCTCATCCCTCCCACATGTTCCATAACAGGCTTCCTGCCGAGCTGATGCGTTCGCCATGTGAGTTGAGATAGCGCGCCCGTAACCAAGTCGAAAAACTTCTGGGATTGTCAAGAAACTCAGGGCCGCGCGTCCAGACTACCAGCTTATGCCGTACCTCACAAGCACAATGACCTCCCTGTTTTGGCACCGTCTACAGAGGTCTGAGCCTGTCCCATCGGTGCGCCAACAAAATATCTTCAGGTGTGCTTGACATTTGTCGACATCAATTCGACTATTGTCAAGCATGGCGTGACCGGGAGGCGATCGTCGGTGGCCCGCTTCTTCTCGCGGGTCGGTTTTGGGAGGATTTCGCGTGGACTACGTGCTGGAAGTAGAGGGACTGCAAAAATCCTTTGGCGGTGTCGCGGCTTTACGCGACGGCCGCCTCCAACTGCGGGCCGGTTCGGTTCACGCGCTTTGCGGCGGAAACGGTGCGGGCAAGTCGACCTTCCTGAAGATCCTGATGGGCATCTACAGCCGCGATGCGGGTTTAATCCGTCGCCGGGGCAAGGACATTGTCTATTCGACGCCAGGCGAAGCGCTTGCCGCAGGTATCGCAATCATCGAGCAGGAACTGAGCCCGGTTCCCCACATGACGGTGGCCGAAAACATCTACCTCGGACGGGAGCCCTCCGGGCGCTTCGGCAGCATCGATTTCAAGACAATGAACGACAGGGCGCAGGCCCTGCTGGACGATCTTGAGTTCAATATAAGCGCCAAGCAATTCATGATGAATTTGTCGGTTGCCGAGGTCCAGCTGGTCGAGATTGCAAAAGCCTTAAGCCACGACGCTGAAGTCATCTTCATGGATGAGCCGACGTCCGCAATCGGCGAGAAGGAGGCTCAGCACCTCTTCTCCGCCGTCGAGCGCCTGAAGGCATCTGGCAAGGGAATTGTCTACGTCTCCCACCGGCTCTCGGAAATCTTTCAGATCGCCGATTCCTACACCGTGTTTCGTGACGGCGGCTTTGTGGGAAGTGGCGCTCTCGATCAGATCGACCGCCAGGGGCTGATCCGCATGATTGTCGGACGCGAACTGGGCGAAGAATACTTCAAGACCAACACGCCGACTGAAACGGCCGGCCTTGAGGTGTCGGGTCTGACGTTACCCGGCAAGATCTCTGACATCTCGTTTACTGCAAACAAGGGCGAGATCTTCGGCATCTATGGCCTGATGGGGTCCGGCCGGACCGAGATTTTCAACTGCATCTTCGGCCTGGACAAGAAATCCTCTGGAACCGTCCGTCTTGATGGTCGCCTCATCGAGGTTTCATCGCCCGCAGAAGCAATCGCTGAAGGGCTCGCTTTGGTGACGGAAGACCGAAAGCTCACTGGTCTCAATCTCATGGACAGTGTCCGCAACAATATCTGCATGGCGAGCCTGCCCGACATGAGCCCATATTTCTCGATGCAAAGCGCCAAGGAAATTGCCGCAAGCGCCAAGATGATCAAGCATTTCAATATCAAGGCTGCGAGCGACGCCATGGCTGTTTCTGCATTGTCGGGCGGCAACCAGCAGAAAGTGGTTCTGGGCAAATGGTTCCTGCGCAAACCGAAGGTTCTGCTGCTGGATGAGCCGACCCGTGGCGTTGATGTTGGTGCCAAACGCGAAATCTATCGGATCATCTGCGACTTCGCTGAATCTGGCGGCACCGTCGTGATGATCTCGTCCGAGATCGACGAAGTGCTGGGCATGTCGGATCGCATTCTGGTCATGCGCCAAGGACAATCGGGTGGCATCTATTCCCGGCAAGAGACGGACGCGCAGTCGCTCGTTCACATGTCGACCTGACGCAAAGACCTAGCTGCTAACCGCACACGTCGGGGCAAACAGAGGATAAAGAAGTGTCCACGAACGAGAACAATTCATTGAAGTCTTTTCTGGATCCTGCACGTCGCAAGATGATCGTTCAGGAATACGGGATTTTCCTCGCATTCCTCCTTCTGGCAATTGTTCTCTCGCTGTCGAACGAATACTTCCTGACGGCCGGCAACATCTCGAACGTGCTGTTGCAGACCTCCATAAATGGTATTCTGGCGATCGGAATGACATTTGTCATCCTGACGAGAGGAATTGATCTCTCCGTCGGCTCAGTCGTTGCTCTGACCGGCATCGTCAGTGCTAGTTTCGCCACGACATCAGCAACAGCCGGCATCGTTGGAGCGCCTTACACGCCATGGCTTGCCTACCCCGTCGGCATTCTCGTCGGTATCGCCTGCGGGGCTCTCGTCGGCGTGATCGTATCACGGTTCTCGGTGCCGTCGTTTGTCGCCACACTCGGGATGCTGTCCGCCGCACGCGGCATGACCCTCATCTATGGCGGTGGTAAGCCTGTCCCGGCACTGACACCAGACTTCCGCTGGATCGGAACAGGCGACGTCTTCGGCATCCCGATGCCTGTGGTTCTTTTCGCCATGGTCTTTATGGCATCGTGGTGGATCCTCAACCGGACGCGGTTCGGGCGATACATCTACGCCGTCGGTGGAAATCCCCATGCGGCCAACACGTCTGGCATCAATGTCACCCGTCTGCGTTTTGCCGTTTACGTCATATCGGGCGGCCTCGCGGGACTGGCAGGCATAGTCTTGACCGCCCGTACCGGATCGGCCCTGCCGCAGGCTGGGATCGCCTATGAGCTTGATGCAATCGCTGCGGTCGTGATCGGCGGGACAAGCCTTGCCGGAGGCGTCGGTCGGATAACCGGGACGCTGATCGGCGCGCTCATTATCGGCGTCATGAACAACGGGTTGGACCTCATGGGGATCCAATCCTACTACCAACAGGTGCTCAAGGGTGCGCTCATCGTTGGTGCGGTCATGCTCGACCAGAAACGAAATCAGGGGGCCTGATCGGCAGCCTGTGGGAGATACGGGGCTTTTAGCACCCGTGTAAAGGGGACGGCCTACCAAGTGGTGGCCGGTATCACAACGGAGGAAATGACAATGAGAAAGCTTTTGATGGCACTGGCCACCGCGACGGCGCTGATGGCGTCTCCTTCAGTGGCGGCTGACAAGCCGAAGATCGGTGCTGCGGTGTACGGTCTGAATGCCGAATTCATGCAAATCTGGTCGGCCGCGCTCGAGCAGCATCCGGCGGTGAAGAATGGCGAAGTCGAACTGACGATTTTCGACGGTCGTTATGACGCCTTGGTTCAGCAGGAACAGTTCAACACGATGATCACGCAGAAGTTCGACGCGATCATCTTCGTGCCGATCGACATTGATGCTGGCGCAACTGCAGTCCAGGCGGCAGCCGATGCCGGCATTCCGGTGATCGGATCCAACACCCGCGTCAACTCTGATCTCCTCGCCTCCTATGTCGGTTCCGATGATACGGTGTCCGGCTACATGGAAGCCAAGGGCGTGCTCGACAAGCTTGGCTGCAAGGGCAATGTCGTGATCCTGGAAGGTCCCATTGGTCAGTCCGCGCAGATTTCTCGTCTCGAAGGCAACAAGAAGGCTCTTGCAGAGTGCCCCGATGTGAAGGTTCTCGAGCAGCAGACGGCCAACTGGTCGCGTGCCGAAGCGCAGACACTGATGGAAAACTGGCTGACGGCTCATCCGGGGCAGATCAATGGGGTCATCGGCCAGAACGATGAAATGGCCTTGGGCGCGATTGAAGCCATCAAGGCGGCAAAGCTGAATGTCAGCGATTTCACGATTGCCGGTATCGACGGCATCACCGATGCCCTGCGCGCTGTCAAGGAAGGCACCATGACGTCGATCCTCCAGGACGCCAACGCACAGGCCCAGGGCGCGCTTGATCTTGCGATCTTCCATGCAAAAAAGGGTGACTACAAGCCGCAGTCGGCCATCTGGGACCAGTATCCGGACATGCCTTTCAACGAGGGCAAGGACAAAGTCTACAATGTTCCGTGGACGCCCGTGACTGCCGACAATGTCGACACCTTGCTCGAAGGTCGCAAATAACAGGTTGCCCATCACAGGCGGGGCGGTTTGCCGCCCCGTCATCACAACAGCAAAAGGTCCAGGATATGACAGACAGAGCTCTTGACATCGATCTCAGCTTTCCGCTCAGTGGGAAGGTTGCGTTTGTGACCGGTGGCGGATCGGGAATTGGCGCAGCGATCGCCGAGGCGTTCGTCAAAAAGGGAGCCAAGGTTGCCGTCGTCGACATCAACGACCAGGTCGCGCGTGCCAAGGCTGACGCCCTGGGAGAAAGTGCCCTGCCATTTGTCTGTGACGTTTCCAACGCAGCGTCGGTCAATGGCACCGTTTCAAGCGTTGTCTCGGCTTTCGGGCGCGTCGACATTCTGGTCAATAGCGCAGGTGTCGTCTATCTGGCGCCTGCAGAAGATCTTTCCCTGGAACATTGGGAACGGACGATCGACATCAACCTCAAGGGCAGTTTCCTCGTCACGCAGGCCGTCGGCAAGGTCATGATCGCGGCCGGCCACGGCGGCAAGATCATCAATCTTGCGTCGCAAGCCGGGACCGTGGCGATTGAGGAGCATGTCGCCTACTGCGCCTCCAAATTCGGGGTCATCGGGATGTCAAAGACATTCGCGGCCGAATGGGGCAAGCACGGCATTTGCGTGAACACGATATCGCCCACCATCGTGCTGACCGAACTCGGCAAAAAGGCATGGGCCGGCGAAAAAGGTGAGGCCGCTGTCAAGCGGATACCAGTCGGCCGATTTGCCTACCCGGAAGAGATTGCAGCATCGGCGGTTTTTCTCGCATCGTCCGGGGCAGACATGGTCAACGGCGCCGACCTGATCGTCGACGGCGGCTACACCATCCTCTAAGCCCCGGTCAGCAAGACATTATACAGGAGACAGTATGCAGCGTTTCGTAAACAATCCTGATGAGGTTGTCGAAGATACCGTAAAGGGCTTCTTGAAGGCCCATTCGGACATCGTCCGGCTTGCTGAAAATCAGCGCGTTGTCGTTGCAAAAGGCGCACCCTATCCGGGAAAGGTCGGAGTGGTGACCGGTGGCGGTTCGGGTCACGAGCCTGCCTTCATCGGCTATACCGGAAAGAACATGCTTGATGCGGTGGCTGTCGGAGAGCTGTTTTCCTCGCCGACTGCAAAAAGCTTCTACGACGCAATCTGCGAAGCAAACGGTGGCAAGGGCGTCATCGTCCTTTACGGCAATTATGCCGGCGACAACATGAACGTGAAGCTGGCCCGGAAGCTGGCCGCCAAGGACGGCATTGAGGTTGCAACCGTTGTTGCCAATGACGACGTGTGCTCCGCCCCACCGGAAGAGCGCGAGAAGCGCCGCGGGGTCGCCGGAGAAATCTTCATGTGGAAGATTGGCGGTGCCAAAGCCGCAACAGGCGCCTCACTTGAGGAAGTCCGGGTCACAGCTCAAAAGGCCATCGACAATTGCCGGTCCATCGGCGTTGGACTTGGTCCGTGCACCCTGCCAGCGGTTGGGCATCCCAATTTTACGATCGAGCCGGGAACGATGGAGGTCGGGATCGGCCATCATGGCGAACCAGGGGTGCGGGTCGAGCCGCTTAAAACTGCCGCAGACGTGGCGCGTGACATGGTCCAGATCGTTCTGGATGACCACAATCTGCCGAGTGGCACGGAGGTTGCGGTCCTCGTTTCAGGGCTTGGTGCGACACCGATCAACGAACTCTACATTCTCAACGACACCATCGAGACCGAGATCACGGCGCGAGGCCTTTCGATCTACAAGACCTATGTCGGCAACTACTTCACCTCGCTCGAAATGGTGGGCGCGACATTGACGGTGCTGGCGCTCGACCCTGAGCTGAAGCAGCTTCTGGATGTGGATGTGCATTGCACAGCGGTTTTTTAAAGGAAGACATCGATGCTCACTCTCAACAATGCTCAGGCGGGCGTGATCGTCCTGGCGATCGCCGACAGGATCGTCGAAAACCGTGCCTACTTGAGTGAAATCGACGGAAAGATCGGCGATGGCGATCACGGGGTCAACATGGCCAAGGGATTTGGCATGGCCGCCGACCGGTTGAAGGGCAAGGATGTGTCGTTGGCCCAGTCGCTGGACGTGCTTGGGACGATCCTGATGACCGAGATTGGCGGTTCGATGGGGCCTCTTTACGGCATGATGTTCACGGAATTTGCCGAACAGATCGATGGTATCGAAGCCATCGACGCCGCGGCATTCAGCCGGATGCTGCATGCGGGATTGGAAGGCATCGAGGCAATCGGCTCGGCCAAGGTTGGTGACAAGACCTTGCTGGACACACTGGTGCCGGCTGTTCAAGCCTTTGACACATCGATTTCGGCCGGATCTTCGTTCGCAGATGCCCTTAGCGCCCTGGTGGACGCAGCGGAAGCCGGTCGGGATTCGACGATCAATCTGGTTGCCAAGATCGGTCGGGCAAGCCGCCTTGGTGAACGCTCCCTCGGCGTTCTCGATGCCGGGGCGACGTCCTGCGCAATCATCTTGAAGGAATTGTCATTGGGTGCGCGGGATCGGCTGGAAAGCTGACGGAATTTTCCCCCCACCCACACATACGGGGTTGGCGGCGATCTCAGGCCATCCGTTCATAGTCGAATAGTTTTCTGCGGTGACATTGCAAACTTTGGCGAACTCTCACATTTTCGGAACGAGAACGGGAAGTGCAGGGTTTCATGGCAACCAAGATGTCACGTGCTGACAAGATGACGACGCGGCAGGCTTCTCAGGCTGATTTGTCTGATGCCATACCGTTGCGATATGGGGATGATCCTTACATCTGGGCTTGCTGGCTCTATTATGAGGAAGGACGCACACAGTTCGACATCGCCCAGATCATGGGCATCTCGCGTGCAACGGTGAACAGCTACCTCGCAGATGCGCGCAGCCGTGGCATCGTCAATATCTCCCTGGAGCCATCCCGGTTGAGCTCGCTTGCAACAGCGCGCGAGCTCAAACAGCATTTTGGATTGCAGGACTGCCTGGTCGTGCCAGATGACGATGGCTCCAAGGCGTTGATCGAGCGTCTTGGAGCCGCAGGCGGCCAGGCGCTCGGCAAGCTTCTGAGATCCGGAGACACCCTGGCCGTTGCCTGGGGACGCACCGTGCTGGCTGTTGCCGAAAACATCCGGGCGCAGGCCTTGCAGGATGTGACAATTGTTCAGGCAACCGGTGGAACCAGCGCAGGCTTTGCCTACACGCCGGAACTCTGTGCGGCCGCAGTCGCCCAAGCGACCGGTGGGCGTTTGATAAACTTGACGGCCCCCGCGATTGTCAGGGATGCAACGGTCCGCAATGCCTTCATGCAGGAAACCTTGATCGAGGAGCAGTTTGGCGCCCTTGCCCGCGCAAACAAGGCACTCTTCGGCGTGTCGTCCCTGCGCCCCAGTTCCACCATTCATACAAGCGGATTTTTCGAATCCGTTTCGATATCTGACTATCTGGCAAAGCGTGCGGTGGGGGTTGTGGCTGGCCGGTTTATCGATCCCGAAGGTCAGCCGGTTCTTGGCGTGCTTGACGACCGAACCATCGGCATCTCGCTCGAAATGCTGAAGAAGATCGAAATGCGTATCGGGGTTGCAGGCGGCTTCGACAAAGTGCCCGCGATCCTGGGTGCCTTGCGTGGTGGCTATATCAACGTGTTGATCACCGATGCTGCGACGGGTCGTGGCATTCTCAATGCCGATGGCGTCACGGATGTGGATCAAAAACCCGCTCCTCGATCGCGCAGTGACAACACGATCCCGTTGCCCTCCAGCTTCCGCACCCATATCAAGAAGTTTCTCAACGACCCTGACCGCGTTGTCGACGAAATGCTGGAGGGGGTCGTCAAGGCGCATTCCGACTATCTGATGCCGATCAAGGGTTCGAACCGGGCCCTGGTTGCCCGCAGCGGTCCGCGGCCGGGCAAGGTGGGACTGGTCGTCGGTGGCGGAACCGGACATGAACCCTGCTTCTTGGGTTACGTAGGTCGGGGATTGGCTGACGCCGTTGCAGTCGGCAACATATTTTCATCACCACCGCCCGGACCAATTTTAGAATGCGCAAGAGCTGCCACAGGCGGCGAAGGCGTCCTGTTTGTCTATGGCAATTATGCCGGTGACGTGATGAATTTCGAGATGGCCGCCGAGATGGCGCAAGACGAAAACATCCCGGTCAGGACCGTTCTGACGACAGACGATATCGCGTCTTCCCCCATCGAGGACAGGGAAGGTCGAAGAGGCGTTGCCGGCAACTTCTTCATCTTCAAGATCGCCGGCGCTGCCTGCGACAGGGGGCTTGGACTTGCCGAGTGCGAAGCGGTCACCCGCAAGGCCAACAACCGGACATTCACGATCGGCGTTGCACTCGAACCCTGTTCCCTTCCGCAAACCCGTCGACACAATTTCGAGATCGGGCCCGACGAGATCGAAATCGGGATGGGCATTCATGGCGAGCGTGGTGTGATCCGCGACAAGATGATGACTGCGGATGAAGTCACCGATCGGGTGATGGACCGCATTTTCTCGGAAATGTCAGCAGTCCCTGGCGACAGGGTGGCTGTCCTCGTGAACTCGTTCGGATCGACCCCCTTGATGGAGCTTTACATTCTTTTCAGGCGGGTCGAACAGCGCATGAGAGCCAAGAACATCATCATCGAAGCCAGTTGGATCGGCCACTATTGTACCTCTCTCGACATGGTCGGAGCCTCCATTTCGGTTCTCCATCTTGATCAGGAACTGTCCGATCTGTTGCGTCATCCCTGCGATGCGGCGGCACTACGCGTCAATTGAATGAAATCTTGGGTCTCCAAATGATCAAAACAGCAATTTTAATGGAAATCTGGAGGCAGTCATGGTGACATCGGCATCGCGCCTTCTTGGCCGGATGTTTCAACTGATTTCCGCAGCCATGCAGGCCGAAAAGGATCATCTCTCCGACCTTGATGGTGCCATCGGCGATGCAGATCACGGCATTACCATGGCGCTCGGCTTTGCAGCAGTGACGTCTGCGATCAATAAACTGGAGATCGATCGGATGCCGCCGTCAGATGTGCTCCTCACGGCTGCGAATGCGTTCCTGGATGCAGTGGGAGCATCGACCGGGCCGCTTTATGCTTCAGCTTTCCGAAAGGCAGCAGACGCGCTCAAGCATGATGAACACCTATCCCAGAAAGGGCAGGTGGCCATGTTGGAGGCCATCGCCCAGGGAATCCGGGATCGTGGAAAGGGCCAACGTGGCGACAAGACAATGCTTGATGCGTGGATCCCGGCTGCGGAAGCGGCAGTAGGCGCTCACGAAAAAGCAATGTCAGTTGCGGATATGTGGCAAGCAATCGTATTGGCAGCCGAAACTGGTGCCGCCTCAACCCGTTCAATGGTGGCGACAAAAGGACGGGCAGCAAGATTGGGTGAGCGCTCGCTCGGACACACCGATCCGGGGGCTGCCTCGGCCGTCGCCATTCTGCACGCGATGAGAGAAACTTTTGCAGTCAAGTTGTGATTGCTGATTGCTGGCTTACAGCATCGTTGTGCGAGAGTTGCCGATGGGATGTATCGATCTGATGGTAACTAACAGTAGAGTTGTGCTCGTCAGCTCCTGCTGCTCGCGGTCAACACCCCAATTGACGGCCTCCCAAGCCTACGCGGTGCCTGCGACACCTAACTTTTTATTTTTCGCCACTTAGGTTGCCGCGGGTCCGACATCTACCCAAAAGTCGGTGCGCATGCTCAGTTTCCGCTTGAAAAACCAGTGGCTTCTCCTCTACCTTAGGGCCGTTCTCAGGGCGGGGTGAAATTCCCCACCGGCGGTATCCGGCTTTGCCGGGAGCCCGCGAGCGCTTTCACCTCGGTGAAAGGCAGCAGATCCGGTGCGATGCCGGAGCCGACGGTTAGAGTCCGGATGAAAGAGAGCATCGGCTATTGCGGCTCCCCACGCAGGGGAGGCGCGTGTGCTGTGTTCGCCCAAGGGATGGAATGGCGGCCGTGAGGTCGTGTTTTGGCCGCTCACGCGGCAACCCTTGAAAGGCACTGGAATGACACTATCGAAAATTGAAGATGCATTGGAGACCCTCGCGCGCGGGGGCATGGTTGTCGTTGTCGACGACGAGAACCGCGAGAATGAAGGCGACATCATCGTTGCTTCCGATCATGTGACGGCGGACAGCATCGCATTCATGATGAAACATGCGCGCGGGCTGGTGTGCATTGCCATAAAAGGCGAGCGTCTCGACGCGCTCGATATTCCGCTGATGGTCCCGAACAATACGGAATATCTGAAGACCGCCTTCACGGTCTCGGTGGATTACATCCAGGGGACGACCACAGGGATCTCGGCTGCCGATCGCGCGGCCACAGTGCGCGCCCTGATGGACGAGGCATCGCAGCCACAGGACTTTGCACGCCCTGGACACATCTTTCCCTTGCGCGCGCATCCTGACGGCGTCCTCGGCCGGCCCGGGCACACGGAAGCTGCTGTCGACCTCGCCAGGCTGATCGGCGCCAAACCGTCGGGCGTGATCTGCGAAGTCGCCAACGATGACGGCACCATGGCACGCCTGCCCGACCTCATCGAGTTCTGCAAGCTGCATGGCCTGCCGCTTATCTCGATCGAGGACCTGATCCGCTACAGGATTGTAGGCCGGGAAGCGTCTCAGTCACCCGTTGCGGCCTAACGGCTACGGGTGCCTGGGCATGCGGCGGAGGGGTGTCTTTTGCCACACTATACAGCTTGTGTACTTCAGGATGTAGTGATCTTCCTAAGCGACGTCAGTGTTTCTCGCGCTGGCGTCGGCGCGCTTGCCGTAGCCATTGACGTTGGTGAGAGCGGCGCGGCACGAGATACAGGCCTCAAATCCGGTAGTATGTCGGCTGGCAGGACGCCTTTCCTTCGTGAATAGGTTTAAGTACTGTGGTGAGGGCAGACGAACTGGTTTGTCGTCAGCGCCACTACCGCATTCGTTGTGATGGAGATTTCTTCTGCGAGACCGCGCTGGAAATCATCGAGTCGTCTTTGCGTAAATGAACCGGGAATGGGCTTTGATCTCTCAGGTAAAAGTTCCATAATTCTGCTTATGCGAGGTTTGCTTAAGTTATTGAATTAATTGATATAATACCGCGTCTCTATCATTCGGATTTTGTGGCAACTTGCAACTATCGCCACCGGTCTCGAGAGATTGATGATCCGTTTCCTCACACGATGGCTCGCACATCGCCGGGCAATACGGCGGCGATGGCAGGCTGATGCAAGGCTTCTCGCTAGTTCGGATCCAGCCGGGTCCTACTACGAAGCACAGCGTCGTGCGTTTCATAGTCGGTCCGCTGGTGATCTCGACGAGTTCTGGCACTGGTCGAAAGTGGCCACCGAGATAGCCCGGATAGAGCGACGCGCTGAGATGGACTTCGCTGTTCTCAAAGCCTTGTCCGATCAGGAGAAAGCCGGCCGTCGCTGACTGGTGGGCTGGTCAGACAGATGCTCGGCAACAAATGCTGAGCTGGCTTCCGTGAACCATCTCTGCCGGATACCTCAATTCCCGCCGAAGCAAACCAATCCCGCTCTTTATGGATGGCGTCCTGGACCACGTCCGGATCTCCGTCGATCAACCCACTATCGGGGTCGGCTAGCAAGCTGCCGCCGCTCCGCCTTCGTCTTCGCGGTGATCGCGACCGTCCTCGGTCCTTTGAGGAGCCATCGAGCGGGATCGGCCCGCTCCGGACGGAGGTTTCTCACATGGCACAGGATCTTGCACTCGCACAAAGCCACGCATTTTCGCTTTCCCGCATCCTCATGGTTCCCGTCACCCTGTTCAAATCTGGGGACGAATTCGGCGTCCTTCCGTCCGACGAACTCGATGACGAAGACGATCTTGAGATCGTGCATGAATATTTCCCCCGCGGGTCTCATTGAGACCCGCATGTCCCTCACCACTCAGAAATGCCGCTGGCGACTTGTCGGCCGCAAGGGAAGCTTCGCCGCGGCCGGTGCAAATCTGCACCTTGATTGCCGCGCCCTTGCCCCCTCCATTCTTCGCGGCGGAAACGAGGATGGCCGCAGGTATGCGGATTGGAAAAGAAGGGCGATCCACAAGTGATCGGAAAACAATGAAGAGAGAAGAGTTGGAGGCGCTGCGCGCCAAGGTGAGTTGCGAAGCCGTGCTGGAACGAGCCGGTTACGAAATCGATCTGAAGGAAAGCACGCGACGCGCCGTCAAGTACCGGCGTAGCGGCAGCATTGTCATTGTCACGCATGACGGGCGCGGCTGGTTCGATCCGCTCAGCGACGAGAAAGGCGATGTCTTTGGACTTGCCATGTTCCTGGAAGGAATTCCATTCCCGTCCGCAACGGACGCGGTCGCGTCACTTGTCGGGTATCAACTCTCCCGGTCGGAATGGAGGTCCTCGCGGTCTTCAATACCCGTAAAAGACATTTGCGACCGTTGGCGCAGCCGGCCCACGCCCTCGCCCGGATCCGGTGCCTGGCGCTATCTGTGCTGGGCGCGCGGGATCCCGACTGCCATCGCCGGACAGGCTATTCAAGAGGGTGTCCTGCGGGAAGGACCCTTCGGCAGTATGTGGGCGGCCCATGTCGATAGCGAGGGACGCGTTGTAGGATGGGAGGAGCGCAGTCCCGACTGGCGTGGCTTTGCCACCGGGGGTTCGAAGGTTCTTTTTCGCTTCGGACCGAACGATGCCTCTCGTCTCTGCGTTACCGAGGCCGCGATCGACGCGATGAGCCTTGCGGCGCTCGAGGGCTCGCGCGAGCAAACTCTCTATCTCAGCACGGGCGGTGGGTGGTCTCCGGCGACAGATGCGGCGCTTGCCGAACTTGCGGTGCGCCCGGGCCTGACACTGGTCGCGGCCACGGATGCCAATTCCCAAGGGGATGTCTATGCAGAACGATTGCGGGCGCTCGCCGAGGCGTCCGGCTGCGACTGGCAGCGGTTGCGTCCGCCGGCGGAGGATTGGAACGAGGTTCTCCAAAACAGGGAGAGGGAAAAACGGGAAAGGAAGACCGAAGGGAATAACGAGGCCTGCCGCATGCGCGCCGGCCGCATCAAGGGAGGCTCCGCCCGGCATGCGCCGGCCCTTGACCCGGTCGGACACGAGGCCGGCAGCGCGGAAGGGGTCATGAAGGACTGAAGAGGATGGCGAGGTCGAAACGACTTGTGCTGCCTTCGGTCCAAAACCCCGAAAGGATCAAGCTGATGACCTCGATAGCCCTTCCCCGCAAAATCTTTCAAGGAGCGGCCAAGCGCGCCGACATGTTCCGGATGTTCAACCGGCACGCCGAGCGCCCCGACCGCTTTGATGGCGACCAGTCTGCCGTCTATGCCGGCGAATGGTTTGAGATCGATGAAACCTCCTACTCCTATATGCTCGACATTCTGCCGCCGCTCTGGATGCGCGGGCCGATCTTTGCGATGCGGGAATTCATGACCGGTTCGGTGACCTCGGTGTTTTACGCGATCCGGATCGATGAATCGGTCCGCTACTTTCACACCTACTGCGACCTCTCGGACCCGAACTCTGTGGAGGCGATGCGGACCGCGATTGTTGACCGCGAAACCCGACCAGTCCGGGCGATGAGCCGCGAAGAACGGCTTGAGCACATCTGGAGCACGACCACCGACGACTATCGTGGCTATGCTGGCGACAGCTGGCCCAAGCCGATGCAAGGCCATCGCACGGTGATGCTCTACGGTGGCAGTGAAGGCAGCTTTCTGAAGTTGCTCGACACCCTGTCCGACGACGAGATCGCGGCAAAGCTGCCGGTCCATTTGCGCCACCTCCTCGCATCGCTGGCCGCCTGAGCCGGATCATCTTTCGCAAATCTCGCGCCGAAAGCGGCCTTCTCCGTGGCCGAGCGATGGCGCACGCCCTCATTTCAAGGAGCTTTCCCATGAGCAACGATCCATTTACATCAGACATGTTCGGCTCGAGCGTGCTTTCGTCCGGCTTCGGCTTCGGCCTCGGGCTTGGCGTGACAGCGTTCGGCGAGTTCTCGCCTGGTGCTGCTAATGACGACGATCCCGATCCCCTGCCGCCAGCACCAGCACCCGCCCTCCCCGTCGCTGCCACGCCTGTCCGGCACGCGAGGCTTCGGGCAAACTTCTATCTCGACGGCGACCGCGGCCTGGCCACCTCCTGGAGGGATCGCGCCCGCGCCAATGTCGCGGCGATCCTCGTCGCCGACGGCATTGCCAAGCAGGATCGGTCGGCGACACCCAAGGAGCAGGCGCAGTTGATCCGCTTCACCGGCTTCGGCGCCGGCGAACTGGCCAACGGTATGTTCCGTCGGCCGGGCGAGGTCGATTTCCGCCAGGGCTGGGACGATATTGGTTCTTCGCTCGAGACCGCGGTTTGCGAGAGCGACTATGCGTCGCTTGCCCGCTGCACCCAGTATGCGCATTTCACGCCAGAGTTCATCATCAGGGCGATATGGGCTGGGGTCCAGAAACTGGGCTGGCGCGGCGGCCGGGTGCTGGAACCAGGCATCGGCACGGGGCTGTTCCCTGCCCTGATGCCGGAGCCCTATCGCAACGTCGCCTATGTGACCGGGATTGAACTCGATCCGGTCACCGCCCGCATCGCCCGCCTGCTTCAGCCGAAGGCGCGGATCATCAATGGTGACTTTGTCCGTACGGATCTGGCGCCGATCTACGATCTCGCCATCGGAAATCCGCCATTCTCCGATCGCACCGTCCGCTCGGATCGCGCTTACCGATCGCTTGGCCTTCGGTTGCACGACTATTTCATCGCCCGGTCGATTGACCTGCTGAAGCCCGGCGCGCTCGCCGCCTTCGTCACATCGCATGGCACCATGGACAAGGCCGATACCACGGCACGGGAGCATATCGCCAAATCTGCCGACCTGATCGCGGCAATCCGGCTGCCCGAAGGCAGCTTTCGCCGTGAAGCCGGCACGGATGTCGTCGTCGACATCCTCTTCTTCCGCAAGCGGAAGGCCGGCGAGCCGGAGGGAAATCAGCTGTGGCTCGATATCGATGAGATCAGGACGGCCAGCGACGACGAAGGCGCCATCCGCGTGAACCGCTGGTTTGCCCGGCACCCCGATTTCGTACTCGGCACACACGCCCTGACCTCCGGCCCGTTCGGCGAGACCTACACATGCCGCCCACGCGATGGAGAGGATCTGGAAGCCGCTCTTGCTACTGCCATCGAGCTTCTGCCGGCCGATCTCTATGACGGCGAGCCCACGCCGATCGATATTGATCTGGAGGAAGAACTCGGCGAGATCGTCGATCTGCAGCCTAAGCGCGGGAGTGTTCGCGAGGGCAGCTTCTTCCTCGACCGGTCGAAAGGGCTGATGCAGATGCTCGACGGATCGGCCGCGCCGGTCACGATGCGCAAGGGCCGCTCAAGTGATGGGGTCGCGGAAAAACATGTTCGGATCATCTCAAAGCTGATCCCGATCCGCGACGCGGTTCGCGAGGTGCTGAAGGCGCAGGAGACCGATCGGCCATGGCGCAATCTCCAGGTGCGATTGCGCATCGCTTGGTCGAGTTTTGTGCGCGACTTCGGTCCGATCAACCATACCACCGTCTCGATTCAGGAGGATCCGGAAACCGGTGAGGTCAAGGAAACCCACCGCCAGCCGAACCTGGCGCCCTTCCGCGATGATCCGGATTGCTGGCTAGTCGCCTCAATCGAAGATTACGATCAGGAGACCGACACCGCGAAGCCCGGTCCGATCTTTTCCGAACGCGTGATAGCGCCGCCGGCTGCCCCGACGATCACATCTCCCGCGGATGCACTCGCCGTCGTACTGAATGAACGCGGCCACGTCGATATCGACCATATCGCTGAGCTGCTCCATAGCGATCCTGCGGATGTGATCGATGAGTTGGGCGAGGCAATCTTCCGCGACCCGGCCGATGGAGCGTGGCACACAGCCGACGGGTATCTTTCTGGCGCCGTCCGCACCAAGCTCGCGGCCGCCCAGGCTGCTGCCGAGCTTGATCCGGCCTACGAGCGCAATGTCCGCGCCCTCCAGGATGTCCAGCCGGCTGATCTCCGCCCCTCCGACATCACAGCGCGTCTTGGCGCGCCGTGGATCCCGGCCGCCGATGTCGTGGCTTTCGTGAAGGAGACGATGGAAGCCGATATCCGCATCCATCACGTGCCGGAGCTCGGCTCCTGGACGGTCGAAGCGCGGCAGCTCGGCTATTCGGCCGCCGGCACATCCGAATGGGGCACCAGCCGCCGCCATGCCGGCGATCTGCTCGCCGATGCGCTGAACAGCCGGGTGCCTCAGATCTTTGACGTGTTCAAGGATGCCGACGGCGAGCGTCGGGTCCTCAATGTCGTTGACACCGAAGCCGCCCGCGACAAGCTGCAGCGGATCAAGCAGGCGTTTCAGGACTGGGTGTGGACCGATCCCGACCGAACCGACCGACTGGCCCGCGACTACAACGAGCGCTTCAACAATATCGCGCCGCGCAAATTCGACGGCTCCCATCTGAAACTTCCCGGCGCCTCAGGCGCCTTTGTTTTGTATGGGCACCAGAAGCGGGGCATCTGGCGGATCATCGCCGATGGCTCAACCTATCTCGCGCACGCCGTTGGTGCCGGCAAGACGATGACGATGGCGGCGGCGATCATGGAGCAGCGCCGGCTTGGACTGATTGCCAAGGCGATGCTGGTTGTGCCCGGCCACTGCCTGGCCCAGGCGGCCCGCGAATTCCTGGCGCTCTATCCGAACGCTCGTATTCTCGTCGCCGACGAAACGAACTTCACCAAGGACAAGCGGGCCCGCTTTCTGTCTCGGGCAGCGACAGCCACCTGGGATGCGATCATCATTACCCACTCGGCGTTTCGGTTCATCGCCGTGCCGTCAGCCTTCGAGCAGCAGATGATCCAGGACGAGCTGCAGCTCTACGAGGACCTGATGACCAAGGTCGACAGCGAGGACCGCGTCTCGCGCAAGCGTCTCGAGCGGCTCAAGGAAGGATTGCAGGAGCGGCTCAAAGGTCTCGCCACCCGCAAGGACGATCTTCTGACCATCTCGGAAATCGGTGTCGATCAGATCGTCGTCGATGAGGCGCAGGAATTTCGAAAACTGTCTTTCGCCACCAATATGTCGACGCTGAAAGGCATCGATCCGAATGGATCGCAGCGGGCCTGGGATCTCTATGTGAAGTCCCGCTACATCGAAACGAAGAACCCTGGCCGCGCGCTGGTGCTGGCGTCCGGTACGCCGATCACGAACACGCTGGGCGAGATGTTCTCGATCCAGCGCCTGCTCGGTCATGCGGCACTTTCTGAGCGCGGACTGCACGAGTTCGACGCCTGGGCATCATGCTTCGGCGACACGACCACCGAACTTGAAATCCAGCCATCGGGAAAATACAAGCCGGTCAGCCGCTTTGCCTCCTTCGTCAACGTGCCGGAGCTGATCGCCATGTTCCGCTCGTTTGCCGATGTGGTGATGCCGGATGACCTGCGGCAATACGTGAATGTGCCCAACATCTCGACCGGCCGGCGGCAGATCATGACTGCGAAGCCGACGGCACTATTCAAGACCTATCAGCAGACCCTCGGCAGCAGGATCAAGGCGATCGAGCAGCGCGAGGGGCCCGCCAAGCCCGGCGACGACATACTGCTATCCGTCATCACTGATGGGCGCCATGCGGCGATCGACCTGCGCTTCGTCATGCCGGCGGCCGACAACGAGGAGAATAACAAGCTCAATCTGCTCGTCCGCAATGCCTACGGGATCTGGAAGGATACCGGCGAGGAGATCTATCGACGCCCCGATGGCAAGGATTTTGAGCTACCGGGCGCTGCCCAGATGATCTTCTCCGATCTCGGCACGATCAATGTCGAAAAGTCCCGCGGCTTCTCGGCCTATCGTTTTATCCGCGACGAGCTGATCCGGCTCGGTGTGCCGGCATCGCAAATCGCCTTCATGCAGGACTACAAGAAGACCGAAGCCAAGCAGCGGCTGTTCGGTGACGTGCGCGCTGGCAAGGTCCGTTTCCTGATCGGCTCGTCTGAAACGATGGGCACGGGGGTCAACGCCCAGCTTCGGCTGAAGGCGCTCCATCACCTCGATGTGCCATGGCTGCCGTCGCAGATCGAACAGCGAGAAGGCCGGATCGTCCGTCAGGGCAACCAGCACAACGAGGTCGATATCTTCGCCTATGCCACCGAGGGTTCGCTCGATGCCAGCATGTGGCAGAATAACGAGCGCAAGGCCCGCTTCATTGCCGCGGCTCTGTCGGGAGATACCTCGATCCGGCGGCTCGAAGACGTTGGCGAGGGGGCGGCCAACCAGTTCGCCATGGCCAAGGCGATCGCATCCGGCGATGAACGGTTGATGCAGAAGGCAGGCTTGGAGGCCGATATCGCACGGCTCGAACGGCTGCGGGCCGCCCACGAGGACGATCAATACGCCGTCCGCCGGCAGATGCGCGATGCAGAGTGCGAAATCGAGGTCTCAACCCGGCGGATCGACGAAATCGGCCAGGACATCGCGCGGCTACAGTCGACCACCGGTGATGCCTTCACCATGACGGTGCTCGGTAAACAACATGCCGAGCGCAAGGAGGCTGGCCGCGCGTTGATGAAGGAGATACTCACACTGCTGCAGCTCCAGCAGGAGGGTGAAGTTCATCTGGCGACGATCGGCGGCTTCAATCTCGTTTATGATGGTGAGCGGTTCGGCAAGGGCGACGGCTATCGCTACGAGACGCTGCTTCGGCGTACCGGTGCGGACTACGAGATCGATCTGGCGATCACGGTCACGCCGCTCGGTGCCATCTCCCGACTTGAGCATGGCCTTGATGGCTTCGAAGAGGAGCTGCGTCAGTATCGTCGGCGTCTCAAAGAGTCCGAGCGCCGCCTGGGTTCGTATCAGTCGCGCATCGGCGGCGCATTCCAGTTCGGCGATGAGCTCGGCGCTAAAAGGAAGCAACTTCGCGACGTCGAGGAGCAACTGGCGGCCTCCGCTATCGCTGATGCAGAACCGATTGCTGCATGAGAACGCATGCCCGGGCTGGGGCAGCGGCCCGGCTCCAGTCCCTGCGCTGCGATGATAAGGTCGAGACTTGTAATTTCTCGACCTCATCCATGTCTGATGATCACTTCCCGTTCAGATGATGTCCTGCAAATGGCGCTTGGCCATGGCTTTCGGAGTCGTCCGGGTTTGACAAAGGGCGCTCCCCTCGCGGGTCGAGCGCCCTTTTTGCGTTTTCGTTTCCTGGCAAGGTCCTGCGTGCGATTCGCGCCGCAGCGTGCGCGGGCCAGCCATTAAATAGAGGAATGGAGGAGAAGGAGGAGGGAAAGAACCGATCGCCGATCGGTCCTCCTGCCGACGCGTGCGCTCAACCGCCACCTGCGCCATCCCGGCCACTCGTCCTTCGCAGGGCTGTCAGCCCCGCTTGTCCTTCGCAGCAGGGATGCTCGGTCGCAGTTGCGTCAGTCCGGCCGTCCGGCGGTCCTGGAGGTGTCTTCGAGAACAATGAAGACAGGAAGGGCTGGCATGGCGCCGGTCCGGAACCCTCTAGACAAGGACAAATCCCATGCAGATCATCAAGGTTGACCCACGCGCTCTGAAGGAAAACCCCGATCGGATGCGCCAGTCGAAGTCGTCGCCGCAGGCCGATGCGCTGATGCTGGCGACCATCAAGGCCGTCGGCATCGTCCAGCCGCCGGTGGTCGCGCCGGAAACCGATGGTGGAAACGGCTACATTATCGACGCCGGGCATCGTCGGGTGCGTCTCGCCATCGCGGCCGGTCTCGAAGAGATCGAAATCCTCGTCGTTGATGCAGCCAACGACAATGGCGCGATGCGTTCTATGGTCGAGAACAGCGTCCGTGAAGCGCTCAATCCCGTCGACCAATGGCGAGGTATTGAACGCCTTGTCGCGCTCGGCTGGACCGAGGAAGCGATCGCCGTCGCTCTCGCCCTTCCCGTCCGCCAGATCCGCAAGCTGCGCCTGCTTGCCAATGTGCTTCCAGCCATGCTCGAACAGATGGCGCTCGGCGATATGCCATCCGAGCAGCAGTTGCGGGTGATCGCAGCGGCGGCCCAGGTCGACCAGAAGGAGGTCTGGAAAGCGCACAAGCCCAAGAAGGGTGACACGGCAGCCTGGTGGCCGATCGCACATGCGCTCACGAAGAAGCGCATGTATGCCAGGGACGCGAGCTTCGGTACCGATCTGGCTCAGGCCTACGGCATCGAATGGGTGGAGGATCTCTTCGCACCGGCCGACGAGGACGGCCGCTACACCACCAATGTCGAAGGTTTTCTTGGCGCCCAGCACGAATGGATGACGAGCAACCTGCCGAAGCGCGGCGCGATCGTTGAGGTCAACAGCTGGGGCCAGCCAGAGCTGCCGAAGAAGGTATCCCAAGTTTACGGCAAGCCGTCCAAGTCCGACCATACGGCGCTCTACCTCGATCGTGACGGCAAGGTCCAGACGGTGCATTACCGCATGCCCGAGGCGGCGAAGCCGAAGGGTGCTGTGGGCGACGGATCGGTCACTGGCGGCGATGACACCGACGCAGTCGCCACGCCGAAAGCCCGGCCCGACGTCACGCAGAAGGGCCACGACATGATCGGCGATTTCCGCACTGATGCCCTGCACGATGCGCTCGGCCGCGCGCCGATCGAGGATGATATGCTGATGGCGCTGATGGTCCTGGCGTTCGCCGGCCAGAATGTCCGCATCGACTCCGGCGCAGATGGCACCTTCTACGGCGGCAAGCGCTTATCGCGCCATGCCGTCGGACTGTTTGACGAGCATGGCAAGCTCGCCTTCGATCAGGACACGCTTCGGGTCGCCGCCCGCTCGGTGCTGATCGACGTCCTCTCGTGCCGGCGGGGCATGTCGAACAGCGGCATGGTCGCGCGCATCGCCGGCGAGGCGATCGGCGCCGACGCGTTCCTGCCAAACATGGGCTCGGAAGATTTCCTCTTGTGCTTGTCGCGCCAGGCACTGGAAGCCTCTTGCGCTGAGGCATCGATCCAGCCGCGCCCGAAGGTCCGCGAGACGCGTACAGCGCTCGTCGAGCATTTCGCAACTAAGCACTTTGTCCATCCGTCGGGCCGCTTCGCACCGCCGGCTGACGAACTGCTCGATTGGATCCGGGCAGGCTCTGCCACAGATGTCATCGACGCCGGGTCGCGCGACGACGGCCGCGCTGATGATCCCGCTGAGGACCAGGATGGGGAGATCGACAACGATATGGCACGGGAAGGCATGCAGGGGGCAGACCGCCCCGATGACGCTGAGCTTGACGAGGACTTCGATCAGAGGGCTGCAGCATGACTGCCGCCCTCAATTCGAACATGGCAGCATCCATCCCCGATCTTTCGGGGGTGGAGTTTGCCACCAGCGCGGACGGCCTGCCCGTGGCCCGCATCGGTGATCTGGTCCTTGCCATGGTCACATCACCCTGCGGGTTTGCTTTTGTTGCAAGCGCCGTCGATGTCCGTCGACCGCTCGCAGATCTCACGCGCGCCGAGTTCATCGGGCATGACGGCCGGGTTGCCGATGAAGCCGAGTTCCGGGCGCGCGTTGCCGAGACCGCTGGTCACAAACGCGATCTGGCCACGCTGAACCGCGTGCAAACTCGCATGTCGGCCAGCACACCATGGGGCGGATCGCAGATGGCGGTCGTGTACACAGAGGGCGTGGTCGCTCACATGACATCGGGGCATGGCGGTTTCCATCTGTCGACAGAGCGCAATGCCAAGGTTCATCCGCTGCTGCGGAAGGACACGCCTTGGTATGAAGAGGACTGCGAATGGGCGATCGTGGCGATGAGTTTCCCGGACCTGTTCACCGCCTACGAGCGGTCAACGGCAGAAAAGATCATCCGCAATACCTGGCCCGACGCCTGGGAGCAAATCCATGGCCGCTCGCTCGCCGAGGGTGAGAGCTGGGCCAGGGATCGCCGGGCGTTCGATCAACGCCATGCGGCGGACTACATCGCTATGTCGGCAATCTTGTCCGATCAGCGCTCCGGCATGACGGAGGTCGTGGCGAAGATCGGCGGAGGCCATATCCGCGGTGGTGAAGAACGCCGCTTTCTGGTGGCAAGCAACGAGTATGCGGGGCGCGGGCAGTTCGGCTTCGTCATCGATCTCGCTCGTCACACTGAATATGATGGCCCCTCCTCCTTCATTGGCTGGCGAAACCGGGGGGATGGGTCATGATCGACATCCGCCCCTTGAGGCCGCTGGCGAAAGCAATCGGCGCCCGGCGCGAGACCCAGCGGCATCTCGATTGTCTGACCTGTCAGATTGCGGCGCGCGCCGGAACACAGGCGACCACAGTGAAGGACCGGAGCCGCGCGCGGCGCCGGTCCAGTCCCTGTCTCTACCATCGGGAGATCGTCGACCGCCTTGCCTTCGAGCGCTGGGTCGAACTCGACATGATCGCCTGCAGGCTGGCGATGCAGGAGCAGGTCATCGGGGCGTTCCAGCATCGCGACCGCGAGCCTGTGCTGCATCCGGCGATATAGGAGGACCCGAGGCGAAAGGACCTGGCGATGTCCTACCCCGGCTGCGATGTCATCGTCATGGTGGGCTTGGCCATGTCTGTCGCTTGCCTTGGGATTGATATCGGACCGGTGGCGGACTGCCCTTCTTGTTCGCTGCGGTCTGAACCGGCGGCCGGTCGTTTCAAGGCCGCTGTCGCGCCGCGGGGCGGCCGATCCAGCCTCTCTGCGCAAGGGCAGGCTCGCGGTCTGCTCAGGTCAAGACCTGCTGGCCCGCAACCCTGCCCTGCTGGCTCAGCCGGATCGGACCTGTGAAGCCGCCCGTCCCTTGCCGGTTCTTGGTCGTCCGCATCGAAGGGCAGACCGGCACGGGCCGGAACCGCTTCGCAAGCCAAGGAAGAAACAGACATGGCCAAGCCCTCTACCCCGAATCGCTCCAACACCAGGTCGTCGCAAATCCGCAAAGGTGCAACCCTCGAAATGGTCCGCCTCTCCTGCCCCGACGCCACCCAGGCATTCAAGATCGCGACAAGCTTCGGCACGGCAGTCGTCGACAGCGATGGCATCCGCAGCCTTCACGAGCGGCTGATCGTCGAGACCGCCGAAAGCCTGTCCGAAGGCCTCGGCGAGAAGGCGATGCAGATCCACCTCCAGCGCATCGTCGGGGCCTTCGTCGGATCCGCGCATGGCGCCGGGCAATTCTACTCCCGCGCCGTCACAGAGGCGCGCGACGCAACGGCCAAGGCGTCCAACGATGCCCGCGACGAGGATCTCGATGGTCCGGTCGGCTATGACAGCGCCGCTCAGCGCAAGCGGGAATTCGCGGCCGACATGGGTGTCCAATCGCACGCGCTGCGCATGGCAGCCGAGGGCGCAGTCGCTGCTTACGAACAGGTCATAGGCGAGACCTGGAAGCCCTTCGACCGGCCGGTCGAAAATCCGGGCGCATCGCTCGACCGCAAAGCGGCCGAAGCTCAGTTGGCCGCTTTCGGATAACACATTGGCGGGGTAGCACCCCGCTCTTTCTTCATGTTCCGAGGCAGGCGCTCGCAGGCGCCGGCCTTTTTCATGTCGAGAAGAAAGGCTGAAGACGCGCCTATTGCGGCCCGTCCCGCTCGGCGGTCCTGCAGGAGCCGGGCACCCATGCAACGGCTTTGCCGTCCTCCACGCTGTTACGGCCGTTCCGGTGCATGGCCGGACCATCGGCCCCTGACTTCGGACCTCCGTGACGGACCGCGACAGGCGCGGCCTTAAGAAAAGGAGAAGAAGTCATGACGAGGAAAGCGGAATCGGACCGTATCGACATCTATACGCGGATCACCGATCGGGTCGTTGAAGATCTCGAACAGGGCGTTCGCCCCTGGATGAAACCATGGAGTGCCGCCAACACGCATAGTCGCATCAGCCGGCCGTTGCGCCACAATGGCCTCCCCTATTCCGGCATGAACGTGCTGCTCCTGTGGTCGGAGCAGATGTCGCGTGGCTTCTCCTCCTCGATGTGGATGACCTTCAAACAGGCCCTTGAACTGGGCGGCACCGTGCGGAAGGGCGAAACGGGCTCGACTGTCGTCTTCGCCAGCCGCTTCACCAAGTCGGTGGCCGATGGAAACGGCAATGATGTCGATCGAGAAATTCCGTTCCTAAAGGCCTATTCGGTGTTCAATATCGAGCAGATCGACGGTTTACCCGACACCTATTATGCTCCGCCAGCCAAGGTCCGGGATCCTGTCGAGCGAATAGAGCGCGCCGATCTCTTCTTCCGCAACACCGGCGCCGTGATCCGGCACGGCGGCAACCAGGCCTATTATTCGCCGATCATGGATTACATCCAGATGCCGCCCTTCGAGGCGTTTCGCGATGCTGCCGGATACGCGGCTGTCCTCAGCCATGAGGCGACCCACTGGACGGCAGCGAAACATCGCGTCGGACGAGATCTTTCGCGCTATGCGAAAGACCGGACGGATCGCGCGCGCGAAGAACTGATTGCCGAGCTCGGCAGTTGCTTCCTCTGCGCCGATCTCGGTATCGCGCCGGAGCTCGAGCCGCGGCCGGATCATGCATCCTATCTGCAGTCTTGGCTATCGGTGCTGGCCAATGACAAGCGGGCAATCTTTCAGGCAGCGGCCCATGCGCAGCGCGCTGTAAGTTTCCTGCATTCCTTGCAGCGGCAAGCGGAGTTGAAGGCTGCAGCCTGACGCTCAGGCGCGGTCGTCACCACCAGTGGCGGCCGCGTGATCGATATTCCGTTGGTCCTTGAGACCCTGTGCGATGTCAGCATCCAGCCTTCCCCAGATTGACGGTTTTTGAGCGTCGGGTTTGGGTTTGCGGGATGGTTTGCGCTCAATGATGAACGGCTTGGTCTGCTGGCGCATTGATCCTCCGGGCTGCGATTCGCGAGTGCAACGATATCGCACAGGGTAAGTTGGGCAAGCGGGCCTATTATGTGAGGGGCTCGTGTCCCCGACTGAAACAAGCAACGACGGTCGAAACGGGGGATGGCGCAAGATGCCATTCGTGCCCGGGCGAGAGCGGCGGAACACCATCGCCATATCCCTTCACGTCAGAGTTTCCGGCAACCCATCTGCGAGCTCGATGAGGCATGTCTGACCGGAGACCGGCTGCGCCTGGATCGTCTTCCCGCAACGGCAAGCCGTAAATTTCTTACCCCGGAGCCCACCTACCCCACTCGACAAGTCGAGCGGGGACCCCAGCTCGGCTCCTCCTCTCCCACTAACAAATCTGCGACTTGCCGCCCTCCATTTCATTACGGCCCTATTGGGTGCGGTCCGATCGTCACCGGTCTTTTGACAGCTATCGAGGTCGCGATGGGCGCGGCCCGAACATGAGAAAAGGAATACGACAATGGCAACCATCGGCACATTCACCTCCACCGAAAACGGCTTCACCGGCTCCATCCGCACGCTCGCCCTCAACGTCAAGGCCCGCATCGCCCGGGTCGAGAACCCCTCCGACAAGGGCCCGCAGTTCCGCGTCTACGCCGGCAGCGTCGAGCTAGGTGCCGCCTGGCAGAAAACCTCCGAACAGGGCCGCGACTACCTCTCGGTCAAGCTCGACGATCCGAGCTTCCCAGCTCCGATCTACGCAACGCTCGCCGAAGTTGAAGGCGAGGATGGCCTCCAGCTCATCTGGTCCCGCCCAAACCGGGACTGAGGAGGATAACGGGGCTCCGCCGCCGGCGGAGCCTTCTCCTCTGCCGAGAAGTCAAAGCAGGACCTGGCTCGATGCCCAGGTCCTGCTTTTTTGGTGGCATACCGAGACGGGGGATAGCTGCTCAGATCGGGCGAGGGTGCCGGGCCGGAATGACGGCCTCAAGGACGAGCGGTTCCCCCATGTGTGGACGGCCCGTGGAATGCAAGACTTTTGTATCGATGGGATCGGTCAGGTTCAGTCATGTGTCCGGCCTTCTATCGTGGCATTGTAGCCACTGGCCCTGATGAAGTCCGCGGATGGAGAGCCAATCAATTTGTCGAGCTCAAGGCTCTGGGGGAACCTAGGCTTTGCTCCATCCCCGGCCCAACCGGTTCGCCATCATTACTCAGTCCTTCATTCCTCCGGTCGACGATTGCCGAGCCGGATTCCTCAAACGGCTGCGTGCCGGTAAGTCTCCTCTCTTCTCAGAAGAGCCCACGCGACGCGGGCGGTCTTGTTTGCGATCGCTACCGACACCATGCGTGCCGGTTTGCGCTGCAAGAGCTTCGCGATCCATGGGAATGATGGGGCATCAATGCGCGCCCTTCGTATGACGGCAGTGGCGCCGACTACCAGCAAGCGTCGGATTGTCCGATCGCCCTGCTTGCTGATCCGCCCTAGCCTCTCCTTTCCGCCACTACTATTTTGTCGCGGCGTTAAGCCAAGCCAAGCCGCGAACTGTCGCGCTGATTTGAATTCCTCAGCATTTCCAACCGAAGCCGCGATTGCTGCCGCGGTGAGAAAGCCGACGCCTGGGATGGTCATCAGCCTCCGAGCGGCACCTTGGTCCCGGCACCACTGCATTATGGTGCGATCAAGCTCGGCGATCTTATTGCTCAGCTCTTCTAGCTGCATCTGAATGTGCTTGAAGGGTTGCCACGACGGTTCAGGAAGATGGTCTTTCGCGACGTGTAAGGCTTCGAGAGCAGCTTTCAGCCCGAACTTTCCTTGAGGCGTGATGATACCGAATTCGGCCAAATGGCCTCGGAGTGCGTTGATCAGAGCCGTTCTCTGCCGCACAAAAAGATCTCGGGTCTTGTGCTGCATAAGAAGAGCCTGACGCTCGCAATTTTTCACCGGTACGAAGCGCATGGTGGGACGGGTGACTGCCTCGCAAATCGCTTCGGCATCTGCTGCATCGTTTTTCCCACGCTTCACATACGGCTTTACATATACCGGAGGCATAAGCTTCACATCGAAGCCTAAGGCACCGAGTTCCCTCGCCCAGTAATGTGAAGTCGAACAAGCTTCCATGCCGACCAGGCAGGGTGGCAACTGCTCGAAGAAATGCAGGAGCTGGTTTCGGCGAAGCTGCCGCCGGACAATAACATTGCCGACGTCATCGATAGCATGAACTTGAAACACGTTCTTGGCCAGATCCAGGCCGACGACAGTGATCTTCTCGAAAGTCATGACACGGTTCCTTCTCTGAGTTGCGCAGAATGATCTTAGCATCTCGCGCGACGGGTTCGGAGGGCCGTCCACATCATCAATTTTGCCGCTACGCAACAAAATCGGCTCCCCCACTCGCCGCCGCTGGCGGTCGCATCAGCGATCCCTGACCCCGCCATCCCGTCCCGCCCTGCAAAATCGTCTTTCACAAACTCAAGGAGATGGGACGATGACGATCGAACAGCACATCGAAGAACTGCGCGCCGAGCTGAAGAACGCATGCGACGCTGCGGAGCGCCGCGAGATCCAGACCGAGCT
>Ga0172380_10002443_pt1 | contig 28463 bp, 34 predicted proteins | sample Leawe162metaG_FD_119747 | JGI IMG/M metagenome (GOLD analysis project Ga0172380, IMG submission 119747) | Leachate microbial communities from a municipal landfill in Southern Ontario, Canada - Leachate well 162 metaG | ecosystem: Engineered > Solid waste > Landfill > Unclassified | place... | reverse complement strand
TACAATAATGCCCTTATTTCTAACGAACAGAACAATCATGGGCTTACTGTTATAAAACACTTGCAGTATTTGGGATATTACAATCAATACAAACGTGAAACATACGATGAAATCTCTCAAAAGAGACAGCAAAAATTCGGATTCCTTACGACAGTTTCAACGCGCCCGAAACTTATAGACAAGACAAGGGCAATAGTGCGTGACGAAGCTTACCTTATAAACGACGTTGCTACGTTGCAAGAAATGACAACCTTTATATACGCGCATAGTGGAAAAGAAGAAGCTGAACAAGGATTCCATGACGATTGTGTACTTTCTTTCGCGATCATGCACGAAGCCCGGTCACAGCAACGCGCCTATTCCGCGCCCGAACCTGAGAAATGGGACAGCACAAAATACACACATCCAAGTATATTGATAGATTCAACCAAAAATCCACAGTTGAAACGATATTATCAAAAAAAGTATGGAAGGAAATGATTATGGATTACGAAAAGAATTCTGGACCGGAAATACATATTTCCCCTGAAAACAAACCAATAAAGGATGTGCCGAAACGCCCGGAAACAAAACGCCCCTCGATGATCGATATGTCCAACGATGAACTGATGGAATTTGCAGCGGAAAGATTAATAGGTCTTCCTGCAACATTTGATGAAAAGCTTTATCGGACAGATAATGCATATAAAAATTCATTCGACATCGAATTCATGTACGGCGTTTGGGCTTATTCAATGCTTGGGTTCCGAGATATAGGGTTCCCAATATCCCATTTTATGGAAGAATATGCAAAGTCGCTTAATAAAGTTCAAATACGAAAACGGATACTTGGGTAATTGCACACTTAGATTTGGGAGATATTAAAATGCTAATTAAAAAGTGTAAACAGTGCGGCAAAGAAGAAAAACTTACACAAGACCATTTTAAGGCGCTTTCCAACAATGGAGAATATACCAAAAACAATATAATACCTGCGTGTATTAATTGCAATAGCAGTAAAAATGATGCAGACTTTTTCGCGTGGTATCCAAAACAATCATTTTATAGTAAAAAGCAAGAACTAAAAATTTTAAAATATTTGAACTACGATCCAAAAACAAAATATCAACAATTAGCGATATAAAGCTTGTTAGGATGATGATATATGGATATTTTAAAACCGATAAAATCACTCGTTAAAGGGGTGAAAAGAAAAATGGATGAAATTAAAGATATGGATGAAATGGTCAGGGAAGCAACTGAACTAATGGACGAGTATCTTTTAGCTGACAAAGAGAAACAACCTTGGAATGAAAAGTTTGATCGTGAGGAAAAAATCTATGTCGGCGACAGGACGTTCGGCAATACATATTCATCTGCGGCAACCGACGATGCACGTACTCCCATAAGGATATCACAGTCCATCATAGAAGCACAGATTGACCTTAACATCCCTGAAGCCGTGTTCAAACCCATAACGGAAGATGATGAAAGTGCCGTCAAGAAACTACAGGCTGAGGCTGACTACACGATACGGAACAGTGACCTTGATGAAGTGAATTCATCCGCTGAAAGGGTGGTTAAAAAGCACGGTATCACCTGTTATAAGGTTTTGTGGAATCCCAGCTACCAAGGTCCGGGATTCAGGGGCAGACCGGAAATAATTGAGGTTCACCCCAAAAACATTGCATGGGCGGCGGGAACTGTAGACAAAAACAAATGTCAATGCATGTATCACATTGAAAATGAGACTTTACGAGATTGTATTAAAAAGTATGGTGATATAGCCAAAAAACTCCCTGAATACGGTTTATGCGCAGATATCAAGTATGACACCGTAGGAGACGGCAACAGTTCAAGGGTTAACAACACCAACGACGTAAACGCGCAAGTTGATTTAATGACTCAGCAAATGAATCACCCGCTAACAAAATATGTCATTGTTGAAAAATGGCATCTTGACGACGATGATGAACTCTGCCTGACGGCATTCAGCGATAAGTTGATTTTGCTAAAGACACCTAAATACTACCACAGACGAAAGTATGACCCGGACAAGAAAGAGTTTGAACGGGACGAACAGGGCAATGAAGTCTTTGTCGACTCTGAGACCATTGCGGATGACTATAGTGAAGAAGAAGAATACGACGACAACGGTGAAAAAAAGAAAATCCAAATCGTCAAGATACCCAAAGGCACGCAGGTTCCCTATTACTATCCAAGGGGGCCTAAGTCAATTCCGATAGTCATACAGAATAACATTCCGCGTTCCAAGTCGATTGTAGGCATTTCTGATATCGAAAGGACTGCAGACTTTGAACAGACCATGAAAAAAATGGTCTACAGACATGAAGAAAAGATTCTCAAAGGAACGACCAAGATCCTGTACGACAAGCGGATAGAAGAAGAAGCAGCGGCATTGCTTGACAACGATAATCTTACCGTAATAGGTGTGCAGGATGTAAATAATTTTAAAGTTGTTGATTTTAAAGACAACGGACGTGAAGCACTGGAATTCTATACATTCATATCTGATCAGCTTCAGTACATGATAGGTATTACCTCAGTCTGGCAGGGCATCAACAAAGGTGAGTCTCAGTCCGGGAAAATGACGGATTCGCTTATAAATCAAACGGCGGAGAAGATCGGCATAAAGGCCAATGAAAAGAACATTGCCTATAAAAGAATTTATCAACTGTTATGCGATCATATCCTTTGTTTCTCAGACGGTGACAGACCGTACAGAATAGATGCAAAACTGAAACCCGAATATGGAAAGTTCAACAAATTTGACATGGTGAAAATGACTGAAAATGGTGCGGTTTGGGCTGGATGGGACATTGAAATCTCTGCCGAACCGGCTATGAACAAAAACAGGAGTGTTTTGATTGAACAAACTAAAGAACTGGCTAGCGGTGGATTCCTTGCACCGACTGAACAAAACCTACTGGTCTGGAAACTCTTAGTCAAGATGAATTTCCCAAACTCAGCATCGATTTTACAGACTCTTCAGGAACAGTTTGACCAGCAGCAAATGATGCAGCAGGAACAGATCAAAGCACAGGCCGATAAGGTAAACAGCCCTGAGGCCCAGACGTTGAATACAATCGCTCAGAAAATAGGAGGCGGCAATGCTATCTAAAAACATTCTAATTATAGGCGCGAGCGGGACATTGGGGACTGCACTGATAACTGAATTAGTCAAACAGGATGTCACAATAAGGGCCTATTCAAGAAATGAATACAGGCTTTTTTTATTGCGTGAAAAGTTCAAGGAATATGAATCCAAGATGAGGTATTTGATTGGTGACATATGCGATTTGGAACGCCTTAACATGGCCATGACTAACGCAGACGTCGTTATAAATTGCGCTGCAATGAAAAGGGTAGAAATGTGCGACGAGAATCCCTTTGCCTGTCTTAATACGAACGTGGTCGGCGTACAAAAAGCCCTTGAATGTGCCGTAAAGAACAACATTGAAACTTTCATACAAATATCAACCGATAAAGCTGTCCTGCCTGTTAATATCTATGGGCATTCAAAAGCAATGTCGGAGTATTTGGTTTTGGACGCTGTGAATTGGTGCGGTAAGGCTAAAACAAAATTTATCGTAGTCAGGAGTGGAAATATTCTCGGTTCAAGCGGTTCGGTTCTCGAAATATGGCAAAAGCAAAAGGAACAAGGCTTGCCTTTGACCGTGTCTGACTTAAACGCGACTCGATACGGTGCATCAAAGGAGAGTATATCCAAGGCTATCTTGGACATTGCAGAATACTCTGTGCAGAGTGGCTTAAACGGCCTTGTGGTACTTGATATGAAAGAATATTCAATCAAGGATTTATTGGCTGAATTTAGCGACTGTGACGTTATACATACAGGCTTGAAACCGTTTGAAAAACTCCATGAATTATTATACCGGGATGGAGAAATTTTTACGAAATGGAAGGTAATTTAAAGTGGCTAAAGCAATAAATGTTATGGATAAAAAGTGGCAAGCAGAAGAAGACGCAAGGACGCTTAGACGTGCAGAAGAAATAAAGTGTGATGCGAAACGCATGGAAGCCGCCAAGAAAGTTGCAACAGAAGAAATTTCCGCAATGAAATCCGTGATGAAGATGAAACCGGTTAAAAGGAAGTGATTTTATGCCTTTGAAATCAGGAAAGAAAAACATGAGTTCCAACATACATGAGCTCGTCAACAAGTATGAGGAAACCGGAAAGATAGGCACATCAAAGCCTAAAAGCAAGACAAAGGCGATTAAACAGGCGGTCGCGATAGCCTACGATAAAGTCAGGAAAATGAAAGGGTGATTTAAATGTATATTAGCAACGGAAGAAATGCGACTTCTAAGACAAAAACGGAGGCCATTTCAAAGATTGATAATAAGCCGTTAAAGAAAAAACCAATACCAAAGATTAAGCCTATTCCAAGGATTGATTATAAACCATTAAAGAAAAGGACCAAAAAGAAATAACACGCTTCCAAAAGGAAAGTGGTGATTGGCATGAACAAAGGTACTTTCATACAGCCCGGGGGCGGTGCAAGGGAACACAGCCTGACAAAAGTACATAATCACCCTGGCGTAAAAGTCCAATATTTACACGATATGTTGGCTTCGCAAAAAGGCGAAAAAGAATCTCGCACAGTAACAGAAGCCGAAGAGGAATCTATGTTTAACCAGATATGGAATCAAGATTATAGGGATAGGAGGTGATATATATGGGTAAGAAAATGCCGAACAAAGCCACGTTTGTACAGTCTGGTGGAGGTGGCGACAAACAGTCCTCGATACAAAAGATTACCAAGGGCAATGATTTGAGGTCAAAGCCTTGCCAGAATGGTGGGAAAGCAAAGCAGTAAGCGCCAATAGGACGCTTTATTAAATTAACCGTGAGATTCGGGTAAAAAACTCAATTGGAGGCAATTATGTTTTTAAAATATTTTCCTACACCGTTGATGGATGAAATTGACGCAAGTGGCGGAGCCACAGGGGAATCAGTCACCCCCAATAATACGGATACCACAGGGACAGGCGCAACACCGGGAGTCGCCGACTCGGTACCTGATGGTAACAAACCTGATGCAGCATGGGCTGAGTTGAGACGTAAAGCTGAACTTGCAGACGGCCTTTTGAAAGAAAATGGTGAGTATAAGTCCAAGTTTGAAAAGCTTGCGCAAAAAGCTCTACCTGAAGGATTCGCAACTGTTGACGAGTATCTTGAATACCTCGAAAACATGAATATGGAATCAGCAGAGCAGCCAAGCACTCAAAAGCCTGCTATTGACGAAAAGAAAATCTTTGATGTGCTGTCAAAGCAAATCGACACAAAGGTAAGCGAACACCCGTTGATTAAAGCAGCCGAAAAGGAACGTCAGGACAGGTTCCTTGTCACCAGCTTTAAGGAAGCGCAAAAAGTGTTTAAAGACATCCAAAAAGCTGAGGACATTCCCGAAGAGGTTTGGAAGGCATGGGATGAAGGAAAAAGCAAGCGCACATTATTGAGTCACCTTAAAGAACATCGGTATGATTCTGACGTCGAAAGCGCCAGGAAATCCGGTGAAAATAAGGCGACAGCTACAGTAATGAGTACAGCACATACAGCACAGGTAAACGGCGCAAATAAACCCGCAGAATATGACAACGTCATTGTGCCGGAAGCAGTAAGGAGAAACCTTGAACTAGTTGGGGTTAAGGACCCACTGCAACAAAAAATGGCATACGTAAAATACCATAGATAACGGGACAACCTCCCGTTATTTTACAGGGAGGGATTTTTCATGTTTGAATTCGCAAAATTTGTACAGGGTGAAGGCAACAGCCTTTATTCTGAAAAAAGATTACCTGCACTCAGCGGATACGCGCTATACAATACCCAGGCCTTGAAAGTAACGGGCGGTGCCCTTTGCTTTGCAGACAGTGCCGACACGGTATATGCGATATCCAACGTTTCCGCCGCATCATCCGTAGTAACAGCGGCATATTACCCGACAGTAACGCCGGTAAATGACAACCAGGTGTGGAAAGCTTCAATTTCCACCGCCATAACAGCCGCAACAGTAGCCGGTTCCAAGATTAACTTGGGTACGGCATCGGTTGGCACGGGTGTTAACGGCGCAGCGGCAGGTACAGGGCTCTTAGTTTACAAGACTGCAACGGCGGATTCTCCGACCAGTTCAATCTATGTAATCTTTGCCCCTGCAATATAAGGGGGTGGCATAAATGATTAACTATACCGCAACAGAATTTAACAAGCTTGTAGGTAACTATGAAGTTGCCATATTGAAGTTCATGGAGGACATAGGCACAGCCAAAGCCGACACCGGAATGATAAACGAACTGTTCAACAGACAGGACGTTGACGAACCGGCAGTTTCCATTTTGGGAACCAGTTCAAGAGGCGACATAAAGCAGATGCACGGCACAAGGAACTATTCGGACATCAATGAATACTTTGCCAAGACTTGCGAGTTCACTGAATTTTCCGACACCGCATCGTTCGGCAGAAAATTCCTTGACGACAACAAACTCTTGTCCATGCAGACGGCAGGCAAGTCACTGATGGAATCAGCCTACAGGACGCAGGAAAACTTTGCAGCTGCTGTATTCAACAATGCAGATCAGAGCTCATTTGTTAAAGATGGCGATACTTACACGTGGACACTCTGTGCAGACGGTGGCTCGTTTGTCAATGATACACATACAAGCAAGAGCGGAAAAAACGTGGACTATCTTGACAACAAGACCACTAATGTACTCGACGGTGACAACCTTGACGAAGCAATAGTGACAATGAGTGATTTCACAGATGACACCGGAAACGACGGAAGTTATTTCGGCGACACATTGCTTGTAGGTATGGCAAACGCCAAAACTGCCCTCGAACTCGCCAACAGTGACAAAAAGCCCAAGGTAGCCAACAACGAATATAACGTCTACGAAGGAATGTTCAAGGTTGTTGTGTGGAAGAAGCTCAAGAAACAGTCGGGTAAATCCAATCATCCGTGGCACTGGATTGACAGCGTTGCGGCTAAGGAAAACCTGTATTTCCTTGACAGAATCAAACCCGAAACGCAAAGCAACAACAGCTTTGAAACATTGTCATGGGCCATAGGAGTATATGCCAGATTTGGAATTTGCATATATGATTGGAAGTTTTTGGTAGGTAATATACCTGCCTAGGGTATATGAATTACAATGTGCCGCCTGAAATATGGCGGCTTTTTGGAGGTGAAATAAATGAGTACTGAAACAACAAGGGTATCCTCATATATCCGGTCAGAAGGATTTTTGGACTCAGCAGGTACAATGTATCAGTATGCGTCCGCGGTCAATAACTTGGTATCAGGTCTGACGACGGCAGTAAACGCATCATCGTTGGTTAACCTCGTGAGTGGACTTACAACAGGCGTTGCCGCATCAGCTTTAACAGCCAACGTATCAGGTTTGACAATAGGCGCAGCAATACTAAACGCAGTACAATACGCCGCAACAGCCCATATGGTAGCATACGGGTCAGCCGTCATAACAGGCACAGGCACATTTGCCCATGGTTTAGCGACTGTAGCCTATGTGCAGGTAACACCATTAGTTTCCGCGCTTTGTTGGGCGACTGTATCGGGTGGAGCAAATATAACAGTAACACTAACGTCCGGTGCTGCTGCTGCAACAGGTGCAGTTCATTGGATGGCAATAAATGCATAGAGACAGGCGGTGTAAAAACCGCCTTATTCTTTTGGAGGATTTATGTTTAATATCGATCAAAAGCGCGTAAATGGCGATACAACCAATATGCTTTTATCCAATATATCCGAACAGATTCAAGAGTTAATTACACTTCTGAAACCGGAAGAGGTCAAGGAAGTCAAGCAAGGATTCAAATGTTCATGTGGAAAATCTTTTGAAACTGAAAAGCAGTTAAGGGGCCACAAGATTAAATGTAAGGGGTGATTTATATGTCAGACATATTTAGAGAAGGCGGGTACAAATTTGGCACAGTAACGTCTATGACCGTATCAACGGTAGCAACAACATTCCCGTATAACGGTACGTTTCAACTACACAACGCCGGAACAGGTACTGTCTATATGGGCATAGCCTCGACATTGGGTTCTGGAACAGGAAGTTGGGATATTGGTGCAGGCGAAAAAATAGGACCGTTGCATCTGACGACGGGTAACTGGTTTTTGGCAAGTGCGGCACAGACATTGAAATTCTTTCAGTATATATATTAAGGACGTGATTTTATGGGAATTCAAACAACTTATAATTGGGGACAGACCAATTCGGCTTTGGCAGATATTGCGAACTCGATAGCAGTTACAGACGGTCTTATTCGTACCCGTGGCAAGGTAATTGAAGATTTTAACTCTATTACGCCGTGGACAGGTACAAATTGTACTCCTGTACTTGATACCGCACACGTTCGCCCCGGAAGTAAGGCAGCGGTCAAGGTAGTTAATACGGCAGCAGGAACGCAGGCCAAAATTGACAGAGTAATATCAATGGCACTCGCATCTATGACAAGTATTAACATATGGGCTTATATAGTGGATATCACCAAGGTTACTAATATAACGGTATATTTTACGTCTGCTGCATGGACAAAATGGTATTCGGTTACTTTTGATGCTCCCACGCAAAGACAATTAAAACAAGGCTGGAATTTAATAGCTATACCTAAAGCTAATTTTATAACCGGCAACGGGGATAGCTGGGATAACACAATGGTTAAATTTAGGCTGGTTGTTACCCCTGTAGCTGCGAGCGTTGCTGAAGTGACCTTTGATATGATGATTAAAGATCAAGCCTCCAAACCTTGCTTGGTGCTTACTTTTGATGATGGTTATAAAGTAGTACAAACAGGTGCCTTCCCACTGATGGAAGCATTAGGTATCAAAGGCACTTGTTGGGTAGCGCCTTCTCTTGTAAATGGTGTAGATGTTAACTACATGAGACTTGCAGACCTTACGGCTTTAGCAAATGCAGGATGGCTAATCAGTAATCATACTTTAAGTCACACTAATTTGTCTACACTTACAACTGATGCAGAAATAGCCGCAGAAATACAAGGTGGCATAGACTTCTTGAATGCAAACGGATTTTCAAAAGGATCTCAATTCCTAGGTTATCCTTTAGGTGGGTACAATGATAATGTGATTAGAGTTGCCCAATCATTAGGCATAAAAAGTGCAAGAAGTATATTACAGAGATATGAAGGTAATCCGGTTGAAAACCTACTGACAGTTGGAGAATGGCCTATAGCTGCTGCAACTTCGACTGCTGGTTTTTCTGCTAAAATAGATGAAGCTATACAGTCTGGAACGTCTATAATCACAATGATTCATGCAGATTTTAACGCTACTGTGCTGGGTGAAATTTTGACATATGCATCAACTCGGATTGAGTGCATGACATATGACCAATGGTATGAGCAAGTAGTGGGAATTCAGAAGTTTTACGATAAGTTCTAGGTTCAACTATGGATAATAGTACGCAAGGGGCTTGTGAAAACAGGCTCCTTTTATTATGGAAAGAGGTGATATAGGTGGGATATACATTAGGGGACATCCGCAACGCAACGATAAAACTAATCAACGAGTACCAAACCGTGACCGCAAACATAGATATTTCAATTTTAAACAGGTTGGACGATTCAATCAACCTATGTTACCAAGAACTTTCCCAAAAAGATAAAATTTCCTCAAGCGTGGCAATACCACAATTCCCCATTGAAAACATGCTTGGCGAAACATTTTCCTATAACACCCATACTACCACGTCCGTAAGTTACACAGCTGCAAGCGCATATGCGTATTACTACGAATGTGACGGACCTCATTCAATAGATATCTTGGAAGGTTCAAGCATTACGACTATGACTACCTTATCTACCGTGACCGTCACTGCAGCAAGCACGTTTGTTGCATACAAAAACTTTGTCACTGCGACGGTATCGTCTGATTATATCAAACTGAACTTTTACGGCAATCAGGAATACAGAATTCAAAATGTAGCTTTTTACCCGTATACTTTCGGAAGTTCCACTGCTGCAATACCGGCCTTTAAACCGTATGCAGAATACGACTTACCTTCCGATTACAGTGACATAAATAAGGTAAGATATCATAAAAACAGTGATTACGGAACGTTTACAAATTACAGGATAGACAATAAAAAACTTTTGATAAGCAGGGGCTATTCTGCTGAATTTTTCCTTGACTACTGGATAATCCCCCCGGCAGTGACAACGTCTACAAGTACATTCCTAATAAAAGACAGAACCGCTTTGATAATTCCTTTCGGAGTTGCAGGGGATGTCTTGATTGGAAACGGAATAAATGTAACCCAGGGACAGGTTTTCAAGACTGAGTATGAAAAGAAATTCAAATCAATAGATACCTCAACAGAACACGGCAAGCAGACGATAGCAAATTCAAGAAATTGGTAAAAGGCGGGTGATACTATGTTGCAGGAATACCCGATAACGGCGTTTATAGGTGGGCTTAATGTGACAAAACCGCCGACTGACATAGAGGACGATCAAAGTCCGGACTGCGAAAATGTAGTCAACAACGAACTATACGGAATAAATTCAAGGTACGGGTACTCAAAGTATTACGCGACCGCACTCGCAACGGCAAATGTAAATTCATTATTTGTCTATAACTCATTCAGTTCATCAGACTTTATTTACCCGGTTGGAACCTCGCTAAAGATTGACCTTGCTGGTTCGGCCTCGACCATATATTCAGGCATGGTTTCCGGCAAGTCAAGGGCATTTGAAATGAACGGGTATATATACATGCTTGACGGTTCCGGATATATAGAGTACAACGGCGCGACAGCTTCCACAGTGTCCGGATACATACCGACTTATTATGCGGACAAAAACCCTGACGGAACCGGAGGGGGACAGATTGACGAACTTAACTATATCCAATCCGGATTCACCGAGACATTCTCAGGAAACGCGACGGCAACAACGTTCTACATGTCATTTGGAAGCCTTACGACGGGTGACAACGTAGTTATAGTAAATAACGCAACTTTAACCTCTGGAGGGGCTACAGCAGGGTTCACGGTCAACTATGCAAGCGGGTATTTTAATCTGACCACTGCGGCGACTTCCGGAGTCGGAAACGTAGAGATAACCGTACATAAACCTGTTCTTTCTGCGACGTGTATAACCAACTGCACTTTTTGCGAGACATACGGAGAAGGAAACGACACCAACGTTTATTTAAGTGGAAATCCGTCTTTCCCTGCAAGGGTGTTTTGGTCGGACGTCTTGGATCCGACTTATTGCCCTGCGACCTCATACGCGGACGTAGGCGTAAAGAATGACAAAATGATGGGATTTATTAAAACGGGAAACACGCTTCAGCTATGGAAATACCGGTCGGTTCACGGTTTAGTAGGTGCGCCGCCAAACAACTCCATTACTGAAATGTACGACGGTGAGGGACTAGTCGCGACTGACACTTTGAAACTGGTAGACGGTATTCCAACGGGATTGAGTCAAAGGGGAGTCGTTCAGTTAAAGACAGAGGGAAACGGTTACAAGCTTGACCTTATCAGCGAGGACATAAACGGATTCACAGGGATACGCGACGGACTTATGACGGAATCCGAAACAAGCCGGGCGAACGCCTTTGCAATTGTGCACGATAAGAAATACTGGCTTCATGTGAACGATCAAATTTTTATCCTTCAGCAAAACCTTATCCATCAGGGAAACGGCAGGATTGTTTATCCATGGCTTAAATGGACACTTGCGAATGAACCGACGTGTTTCAATGTCAAGGATGGATACATGTATTTCGGCGGCGCGGGGAATCTCTATAAACTTGACCCCTCCGCTGCGAGTGATGACGGAACAGCCATTGACTCATATTGGTATTCAAAGAAAATGAACCCCGGACAGGGTTATGACTTGATTAAACTATTCACGCATTTATATTTTGAATTCAGGACAATGTTTGGCAATACCACTATAGCAATCACTGTATACATAAACGACATTGCTGGTACGTCGGCGACCGCGCCCTTTGAGTTAGCTGGCGTGTGGATACCTAACGCCTTTAACCCGAATGCGTTCGCTCCGAATGTAGCAACTTACTCCAATTTCCCCAAAAGAGTACCAATAAATCTGAAGGGAAAGTATTTCCAGTATAAGGTGAGAAGCAACACCCTAAATCAGGGATTTACCTTGTTGAACAGCAAACTATACTATGCCATAGACCGGAGAGTGATATAAATGGTTCAAAGAACAGACGATTACCTGAGACCGAGGGGGTACTACGACAATAAAGGCAATTTGTTAAAGGTTGGATTTGATACGGTCAATATGCTTTCGGGGTTAGCGGTGACAGCAGGGCAAATCAATTACGCAACAAGTTATCCCGCCTCATGCGCTTATGCTGCGTCAGCAAGTACTTTAGGCGGACTGGATCCTTTGCAATACGCAAGAAGATATGCTGCAATCGTATCAGTTGTTAACTCATATGTAAATATTGCTAAAATAAATGGAACTGGCCTTGCTTCGTCCGTACGCTTATTAGTAGCAGGTACAGGAAACAGCGTAGTGGTAAATGTCATTTCAGACATTTTAGTGAATCATTTTCAGGATATCCTTGTCCGTAGTACAAGCGGAGAATATACTCAATTAACCATCAAAATAACAAGTGATACTAACTGTAGTTATAATATTAGCATTAAAACCACAAGCGTAAATGCTGCCAACTTGTATTTCACTATCTTAGCCGACCCAATTAATACAGTTACATTATATACCAATAATCCCGCACTAGATTATACCACCATTACCCACGAACACACTACACAATCCGGTTCAACCAATATCACTGCCACAGGTGGAAATGCAGCGGCTATGTATGTGGAAAATAATGTTGTATGGCACGGTGGCAATTTGAAAAATGGTAGCACGGTAGCAAGCAACGACATGGTATTAACTCACGGTCTATCATCTGGTTTATATGGTCAAGTTTCTCCGCAAACAAGCGGAATAATAGCAGGGTGCGTTGTTACACAAACAGGGATACAGTTTTCTATAACTAACATCTCAGGTGTTTCAACAAGCGCATCGGTTTATTGGACAGTATACGGAGATTAAAGGGGTGATTTTATGATTAGTGCAAGCGTAGTATCGACAATAACATTAACATATTCCGGTTCAAATCCGTGGACCGTGTTTGATTCGTCAAATTTAGCAACAGGTGGTGCGTTGCAAGCGAATTGGAATGATGTTGTAAGCCAAATAGACGGGCTTTACAAGCCTTTACTGAACAGTTCCGTAAATGAAATGAACTTTATCGAGGGCGCAAGCGGTGCAAGATACGTTGGCATGAGCGGAATTGATGGAATAGGCACGGGTTCAACGGTGTTTTCTGCCTTGTATGCGATCAGCACAGCCGTATCGGCTATAAACATTTCGGCGGCTTACGCAGGTTCGGCGGGTACGTTAAGCGGTTACGGAAACATCATGACCACTACAGGCAGCCAGGTAATGACCAATAAACTTGCAGCACAGAATCATAGTTCGTATACGTCACCATATTTGAGAAATGCAATATATTCCACAACGGCAGCAACAGGCGGGGCATGTAATAGCGGCGACACATGGTTGATGTATACGCCATAGGAGGGCATTATGAGCATTCAAGTGAATATAGATGGTGCCATAAAGAATGTGGTAAATGTACAAGTGAATATAGATGGTGCTATAAAACAAGTAGCTAAAGTATTTGCCAATATAGACGGGGTTATAAAGACCGTTTGGGATTATGTCGGCGCGTGGGCAGCGGGTGGCAACCTTAACACCGCCCGCGGTGGTTTAGCTGGAGCAGGAACACAGACGGCGGGGCTAAGTTTCGGAGGTAATAGCGGTGGACTTAGTGTTGTAACCGAGGAATACGACGGCGTTGCATGGGCGGCTGGCGGAAACCTTAATACTGCTAGAGAATATTTAGCCGGAGTTGGCACACAAACAGCAGGACTTTCGTTCGGGGGACAGACTAGTTCATATTCCAATATCACTGAAGAATATGATGGTGCTACGTGGACGGCAGGAGGAAATTTAAGTACGGCTAGATATCAATTAGGCGGCTGTGGCGTTCAAACAGCAGGACTTTCGTTCGGGGGTATAGTAGGTGTCGCCATTTATAGTAATGTTACTGAAGAATACGACGGTTCTACATGGACAGTAGGAGGAAACCTTAATACAGCACGTGGTGGATTGGGCGGTTGCGGCACACAGACAGCAGGATTGAGTTTTGGAGGCAATGGCGGCGGGTATAGTGCTGTCACCGAGGAATATGATGGTTCTACGTGGGCGGCAGGAGGCAACCTCAATACTGCACGTAGCAGTTTAGCTGGAGCAGGTTCACAAACAGCAGGACTTTCGTTCGGGGGCGGACTTACCAGTATTCCAATAGGGTATCATGCTGTAGGTATCACTGAGGAATACGATGGTTCTGTTTGGATAGTAGGCGGCAGTCTTAATACTGCAAGGGTTGGTTTAGCCGGTTGTGGCGTTCAAACAGCAGGGTTATCTTTCGGGGGTAGTGATCCGTCTAATGTAACTGAGGAATATACAAAAATTTAGGAGGTCTTATGAATTTCAACACGCAATCATTCTCGATCATTGAATCATCTAAGGTACTTAAATCGGATGATTTTTTTACATTGTCTGAGTTAAAATCTGAATTGCAGGACACGTTTCTTAATGTTCAAATATTCCGCACAAGAACAGAAATGGAAACAAGCGTATTAAACGACTTGAAACATCCTACGCCTGACTCAAAGTATTGGCAGGCCATGCGCGAACAAAACGTCATGTTTCAAGAACTTGTCATGTTATCTTATGAATATAGAAAGAATCAGGTGGAAATAAAAATCCTGGAAAGAAAACTTGCCCTTGAGAATGATGATCTGGAGAAAGAACTTTTGCAGATTGAGATTGAAAAGAAAAAATTCATCGGGACAAATCAGGAACGCACGGCGAAAGACCGTATCAGGGAACTTCGCGAATGGCATGAAATCAAGGAGTCCTTGAAACCTGATATGGAATGCGGTATAGACAATGTTGACACTCACCAACTGGTAAGCTATACTCTGCGCTGGATAAATCAACTTTCGGGAATGAGCGAGAACGCAAGCATATCGGAAAGGAACAATCTTTTAGGCCAGTTGGACAAAGGGATTAAGCTTTGTAAACAAAAAGGATGCATGACCAAAGTCTTAAAGCAAATTTCTGACAAGGACACACTGGAAATGATTAAAAAAATAGGAAACTAAGACTATTGTATAAAATACCAATAAATAGTATTATATGTTTAGAAAGAAGAATTGTGATGAAAAAATATATAATACTGTTATCTGTAATATTTTCATGTATCTTTACTACGGTACACGCGGAAGATATTTCGCTAAACTCCTTCTTTGACGGACTTGGATTTGAGACGCAACAAACGGATGAATATTTCCTTGCCAGTTTATACACTGATACAAAATATGAATATTCCGTAAAAATCGACTTAGCCGATGGGGACTTATTTATCAACGACATCCGGCAGGAAAATACATTACCTGATTGTGAACTGATAGACAATGAAACATATGGTTATCTTTCATACTTTCAACGACTGTTTGTTGATAATGAAGGGGATATGCTTGTAAAAGGATATTCTGAATTTAAGACAGCTATTTGGGATGCTTTAAGTGATATGAAAGAAAACTACCCTGACGAATACGACATTGTCACTAAAAATTTGATTAGCGTTTCGCAAGGGGAAAGGAACGGGGCATATCTTGAACATGGATTTTGTACTTTAACAATAGATATGATTTCAGACCACAAATATCTTATGGCGGCACTGCTGCACGAAGCGACACATATCAGCGACTATAAGGCTAAAACATGCGTAACGACTGAGGATTATGAGAATGGCGTATATCCTGTAACGCATAACTTTCTTGTCAAATTGGAATATGAGAACATTCAACGGTACGATAACCAATATCAAAATAAGTATTGGGAGAATTATTGAGTATGTTGGAAGCAGCAACGGCAATGGCTAAAATGACACTAATGACTACGATTATCGGTCTACCATTAGTCATACTTGCAGTATACGTAAAAGTAAAATGCAAGGCAGATACATTTGAAAAGTTGAAGCTGTTTTACGGATTTCTCGTATTGATATTCGTTTTTTATTTATCATTTAAAAGGTGATTATATGATTTTAATAGGTGCAGGACAAAATAGTTTAGATGTCCTTTCTTTTATACCTCACCAAGAGGTATTTTTTATTGATGATTTTAAGGTTGGGAAATTTGAAGGATATAAGATTTTAGGAACCGTTGACGATCTGTGTCAAGGGCGAATACCTATACGATACCCTGTTTATAATGCTGTGGGAAGCGTAGGCGACAACACTACAAGAAATCGAATATATGAGAAACTGAAAAAGGCTGGCCTTCGGGTACAGCCTTTAATATTTCCATCACATATTTGCCATAACGTGCAAATCGGTGAAAACGTTGTTATCGGATTGGGTTCTCAGATACACCATGATTGCATGATAGGTGAATCGTGCATTCTCAGTCCGAGAGTTACTTTATGCGGGGCCGTGACACTCTCTGATAACGTTTTCCTTGGAGTGGGTGCAATAATCATTCAGGGTATCACGGTGGGTAAAAATGCCATTGTAGGCGCAGGCAGTTTAGTTATAAGGGACGTTCCGGACAATGTTACCGTTGTGGGAAATCCAGCAAGGATTATTGAGAAAACTGAGGGGTGATTTTATGGCTACTGTTAAAATAAAAAGCGGCGATACATTAAGCGCACTTGCCAAAGCTAACAATACCACCGTTGCGGCTATAGTTGCAGCAAATCCAAGCATAAAAGATGCGAATAAGATACAGGCTGGTGCGGCGTTGACGATACCTACAAAGACTACTACGGTTACGCCAGTCAAAACACAGACAATAACGCCAACGATCACTAAACCAACTACAGGAACGACCACACAGACAAGTACACCGGTAGTAAAACCAGCAACTACTGCAGACCCCGACAGAGAACTTGTGCGTCAGATTAGAGACAATCAAATAAGCGGTGCTGCGGCTGATACAGCGGTGAGAAATCTCGCAGCAACGTCTTCCTCGACTTCTTCGACTTCCTCGACGAGTTCTACAGCACCTACAATAGACACAACCTTACAAAACTACAAAGATCAGTATGCCGCCGCTCAAAGCACAGGTAACAAGGTTGGCATGCTTATAGCCGCCGAAGCTGCGGACAATTACAGGGTATCACAGGGGCAGGCTGCGCAAAACGCGACTCAAATCGCAAGATTGAAAAGCGAACTCTCGTCGCAGGACTATCTTGATTATTATGCCGGTTCGCTATCAGATAAAAACGCTCAACTTACTAACTTTAACCAAAATTACGTTCCTGAAACGTCTGAAGAAGATTACATGACTAAAATTTCTGACTACGTAAATAGTATCTTGCAGGAACAGAAAAACACGGCTGAAGCTAATGCCAAAAAGGCAAGGACTGGAATTTTATCGGATGCGGACATTACCAAGCAGGAGTTGGACGATGCATACGCTACGCAATTGGCTGAATTATCCAGCCAGGCCGATGAGATAAGAAACGCCTATTCGTCCGGGAAAAGGAACGTCGAAACGCAAAACACTGATACCATGGATAGCATAGCCGCGCAGGCCGATAAGATAATTCAGCTGTATGAACAGAGTAAAAACCAGTTAGGCGCAAACAAACAATCTTTGTCAGACGAATTGTCGGCTAACGTAGACAAGATCAAAAATGCTTATTCGACGGCCAAGACAGGGATAGAATCCACGAAGGCCGAGACTTTGCCTACTTACGACGTAGCAATGAACCAGCAGGATATTCTCGCCCAAAGGCAGACTAAACAGCTTGAGGGTGAATTCGCACAAAGAGGATTATCTGCCGGCGGTCAAGTCACTTCCGAATTAGGTCAGGCCGGTCAGGCTAATCTAAGCGAAATCGGCAAAATTACAGGTCAAAAGCAGTCATATGAACGGGACGTGTCCAACAAGTTAACGGGACTTGAACAGGAACAGGCTACAGGACTTGCGGACGCGGAACGTAAAAAAATACAGATAGAACAGGACTACACTAATAGTATAAGTGAGATTGAATCCAACAAGACTTTAAGCCTGGCAGATGCAGAAAGATTAAAAAGCCAAGCAACAAGAGACTACCAAAATTCCTTGGCCAATCTTGAACAAGGCCGGGTATCAGGTTTGGCAGGTATCGCCAGGGCAGAGGGGGCAGCCGCACAGACCTTATCAAGTGGGAAAATGGCGATCATTAAAAAGGTCAACGATGCCTTAAACAACCTTACCACAGACGAACAGACCTCACTTGATAACCTTGCTGAAAAACGTTCACAGATGCTTTACGAGGCTAATCAAAAATATGGTGATTTGAGTAAAGCGGAAAAAGACACCGCCTTTAATCAATTATTGCAGGAGGCAGGTGTAGCAGCTGATTCGGTGGATACAATGAGGGCTTTGATAGATGATGTCAATAAGGCGAAAACAGCTGCATTGGAATATCAGATAAAAGAACTCGAATACGCAAATATGTCTAAATCGCAGAAACTTGAACTTGATAAGCTTAAAAATGATATCAAACTTGGCAATATATCAGCAGCACAGGCAGGAGCACAGATCAAACTCCAGCAGGACAAGTTTAAATTCGACAAGGAACAGCAACTTACAGAAACCGAAAGAACACAGTATAACAACTACATAGACATGGTAGACAGTAGTTCGTTTATTTCCAAGGACGCTGCTGGCGTGACGCAGATCAGTGATAAAACAGGGTTACGAAAATACATATTAAGTCTTACATCTGATGATAATGTAACCGTTCCGCTGCTTGCCAGATATGGGTTGCCAACAGAACCACAAAAATAAGAAGGTGATAGCATGGGTAGTAAGTACGATAAGGAACGCGAAGCGCTTGGAATAAACGTTACGGCGAAAACGCAAGGCACTGCACAAAAAACTAAAAAGGCAAGCGTATATGATAAAGAAAGGCAAGCACTGTTTGAAACCGTTACCCCCGTACAAAGTATTCCTGCTTATCAGAGCATTACAAAGCAACATACCCTTGAATCTCCTACACTCAACTTACCGACGCTAACCAAAAATACACAGCCGAAACGTATTTCCGACGCTATATTCAATACACCCTTTAAGTTGTCAACAAACTTCATGGATATAAAAAACAGAATCGATCAGGAAAAGGCAAAGTCGGAAGCCGCCGCAAAAATACCCAATTACAATAGCAAGTCATCTTTTTATAACACGCCTGTAATCGGTAATATGTTGAAAAAAGACGAGGAAAAAACAAGGCAAAAGGCCAAAGAGGTGTTGACCGCTGATGAAATAGATATCTTGAGTAAAGGACTATCCTTGAGTCCGAAATCTCACAACATGGGTGGTGAAATTACCGCATACTATTTCGATAAGAAGGTGCCGGATGGGTTTACTCAGCAATTTCAGAAAGTAATGGAAAAGGTTGAATATGCTAAAAAAGGCACTCTCGGGAAAGTTTTTGACAGAACAGGAAGGCAAGCCGTATCGGTAGGGTTCGGCGACAGCAGTGCGAAGGATTATGCTGAATCTGCCGGAATTGGCGGTGCCGGTAAAGTTGGAAACGTTATTTCAGATGTAGGTGGGACAATAGCAGGGTTTATGGTTCCTACAGGTAGTCCCGGTGTCACATTGCCAACGGCGGCTAATACTATGGCAAAAAAAGCGGTGAATAAATTATTTCCTGTTGCTGAAAGACTAGCGAATAAGGCCGGTAAAAGAGTGGTTCAGGCTACGGTAGAATCATTGCCATATTCAGCACAGCAGATTGCCACGCAGAGGGAAATTGATACGCCTAAAAAGGCTCTAAAAACAGCGGTTGACAATGCTCTGTTTGCTATGGGCGCGGAACTTGGAATAATGGGCTTAAGTGGGATTGCAAAAACGGTTTTCAAAAAACTAAAAGGCGGTCAAAAGCTAACAGTAGCAGAAAAGGAAATAGTCAACAATACTCCTGAACTCCGCGCACTGCCGGAAGCAAAACAGTACCTTATGCTTGAAGCGCCAAAACTGCGTACGCCTGATGTAATTGAATCCTTACCTCCAAAGCCGACAACGGCAGAGATAAAAAAGCTGAATACCCCGGTAAAAACCTTGCCAAAAGAAAAGGCAATTGCAGAAAAAAAGGCTGATTTTACCGTTGACCAATATGGCAACACATTAAAAAGCGGTCAAAAAGCGCCTTTGTTGTTAAGTGAATCTAGCGCAAAAGCTAAAGCGGTTGAGCCTACAATGACAAGAGAAGAGTATTTCGGCAAGGAAGGTGATCTGCTGACTCCGGCTGAAGTAGACGAACTTTTGGGCAATGAACCCATGTATAGTAAAACCAAAGATAGCATACCATCAGAAATAGGTAGTATATCAAAAATAAACGATGGCATTGTAAAAAAAGCAAAGTCGGAATTCGGTATAACAACAAATCCGCGCGAAGCCGGTTACATACTTGACGATGGTACAGTGCTGGATTTTAGCGGGAAACGCGAAGGTGGACCCGCAAACGAACGGTATATGGATCACAGAGAAGTACAATCTTTGTATGACGATTTGCAGCAAACGGCAGCCATGACAAAATTTATGGATGACACAAACGCCGTAAGGATAAGCGTAGGCAAAGATGGACTTGTGCTTATTGATATTACAGGGATTAAACCGTTAAGTGAAAAGCAAGTAACAAAAATAAAACAAATATCAGCGAGAAAAGAAAGCGTTGTTATCGACTATTACGACAACATAAATTCAAGTAAAGCGGCGGCACATAAAGAATTTGATTTTCCCAAAGTAAAAGATATTGAAGATGCACTGGATGAAATACAAAAAGGCAAGGAAATAAAAACGCCATTACAAAATGATGTAGGAAAAAAGATAACGACAAATGAAACGCCGGAAGGCGTTTTTTCTTTACCTGAAAGGCAGATAGAACGCCCATTTGCTGTGACAAAAGGCGAAATTAAAAAGTTCCGGTTACCTCAAGACATAACAAAACAATCTGATTTAATACCTAAAGAACCTGTTACAAAATCTCAGTCAGATTGGGTGAAATCATTACCTAAAATTGATACTGCTGATTTGAGGGCAAAACAATCTATAAAAGAAAAACTCAGGATATATGGCGAAGCCGCAAACAACGTTAAATTCAATGTCCCTGAACAGTACCGCAAAGAAACGCCGTTTACCGTGGCAAAGTCAACTGTACCGCCGAAGGTTGAAAGCAAATATGCAACAGAATCAGTAACTGGAAACACTGCACAAGGCACACGGACTTTAAAGGCAGCTGAACAAGTACCTTTGATAGAATCAACTACTAAAAACGGTGTACAAAAGCTTAAAACACCAGAAGAAGCGGTAAGCAAAGTATATTCCAACACGCTTAAAAAAACGCCGATGCTGACTGACGTTGAAAAGAAAATGCTCGATTCTAAAGATTATAAATATGATGTCAAGAGCGAAAAAGAAAGCATAGCAGAGGCGCAACAAAGGCTTGCTAAGGATTTCGAGGGTGAAGTTAACAAACTGTCTGAAAAAGAATCGTTTACTGGTTCGGATATTGATACTATGTTTGGAATTGTAGAAAAGAATCTCGATGAAGCCAGAAAAACAGGTGACTATTCAGATGTTCATTCTATGTTAAAAAATGTTCGCAAGGGCGGAACCGAAAGCGGTAGAGGCGTACAGGCATTTGCAAAATATTCCAGAACTACAGAGGGAAAACTTGCAACAGCACAGGGCGCAATTGACGCAGCGGAAAACGAGATAAAAAAGACAAATCCGAACCTAATGAAAAGGATAGACGATGAAGTTGCCGAACTTGCAAAGAAAACTGAAAAAACACCAAAAGTCACTAAAAAGGATGAAATCCGTAGTTGGCTTGATTCCAAAGAGGCAGAAGCAACGCAAAGAGTAAAAGACTTTTTTAAACCTGATACAAGTGGACTGATAAAAATGCGCGCAGGACTTCCAGGGGATGTCCTGACTGATCTTGCAATTGTCGGAGCTACAAAATTAGCAAAAGCTTCAATGAATTTTGCTGACTGGTCTGTAGCCATGATAAAGGAGTTCGGCGACAAAATCAAACCTTATTTGAAAGAGGTATTCGCTCATTCCAACAAAGTACTAAAAGGCGGTAGTAAAAACCTGCCGAAGCCAAGAACCATAAAAGACATAACAAAAAACACTTCCGAGGAAGACATAAGAAATCTTGTTAAAAAGAAATACGGCGTTCCGGTTCTGGAAGAGAACGACATTAAATTTATAGTTGAGAAAATGGACGAAGCTCGGAAGTTGCCCGAAGGGAGTTATAAACAAAAAATGCTGGAAGGTAAGGTTGCTCAAATGATAGCCAATAAAATACCTTCCGACATGATAGAAAAAGTCAAAGCTGTCCAAAGAATGTTCATGCTTATAAATCCTAAAACTGTAGTTACCAGGAACCCCGTGGGAAATCTTCTACTGGGTGCTGTCGAGACTGTTAAAAACGTTCCAGCCGCAGGAATTGACACAATTATTTCAGCAATAAGAAAAAGCGAACGCACTACCAAACTTGCGCCAATCGCAAAAGGCAAAGCGTCGTTAAAAGGTGCTGGCAAGGGACTGAAAGAATGGGCGCTAGATATCGTAAACAATGTGGACACCAATCCGACTGGTGCAGGCGTAGAAATGCCAAAAAATAAAATATTCAGTGAGAACCATAAAATATCCAACCCAGCAGTAAAGGCCGTTGCGGACATGGGCGGGAAAGCTGCCAATTTTGTTCATTCAATAGTTGGTAAAATGCTGTCCTTGGGAGATAGGCCATTTTATGAATCTGCATACGCTTCAAGAATTGCTGAACTTAAAAAGATTAAAAAGACCAACATTATTACTGATGAAATGGAGGAAATGGCAAGAGAACACGCGCTTGAAAGAACTTTGCAGAACGACAGCTGGATATCTAAAAAAGTATCAAGTTTGGGTGCTAACAAGAATGACCCGTTTGTATGGCGCTTGTTTGTAAATCTTGTTGTACCGTTTAAGAAGACACCTGGAAATATACTTGACAAGTTTATTGACTATTCACCCGCCGGAGCCTTTAAAGCAGTAGGGCACGGTCTGAAAACAGCAGGCAAGGGAACATTTAATCAGAGGTTTTTTGTTAATACTTTGGCAAGAAGTTTGACTGGTATGGGGCTTGCTGTAACCGGGTATCTTTTGGCTAAAAACGGGTTGGTGACAAGCTCAAGAGACTCAAGCAACAAGGTTGAAAACATTGAAACTGCGTTAGGCAAACAAAATTATGCCTTTAAAATTGGTGACAAATATTATTCATATGATTGGGCGCTTCCGGCCTCAGCTCCTATTGCAATGGGGGCAGATTTTTATTACGCCGAAAGCAGAACAAAAGATGGTCAAAATGCATTCCTGAAAGGCACAGAAAGTTCAATCAATCTATTATTCAGATCAACAATGTTACAGGGACTGTCAAGGTTAACCGCTGGTTATAGTCCGGCCGCAAGCATAGGGCAAACCCTTTTGGGAAGTACTACACAATTTACGCCAACGGCAGGGAAACAGATAGCACAGTTAAGAGACCCATACCAAAGAGAGACATACGACCCCAACTGGGTTATACAGACACTTAACAAGACAAAAGTGAGAATACCGGTATTAAGTGAACAACTTCCTGCAAAAGTAGATGTGTTCGGAAACGATGTAAAGGCTTTTCAAGGCAAAAACAATGTCTGGAACGTACTGTTTAATCCCGGATTTACAACTGAATTCAAGCCAAATGAAATCCAGAAAGAAATAATAAGACTGTATAACGATACAGGAAGTACAACACATATACCTGTCGCAGTTGAAAAGTACATTGACGCGACAAAAGACCATCCCAAGATAATATTAACGGCTGATGAGTACACAAATTATCAAAAAACATTAGCCAAGTATACTTTTGACGGATGGGCGACTAAGGGCAAATTAAAAAGCTCTACAGGGTTCAATGGGATAATACCATCCGATACATACAAAAACGTAAAACCGGATAAGGAGGATACAGCAGATGAAAAAAGGATAAAAATGCTTGGAAGTATTATTGAAAATGCCAAAAAACAAGCCAAGGCAGAAATACTTGAAAGACGAGGATATAAACAAGTCGGGAATTGATTTAAATTTACTTAATACGAGGCACTCGAAAGGGTGGCTTAATTTTTGAAAGGAATCATATGGAGATAATCGCAGAAATCGGCCTGAATCACATGGGTGATCTTAACAAGGCACTTGACATGGTAAAAATAGCAAAGGAGTGCGGCACGGACATTGTAAAATTTCAATTCTACTATACAGATATTTTGTGTGTTAACCGGAATTGCTTTGATTCATTCAAACTGCTGGATAAAATACGTCTACGGCCGCAATGGATTCCAATACTCGCCGACGAATGCAAACGGCTGAATATCGAGTTTTTATGTACATGTTTTGATAAGTTTAGCGCAGAGGAAATAAACCCGTTCGTTGAGAGATTCAAGATAGCAAGCCCGGAAGCAACGAACATTAATTTCATAAAACAAGTTGCAGGATTCGGGAAACCGCTTATTATTTCAACCGGCAAAATAGACGACGATCAGATCAAAGACATTCTCAATGCGGTTGATGTTCCTGTTACACTGCTTTACTGTGTCTCAAAATATCCGTCACAGCCAAGCGATTACAAACTGTCTGAGATCAAACGGCTGAAGAAAAAATTTCATGTTCCGGTTGGGTTATCGTGTCATTGCGCCGGAATTAAGAATGCGCTTGACGCGGTTGACATGGGCGCGGACATACTGGAGAAACATTTCAAAGTTGACGAAAAATGCGTCGACGCTGCCGTATCGTTATTACCAGCAGATTTTACTAAAATGTGCGAAATTATAAGGAGGAACAATGGAAAATGGAATTGATGTAATTTTTCAGTACATTACCTTTAACCCGGTGGAGATAAACGGGAAACAGACCTTTGACAATATGTTTATTGTGCTTGATGCTACCGACAAAATCGGGGCCGGCATGGTGTACGCGCAGGAGGTACAGAATGTTTGAAAGGAACTGTAAGCTTTTAAGTGAGTTTCAGCCGGAAGCATTTAAAAAGATTCAAACCCCTGAAACCACATTGATATTTACGGAACAAGTCTTGTTCGGATTGAATGAAAATCAAGCAGTTGACAATTTGGTGATAAATTCAGATGATAAAATGCTGACTGTCGGAACTTCAGACAATGAAAGTTGGCTGCAAAACGTCAATCCTGACATGCATACCATTATTGTGTACGGACTTGGATTGGGAAACCACATAGAGTCACTAATAAAGAAATATCCGGACAAAAAAATAATCGTCATCGAACCGGATAAGAGACTGTTTTACCATGCTATCCAGATACGAGACTTTGAATTCATCGTAAAAAACTGCACTATTTGGCTGGATGAACCTATTGACCTTGTCAAGGCGAAGATACATGAAATGATAACCCATCCATTGGCAAGAGGAATCATGCTGTTGCCGTTTTATGCGAACGTCTACCAGGATTATTTTAACCTTTTGCTGAACAGTATAAAGCAAATAATCAACGATTATGCGGTAATGGTGAATACTAAGAGGTGTCTTGTGGACAAGTGGTATGCCAACCGGATAATCAACGCCCGTAAACCCTCATACAGCGGAAAGGCTTTGATAGACGCACATAAAGGATTGCCGGGTATCATTGTCGGGGCGGGGCCGAGTCTGCAGACACAATTAGAAAAATTAAGGGAGATTCAAGGAAAGGCCGTTGTGATCGCCGCGTCAACCGCAATGGAAATTTTGCACTCTCACGGCATAAGACCAACTTACATGATCGCAATAGACCAAGACCCCATTACGTCAGGCGGGTTACATGAAAACCTCGACTCTGACGTCCCTTTGATCTTCGACACGCAGATAGCGCAAAATTCACTGAATTACACTGGCCCCAAGATACAGGTACAACTTAATGTCAATCGATACACAACCGTTGAACTGCCTATATTTGAGTCTGGTCCCTCGGTGGCAAATGTTGCCCTTGATGTTTTACATAAAATGGGGTGTAGCCCGATTCTTATAGTAGGAATGGACATGTCTTATACAGACAACAAATTATACTGCGACGGGACAAAGTTCAATCAAGACATTCAAGAAACCAACTTATTACAAATGATCAACAATAAAGGTGAGATGTGTTTTACGGAACCGTCGTTTGTATCAATGCGAAACTGGTATGAAGATTACGTGAACCGTGTGAAACTGGAAGTCTACAATTGCACTGAGAGGGGATTGGTAATCAAGTCTATCCCGAATAAAGTTTTGGACGAATTTACTTTTGACAAAGAGGTCATCATGCCTGAATTTGAATTAATAGATGGCGCAAAGGATGATTACAAGACTGAGTTATTGGAAATAAAGGACTTTATTGAAAAGAACAGATCTGTCAACCCTGCGTTTCAAAAGTGCAAAGCGTGGATTCTGATAGACGAATATGTTCAGCCTGACATTTATATTGCGGAAATCCGAAGTGAAGGACGCATAAAGAGGGGAATGGATATCAAAGAATCCGTCAAGATGTTTCAAGAACAGCGAATTAATCTTATTTTAACCGCTGTGGAGAAATTACTTAATTTATTTTAAACGAGTAGGCCGGGAGTACCTCAATACCCCCGGCTTTGTTATGCCATCCTTCTGCCTACGGGCAAGCGAGGACGGCAATTTTTATTATAAATCAAATATACGGGAGGTGTCAAATGGATGAAAAGCTTCAGGAAGTATTAACCGACATCAGAGACAGGGTAATCAGGATTGAAACTAAAATAGAGGATTACACCGGACTACGGGAAAAGACAGATAAAACATACGGCATATCAAGGGCAAACGAAAAGGACATATCTGAAATGAAAGATAACCAAAAATGGCTATGGCGCACTGTGATAGGCGGGTTTATCGGGGCTGTAATAGCCTTTATTGTGAAGTTTGGAGGTAAGCCATGAAACGACCAATACCAATATATCAAGCTAACTTCAGTAATGTACCCTACAGCGACAACATTCCACCGGCACCAAGAGAAACGATCAAGGAATCCGGATGTGGCATTGTATCATCAGTTATGATGTTGAATACTTTTGGAATAAATGTGTCCGTACAGGAACTTGCTAAATTGTCTATGGATCATAAATTCCGAGTCGAGGTAGGAACGTCATGGGCACTGTTCCCGTTCATCGCAAAACAATACGATTTGCAGTTGGTTCAATCCGATGATATGCAGGCTGTAACAAAAGCACTTCAAAACGGTTCGCTGGTAATTTGCTCAATGGGACCCGGAACATTTACTAAAGGCGGTCATTTCATTCTAGCATACGATTATGCCGGTGGACTACTGTATTTTTGCGATCCTGCAAGTTCGCTGAGAACAGGAAGAGGTTACACGCCTGAGTTAGTTCAGAAAGAGCATAAAGAGTATTTCATATTTAGCAAGAAGATAGCGCCTAAATTGACCGCACAGGAGCTTGTTGAATACGCAAAGGGAAAGATACTCACCGATGAAACCAAATGGCTCAAAAAGGCAATGGTGGACAAAGAGATATATGCCTTGTTAGATAAGTTTAAAAAATATGATGAAGGGAGGAAATAACATGAAAGAACGCTTTGCAAAACTGGTAGACGTAAAAACAATTGTAACTCTTGCCCTTGTTGCAGCTGCCATAGCTTTTGTCGCAGTAGGTAAACTGGAATCCAAGGTGATTGAAAACCTTGTAGTAATGGCAGTATCATTTTACTTAGGTACAAAGATTGCTGAGAAGAATATATAGACATAACAAAGGCTCCTGTCAATCGGCGGGGGCCTTATTTTTGTTTCCGATAAAATCTGAGCAAGAATGTGACTGATCGTTATATTCTGTCTTAAGTTTACAAAACAGGTAACCTTCATTGTGGCAATATCTTGACCAAAAACAATCCTTACAAATTCCCTTTGTCACTGCTTATCACTTCCTTTCATTCCAATCTACAACAGCTTCTTCTGGTTCGTCAAATTTGCCAGACCGTTGCGCTCCGCAATCATAATTTGAACATCTTATCCAAACCATATCACATTCGCCATAATATTCTGCTGGGCTTCCGCAGAAAGGACACAACCTTAATTCATCCATCCCTATTACCTCCATTATATTATAGGCTCAAACTAGCCCCTTTTCTGCGTAAACATTCTCAACGGAATTAATCATTGCCTTCTTGCTGATCGTTTCAAGTGGGAGGACTTTCAAAAATCTTTCAAGCACAAACGTTGCTG
>Ga0172380_10002442_pt1 | contig 28473 bp, 23 predicted proteins | sample Leawe162metaG_FD_119747 | JGI IMG/M metagenome (GOLD analysis project Ga0172380, IMG submission 119747) | Leachate microbial communities from a municipal landfill in Southern Ontario, Canada - Leachate well 162 metaG | ecosystem: Engineered > Solid waste > Landfill > Unclassified | place... | reverse complement strand
GAACTTGTTTCGGCATCTTTCTTATGAAAAACGTCTTATTTGGGAAAGATCCTGAAATAAATTCAGGATGACGTCTTGTTTATTTTTAAGTAAGTTGATTATAGCATAGTTTTTTATTTTGTGGAAATGATGTTGATGATATGAATACTTGTTTTTTAATATTTTTATATTTTTATGCTTTAATGTTTTAATGCTTTAATGTTCTAGTGTTTTCATACTTTAATACACCCCCACCTACAACTTGAACAAAACCACTAACAAAGAAATAAGTAACAATGTCTGAAATATTATATGTGGATGTTGTTTGTGAAATTCTATAAATATTTTCAAGAGCAAAGCGAATACAAAAAATATTATAAAAAATAAATATACTCCACGAGAAACATTGAAAATACTATACATTTTACTTAGTCCATCTTTGGATTGATTGTACTTTTCTATTGAAGACACAGGAATAATTTTTGGATTATACCAAGTTATAATATTGTCTGTATTGTTTCCCAAAACATCAGTAATTGTAATTGTAGGACTAATTATTGCTCGAAACAAATCATCACTATTGCCTACAAATTGTATTTTTCCAACATACAAACCTTTTTCTATATCAATAGGAAAAAGTTGCATCTCATATTGATTGACCAACACGCTTACTTTCGAAACCTGTCCAGTAATATAGGCTCTAGCTGTAATTGTAATAGTAGAATTAGTATTATCCTCTTGCCACAAAACCTCTGATTTTTCTTTGTCATATACAATAGACGACAAAACCGAATTATTATCTTCGACAAAACCAGCTATTTCCTTTTGTGGTGTACCAAAATGTTCTGTTACAAAAATTGTATTTTGTTTACCTTTGTATGTGCCTACAGCCATACCAATCCCAATATCTTGAAAATCTTTGTCAATAATATTGGCATAGTGTTTTGGACTATTTACCCAAGCTTTCACAAGTTCATCAACATTGAAAAAACCTACAGAAAGATTCTCCCCCGCCACTCGATAATCATAGCCTACTTCCTGCAAAAAATCTTTCAAATGTTTGCCAGTTGGTGAAACATGGTCAAAATAATTGTTTTGGACCATATCCCAAGATTTGTTATTAGCTGAAGAAAAAAGTTTTACTTCAGCTTCTACACTTCTGATACCTTGTTTATTTCTAATTTCATTGGTCTGCTGTATTATCTTGTCAGCAAAAGACTTGAGCATATCAGGCATGGCAAAAATTTCAATTGGTAGAGAAACAACAAAGACAAAAACAATCAATTTCATAGCCAAAAAAAAGAGACTATAAAAAATAGCCCTCTTGGTATGTAAGATGTGTGGATGGTAATTGTTTTCGGAGTGAGGAATAAAGAAATTTTTGAAGTTCATAAGTAGATTAAAAATTTTGAATTTCGAATTTTAAATTTTGAAACAATTTTTAAATGAACCAATTTTAATCTTTTTGTTTATTTAAACTATGGAATATCTTCCCAAAAATAAGAGATAATTCATGAGCTTCTTGCCAAAATATACGTAAATCATTTTTTTTATCCAATTCTATATTACCCAATAATTCTATCCAATATTTACTTTCATTAGTTTCTTTTCTTGATATAGAAATTTTATTTTTGAAATCTTTTTTTGAGCTAGCCGCGTTAGCTTCTCTATAATTAGCTCCTATACTTGTAGCTGACCTGACTAATTGTGAAATTATAGGAGTGTTTATTGGAGTATTTTTTAATTTTGACAAAAAAACTAAAATATCTTTACTAAATTTTAAAGTTCTTTTTTCTAAATTATACTCCATATATATTAAATTTTAAATTTATAAATTGAAAAATTGTTTCAAAATTTAAAATTCGAAATTCAAAATTTACAATCTACTTGCCCAACAAATCAACCACCACCTCATCCACCTCATCAATATTCTTTTCACCATCTACAGTCACGAGCAAACCTTTTTCACGATAAAAATCCAAAATTGGCGCAAGAGCAACATTGCCTTGTTCTTTGATTCTTTTTTCAATAGTTTCTGGATTATCATCTTTGCGAACAATAAGTTTGTCACCACATTCTGGACAATCTATTTTCAAATCATTTTCTTTGGTATATGGCAAGATGAAACCACAAGCTGGACAGACTTTTCTCTTGGTAAGACGATTGTAGCTTGTAGCATCTGACAATTTTATTTCTATCACTATTATCTCATTTTCCAAATTCAAAGAAACAAAGAACTCCTCATATTTTTGAGCCTGTTCAACAGTACGAATAGCTCCATCCAATACTACTGTTTTGTTTATATCCAGATTTTTTTTTATTTCAGCAAAAGCAAGTTTATAAATAAGATCATCAGATACTAGTTTACCAGCTTTCATTTGGGCAAGTTTTGCTTTGTCTTCTTTGTCAGCGTTTGGGTCAGAGTCCAAAGATCTGAGTAAATCTCCAGTAGATATATGAGCAACACCAAATCTTTGTACCAATTTTCTAGCTTGTGTTCCTTTGCCACTACCAGGTACACCCATCAAAATTATTATTTTCTTCATAACTATTTTTTTATTATTATCTTCAAAATTACAACCTACAAAGTATTATTTAAGTGACAAGATCTTATCACAACGACAAAAACAAAGCAAATCTTAGCCAAAAAAGTTGGAAAATAACACAAATCCACTAAAAAATCCAAAAAATAAAAATATAAATCCTATAATTATTTTCCTCAATAATCCTGGTCTAAATACTTTTGGCAACTCTTTGTTATTGAGCCAAGCCACAAGACCAATATGGACAAACATAGCCACAGAATTGATGACTGCCCCCAAAACTATCAATTGCTTTGGTTCATAAAAATTGAATAAAAACAAAATAATACCAAAGGCAATTTGTGCCCAAAGAAAAATAAAATAAATTTTTGATAAGTTTATTTTGCTATTTTTTGTTTTGAATATTTTGTTGATAGCAAAATTCTCCGCCATAATTCGAGAAGTGGAATCTATTATTCCAAGCTGTGTCTGAAAAAGCATCACACCCAACACAAACAAAAACAATGAACCAACCCAAGGAAATAAAGTCTGAGAAATTACCAATCCTTCATTGATAACAAAACTAATACCTTCTTTATTACTATCCAAACCAAAAACAGTACTATAAGACAAAATCATAAGCAAAAGCATAGACAAACCACCAACAAACCAAAAAACCAACAAATGCTCCAGACTGATTCTCTTCCACCAACTTTTGAATCTTTTTATATTTTCTTCATTTATCTCACAATCTTCACCTTCCAATTTGACATCTTGATTAGATCCTCTACTAGCAAAAAGTCCTGCAATTTTGTGAGAGTATTTTCCCATACCATAGCCTTTTTCTTTGATATAAATTGATTGAGTCAAATTCAAATTACCGCCCGCTCCAGAATATGCAAATGCCGCCAAAAACGTCACCATACTAATTCCTACTGGCAAAAAATTATAATCTTGACCATGACCAACTAACCCTTGGAACAACGAAATCCAATGCATCTTGCTAGCCAGAATAATAGCCAGAATAAAAATAAAAGGCACACCAAACATAATAATTGTTCTTGTAGTTTTTTCCATCATACCATAAACAGTTTTTCCCAAACTCAAAATCAGTCCTATAAAAAATAAAAAAGCTATTGCTAGCCATTTGAAATTATCAAAACCAAAAACATTAGCCATTAATTCAGCTGAAGCTGCCACAATACCAGGTAAACCAAAACCAACAAAAGTAGAAATAATAAACCAATAAGCACTACCATGCCAAAGTTTGTTTAGACCAACAAAAACACTTTCACCTTTTACCAAAGCATACCTCTCAATTTCCATATTGATAAAGTATTGAAAAGATATGCCAAGTATAGCCCCCCAGACAATTCCCAAACCATAATTGGAAACAAGATATGGCCAAAGAATAATTTCACCAGAACCAAGACCAAGCGCCAAAATAATAAAACTTGGTCCAATCAATTTTCTAAAACTTATAGGTTTTGGGAAAGGTTTTTTTTCTAAGATTTTTTTTTGCATAAAATATTTGCGCCAATTATCATAAAAGTCTAAATACCACAAAACTTTTGACTTTACAGACTATATTATAACATAAAAACATTCAACAACCAAGATAAATATTTTTAGTTTGTCTAGCCAATTTTTCCCAAGAAAAACGCTGTAAATTTTCTCTACCAAATCTTTTCAATTCCAGTCTAATATTTTCGTCTGTCAAAGCTAGATCCAAAATGTCTACTATTTGTCTCACATTTTCTGGATCAAAGTATAGAGCCGATTCACCCAATATCTCTGGCAGACAACTAGCACTAGAAGATATTACAGGAACTCTAAAAAATGATGCTTCCAAAGGAGGTAAACCAAAACCCTCATAAAGCGAAGGAAAAACAAAGACGCGAGCTTGTCTGTATAAACCAATCAAATCACTATCATCCACAAAACCAGTAAAAACAATATTATCTAAATTAAAAAATTTTTCTTTTAATTTTTGATAAAAGTAATTATCTTTGCCAACCAAAACTAAATCATATTCCCTATTCTTTTCTTCATTGAAAATTTGCCAACTTTCCAAAAGCTTATCCAAATTTTTGTGAGGATAAGCCGAACCCACATACAAAATAAATTTTTTCTTGATATTAAATTTTTGCAAAACATCTTGATTATCTTTTTCATCAAAATTATCCAAAGCAAAAGGAGCCTGATAAGTTACTGTTATTTTTTTTCTATCTACACCCAAAGTCTTTGCAATATCCCCTGCTGTAAATTCACTAGTTGCAATAATATGTTCTGCTTTTTTGACTACATGACTGATGAGTTTGCGGTGAGCCTGATCTTTGAGCCAAAATTTCACATGACCCAAAGTACTAGCCTCTGGTCTAGCAAAATGATACATTGTCAGATCATGAATAGTCACCACAAATTTACCTTGATAAAAATATGGCACATTCCAATGTGGAAAATGCATGAAATCTACTGGATTATTTTTCAAAATATGCAAAAACTCCTTCTGTTCTTCGAAAGTGTACCAAGGTATGTCTGCCAAAATTTTGGTAAAATTAGGATTAGTAATTTTGACATCGTCGAAATTGTCTTGACGTAAAAACAAAATATATTGATTTTCCATATCAATCTTTTGTAATTCCAAAACTAATTGTTGGATATAGCGTCCAATACCAAAGGCCGAGCTAAGCATTCTTGCATCTATTCCTATTTTCATATTTTCATAAATATTTATTTATAACATTTTATAACATTGCCAAAAATTCTTTGGCAGAATTACTCCAATCAAAATTAACAAAAACTTCGTGAGAAAAATTAGTTTTTTCTTTTTTTCTAAAATGATTAGACATAGCATTTTTCAATTCCATAGTATTGTGAGGATTTACCAAAGTTACTTTATGACCAGATACTATTTCAGGCAAAGAAGATCTATTACTAGTGATTACAGATATTCCACTACTGATTGCTTCCAAAACTGGAAAACCAAAACCTTCATATAGACTTGGATAAACAAACAAATCAGACATTTTGTACAATGCTGGTTTGTCTTCCGCATCTACATATCCAATATAATTGACACCTCTAGTCTTATCTATAGTTGAGATAATTTTGTCATATTTCCAACCTCTACTCCCAGCAATTACTAGATGAATATGTTTTTTTATTAGATTAGATTTTCGATAAGCTTCCACCAAACCCAAAATATTTTTACGAGGTTCCAATGTTCCCAAAAATAAAATAAATTTTTTTGGTAAATTGTATTTTTTCTGCAAAAATTCTGCATCAATATTATTTTTCAAAAAATTTAAAAATGTTTTACTTATACCTGGATACAAAACTTTTATAGAATTAGGATTGAGATGGTAAATATCTACCAAATCATCTTTGGTATTTTGTGAAGGCACAAGGACAAGATGAGCATAATGTGATTGGGTCTGTGGTTTTATTAATTTGTGCCACAAAAGCATTTTCCTACTAAAACATTTTGGCAAAAATTCAAAGCTAAGATCATGAATAGTCAAAATATGTTTTAGATCTTTGGACAAATTTATAAAATTTATATTTGGTGAAAACCAATAATCTATTTTGTTCAAACTCAAATTTTGTTTCTTTAATTGTCTTTTCAATAAATTGTCTAGTTTCAAAAATTTCCACCAAAGCAACAAATTCAAAATTTTATTTGGCAATCTAGTCCTAACAAAACATACATTTTCTTGTGACCAATTTGACAAACAATCACCAACATCTTGAAAAGAATTATAAAACAAAAAATAATTGTTGCTCTTATCCAAAGCAAAAATACTATCCAAAAATTCATAAGTATATTCACCTACGCCTGTACGTTTCTTATCAGTCAAACTTCTAATATCTATAACAATGTTCATATTTACATAATTTTAAAATTTGTACATTAAATAATTGTTTCAAAATTTAAAATTTAAAATTCCTAAATTTCAAGATCGCACCTATTCATCTCTGACAAAAAATCTAAATAATGTTCATCTACATATTTTTTTATTTTTTCTTTGAAAATCTTCTCATCAAAACGACAGGCCAATTCACTAATCTTCCCACTATCCCAAGTATACTTATCAAAATTCAAAACTGTATCAAAAAGTGTTTCCCAATCTTGCTTATAAAAAAACAAACCACTCACACCTTGTACAATAGTTTCTGTAACTCCACCAACTCCAAAGGCAATTACTGGACGACCACTAGCCATAGATTCCACTGGCGTAATACCAAAATCTTCGACTTGAGGATGAATAAAAGCTCGTGCTTTACTCAAAACTTGAGCTTTTTCCTCATCAGAAATACGACCCAAAAATTCAATATTACTTTTGGCTAATTTTTTTAAAGATTTTAGAGCTGGTCCATCACCAAATATTTTTAGTTTGTAACCAAGTCGATTGAAAGCCTGTGCCACAAGATCAAAACGTTTGTAATTGACAATACGTCCACCTGTCACAAAATAATCTTCTTGTTTTTCACTAATAAAAAATTTTTTCAAGTTTACCGGCGGAAAAATAACATCACTTTTTCTTCTATAATATTTTTTTATTCTTTTTACAATAGTGTATGAATTAGCAATAAAATAATCAACCCTATCTACACTATTCTTGTCCCAAATACGTAATTTGTGAATTAAAGATGGTAAAAAAAATTTAACCAAAAAATTATACTTCAAATCTTGGATATATTCATGGGTATCAGACCAAAGATAGCGTGTCGGGGTATGACAATAAGAAATATGCAAAGAATCTTCTTTGGTCAAAATACCTTTAGCAAAAGCACTAGTAGAAGATAATACTACATCAAAATCATTTAGATCATGTTTCTCAGTAGCCAGTGGCATCAGTGGCAGATACCATTGAAATTTACTTTTTACAAAAGGTAATTTACTCAAAAATGATTCTCGAATATTAGCATCAGCAAAATTTTTTATTTTATTTTTATCATAAAACAAAACAAAAATTGGCGCTTCTGGCCAAATTTCGTGAAACGCTTGCAAGACTCTCTCAGCTCCCCCATCTTGTGATAAATAATCGTGTACCAATGCAATCTTCATAATCAAATGCTTGAAAAGCTTAAAATGCCAGAAAGGCCCGAAAGGCTAATTAGACAAAATATTTAAAAAAATGCCTTTCAAGCCTTTTAAGCTTTTCTGGCATTTCCAGCCTTTTTACAAAACTTTTCTTTTCCTAAATAATATAAAAGGTGTTTTGAAAAAAATAATAAAATCCAAATACAAATTCCACTTTTCTGTATAAAAAATATCCAACTTCATTTCATCCTGAAAAGACAAATCACTTCTACCAGAAATTTGAGATAAACCTGTAATGCCAGGTTTTAAGACAAAAACATCAGGATAATTTTTTACATATTTTTCTACTTCACGTGGCTGATGAGGTCTTGGTCCCACAATACTCATATTGCCTACCAAAACATTGAAAAATTGTGGCAATTCATCAATACTAAAACGACGAATAACCCTACCAAAAGGTGTAACTCGTGGATCATTGGCAATTTTGTAAATTGGACCTTTCTTACTGCCATTTTTATTTATAAGTTCTTTTTCTTTTTCTTCAGCCCTAAACCCTGCTTCTCCAAATTGAGCTCCTGTAGAATCTTTTTGGTACATAGATCGAAATTTGAGTGTCAAAAATTTCATTCCTCTGATACCTATTCTTTCATTTTTATAAATTATTGGACGACCAGTTTCTATTAGAATAACAAATGTAGTCAAAAGCATAAGAGGACTAACAAGTACTAAAATAATCAAACTCATTACTATATCAAAAATTCTTTTGCTAATTCTACCCCAACCGTCAAGAGAAGTCTTTTTGAGTTCTACAATTGGCACACCTGCCAAAGTATAGACTGACATATTAGTAGAATAAGTAGAAAAAACATCAGCTGAATATTTGAAAACAATGTGATTCTGATCACAAAACCTTTTGGCTTGTAAAGTCTCCTCTTCATGAGCGCGAGGATTCACAAAAATAATTTCATTCAAATTCAAACTCAATAATTCTTTGTTTAGTTTATTATTATAAGTATCATAAACTTGGACAATCTTATAACCTAATCTTGGATTTTGTCCTAAAGTATCTACAATAATTTTACTAATATTTTCAGAACCAATTATTACTACTCTACGCAAACCAATACCTAGACGATACAAAAGAGCTTTGAGACCTCTCACTAAGAATCTACCAAAAATTACATAAATCATGGCAAAAACCCAACTAGAAATAACCAAAAATCTAGAGTCAAACAATTTGTTTGTAAGCATAATATAAAGTGCGATTACACAAAGTCCTACAAAACAAGCAAAAATTACTCTAAGTAAATCTTGGGCAAATCGACGATTGGGATTGACCGAATACAAACCCAATATAGCAAAAATAAAAACCCAGACAATCGCAAAACTACCTACAATATTCAAAAATTGCCACATACTAATATCAAAAATAACTGGTTTGAGATCTATGGCCCATGAACTAAAACGTAATAAATAAGCACTAAAACCAGCCAAAATAAGCATCAAAAAATCAATTGGCACTTGTAAAATCATAAGTAAAATTTCCGAACGTTTCATATATTTTTTAGATAATAATTTATCTTTATAATAGCGTAAAAATAAGCTTTGGTCAACTGCAAAATAATCTATCTAAAACGGTAGGGATGTCCCTACGGACGTTTTAGCATATAAATATTTAAAAAACAAAAATCATCTTATTTGCATAAGATGATTTCAATTGTTCATTCTACAGACATAAGCCGAATTCTGTACACCTACACTAAAGCTTCGATGTACAAGTAATATTATAATAAACAAAGTATAATAGACTTGTTAGCCGAAGCTTTAGTATAGGCTGATGATCATTTATCTAGATCTATAATTGCTTATAGACTCAAACGAACTAACTTTTCGAAACGATAAATCGTAACGCTGCTCTTTCTTCAGGTAGGGTTTACCACGACATCCCATCACTGGGAGCCGAAGTTTGTAGCCATTTATCTCGAGAGTAAATGACATCAAACCACTTTTCACCTTTTGTCCCGACAAGTCGGGACTAGTATAGTCTCTGTGGCACTTTCCCGTCCCAATTCTCGTGAGAGATAGGAGGTGGACGTTATCCACTACCCTTACATTGGATTTCTCCAAAGGAAGTTCGGACTTTCCTCCCCTCCTACGCTCTTCGCTTTGTTTGAACTTCGGAGGACAAGTCCCCAACTCAAAACAGGGCTTGTCCACCATAGTTCGAAACGGAGTGAAGAACGAAGGTGGAGCGATCATCGTCTGTAAAACGAACGTGCTTAATATAGCAAAAAAAAGGCTTTTTGTCAATGGTAATATTATAAAAAAATAGGAAGATAATTTCCTATTTTTTATAATGTTTTTTTTCTTTCAAATCACTCAGATACTGAGGAAGAATCCTTTCAATAGTATCGACTGCTACACGTGTAGCTTGTTCTACTTCTACATTGACTACATCTCCGACAATCTTGAAACCAAATGTTGTCCGTGCCAGAGTTTCTGGTATAAACCAGACTTTCAAAGTGTTTTTTGAAAAATTTGGATCAACCACTGTTAGACTAGCCCCGTCAAGAGCAATAAAACCTTTATTAAAAACGTATTTTGACAATCCTTCTGGCAATTCAAAAGTTACAACATGATTGTTTTCTAATTCTTCAATATTTATAATCTTGGCAATTCCATGTACATGCCCTGAAATTATATGTCCACCAACTTCAGCACCCTGCAAAAATGAACGTTCTACATTTACTTTCTGTCCTGCTTCCAATTTTCCAAGACTAGTCAATTGTAAAGTTTCTTGCATAGCATCAAAAAATATTTCTCTATCAACAATTTTCGTCACAGTCAAACAAACACCATCAATTGACACACTAGCTCCTATTTTCAAATCAGTCATCAAATCTATTGGCAAAATTAAAGAAAAACTAAAAAGACCTGGTACTTTTTTGATAGTATTTATAGGCAAACAAGCTTGTATTATTCCAGTGAACATATTAGTTTATAATATAAATTCTATTCTTACACCACTTTGTACGTCAAATCCTCTGCAAACTCTTTGAGTTAATTCTGGTGCCCAGAGCGGGACTCGAACCCGCACGCTCATTACAAGCCTAGCACCTCAAGCTAGTGTGTATACCATTCCACCATCTGGGCTTCTAAACAAAACACTGATTAAAAAGATTAAACTGAAATTCAGTGAAATCAATGTCAAAATTTTCGATCACGACCAACTATCATTTCTATTCTACTTTTGGCTAATTTTATTTTTACTTTTATTTCTTTAGAAATATTACCATCTGTTTCTACCACAAAAGGTTTTTTACTAGAAACAATAATTTCTTCAAAAGGAAAAATACTTGGCTCTTCAAATTGTTCTTTTTTGAAAACACCTTTTCTGACAATTGGACGAAGAAAAGCTTCAAGCTTACCATCTTGAGGATGAACAACAAATTTTTTTCCACCCTTTGACCAAACAAAAGGTTTCAAATTACAAACTACCAATTCCATCTTTCTTCCTCTACTTGCCACTTTGAAACTTTCATCATATTCGATTTCAATATCACTAGGTGGGATATGAAGTTGAGAAATAAAATATCTATTATTGAGCCAGCCAACATCCAAAAATAATTTTCTTCTTTTGGCTAAGACATCACAAGCATCTATACCAACTGGAATACCCAAAACTTCAGCAATACTATTTTCTGTACCAACTGGCAAAAAACCATAAGCCACACGACAAGAGGCAGCTCGTGAAAGAACATGACCAAAAGTTACATCGTTTCCGACAATTACAATATTTTTGGCACCTTTACGAATCTCGTCTTCAATCAACATTTCACAATTAGTATAACGTTGAAGTCTGATGATTTTACCGGCTATACCATAATCTGTCAATCTCGTTTCCATGGCTTTGATAAGCGAGTCGTATCTTTTGTTCTTTAAAAAATTGTCATAGAGGTAGACATACATAAAGAAGATTTTCAATTAGTTAGCTTTGAATAAACAAAGCTAATCTACAATAAAACTATTCATCTAATCCTGAGTCAGTATCCTCTTCTTCTGTAATCTTTTTTACACGTTTGACTACTTTTTTTTCATTTTTATTAGAAAAATCTTCCAAACCATTCATAGATACTTTACCTTGTAACAAAGCTCCTGCTTCCACCACTAAAACATCACAACTAATATCTCCCATTAGACGAGCAGAAGATGTCAACTCCAATTTACCATCAACTTTGACATTGCCCTGTACTTCACCAGAGACTATAGCATCTCCAGCTTTGACATTGGCCAAAATTTTGGCACCTTCTTCTACTGTCAAAAGACGACCAGTTTTGACATTGCCAGATACTGTACCTTTGACCAAAATATTACCTTCTGAAACAAAATCACCTTCTACTACGACAGAAGGACCAACTACAGTTTCTACTTGATCATCTCCATGATTGTTGGTACTGTGATGAGAATGATTAGATTCTTGTGATAAATTGGATAATTCATCATGATTTTGTTTGAACATAGATATAAAAATTAAAATTTTAAAAGCTTGAATATTATAGCACTATTAAGATAAAAAGCAAATATACACGAGGAAAGAGGAACCCTCCCATTGGGCGGGCAAGTGGGGAATGAGGAAACCACCTCTACGATTTGTTTCTTTCCAATTTCCCAGTTCCACGATCTTCATTTTCATTTATTGACTCACTTTCACTATCATCCACCTTTATACCTGGTATCCAAAAACCAAATTCACTACCTTTGCCAAGTCCTGGACTATGTGCCCAAACATGTCCGCCATGTTTTTCTATAAATCTACGACAAACGTAAATACCTAGTCCTGTACCATTTACATTGGTACCTTCGACATTTTTACCACGATAAAATTTTTGAAAAAAATTGACTTCATCTTCTTTGTCAAAACCAAAACCATTATCTTTTACTCTCACACTAAAACCATTGTCTTCTTTTTTCAAAGAAACTTTTATAATACCTTTGTCACTATATTTGATAGCATTGTCTACAAAATTGAAAACCACGTGACGAATTTTTTCTTCGTCCATACAAATTTTATCAATACTTTTCTCCGGCTTCCATACAACTTTTAGTTTTTTATCTTTAGTGTCTGCTTTCATTGCTAACTCTTTTACTACACTAGATATAGTATCATTTAGACTAGCATCAGCAAATAAAAACCTAGTTCTGCCTTGTTCTATACGAGTAATATCCAAAAATTCTTCTACTAATTTCATAAGTCTATCATTACTTTCGTCCATATTTCCCAATATTTCTTTCATCTTACTGTTTACTTTACCATAAGCACCATCACCAATAAGCTCAATATAACCACGAATAATTGTTAGAGGTGTACGAAGCTGATGAGAAGCAATCGACAAAAATTCTGTCTTTTGTTGGTCAAGTTCTTGAAGACGTAAATTGGCTTTTTCTAGATTGTTGGTCAATTTTGTCAAGGCTTCTCTTTGTTGAATTTCTTTTTTGACACTTTTAACCAATAGAAAACCGATTATAAAAACTAATAAAGCAAAAAGTAACTTATAAATTACTTGCAAATAAGATCCCGATGTCATACCTTCTATTACCAAAATCAACACCAACACTACGACCAAAAATTCTGTAGCCACAACTTTTATATTGAATAAGTGATACTTCAATATAGCCAAAGCCACAGATACCAAAAAAACTAAGACATAAATAGGTGCCAAAAATAAAAAATTAAAATTATGAAAAAATAAAATAGGAAAAAGTATAGTTACAGTAATCAAAATAAGTGTCAAAGAAAGACCTACCAAAACAATTTTTATTTTACTTTTTTCTTTTTTTGTACCATGAATAAAGTTGTGAATCAAAGTATAGACAGCAAAAAAACTAAAAAAAGTAGTAAACAAAGCAAAAATTGCTATACCATAACCAACTTCTATATTACTTTTACCATCTACAATATTTATATTTTTGAATACAAACGGTGAAAGAGTCAATAGCATCACAGACAAAGTAGAAATAAAAATCAAAATCATATTTGATTTCTTAAAATTTAATTCTTTGTCTGGCAAAACTTTTGCTAAGATAAAAAAAAGTAAACTCATCACCGTAGCTACAAAAATACTCAACCTTGCTAATAGTACACTAGGGCCTATGCTAGAATCTACATATAATAATATAAGCCACAAAGACATCAGAAAACAAAGAGAAATAAAAATATTTCCAGTAAAACTATGATCTCTTCTTACCAATATAATCAAAAAAAGATTGACTAGTAATGTAATGACTAACAAAACCAAAGATAAAGATAAAATACCTACAAACATAAAAATAGAAAATAAATATAATATTCTTTATTATAACACAAAATAAAAAATAAAAAAACTAAACAAAAATTATTTCCGGTTCCATCTTTGAAGATAATGCTCTAGGTGGTTGCGAATAACCCACTCTCAAAGTCATACAAACCATTTTTTCTTTTGAAATTTTCAAAATATCACACATTTCACTATAAGATTCTTTTATTATACTAGTATGTTCCTCAGAAAATTTTTTTATTTCAGAATTTTCTATTCTATCATAAAGATAAGGTAAGGCTGCCAAAGGCTGACAATACAATCCCATGTCTATCGCAGTCAACCAAATTTTTTCAGCAATCATCCCTGCTTTTAGATAATTTTCATCTTTATTATCTATTACAAAAGATATAAACAAAGGAGAAGAAGCATATATTTTGGCATTTTCGTTTGCTATAAACCTAGTCAATTTAATTTTTCTAAAAAAACTAGCTATTTTGGAATTTCTAAGTAATTTGAAAATTTTTTCCTGTGGAGGAGCCAATTCCATAGTGTCCAAAAAAAGACCATTTTTTTTGACACTTTCTTCTTCTTTATTCCAACGTATATTTTCAAAAAAAACATCGTGTAATTCTTTGTCTTCCAATGTTATAGCATCATTTTTACTAAATATACTAGCCATTTTTTTTCTACTACCAGTATCATTTACAAAAACCACATTTACATCAGAGCTACTATTGGCAATCTCTTTTATTTTTTCTATCATATCAAAAGATAATTCTTTATCTTGATATATTTTTCTATTAGTAGTTCTTTTTTTTATAGAATCAAAAAGACTTGTTTTTTTTGTTTCATCTATTTTTTTAATTAAATTAATAGAAGCAACAAAATTATTTACAAAATCTGGTAAAAAATCTATAGTAGTATCATATCCATAAAAATCAGCTACAATAGACAAATTCTCCAACAAAGCACCATGTGCAAACAAAGAACCATGCTGTTTGTAATTGTAGATAGGATTGTCTCTGTTTGGCAAATTATACAAATCAATTTTATTGTCAGAACAAACAAATCTCCATGGTTGACTATTTTCACCAGATGGAGCATTGATAGCTTCTAATATTAATTTACGAAAAAATTCTTTTTCCATATTATTCTTTTATAATATATTTATTTTTTGCTTTTAAATTATAGAAATTTTCTGAACCATTTTCATAAAAAAATATTTTTGGTTTTACTTTTTCACCAACAACATCATACAATTTATGATACTCCATATTCACATGTAGAAGATATTTTAAAAATATCTCACACAAATTATTATCCAAACAAGATTGTTTGTTTATATTTGGTAACAATTCCAAATGTATTTCAAGAGATTGTTCGCCATCTTCAAAGACTGTTTTCAAAAAAAACTTATCACCAACAAAACATATCAAATCATCTTTGGCTATTATAGCTTTTATATGTTCAGGATATACATTGACTCCATAGATTGTAGCTGTATAATCACTTCTACCAAAAACAGTAATAATTGGCAAATTCCAAGAATGCTTCAATTCTATTTTGTTTAAAAATTTTTCTTTGATAACACTTGTACTATACACAGCACCAACATCCTTTGTATTGTATCTAACCAAAGGCAGACCATTGTCTGAAGTACAAACCAAATGATTATTTATAGACTCAAAATATTTGTTCCAAGTATGATATTGATAGATAGCTGGTACATACCCATTTGACAAACCAAACAAATTTCTAGATTCAGAATTATTTTCCAAAAATTTTCTCAATTTAATAGTCATTTCACTTTCATGAGCCATAAATCCAATCTCTGAACAACCATAAACATTGAAACCACTTTGTAAAAAATCTTCTATACCTGATTTTTGGTACAAATGATCCCTCCAATTTTCAGGAAAAGATTCAGCAGAAAACATAAATTTCAAATTTATTTTTTCCCAACTAATTTCATTCTCTTCACCTTCCAAAACAATGTCACGCAAAAAAGGAGGATACCCAATCAATATTGTTTGGTCAAACAATGGTGATAATTTCTTGATGGTGTTGAAAATATCCTTTTTATTTATTCCCGTAGTCACCAAAGAACCTGGCATACCACCACCCAAAATATCTCGAATAGCATTGGCAGTAACTACTCCTGCAATATGAGCACCTAAATAAAAACAAACAATAAATAATGTTTTTTTGTTATTGGTATTATACAAATCTTTGAAAAAAACTTCGTGGACTAATTTCAATTCATTGTCATACTTTGTAAAACGTGGCCAAAAATGAGGATGACCAGTAGTACCAGAACTTTGGGATATGAGTGAACTCTGAGTAACATCCCCATTCCAACACAAATCACTTAAGCTATATTGATAAATATAATTTTCCTTATCAATAATAGGAACAATATTTTTAAAATCTTCTATTGTAATAATTTTCTTATGATTGATTGAATTCTTGGACAAAAAATCTTTGTAAGCTGGTACATTTTCAGCCACTTTATGAAACAATTCCAAAGCATAGTCCTCACCTTTTTTCATCCAAAAATCTGCTGATTGTATTTTCAAATCAGATGATAATTGTTCATAAGATTCATACATAAAATTATTTTAAATCTGGAATAATTTTTTTAATCTCTTTCACAAAAATATTTTTTTGGAGCATTTTATTTGCTTTTTCAATATCTAAAGACATCTGTCTATCTTGACTATAAGTCTGAACTTCTTCTCTTAGCAAAGAATAAACTTTTTTACTAACAGTAGAAAGTTTTTCTACTCCCCTTTCTTCTGCAGCACTACAAGCTACCAAAAGTTCTACTGCCAAAACATATTGTATTTTTTCTTTTATATCACGAGCTTTACGAGCAGCTACCAAACCCATACTAACGACATCTTGATTTTCTTCATTGGAAGGAATAGATTGTATCGAAGCTGGGACACACATCGTACGACATTCAGCTACTAAAGCAGTCGGGATATATTGAGCACCTTCAAAACCACAGCGCAAACCAAAATCTTTGCCAGCCAAAAATGGTGTTAAACCTTCATTTCTACTTCTATCAAGAAGCTTATTCAATCGTCTTTCTGATAATACGGCAATTTCTGTTAGAGAGATAGACAACATATCCATTGGCATTGCCACAGGTTGTCCATGAAAATGAGCACCTTGATAAACCAAATCCAAATCTTTGAAAAACAAAGGATTATCATTGGCTGAATTCATTTCAGTAGTTATCTGCTTAGTTACATAATCCAAAGCATCACGCACAGCTCCCAAAATTTGAGGTGTGGCACGAAGAGAATAAACATTTTGCACATGAATTTTACTTTCTACAACTTCGCCGTTTTCTTTTACTTTAGTTTGTAAATTATCTTGAATTTTTTGTAATTTTTCTTTGGTCCAAATCAATTGACTATCTTTCAAAATAGCACTCAAATTATAAGCTGTATTTATTTGTCCTGGATGTGGTTTGGCCAGTTGATGAGCTGAGACCAAAAAAGGTTCAATAGAACCAAACAATACTTCAATAGACATTGCCCCGATAGCTTCAGCTGTTCTAATCAAATTCCAAGTATCATAAACTTGCAAAGCGCCAACACCTGTCATCATAGTTGTCCCATTTATCAAAGCCAAACCTTCTTTGGCCATAAATTTTACAGGTTTCAAACCAGCCAATTCAAGGGCTTCTTTGGTGTCCAAAATTTTTCCTTCGTATTCTGTCTTACCTTCACCCATTATAGACAAAGCAATATGAGCAGACGGTGTCAAATCTCCACTCGCTCCTACAGATCCAAATTGAGGAACACAAGGATGTACACCATTGTTCAACATATCTACCATCAATTCTACTGTTTCCAATCTAATAGCTGAATAACCTTTGCAAAAAGCATTGATACGTAATAGCATTGCTGCACGCACTTCTTCTTTGGAAAAAAGAGGACCAACATTTGAAGAATGGCTTCTTATAAGATTTTCTTGCAATTCTGTCTGATGTTTTTTTGGTATCAAAACTGAAACAAAAGGACCAAAACCTGTGGTAATACCATAAACTATTTTTTCTTCATCCACCCAAGTTTCTAGCATCTCCCGTGATTCTTTTATTTTGTTTTTTGCTTCTTCTGATAATTTCACTTTCTTACTTTCACAAGCCACATTATGTACTTGTGTTATATCCAATCCCTCCCCTGTTAAAAACAAATATTCAACTTCTTCTGTCATACTTATGATTTTAAATTAATAATTAATTAAAAAATTTTAAAATTTCTTCTCTTTTTAATTCCTCTTCTTTATTACCTAAATTAAAAAGATTTTTCAATAACAAATTATAAACTCCACTTTTGATATTACTACCATTAACTATTTTTCTTATCAAAAAAGATCCTACTAATCCAGAAAGTACTGCTGCCCCACCAAGCTGTGGCCAAGAATAAAGTGTTTTGCCAACTTCTGAAACTGAAAGCAACATATCTGTATCAATATTTTCAATACCAATAAATTTGGTAATAGCTCTGGCTTTGTCTTCTATTGTCATTTCTTGTGGATTACCAAAACTTTGCAAAATTTCTAATCTTTTGGCAAAAGTTGCAAAAGTAAAATCCTTGTCATATCTTTCTACTTCAATAATTACTCCATCAGCATTATCAGCCACACTTATCAATGGTTTCTTATATTTGTCAGCCATTTTACGCAAAGCTATTTTTGATTTGATGTCGTCTACTTCGTCAACAATTACATCTACTAATTCATTATTTATTCTAACAAAATCTTCTACATTTTGTTCATTGATACCTTCACTAAACAAATTTATTTGTAAAAAAGGATCAACTTCGCAAACATATTCTGCTACCACTTCTGTTTTTTTTCTTCCTAAATCATGTACTCCTGCCATTATTCTATTCAAGTTACTAAGTCCTAAGACATCCATATCAGCAATATTGATTTGTTTTGGCCCACCTTGCAAAGCACACATCCTGACCATATTACTACCAACACTAAGACCAGCAAAAGCTACTTTGGTCTTACGAAATTTGTTCTGCTCTTCCAGAGTGATCAGATTTTTGTTTCTAGCAGTACGTAATTCAAAATACCATTCTTCTTCCAAAATTTTGTGACAGCTTTTGCGAGACGGAATATAAAAATAAACAAATTTGTCTTTATTTTCCAAAACAAATTTATTTTTCATTTCAGACATTTTGGCTTTATCATCACGTAACTCAGGATTTCTAATTTCGCACAATTCTTCCAATTGATCTTGCAAATTATCTACAAAAACAACTACTTCATTTTTCAATTCTGCCAATTTTTGACTATTACTTCTTTCTATAATCATATAATTATTTTATATCCCCCAAACTATTCACACCTTCCCTATCCAAAATCTTTATCAAATCTTTATTAATTTTTCTAATAGTAAACGGACCACCATAAATAAATCCCGTAATCATCTGTACAGCACAAGCACCTGCTTTTAGCTTATCATAGACATCTTGTGCTGTGAATATACCACCAACACCTATAATTTTCAATTGACCTTTTGATCTTTCACTAATATGATGAATAATATTATTTGTTCGTTGTTGCAAATGTTTACCAGAAATTCCACCAGGATGATTCAATTTTTCTTTGGAAGATTTGAATTTTTGAACCCAAGATCTATTCTTGATTAAGTTGGTAGCGATAATTCCAGTAATTTTGTATTCCAAACACAAATCTATTATTTTATCCAAATCTGTATAAGACATATCTGGACCAATTTTTACAAAAATATCTTTACTAATATTTCTTTCTTTAACAATTTTATTTATTTTTTCTAATAATTCTTTTATAAAAGATACCTGAGCAAAAACATCACAACTAGCTACATTTGGACAGCTAACATTTAGTGTAATATAATCTGCTAGTTCATATAAATCTAAAAAAGACTTTACATAATCATCAGCCATTTCATCTGCTTTGAGTCCAGTAGTAACAGCAATACTCACACCATAAGGAATATCACGTTTTACCAATTTTTTCTTAATTCTTCTGGCTGTTTCTAGACTTCCACAATTGCACAAACCATAATAAACAATCAAACCTTTGTCATCAGGAATACGCCATAATCTTGGTTTAGGATTACCTGGTTGCGCTGAGTTAGTAATAGAACCAAGTTCAGCAAAACCAAAACCAAGCATTGGATAAGCCAGTGGAGCTATAATATCTTTGTCAAAGCCAGCTGACAAACCAACAGGATTTTTTAATTTCAAATTGCCAATCTGAACATGAAGACGTGGATCATCGACAAACAAAAATTTCTTAATCAAAAAATAAAAAGGGCGCAAAACGCTAATTGCACCCAATAATCTAATAACAAAATGATGTACCTTCTCAGGATCAGTTTTAAACAATATTGGACGGATAATTTTTCTATACAACATAATTAATTTAACAAATAATTTCTTTTATCAAGTACCATCGTAACACTTACCACGTATCTCGTATCAATTTGCTATGTGGTATGTGTTACGTGATACGAAAAACAAATTATAAATAAGCTAATTTATCAAACTACTAAACATTTGTTTACATCTCTATAACCGTATCTATTGTAAGTAATCTCAAAGCCTTTGTCAAAACTTCTGACACTTTGATACTAAGATACAACCTAGTTTTTGTCAAATCTTCACTCTCAGCTTTTAGTACACTATATTTATTATAAAAATCATTATACATTTTTGATAAGTCAAAACAATATTTCGCAATAACTGAAGAATTGTAATTTTCCAAAGATTTGACAATTACCTCTGGAAATTCTGACATTTTCAAAACTAAATTTTTAATTTCTGGTTCTTGCAAAAGAGCAAAATTTACTTTTATTTTTTTCATTTTTTCTATACCAAATTTTTTTTGTAAACTATTTATTCTAGCTACAGTATACAAAATATATGGTGCGCTAAAACCATCAAAACTTACCGCCTCAGCAAAATCAAAAGTAACTACTTTGTTAGCTTCATGCTTTTGCATAGTAAACTTGAGTACAGCCATAGTCAAAATCTGCACAGTATTTTTTATTTTTTCTTCAGACCACTTGTCCGCCTTGTCCGCCGTATTTTCAACGAAGGCGGATTTACCTCCCAGAGCTTTAACTGAGAAGGAATCGTAATGACGAGCTCTAGTTTCTTTTTCCAAATGCTCGAAAATCTGATCACGCAAATCTTCATAAAGGATGACATTACCAGCTCGAGAAGACATCTTACCACTTGGTAAATTCACCAAACCATAACCAATGTGAGTCATTTTTTTGTCAAAACCACTAATTTCCAAAATTTTATAAAGTTGCTGGAAATAAAAATCTTGTTCACTTCCTGTAATATTGATACTTTCTTCAACATCATATCTTTTGAATTTTTCTTCTGACAAAGCCAAATCACTGGTCATGTATACAGCACCGCCAGTACTTTTTCTTACCAAAGCAATATCCAAATTATATTTATTCAAATCTACAATAATCGCACCACCTTCTCCAACTTGAGCTATTTTTTGTTTCAATAATTTGTCTACAATTTTTTGACCAGCTTCTTTGACTTCACTCTCATAAATAATAGAATCATGTTCTACTTTCATTTCTGTCATCAAATCCACAAAACCATCAGTACTCCATTTTCTTGTTTTCAAAAATAATTTTGTAATTTCTTCTTCACCACTTTCTAACTTCTTTTGTAAATTATCCAATTCTTCTTTGTATTCTTCATCATGTTCTTTCAAATAATTACTAGCCTTGGCATAAATTTCACCCAACATTTTTTGTTTATTTTCTGTAGTTTCAATCTCCGAAATCTGAACTCCAAACAAAGAACTATTTTGAATTCCCCACAAACATTTCACCACATGGCGACCAAAATCATTGACATAATTCATCGGCGTCATATCATAACCACTCGCGCGATAAACTTGGACAATAGTATTACCAATACAGACATTACGAAAATGCCCGATATGAAATTCTTTGTGTGTATTTTGTGAAGGATACTCTATCAAAACTTTTTTGCCTTTGCCAATATTATTGTTACCAAAATTTTCATCAACATTTTCCAAAACTAATTTTGATAATTCTGAAGTATTTAAGAAAAAATTAACATAAGGACCAAAAGCCTTAACATCATTAAACAATTTGTTATTTGTGATTTGTGATTTGATATTTTCTACAAAAACACTCGCAACTTCCACGGGATTTTTACCTTGTTCTTTGGCAATATTAAACATAGGTATAGCCAAGTCTCCCATTTCTGGTTTTGGTGGAATAGAAAAATCAGCTTCTTGCAAATCTAGAAGTTTCAAAATTTCTTTTTTTATTTTTGGTAACATAAATTATTTTACTTTAACAAAAAATCTTTTACCTTTTTGCACGACATCTTCTGATTTTGTTTCAAAGTCAAAATCAGTTACTTTTTCGTTATTTACTTTGACACCACCCTGTTCAATCGCACGACGAGCATCTCCTTTACTAGAGCAAAATTCTGCTTCTACCAACACTTCAATAATATTGTAACTTGCAGGTTTTAATTCTGAAATATCAGTAGGGGTTTGTTTTTTTGCAAAAGTATTTATAAAATATTCTTCGGCTATTTTTGCAGCTTTTTCACCATGATAAAACCGAACCAATTCAAACCCAAGTTTCATTTTCAAATTGCGAGGATTCTCACCTTTTTTCATTTCTTTTGCATATTCTTCAACAATTTCCATTGACACTCGAGTCATGCAGGTAAAATATGAAATAATCAGCTCATCAGGAATACTCATGATTTTCCCAAACATTTCATTTGGCTCATCCGTAAGATTGACTGTATTCCCCCAGCTTGAACTCATCTTGCGTCCATCAGTTCCTGCCACAAGTGGATTCATGATAATATCTTGTGATTGTTGTTTATAATGAGGTTGCATGGTACGACCTGCAAGCAGATTAAATCGCTGATCAGTACCACCGAGTTCAACATCAGCCTTTACTGCGACCGAATCATACCCCTGCATGAGCGGATACAAAACTTCACGAAGCGACACACGTGTTCCTGCTTCCAGTCTGCGACGAATATTGTCGCGAGAAATAAATTCTGCGACTGAAAACATGTTCGCCTGTTCATTCAATTCTGAATACGTAAGTTTTCCCAACCATTCACTATTATAATGAACTTCGCATTTACTGATATCAATAATTTTTCCTGCCTGGTCAACATAATTTTTCATGTTCTTTTTCACAATCTCCTGTTCAAGCATTGGACGTTCACTCTCTTTGTCTGACGTATCTCCAATCACACCCGTAAAATCACCTACGATAAATACAAGCTGATGTCCAAGTTCCTGAAAATCACGCATTTTGAGTAATGGAATTGAGCGCCCGAGATGAAGATTAGGGCTTGTCGGATCAATACCAAGCTTAACTCGAAGTTTTTCTCCAGATTCAAGACGTTTCTTGAGATGATTTTTATCAATTACTTCTTCCACACCACGTTCAAGAAGTTCTTGAATTTTATTTTTATCAGTAATTATTTTCATATAATTATTTTCTAAAGATTTAAATTGCTTGAAATTGTTTGTTAATTTTTGCCAATTTTTCTTGTGCTTCAGCCAGCTTAGCTTTTTCTTGAATAACAATATTTTCTGGTGCACTACTTACAAATCCAGGATTATTTAGTTTGCCTTCTAGACCAGAAATATACTTGGTTAATTGTTCTATTTCTTTTCCTAGCTTTTCTTTTTCTTTGACAAAATCCACCACACCAGCAAGCTCAACAAAAACTTCTATACCACTTTCTACAAAAGATACAGAGTTTATTGGTTTAACAGTTGATTGGTTTATTTGTAACTTTTCTAAACGTGCTAATTTTTTGATAATTTCAGCATTTTCTTCCAGAAATTCTTTTTTATCACCAGCTGAAATTGTTATGTTCAATTTTTTAGCAGGCTCAATTTTATAATTCGCACGCAAAGATCTAATACCTATGACGATACTTCTAAGTATTGTAAAATTATTTCTTTCTTTATTTCCTCTGCCTTCTGGCCATTTTTCAATCATCAAAAATTTCTTTTCTCCATAAACTTCCTTCCAAATTACTTCTGTCACAAATGGAGCAAATGGATGCCACAATTTTAATAAAGTATTTAAAACATAATTTAACACTTCTGTTTTTTCTCCTTCTATTTTAGCAATTTCTAAATACCAGTCAGCTAAACTTTCCCATGTGAAAAGCCTTAAATTTTCACTAGCAATCGAAAACTCAAAATTATTCAAAGAAAATGTGACAACATAAACTATATTATCTAATTCTTCTAAAATCCATTTATCCGACAGAGTCTTTCCTTCTGGTTTTTTAACGTCAACTTTAGGATCAACTATATTTGCTAAAATAAACCGCGCAACGTTCCATAATTTGTTTACCAGATTTCTTGAGCCTTCTACTTTTTCTGTATAAAATCTCGAATCATTACCAGGAGTAATACCAGAAAGCATACTCCAACGCAAAGCATCTGTACCATAGTTTTCTATTATAACCAAAGGATCAATACCATTGCCAGATGATTTGGAAAATTTCTTACCATCTTTGTCACGCAAAATTCCGTGAATATAAACATCTTTGAAAGGTATATTATCAAACAAATAACCAGAAAACAAAATCATACGGGCCATCCAAAAAAACAAAATTTCATGACCCATTTGCATCCAGTTTGTAGGATGAAAAGTTTTGAAATCAGCTGTATCATTTGGCCAACCCAAAGTTGAAAAAGTCCAAAGTCCAGAAGAAAACCAAGTGTCCAAAGTATCTGAATCTTGTGTCCAATTTTCAATATCTTTTGGTTCTTCAACTCCAACATATATATCTTCAATACTTTTGACTTTTGACTTTTGACTTTTGACTTTTCTATACCACACCGGAATCTGATGCCCCCACCAAATTTGACGACTAATACACCAGTCACGTAGATTGTCTATCCAATTGAAATAAATATTTACAAAATTATTTGGAGTAATAGTTACTTTTTTATTTTTATCATTATCCAAACCACTTGAAACAGCTTCTTTCATAAGAGTCTTCAGACTCTTACCTCTACCAGGAATTTCTTTGTTCACATCCACAAACCATTGAGTCATTGGTATAGCTTCTACTACATCACCAAATCTATCCGATGTTCCTACGTTCTGTTCAATTTCTTCTTCTTTTTCCATGAGACCTTCAGCTCTCAATTTTTCTACCACCAAATCACGAGCTTCTAGAACAGTTTTTCCTACAAATTCTTCACCAGCTTGTGAAGTCATTTTTCCTTTTTCATCAATCACCTGAATCAATTCGATTAGGTCACCTTCGGCTTTTTTCTTTTCATACATTTCAAAGTCTACTCCACTATGAGCTGGAGTAACACCAAGAGCACCTGTACCAAATTCCATCTCTACATGTTCGTCAGCAATTATTTTTATTTTCAAATCTACACCACAAAAATTTACAGGAAATATTTTGCCAATAAATTTTTTGTAACGTTTGTCATTTGGATTTACAGCCACAGCTGTATCACCCAATTTTGTCTCTGGACGAGTGGTGGCAATAGTAATTGGAAAATCTTTGGAATATTTGAAAGTATACAATTTTGCCTCTCTATCAATATAGACTAATTCATCATCACTGCAAGTAGACTGACCTTTTACCGACCAATTCACTACTCTAAACCCTCGATAAATAAGTCCATCATTATACATTTTTACAAAAACAGTATTTACAGCCTTACTTCTTTCTTCATCAAAAGTATATGCTAGACGACTCCAATCAGCACTTGTACCCATTTTTTTTATTTGTTTTAGAATTGTAGCTTTTGACTGTTCTGAATATTCTCTAATTTTTTTTAACAATCCTTCTCTTCCCAATTCTTCACGCGGATTTTTCATACCCGCTTCCACCAAATTTTTTTCTACTCTGGCTTGTGTGGCTACAGCAGCATGATCTGTACCAGGCAAAAGTAAAACTTTTTTACCTTGCATACGCTGGTATCTCGCCATAATATCCATAAGACTATTTTCCAAAGCATGTCCAAGATGAAGAACACCAGTTACATTTGGAGGTGGCATCATAATAGCGTATGGCTCACCAGACAAATTATCAGGATTAAAAAACCCGCTCTCTTCCCAAGATTCATAAATACTATCTTCGTATTTTTTTGGTTCGTAGGCTTTGTCCATATCGTAGTTTAATAGTTTATTGGTTTATAGGTTTACTAGATTATCAGTCTTCAAAACATAGTCGACTCTGCTGGGTCTGCTGATTGCTGAATCTGCTTTTTATCAGTAGCAAAATCTTATTCTCAAAAAATTTCTTACTAAGCAATATTACTATAAAAAACAAAAAAATGCAAGAAAATGCCTACAATTAGCTAAATAATAACTAAAAAATAATTATTAGGCTCTATTGACATAAAATACTATTTCATATATAATCTCCTATCCCCTTTCATATTCAAAAAATACACAAAAGAGGTGTTGCCACTAGGCATTTAAGCTTGTAGATACTTAATGGTAACAAAAAAATATGGCTCTCAATAAAATAGAACAATTCAATAAGACGATAGAAGATAAAAAAAATATTTTAATTACTTTCAAAAAACATTTTTGTGGTGATGCTATCGGTAGTGCTTTGGCACTCAAGCTCTTCTTAGAGCAAATGGAAAAACGCGTAGATATAATCTGTGCTGATTTTGTTTTACCCAGTCAATATACTTTTTTAAAAAATTCTCAAAAAATAACAAACAATTTTGAAGGACTGAGTAATTTTGTAATAAATATAGATATTGAAAAAACTGGAATTTCTGAACTAAGTTATGATACCAAAGACAACAAACTACGTATTTTTATTACACCAAAAAATGGTTATATAAACAAAGAAAATATTACTACCAGCCAAAGTGATTTTAAGTACGATCTCATCATTACGATAAATACTCCTGATCTAAATTCTCTTGGAAAAATATATACTGATCATGAAAACTTTTTTTATACCAAGCCTATTATCAATATTGATCATCAAGCCAACAATGAACATTATGGCCAAATCAATATTATAGATTTGCCAGCCAGTGCTAGTGCTGAAATTATTTTTGATTTGTTACAAAAAAGCAAAGCCGAATTATTAAACCGACAAGTTGCTCAAGCATTACTAACAGGTATTATTGCTGGTACTAATAGTTTCAAAAAAAACAAAGTAAGACCACAAACTTTGCAAGTTGCTAGTAAATTGGTAGACTTGGGAGCTGATAGAAGTTTTATTATCAAAAATCTTTATCAAACAAAATCTATTGCCACTTTCAAAATCTGGGGTGCAGTACTAAGTCACCTAAAAGAAGACAAAGAAACTAATTTTGTCTGGTCCACTATCACTCGTGATGATTTCGTGAGAAGTGGAGCCCAAAAAGAAGATCTAAATAATATTATTGATGAATTAATCACGACTTCACCATCAGCCCAATTTATTTTGCTTCTAAACGAAGACCCAGAAAACAACCAAAATATTTCTGGAACTTTACGCATCTTACCTCAATACCATGCTACAGAAATAATGAAAAAATATGATGCCGAAGGTGATGAAAATGAAACTAAATTCAATATTATAGGAAAAAGTTTAAACGAAGTAGAAGAGGAAATAGTGAGGCATATAAAAAGTGAGATTAACAAATAAATAGCTCATATCACGTACCACACAACACGTATCAACTTGATTAAGCTATTTCTTTTTCTAAGTTATTTATTGTAGACCACAACATTTTTGCTATTATTTCCTTTTTATCAAATATAACTTTATAATTTTTGGTAGAAATATAACCTAATTTGCACGCTAAATAAAAAGTTGTAATTGACTCTTGCAAAGATCCATAAGCAATTTCGTAAAAATTTAACATCACTTTTTTCTTCTTTCTAGCATAGCCTTCTATATAATTCAATAATACTGATGTCATAGCTCTACGACATTGCGAAGTCAGTGCATATAATTCATCCTTTGGAAATTCTTTTGAAACAAAATAACCAAACAAAATATAGTCTGTAATTTTGTCCTTCAAAATACTATGAAATTCCCCCATAATGATATGTGTGTTACGAGTTACGAGTTATGTGATACGTGCTTAAAGTAAGCTGTGTCCTGTCATCTCCTCTGGTTTATCAATTCCCAATACTTTCAAAATAGTCGGAGCAACATCAGCCAAAACACCAGACTTTGGTAACAAACTCAAATCTTGATTTGGTGGATCTCCTGCTCTACCAGAAACTCCAAACAGACTTTCTTTGACAATCAAAAATGGAACATTGTTGGTACTTGGCATTCTATCAGTACTTTCTGTTTGCATATTCAAAATACTCTCAGCATTACCATGATCAGCTGTAATAAAAAGGACACCATCTTCAGCCAAAACATAATCTGCTATTTTACCAATACTTTTGTCTACAGCTTCACAAGCTTTGACCGTAGCTTGGACATCTCCAGTACGTGATACAGCATCAGCATTGGCAAAATTTGCCAAAATAAAATCGTATTTTTCAGACTTAATTGCTTTTATAATTTCATTGGTTATTTTTGAGGCAGACATCTCTGGTTCTTCATTATAAAAAGCTACT
>Ga0172380_10002441_pt1 | contig 28489 bp, 34 predicted proteins | sample Leawe162metaG_FD_119747 | JGI IMG/M metagenome (GOLD analysis project Ga0172380, IMG submission 119747) | Leachate microbial communities from a municipal landfill in Southern Ontario, Canada - Leachate well 162 metaG | ecosystem: Engineered > Solid waste > Landfill > Unclassified | place... | reverse complement strand
GTAGGTCTTGATCGTGCGCGCCAGCCCGCGGTCGCGAGCGGCGATCGGTGCATCCTCGACCTCACCGGGGACGGAAGCCGCCTCCGGGATCTGGTTGAGGAGGTTGTCGATCTCCCACTGGGTCAGCGTCCTGCTGGTATCGGCCACGGCGGTTCCCTCTCGCGCCCTGCGTGCGAGCTAGTCGGTGACGAACGAGGTGAAGAAGACGCGGTATGCGACGGGGTGATGAATCTCCTCGTGAATCGCCTCCAGGATCTCCTCGCGGAGCGCGGCCTTCCCTTCGGCAGACGAGATCTCCTCCACCTTCTTGCCGGAGACGACGGTGGTGATGACGTCCTCGATGTGGTCCTTCAGCGCGCCGATCTCGTCCTTCTCGAACTCCTCCAGCGCGTGCTCGAGCTCCTTGCCGGTGAGCTTGAACCACGCGGGATCGGTGGTCTCAAACTCGATGGTGGTCTGCATCTTCAGGAAATGCTTCTGTCCGCCGGCGGGTGCGAGATTGAACACGCGATCCTTGAGTGCGAGCGTGGGGCCGAGCTTGCCCTCGACGTGCACGGGCGTCGGCTCTGCCTTCTCCGCCTGCGCGGAGCGGCTGTTCATGAAGAACATCGTGCCGATGACGGCGACCGCGACGAGCACGATGCCGACGCCACCGAAGATCAGTCCCTTTTTCATCTGCGACTCCTGACCGGTACTAGCGATCCGCGGTCGGCGTCGCAGGCTGCGACGTCCGCGCGGAGGGATAGAGCAGCACGATGTCCGCACGGCGATTGGCGGCGCGGCCCTCGGGCGTGTTGTTGGAGGCGACGGGGCGGTGCTCCGCGTAGCCGGCGGCGGTCGTGCGCTCCGCGCTCACGTGCCCCTGCTCGATGAGGTAGCGGAGCACGGCGGTGGCGCGCGCGGCGGAGAGCTCCCAGTTCGTCGGGTAGCGATCCGTGCCCACGGGCACGTTGTCGGTGTGACCCTCGACGCGCACCTGGTGGGGGAGGTCGGCGATCACGCCGGCTGCGACCTGCAGCAGCGGCGCAGCCTCCGGCTTGATGTCGGCGCTGGCGGATGCGAACAGCAGCTGGTTCGGCAGGCGGATGACGATGTTGTCGTCCTGGCGCGTCACGATCAGCTGACCGCCAACGCCCGCACCCTCGGCGCGTGCCTCGACCTCTGACTGGATCGTCTGCAGGTCGCGGTCGATCGTGCCGGAGTTGAGCGGGCCGGGCAGCAGGCCGCGACCGCCGTCGTGGATGGGCGAGCCGCCGGGCTGACCGCTGCGCACGTCTACGTTGAACGCGTTGCCGAGGCCGAACGCGAACATCTTGAACTTGTCCGCGTCCACCTTCGACGTGGAGTACAGGATGATGAAGAAGCCCAGCAGCAGCGTGACCAGGTCGGCGTAGGAGATGACCCAACGCTCGTCGCCGCCGTGGCCCTCTGCGGGCGGGCCCCTGCGCTTGCCGGAGGCGCTCATGCGGCGCGCTCTTCCTCGGCGGCCTCATGCGACCGCTCGTGGGGCGAGAGGAAGGACTCCAGCTTCTCCTTGACGATGCGGGGGTTGTCGCCGGACTGGATGGAGAGGATGCCCTCGAGAATCATCTCGCGGACCATCCGCTCCTCACCGGAACGAATCTTCAGCTTCTCCGCGATCGGCAGCATCATGACGTTCGCAAAGCCGACGCCATAGAACGTCGCGACGAACGCGGTCGCGATGCCGTGACCGAGCTCCTCCGGCTCCGCGAGGTTCGAGAGCACGGTGATGAGGCCCATGACGGCGCCGAGCACGCCCAGGGTGGGGGAGAAGCCGCCAGCGGCCTCGAACACCTTTGCGTTCTCACGGTGGCGCGCGGAGAGCGCGTCGATCTCGATCTCCATGATCGAGCGGAGCGCATCCGGGTCGGTACCGTCGATCATGAGCATCAGCCCCTTGCGGGCGAACGCGTCATCGATCTTCTGGGCTTCTTCCTCAAGCGAGAGCAGGCCTTCGCGGCGGGCCTTGTCGGCCATCTCCACCAGCTGCTTCGACATGTGCTCGGCGTGGACGCTGACCTTATTGAAGACCGCGTTCATCGCGAACTTCGGCATGCCGAGGACCAATTCCAGCGGAAACGCGATCAGGATCGCGCCCAGGGTGCCGACGAGCACGATCATCAGGCCGGGGATGTTGAACAGGTTGAGGACGTTACCGCCCTCGATCATGTATCCGCCGAGGATACCGACGGCAGCGACGACCAGTCCTGCGACCGTAGCGAGATCCACGTGGTGCTCCTAGTTACTGGTTCTCGACGACGTGCAGGTAGGACAGCGGCGGGCTGGCGTTCCCGCCGGCGACCGCGCGGCGGTACGCGACGATGCGCGACACGACCTCGTGATCCGTCTCGCGGACGATGTAGGAGTGGCCGTTGATCAGGGTGATGTTGGTGTCGGGCCGACTCTCCACGCTCTGGATGTAGTCGGCGTTGACGAAGAGCTCACTCTTGTCCAGCCGCGTCACGAGGATCATCGGGCACCTCCGGTGCGATTACCGGAGCCCATTGTTCGGCCGGGGCCGCTGCGTCCGTATCGGGGACTTCCCTGAGACGGAGCGCCTCGATCCCTACTGTCTGCGGCGTGATTGCGGGGTCGGGGCGAGGTGCGCGAGGGCGCGCAGATGCGGGCGAAGCGCGGTGCTACGCGCGCGGCGGCAGCAGCCCGCGGAGCGTGATCGTCAGCTCCTCGACCGTGAACGGCTTCGCGAGGAATGCGTCGGCGCCGGCCTCGCGCAGCTGCTGCGCCTGGCCGCCGTCGCTGTACGCGGACATCGCGATCGCAGGCGTCGCGGCGCGACGCGGGTCGCTGCGCAGCATCGCGAGCAACTGGTCGCCGGGGACGTAGGGCATGCGAAGGTCGAAGAGCGCGAGGTCGATGCGCGCATCACCGTGCAGGTGATCGCGCGCCTCCGCACCGTTGGCGCAGAGCAGCACCTCGAAGCCGCGGGAGCGGAGCACCAGCGCGAGCATGCCGCGCAGGCTGTCCTCGTCCTCGGCGACGAGGATGACGGGGGGCGAGTCTGCGGGGGTCATCGCGGCCGAGGCCGCAAGCGCGCCGGGCGCCCGCGCCGCACCAGGTTCCTACCCAGCGCGGCGCCCCTCTTCGGCCTCGACATTGGGGCTTTCGAGTCCGACCAGCCCACGCTTGATGGCGTACCGGATCAGGTCGGTGCGGTTGCGAGCGTGAAGCTTGCTCATGATGTGCGCCTTGTGCGCCTCCACGGTCTTCACGCTGATGAAGAGCTCGTCGGCGATGCGCTGGTTGGACATGCCCTCCGCGATCAGCTGGAGCACTTCGCGCTCGCGGCCGGTGAGCAGCTCGTAGCCGCCCTTCGGCTCCGGCTGCTTCGCCTGCATCATCACCTCGTTCACCGCGATCTCGGCAGAGACGTCGGCGGAGAAGTAGGTGTTGCCGCGGTAGACGGACTGGATGGCGAGCAGCAGCTCGTCGAGGTCGGACTTCTTGACGACGTAGCCTGCGGCACCGGCGCGGAGCGCCTCCAGCAGCCGGTCGTCCTCCAGGTACGCGGTGAGGATGAGGACGCGCGCGCCGGGGGTGTGGCGCACGATCTGGCGGGTCGCCTCGATGCCGTTCAGGCCGGGCATGACCATGTCCATGAGCACGACGTCGGGGCGGAGTCGCTCGGCCGCGTCCACGGCGTCGCGGCCGTTCGTGGCCTCGCCGATGATCTCCAGGCTGTCCTGCGCCTCCAGCATGACGTGCAGCGCCTGGCGCAGCAGCGTGTGGTCATCGACCAGCAGCACGCGGATGCGCTGCCCGCCGTTTCGCCCGGTCGGGCGGCCACGGGTCACGGGCGAGAAATCACGGCGTTCCTGGGTCATTACCCCTCCATGCCCCGCAGTCGCAGCAGCGTACGCGGTTCTGTTATGTAGGCCAAGTGACAACCGTCCCCCGGGGGACCGTCGAGCGCTACGCCGACTTCTGCTCCAGGCCGTTGTACGCGCGGCTGGCGGTCAGTTCGCGATAGTCATCGAACCGGTCCGTCGACTCCGGGCTTGCGGCGTAGGTGCGTGTGGCGTTGCACCGAAGGCAACGGCCCAGAACCACGCCACCAGCGGGCTCACCAAGCAGCCAGTGGTGGATGCAGCTCGGCGGCTGCGTGGTGTCGATGATCTGGAGCTCGCTCACGGCTCCACCTCCCTGATGACTTCGATGTAACGACCGTCATGCTAGGGAGGGATGGGGAGGGCCCGTATAGGTGTTTCCCCTAGGGAGTCAGCGTGAACACCCGCGCTTTTGAGGGAAATGGAGGAGAAGACCGAGGGATGTCAGCGGGCAGACAGCCGGGGCCGCCCCGCATTCCCGCAGGGCGGCCCCGGATCGGGCTCAGGAGTTCGGAGTGGGGGGCGTGCCGTGGAAGGAGTACTCCACGTGTTCCTCCAGCGACATGTTCATCTGGGAGCGCAGCGCCAGGTCGAAGTCGGCCTGGGCAGCGTGATCCGCCTGCTCCGCCGACTCCCACACGCCGATGCGGCCCATGTAGCCGTCCGGCTCGACAGGCTCCAGGCGGTAGCCGGTGATAAAGCCGGGCTGCTGCGAGAAAAAGCCGACCAGGCGGTCGATCAACTCGCGGACACGCGCTTCCTCGCCGTGGCGGGGACGCATCAGGGAGACGCGGACGTAAGGCACGAGACCCTCCTACCCTCGGCGCCCCGAACGATGAGGGGGAGGCGCCGCCCAGCCCCAACGGGTGGGGCCACAGTGTAGGAGATCGCGAGACCGCGCGGGCACCATGCGACGAGGACGCCATGCGGCGTCCTCGTGCAGGTCAAGTCAGCGGTGATTAGAGGCGGAGCTTGCCGTGGGAGGGCTGGCGGCGGCGCTGCTTGCCGGCGGCCAGGCGCTCCTCCTCCAGGATCTCGGACGGGTCGGCGATCTGCGTCTCGTGGACGTAGCCGCAGGCGATGCAGGTGCCGAACTTCCCGTACCAGTCGTCCTCAATGATCATGAGGCCACGGCAGCGTGGGCACTGCTTGGGCGGTGCTGAGTTGTTCACGGGACATTCCCCTAGCGGCCGGATACCCTCCGGTGCGGGCCTGTGCCAGTGCCTACGGGGTTAGCTGTCGGGTTCGGGCCGGTCAGGTAGGCCCGCTCTCCGTGGAGCGTGCGCTCCGTGGAGAGTTCACCCCAGATGGTGGTTCCCCCGTTCGCCGGTTCCGCCCGGCGACTCGGCTCGCGCTCCTCCGCCAACTCGTTTCATCACATTCGCGTTTACTTCGTGATTGTGACGACAAGAGCATACTCAGGCGGATTCGCCTGTCAAGGGTTCATCTCACCTTCATATCAACGGCAGCCGAGCTCGTGTACGAGAGCCCTCCCGCTGGGCTATGCTGCGCACGTTCTTTCCCGCAGAGATCCGGGGAAGCCGGTGCGATTCCGGCGCTGTCCCGCAACTGTGAGCCGCTGTCGAGGTACCACCCCGACGCGGTGAGCCAGAGTACCGGCCTGCGCACTGGTGACCGAACCCGCGAGGACGGGGCGTCGGCACGCGGCACTTCGGGGCCGCGCTGCCCCCGCAGGCGTCGATGCCGACGCCGTCCGCCTCGCTGCAGGAGGCGGATCTGATGCGTCGAGGGCTCACCTCTCTTCTCTCCTGGCTCTCGCTTGCCGTACTGGGCGCGCTCATCCTCGGGTGCGGGTCGGGTGCCGGTGCACCGGCATCGCCGACCGCAGCGGTTCCTGCATCGGCGACGGCCAGCCCGACGCCGGTCGCGGCGTTCCCGCAGAGCGCGACCGACTCCCGTGGGGTGCGGCTGGAGCTGGCGGCAGCGCCGAAGCGCATCATCTCGCTCTCCCCCGGGGTGACGGAGACCCTGTACGCGATCGGCGCGGGCGGGCAGATCGTGGCGACCGACCGTTTCTCCGACTTCCCGGCCGAGGCTGCGCGCACGACGAAGCTCGACTACTCGCAACCCAGCGCGGAGGCGACAGTCGCGCTGACGCCCGACCTGGTGATCATGACCACGCGCCAGGAGGCGCAGGTTGAGCAGTTCCGCGCGCTGCGCCTGCCGGTGCTGTTCATGGAGGAGCCGAAGAGCCTGGCCGCGGTCGTCGAGTCGGCGCGGCTGTACGGCCGTCTCACCGGGCACGCCGCCGAGGGTGAGCAGCTTGCGGCATCGCTGCAGGCGCGCATCGACCGCGTGGTCGCGCAGGTGCCGCCGGGCGAGGGGCCGCGCGTCTTCTACGAGCTGACCCCCGACCTCTACACCGTTGCGCCGGAGTCCTTCGTCGGCTCCATGCTCACCACGCTGCGCGCGCGGAACATCGTGCAGGGCGCGCGCACCGCGTTCCCGCAGATCTCGGCGGAGACCGTGATCACCGGGAATCCCGAGGTGATCCTGCTGGTCGATGGGGGCGCGCGTAGCGGCGGGCAGAGCGCCGCCACCGTCTCGGCGCGCCCCGGCTGGGGTGGCATCGATGCCGTGCGCAACCGCCGCGTCGTCGCGCTGGAGCCGGACACCGTGAACCGCCCCAGCCCGCGCATCGTCGACGGGTTCGAGGCGATCGCGCGCGCGATCTATGGGGATCGGCTGGGTGGCACGCGATGAGCGCTCGCGGGTTCATCATCGCAGGCACGTCGTCGGGCGTCGGCAAGACGACGATCGCGACGGCGTTGGCGGGCGCGCTGCGCGCGCGCGGCCTGCGCGTGCAGCCGTTCAAGGCGGGGCCGGACTACATCGACCCCACCTACCTCGCGCGGGCGGCGGGCCGGTCGTGCCGCAACCTGGACACGTGGATGGTGCCGCCGGAAACGGTCCGCGAGCTGTTCGCGCGCGCTGCCTCGGACGCCGATGTGGCGCTGGTCGAGGGCGTGATGGGGCTCTTCGACGGCGCCGACGATGGCGCGGGCTCCGCGGCGCATCTCGCGCGGCTGCTGGGGCTGCCGGTCGTCCTCGTCATCGACGCACGCGCGATGGCGCAGTCGGCAGCGGCGATGGTGCTGGGCTACCAGCGCTTCGACCCGGAGGTACGCGTCGCCGGGGTGATCCTCAACCGTGTCGCGGGCGCGCGTCACGCAGCAATCTGCCGCGAGGCGATCCTCGCGCACACCGGTGTCCCGGTCATCGGCGCGATCCCGCGCGACGAGGAGGCCGCGATCCCGGAGCGCCACCTGGGGCTGGTGCCCGACGTGGAGACGCCCGCGGCGGATCGCTGGTTCGACGGGCTCACGCAGCTCGCGGCGACCCACCTCGACCTCGACGCGCTGCTCGCGATCGCGGCACCGGTGGGCAGCGTCGAGGTCGCGCAGCCGGTGTTCCCCGCCTCGACGCCCGCGCACCACGCGCGGATCGCGATCGCGCGGGACGAGGCGTTCCACTTCTACTACCAGGACTCGCTCGACCTGCTGGAGGCGCACGGCGCGGAGCTGGTGCCGTTCAGCCCGCTCGCCGATGCCGCGCTGCCGGCGTGCGACGCGGTGTACATCGGCGGCGGGTTCCCGGAGCTGTTCGCCGCCGACCTGGCGCGCAACGAGGCGATGCGCTCCGCGCTGCGCGCCGCGGCGGCGCGCGGGGTGCCCGTGTACGGCGAATGCGGCGGCCTCATGTACCTCGGGCGCGGCATGGCGGACTTCGAGGGCGTGCGGCACGAGATGGTGGGGCTTGTCCCCGCGGAGTCGGTGATGCAGGCGACACGCCTCACGCTGGGCTACCGCGAGGTGGAGTCGTGCGGCACGCCGCTGCTCCCGGCAGGGGAGCGGATGCGCGGCCACGAGTTCCACTGGTCCGCGCTGACCTCGCCACCGAGTGAGGACGGCGCGGCGTACCGCGTGCTGGATCAGGACGGGCGTGCCGACGGCTACCGCGTGGGCTCCGTCACCGCGACCTACGTGCACGCGCACCTGGCGACGCGCCGCGACCTCGCGCCGAACTTCATCGCTGCCGCCGAGGCTGCACGAGGCCCTCAGTGAGCGCGCGCACGGCACAGCTGGTCGGCCGCCTCGGTCGACGCTCAGGCGGGCTTGTACCGGCTGCGGGTGCGGTGGTGGCGCTGCTGGCGCTGGTCGCGCTCGCGGGCGCGATGGTCGGCACGACCAGCATCCCCGCAGGCGTCGTGCTGGCGAGCGCGTGGAACGCGCTGCCCTTCGCGGGTGCGCGCATCGATGTCCCGGAGGGCTGGGAACGCATCGTCATCGATGTGCGCCTGCCGCGCGTGCTCACGGCCGGACTCGTCGGCGCGGCGCTGGCGACCTCGGGGACGGCATACCAGGGGGTCTTCCGCAACGCGCTCGCCGATCCATTCCTGCTGGGCGTGGCGTCGGGCGCGGCGCTGGGCGCGGCGCTGGGCATCGTGCTCCCGATCGAGGGCGCGCTCCCGTTCGGCTGGGTGCCGCTGCTCGCGTTCGCGGGGGCGGTGATCGCCGTCACGCTCGCCTACCTCGCGGCGAAGGTGGGGGACAGCGTGTCGAACGCCTCGCTGATCCTGTCGGGGGTGGCGGTATCCGCGATGGCAGGTGCAGCGACCTCGTTCATCCTGCTCACGGCGGGCGAGCGCGCGCTCACGATCTTCGGGTTCCTGTTCGGCTCCTTCAACACCGCGAACTGGCCGCGTGCGATCGGTGGGCTGCCCTACCTGGCCGCAGGCGTCGCGGTGCTGCTGCTGCACGCGCGCGTGCTGAACGTGCTGCAACTGGACGAGGAGCAGGCGACGCAGCTGGGCATCGATGTGCCGCGCACGCGCATCATCGTGCTTGCCGCTGCCTCGCTGGTGGCGGCGACGGCGGTGGCGATGGCCGGTGTGATCGGGTTCGTGGGCCTGATCGTGCCACACATCACGCGGCTCATCTTCGGCGGCGACTACCGGCGGCTGCTGCCGCTTGCGGCGCTGCTGGGCGCGGCGTTCCTCATCGCGGCCGACGTGCTCGCTCGCGTCGCGCTCCGCCCGCAGGAGGTGCCTGTGGGCATCATCACAGCGATCGTCGGCGGACCGTTCTTCCTCTCGCTCATGCGCGCACGACGCGGGGGGCTGCGATGACGCTCGTCAGCGCCGTCGCCGCCACCGCACCTGCGTCGACGACGCTGCTCCGCGCGCGCGACCTCGATGTCACCGTCGGCGGCACCGACGTGCTGCACGGCGTCTCTGTCGAGGTACACGCGGGCGAGGTCGTCGGTCTGATCGGGCCGAACGGCGCCGGCAAGAGCACGCTGCTGCGCGCGCTGACCGGCCTCGCGCCGCTCAACAGCGGCAGCGTCGAGGTCGCAGGGCAGGCGCTGCGCACGTCCGATCGCCGCACGCTGGCCCGCACGGTCGCCGTCGTGCAGCAGATGCCGGAGGCGCCACCCTCGATCACCGTCGCCGAGCTGGCGCTGCTCGGGCGCAGCCCGTACCTCGGCCTGCTCGCGCGGGAATCGGCACGCGACCACGCGATCGCGATGCAGGCGATGGAGCGCGCTGGCTGCGCCGCGCTGGCCGCACGCACGCTCGGCACGCTGTCCGGCGGGCAGCGACGCCGCGCGTTCATCGCACGCGCGCTGGCGCAGGAGACGCCGCTGCTGCTGCTGGATGAGCCGACGGCGAACCTCGATGTGCAGGCGCAGTGCGAGATCTTCGAGCTCGTGCGCAGGCTCGCGGCGGACGGCGTGGGCGTGCTGGTCGTGGTGCACGACCTCACGCTGGCGGCGACATACTGCGACCGCCTGCTGCTCCTCGATGCCGGGCGTGTGGTCGCCGAGGGCGCGCCGCACGAGGTGGTGACGGCGGAGCATGTGCAGCGCGTGTACGGCACGCGCGTGACGGTGATCAACGACAGCGGGCACCGTGCACCGATCGTGGTGCCGGTCGCCGTGGACAAATCGGAGGCACGACGATGACCGAGGAGCAGCCTCGACAGCGGGCGACGGAGCGACACCGCGAGGTGGAGCAGCCCCCCGCACAGTGGAACGGCCTGTTCCGCAAGCGCCACCCGCTGGCGCTGCTGTACACCGGCAACGGCAAGGGCAAGACCTCGAGCGCCCTCGGCGTCACGATGCGCGCGTGGGGGCGCGGCTGGAAGATCTGCTGGCTGCAGTTCATCAAGTCGAAGACCTCGCACTACGGCGAGACGCGTGCCGCCGAGGCGATGGGCATCGAGATGATCCCGCTCGGTGACGGCTTCACGTGGCTCTCGAAGGACATCGAGCACGACAAGGCGCTGGCGCGTGAGTGCTGGGCGCTGGCGAAGGAGAAGATCTACTCCTCGCAGTACGACATCGTCGTGCTCGATGAGATCACGTACCCGATCACCTACGGCTGGCTGCCGGTCGACGAGGTGGTCGAGACGCTGCGCAACCGACCGGAGAACATCCACCTGATCATGACCGGCCGCAACGCCGATCCGGCGCTGGTCGAGTTTGCCGATCTCGTCACGGAGATGACCGAGATCAAGCATCCGTACCAGACGGGTCTCAAGGCGCAGCCCGGAATCGACTTCTAATGACCTCGATCACCTCGGATCACGTGCTGATCGAGGCGACCGTCGCCGCGATCGGCGAGATCGACCCGGATGCGGTTGCGGCCGCGAGCGAGCGCCAGGATCAACTGACGAAGCCGCCCGGCGCCCTCGGCAGGCTCGAGGGGCTGGCGGAGCGGATCGCCGGGATCACGGGGGAGGCGCGCCCACACCTCGATCGGCGACTGGTCGTCGTGGCGGCGGCGGATCACGGCGTGACGGCGCAGGGCGTCTCCGCCTTCCCCGCCGAGGTCACGGCGCAGATGGTCGGGAACTTCCTGCGCGGCGGCGCCGCGATCAACGTGCTCGCGGCGCACGCCGGGGCGCGCGTGCGCGTCGTCGATGCGGGCGTCGCGGCGGAGACGCCGCATGACCCTCGACTGCTGCGCCTGCGGCTGATGCCGGGCACCGACGATTTCAGCGTGGGTCGGGCGATGCCGATCGAGGTCGCGCAGCGCGCGGTCGCGGAGGGCATCCGCCTGTTCGAGGCGGAGCGCGCGGACCTCGGCTGCGACATCGTCGCGTGCGGCGAGATGGGGATCGGCAACACGACGGCGGCGGCGGCGATCATCGCGGCCACGACCGGGCAGCCGGTGCGCGCCGTCACCGGCCGCGGCACCGGCGTCGACGACGAGCGGTTCGAGGCCAAGGTGGCGGTGATCGAGCGCGCGCTCGCGCTGCACCACGTCGATGCACGCGACGGGCTCGCGCTGCTGTCGTGCGTCGGCGGGCTCGAGATCGGCGTGCTCGCGGGGGTGTACCTCGGTGCGGCGGCGGCGCGCGTGCCGGTAGTCATCGACGGCGTGATCTCGGGTGCGGCGGCGCTGGTCGCCGCGGCGATCGCGCCGAGTGCGACGTTCGCGATGCTCGCAAGCCACCTGTCCGTGGAGCCGGGGCACATCGCCGCGCTGCAGCACCTGCGGCTTGAGCCGCTGCTCGACCTCGGCCTGCGCCTGGGCGAGGGCACCGGGGCGGCGCTTGGGATCACGCTGTGCGTCGCCGCCTGCCGGCTGCTGGACGAGATGGCGACGTTCGCCGAAGCAGGTGTGAGCGACAGCGACGACGTGGTGCCGCCGGAGGCGTAGCACCCGCATACTGCCGGTGCGTACCGTTCGAGGTGGGAGCAGCCGTCCGTGTCACCCTCCGCCGTGCTCATCGCGTTCGAGTTCCTCACACCGCTGCGGCTGCGCCGCGTGGAGCGCACGAGTGATCGCGCCTTCGGGCAGGCGCTCGCGTGGTTCCCGTTCGTGGGGCTGCTGCTGGGGCTGCTGCTGCTCGGCATCGATCGCACGCTGTCGCACATGCTGCCCTCGGCACCGGTCTCCGCACTGCTGCTGGCGGCGCTGGCACTGCTGTCGGGTGGTCTGCACCTCGACGGCGTCGCCGACACCGCCGATGGCATGGCGGTGCAGGGCGACCGCGCGACGCGGCTGAGCGTGATGAGCGCGGGCAACATCGGTCCTGCGGGGGTGATGGCACTCGCGCTCGTGCTGCTGGTGCAGTGGTCCGCGATCGCGACGCTCGACACACCGATGCGCGGCGCCGCGCTCGTCATCGTGCCAGCGCTCGGGCGATGGGCGGCGACGCCGGTCGCGGTGCTGTTTCGCCCGGCGCGACCGCGCGGCATCGGCCACGCACTGCAGCAGGGGATGTGGCCGGTCGCCGCGCCGCTGGGCAGCGTGATCATGCTCCTCGCCTGCCTGGCGCTGTTCGGGCCAGCCGGGATCGCGCTGATGGTCGTCGCCGCCGGGGCGGCGGTGCTGATCGCCGCAGCGGCGGCACGACTGCTCGACGGCGTGACCGGCGACACCTTCGGCGCGGCGATCGAGGTGTCGCAGACCGTGGTGCTGCTGTTCCTGGTCGCGTGCGCGCAGCGCGGCTGGCTCACGCCGAGCCTGTTCGCGTGAGCCGCGCGGTCGCGTTCGCGGCGGGCGTGGCGCTGGATGCCGCGTTCGGCGATCCGCCGACGCGCTGGCACCCGGTCGGCCTCCTCGGCGCTGCGGTATCGCGGCTGCAGGCGCACGCGCCGAGCGCGCGCGCGGCACGCTTCGACTACGGGCTCGCTGTTGCGGCCGGGCTGCCGCTCGCCGCAGCCTCGATCACGGCACTCGCGCGCGAGGCGTGTGCGCGACTGCCACTCGGGCGTGTCGCCTTCGAGGCGTGTGTGCTGGACGCCGCAAGCGCCCTCCGCACGCTGCTTGCCCGCGCACATGAGGTCGAGGACGCGCTGCACCTCGGCGACCTCGACGCCGCCCGCGCGCTCTGCGGCATGCACCTCGTCAGCCGCGACACGCGGGCGCTGTCGGCCTCCGAGGTCGCCGGCGCGACCATCGAGTCGGTGGCGGAGAACCTCAGCGACGGCGTCATCGCGCCGTGGCTCGCGTTCGCGCTCGGTGGCGCGCCGGGCGCGGCCGCGTACCGCGCGGTGAACACGCTCGACTCACGCTGGGGGTATCGCAGCGAGGAGTTCGAGGCCCTGGGCGGCGCGAGCGCACGGCTGGACGACGCGCTCAACCTCGTGCCCAGCCGCCTCACCGCACTCGCGCTGGTCGCGGCCGCCGCGAATGACCGCGACGCCGACGCGCGCGAGGCGCTCGCGTGCTGGCGCGCGGACGCACCTCGCACCGCGAGCCCGAACGCGGGCCACCCAATGGCGGCGATGGCGGGCGCGCTGCGCGTGCGGCTGGTGAAGCGCGAGGCGTACGAGCTGGGCGCCGCGTATCGCGACCCGGCAGCAGCGGACATCGGCCGCGCGGTACGGCTGGCACGGCGCGCCGCGATGATCCTCGGTGCGGGACTGCTCGGTGCACTGGTGGCGACGGGAGCGCGGTGATGACGGACGGCACACCCGTGGTGCACGGCGGACTGCGCGCCGAGGAGCTCGCGGCGCTCGGCATCGATCCGCTCGATGTCATCGACCTGTCGGCGAACCTCAATCCGTTCGGCCCGCACACCGAGGTGCTGCTGCGCGCGCGCGAGGCCGACGTGCGCCACTACCCGGAGGCGCACGCCGACTCGCTGCGTGCAGCGATCGCGCGCTTCGAGGGCCTCGACGCCGCGCAGGTGCTGGTGACTCCGGGCTCGACGGCGGCGCTGCACCTGATCGCGCGCGCGTTCCTGCGGCCCGGCGACACGTGCGCGCTCTGGCCGCCCACGTTCGGCGAGTACGCCGCGGCGATCGAGGCGGCGGGCGGCATCGTGCGCGAGTACCGGGCGATGCCACCCGCGTTCACGCCAACGATCGAGGTGGAGCCCGCGCCGCTCGGGATCTACTGCAACCCGAACAACCCGACCGGCAGCTACCTGAGTCGCGTGCAGGTCGAGCACCTCGCGACGCGCCTGAGCGGGCTGCTGGTGCTCGATGTCGCGTATGACGCGTTCGTCCAGGACGCGTGGGACGCGGACGCGCTGGTGCGCGATGGCGCCGACGTGCTGGTCGTGCACTCGATGACGAAGCTGCACGCGGTGCCCGGCATCCGCCTCGGCTACATCACCGGGCCTGCGGAGCGCATCGCGCGGCTTGCGGCGCTGCAGCCGTCGTGGTCGATCGACGCGACGGCGATGGTCGCCGGCCCCGCGATGCTCACCGTCGACGCCGCGCAGCGCCGTGCGCTCGCGGAGGTGACGCACGTGCGTGCGCTCATCGTCGGCGACCTGGCCACGCGTGGCATCGAGGTCGTCGAGGGGCGCGCGAACTTCGTGCTCGTGCGCGTCGGCGACGCGACGACGGTGCGGCTGGCGCTGCTGCGGCGCGGCTTCGCGGTGCGCGACTGCACCTCGTTCGGTCTCCCGGAGTGGGTGCGCATCGCCGTGCCGGTCGAGGTTGCCGCGCGCCGCCTGCTGGCCGCGCTGCACGCCGCGCTCGCAGACACGCGAGACGCGCGCGGATGACCGGTCGCCCCGCGCCGGTGCTGATGGTGCTCGGCACCACCTCGGACGCCGGGAAATCGGTGCTGGTGACGGCGCTGTGCCGCATCTTTCGGCAGGACGGCGTGCGCGTCGCGCCGTTCAAGGCGCAGAACATGTCGAACAACGCGGACGTCACCGCCGACGGCGGCGAGATCGGGCGCGCGCAGTCGGAGCAGGCTGCGGCGGCGGGGATCGCAGCGACGACGGCGATGAACCCCGTGCTGCTGAAGCCGCAGGGCGATCGCACCTCGCAGGTCGTCGTCGATGGGCGAGCGGACGGCGTGCTGCACTCCCGCGACTTCATCGAGCGCAAGCGTGACCTGTGGCCGCACGTGGAGCGCGCGCTCGCCTCGCTGCGAGACGAGTACGACCTCGTCATCGCGGAGGGCGCGGGCAGCCCGGCGGAGCCGAACCTGCGCGCCGCGGACATCGTGAACATGCGCGTCGCGCTGCACGCGGGGGCGACGGTGCTGCTGATCGGCGACATCGATCGCGGCGGCGTGTTCGCGCACCTCGTCGGCACGATGGAGCTGCTGACGCCCGAGGAGCGCGCGCTGGTGCGCGGCTTCGTCATCAATCGCTTCCGCGGCGACGCCTCGCTGCTCACTCCGGCGATCGAGGATCTGGAGCGGCGCACCGGCGTGCCGGTGTTGGGTGTCATCCCGTGGCTGCCCGATCTGCGCATCGCGCAGGAGGACGCAGTCGTCCTCGAACGCGCCGCCGACGCGGGCGCACCGCACAAGGCGGACGAGCACCATACGGTCGACATCGCGATCGCACGGCTGCCGCGCATCGCGAACTTCGACGACTTCGATCCGCTGGCGGCGGAGCCGGGCGTGCGTGTGCGCTACGTCGCGCGCGCCGAGGATCTGGGCGCGCCATCGCTGATCATCCTGCCGGGGACGAAGGCGACCATCGCCGACCTCGCCGCGTTGCGCACGAGCGGGCTCGCCGAGGCGATCGTGGCGCGGGCGCGCGCGGGGACGCCGGTGCTCGGCATCTGCGGCGGCTTCCAGATGCTCGGCGATCGGCTCGCCGACCCGCTGGGCGTCGAGGCCGCAGCAGGCATCGAGGTCGCGGGGCTCGGCCTGCTCCCGATCGCGACGACGTTTGCGGCCGAGAAGGTGACGCGCCGCGCCGCGGGCACTGTGCTCGCCTCGACCGGCCCGTGGGCCGCGTCCGGTGCCGCGGTCGAGGGCTACGAGATCCACATGGGCCGCACGGAAGGCAGCGGCGGCACAGCGCTCGCGCCCCTGCTCCGCCTGGACGGCGCGGACGACGGCGCCGTCAGCGCCGACGGCCGTGTCGCCGGGTGCTACCTGCACGGGCTGTTCCACAACACCGCGTTCCGGCACGCGCTGCTCACCGCGCTCGGCTGGGACACGCGAGGCGCTGCGACGTTCGACCGCGAGCGCGAGTTCGACCGGCTCGCGCAGCACGTACGCTCACACCTCGACATCGAGCGTGTCCGCGCGATGGTGCTCGGCAACGATGCGAACGGGGCACGCGGTGGGTGAGCTGCTGCTCGTCACGGGCGGTGCGCGCAGTGGGAAGAGCCGCTTCGCAGAACGGATCGCGGCAGCGAGCGGACGCCCGGTGACCTATGTCGCGACGATGGAAACGCTGGACGACGAGGTACGCGCGCGCATCGCGCGGCACCGCGCGGAGCGGCCCGCAGGGTGGACGACCGTCGAGGCGCCGCTCGCCATCGTCGAGGCGGTGCGAACGGCCGCGCCTGACGACTGCGTGCTCCTCGACTGCCTGTCATTGTGGACGTCGAACCGCCTGCTCGCGCTCGGTGACGACGTGAGCGTCGAGGCGCTTGCCGATCTCGAACGCGCGCTCGAGGCGGAGATCGACGCGCTGCACGACGCCGTCCGAGCACGAACCGGCGACGTCATCCTCGTCACGAACGAGGTCGGTGGCGGCCTGGTACCGGAGTACCCGCTGGGGCGCGCGTATCGCGACCTCCTGGGCCGCGTGAACCAGCGCGCGAGCCTGCTGGCAGCGCGTGCGTGGCTGCTCGTCGCGGGTCGTGCGCTTCCACTCCCACCACCGGACGCACCGCTCACGTAGCGCACGCAGCACGAAGCCCCGGTCGCCCGGGGCTTCGCAGTTCATGCATCCGAGGTCGCGTGGGGCTAGGAGCCCGTCCACTCCCGCAGCGTCGCGGAGACCTCGATCTGGCTGCCGCCGCGGATGACCGTCAGCTTCACGGTGTCGCCCACCTTGTAGCCGTCGACGGTCTTCGCCAGCTGCTCGATGGTCGCCATCGGCTTGCCGTCGATCGCGGTGACGATGTCGCCACCGGGCGGCAGCACGCCATTCGCGGAGGCCGCAGCGGCGGCGCGCAGTCCGGCGCGCTCGGCGGCGCTGCCGGCGTTCACCGCGGTCACGTAGACGCCCTTCTCGGTCTGCACGCCCGCCTCACGCGCGTTCACGGCGTTCAGCGTCACGCCGGCGACACCCAGCTGCGGGTGCGTGATCGGCGTGCCGGCGATCATCTCCGGCAGGAAGCGCTGCGCGGTGTTCGAGGCGATCGCGAAACCGATGCCGACGAAGACGCGCTGCCCCGTGGGGTTCTCGATCGAGGCGTTCACGCCGATCACGTTGCCGTCCGCGTCGAACAGCGGGCCGCCGGAGTTGCCGGGGTTCACCGCCGCGTCGGTCTGGATCACGCCGCGCACCGGGCGACCGGTGATCCCGCCCTCCGACTGGCGGTTGAGGCCGCTCACGATGCCGGAGGTGACGGTGAACTCCAGCGAGAACGGATTGCCGATCGCGAACACCGGCTCACCGAGGCGCACGCCATCGGAGTCCGCGAAGCGCGCCGGCTGCAGGATGTTCGCGGGCACATCGACACGCACGACCGCGAGGTCGTTCCCGGGGTCGGAGCCGATCACACGACCGCCGACCATGGTGCCGTCCGCGAACTTCACGCTGACCTGGTTCGCGCCGTCGACGACGTGGTAGTTGGTCAGGATGTTGCCCTGCTTGTCGACCACGATCCCGGTGCCCAGCCCCTGGCCCTGGCGCTGCCCGGTGCGGTTCGTGACCACGGTGTTGATCGTGACCACGGACGGCTTCACACGATCCACGAGGTCAGGCAGGTTCCCGATCGCGGCATTCGAGACCGGCAGTTGCCGAGGGTTGCGCGCGACCTCGGCAGAGGACGCAGCGGTGGCGGTCGAGGTCGGGCGATCGCCGCCGGTGCGCGTCGCGATAAGCGCGCCAACCGCCATCGCGACCACCAGCAGCACGCCAAGCGCCGCAGGGCGCATCCAGCGAAGCAGGCCGTTTGTCTCCATGTGAACCCTCCCCATCAGGCCGAATGCCTGATCGGATTGTCGAGTCTGTCCGTCAAACAGTGGTGCTCGAAATGTAAAACGGCTGCGAATCCATCGTCCTAGGGACGTGGGCCGCGGTACAGGGCGTAGAGCCCGCCGCTCGCACCGGTGGTGGCATCGAGACCGACCGCCTCAGCAAGACTCACCGCGGCGCGGCCGAGTACGAGGTCGCGCAGGCCGCGGCGCGGGTGAATGACGCGCACCCGACGCGGCGCGCCGCTCAACTCGACGGCCCAGTCGACCGCGTCCTCGATGTCGCCCAGGCGGTCGACGAGGCCGGCGGCGAGCGCATCGGCGGCGGGGTAGACCTCGCCGGTCGCGAGCTCGCGCACGCGCGCCTCCGGCATCGCGCGGCCCCGCGCGACGGACTGCACGAACAGGTCGTGCATCGAGTCGATGAGGTGCTGCTCCTTCGCGCGCTCCTCCTCGGTCGGCTCGCGGAACGGCGACAGCATGTCCTTGAGACGGCCGGACTTCGCCACACGCATCTCGATGCCGACCCGTTCGAGCGCCCCCTGTACCAGCGGGCGGTAGGCGATCACGCCGATCGCCCCGACCAGCGCCGAGGGCAGCGCGAGGATGCCGTTCGCGGCGGCGGCCATCATGTAGCCGCCGGAAGCGCCCAGCCCGCTCACGTAGGCGACCACGGGCTTCTCGGCGGCCAGCCGCGCGATAGCACGCGTGATGAGGTCGGAGCCGACGGCGCTGCCGCCGGGGGAATCGATGTTCAGCACCACGGCGCGCGCCGACTCGTCCTCGCGGAGGCGGGCGAGCAGGCGCGAGGTCTCCAACGGGCGGATCGCGTTCCCGATCGCGCCCTGGAGGTCGACGACGGCGATCGACTGCGGACGTAATCGGTCAAGCGAAAGCATGTTCCACCTCGACAGCGACAGGTTGGGCGCTTCGAGTGTACGTCCGACCGACCCTAGCGCGCGGCCAACGGCGAGCGCTACCCTGCGCCTCCATGCGCACCCTTCGACTCGCGCTCCTGCTGCTGACCGCCGCCTTCGTGCTCGCCGGGTGCGAGCGCACGGCCGAGCTCATCCCCGGCCGCCGAGGGGAGTCGACGCCGCGCGCGCAGCACACGCCCGGCCCGATTGAGGCGCCTCCGCTGCTCGCGCCGGGCTCGCTGCGGCTCGCGGGATCGGCCGGTGCCGCGTCGAACCGTCCCGTGATCCCCGACAACGAGCTGGGCAAGACGCTGCTGGTGGTGCAGGCGCTGGACGGCGAGGGAAAGCCGGTACGCAGCGGCGGTGGTGTGCTGGTCGACCGGGCGCAGCAGCTCGTCCTCACCTCGTACCAGCTCGTGCAGCCGTTCCGCGCCGACGGCGCGCGCGGCTACGCGACGCTCGTTGCGGGGCCCGCAGCGGGTGGCGCGACGCTCGAGTTCAACGCCGCGCTGGTGAGCGCGAACCCGCAGGCGGACCTCGCCGTGCTTCGCCTCGTCGGGCTGCGCGAGGGGCAGCCGGTGCCACCGACGCCGGTCGAGGCGGTGCTGGCAGACAGCTCCAGCCTGCGGCGCGGCGATCGCCTCCGCTTCCTCGCCCAGCCGAACGCGGGGCGCGCGGGCCCCGTGCAGGCGACGAACGGCACGGTCGTCGGCTTCAGCGGCGACGGCATGGGCGAGGCACGCGCGTACCTCAAGACCGACGCGCGACTGGTCGGCGGCGCGGTCGGCGCGCCGGTCTTCGACCAGTCGGGTGCGCTGATCGGCATCGCGGCGCAGCTCTCGTACGACCCGAACGCACCCGTTGCGCTCGTGCGCCCGCTGGTGAAGGCGATCGAGGCGATCAACCAGGCGAAGAGCGCGCCACCCGAGGCACGCTACGTGGTGCCGCTGCAGCACAGCCCCTCGATCTCCGGCGCGACGACCTCCGCCACCGCGCGCGACGGCGCGGTGATCGCGAAGCCCGTCTTCGCCGAGAGCGCGCTGGAGGGGCCCGGCTTCCGCGACCTGTTCGACTACACCACGATCTTCAAGAAGGACGCACCGGAGCTCGACTACGAGTACCTGGCGCAGGGCGTCCCGCAGGGGGCGCTGGTCCAGGAGCTCTGGTACCTGAACGGCGTCCTCCAGGACTCGCTCTCGTCCTCGTACACCTGGTCGAAGGGGCCGTTCGCCGTCGTCTCCGATCGCCTCACGACGCCGAGCGGGCGAGGCGTCCCCAACGGCACGTGGACGATGGAGGTCTCCATCGCCGGCGCCGTGCGCGCGACGAGCACCGCGTACGTCGGCATCACCCCGCCGGACGTGCAGCGCAAGCCGCAGGTCGACGACTTCCGGTTCGCCTCCTCGGCGACGGCGGAGCAGCTGCCGGGTGACCGTCTCGCCACGAACTCCGGGCAGATCCTCGCGTTCTTCGACTACCGGCAGGCGGCGGCGGCGCAGAGCATCCGCTGGGTCGTGCTGCGCGACGGTCGCGCGCTCTACCAGTCACCGGCGCTGCCGTGGTACGGCGGCGACAAGGGCACATGGTGGGTGGGCTTCCCCTCACTCAGTCCGGAGGGCATCGGCGCCGGCGCGTGGGAGATCCAGATCTACCTGGACAACCAGTCGGTCGGCACCGGGAAGACCACAGTTCGCTAGCTTCTCCCGACGCGGGCCGCGCTAGCGCAGCCGGCCCTGCGCGTCGTACAGCCCGCCGATGATCGCGCCCTCGAACGGGCCGGGCGCGGGCACGGGCTTCGTCAGCACGCCGTACCGCTCAAGCGTCGCCTGCAGCGCTCGCCACTGGTCGGCGCTCGCGCGGCCCATGCCGTCCGCGCGCTTCGCAGCCGCGAGATCGGCATCGAGCAGGTACCGCTGCTGCGCCGGGTCGGCACCATCGGCGTACTTGAGCGTCGCGGCGACCGCCTCGTCCGGGCGCTCGGCGGCGAGCTGCGCGCCACGCAGCGTCGCGCGCAGGAACGCGCGCACCAGCGTCGGGTCGTCGCGCACCACGTCGGCGTGCGCGAGGTAGGTGAGGCCGAGCGTCGCGACACCGAAGTCAGCGGGGTCGAACGTGGTGATCGCGGTGCCGGTCTTGCGGATCGCGAACGGCTCGTTGCCCAGGAACACCGGGTAGATGTCGACCGCGCCCTGCACGAACACGCGCGGGTCGAAGCCGACGCCCTGCAGTCGCACGTCCTCGGTGGTGAGCCCCACCCCGGCGAGCATCGCGCGGAGCTCCGCAGGGACGATGCCGGACTTGATGCCGACGCTGCGGCCCTTGAAATCGGCGGGCGTGCGGATGCCGGAGTCGGCACGCGCGACGTAGCCCTGGTCGCCTCGCTGCCCCCACAGCGCGACGGCGCGCACGGGCAGGCCGTCCGCGTAGCGCAGGAGCGCCTGCGCGCCGGTCGCGGTCGTGAACTGCGCCTCCTTCGCCAGCAGGAGCTTCAGGTGCTCGTCCTGCCCCGCCGAGTGGCGGATCGTGACGCGCAACCCCTCCTCTGCGAAGTAGCCGCATTCCTGTGCGAGGTATGCCGCGACGAACGCGAGGTTCGCCTGCGCGCGGAAGCCTGCGATGAACGTCACGTCCCGCAGCGGCCGCGGGGTGGCGGTTGGCGTCGGCTCGGCGGCGGTGCGAGGTGCGCTCGGTGCGCCGCACGCGGGCAGCAGCGCGAGGCCGACGAGGAGCATGGCGAACAGGCGAGTGCGCATCTGGACTCCTCGGCGATTGCTGAACCGGCTACTGCACCTCGGCGGACTCATGCCACGACAGCAGCCGACGCTCGACCAGCGCGATCGCGCCGGTCAGCGCGACGGCGAGCACGGCGAGCACCACGACCGCTGCGAACAGCGAGGCGGTGTCGAGGCTGCTGTTCGCGATCAGGATGATCTGCCCCACGCCGCCATCGCCTGACATCCACTCGGCGACGACTGCGCCGATGAGCGAGAGCGGCACGCTGATCTTGAGCGCGGCCACGACGTATGGCAACGAGGCAGGCACGCGCAGCAGTCGGAACGTCTGCCACGGCGACGCATCGAGCGCGCGGAACACGTCGAGCGCCGCGGGCGGCACGGAGCGCAGCCCCGTCACCGCGTTCACGAGCATCGGAAAGAACGTGATCAGCGCGGCGATCAGCACCTTCGGCGCCGCACCGAAGCCGAACCAGATGATGAACAGCGGCGCGACCGCGACGACGGGCGTCACCTTCACCAGCAAGGCCAGTGGGTACAGTGCGCGCTCCAGCGGGCGCGAGTGCGCCATGACCACCGCCACCGCGAACGCCGCGCCCGCACCGACCGCGAGCCCGCCGAGCGCCTCGATCAGCGAGGTGAAGCCGGCGGCCGCGAAGCGCCCGGGCGTGCGCGCGAGCACCGCGACGACATCGCTGGGCGCGGGCACGAGGTACAGCGGTACCTCGGCGGCGCGGATGTACGCCTCCCACGCGACGAGCGTGACCGCGAGCGCGAGCAGCGGCGGCAGCAGGCTGCGCAGCGTGCTCGCCTCCGGGCGCGCGGGCGCGCGCGGTGTCGGTGCGTTCGAGGTCGCCGTGGGCGTCACGTGTTCGCGGCGCGCGGACTGCGGTTCCTCGGCGGTCACGTGACCTCCGCAGGCAGGCGACCGAGCGCAGCGCGGATCTCGCGCACGGCGGCGGCGCACGCCTCGGACTCGAGCATCGCGAGCGTGCGCGGGCGAGGCAGCGTGATGGGCACCTCCGCCACCACGCGGCCCGGCGCGGGGCTCATCACGACGACGCGGTCGGAGAGCAGCACGGCCTCACGGATCGAGTGCGTCACGAACAGCACGGAGACGCGCTCGTGCTCCCAGACGCGCAGCAACTCGACGCACAGGTCCTCGCGCGACAGCTCGTCGAGGGCGCCGAACGGCTCGTCCATCAGCAGCACGCGCGGCCGGTGTACGAGCGCCCGCGCGAGCGCGACGCGCTGACGCATGCCGCCCGAGAGCTCTCGCGGGCGAAAGCGCGCGAACTCGGTCATCCCCACACGGTCGAGCGCGGCGCGCACCTCGCCCTGGCGCTCGGCGTCGATGCCGCCCAGTTGCAGCGGGAGCGCGACGTTCTCCTCGGCGGTGCGCCAGGGCAGCAGCCCCGGCTCCTGCGCGACCAGGCCGACGGCGTGTGCGGCGGCGGCGGCACGCGGCGTGTCACCGCTCAGGTGCACCGTGCCACGCTCGACAGCAAGCAGCCCGGCGACGGCGCGCAGCAGCGTGGTCTTGCCGCACCCGCTGGGCCCGACCAGCGAGACGAACTCGCCCTCGGCGACGGCCAGCGAGGCGTCGTCGACCGCGAGCAGGCCATCGTCCCCGCCGTAGTGGTGCGTGACCCCGCGCACCTCGATCGCAGGTGACGCGGACGGAGACGAGCCGGCCGAGGACTCAGGCACGTGCACCGCCCCACCGTCGCGCGCGCATGCCGCGCGCATGCGTCCGCTCGTGTACGCTTCGCGGGCCCATTGTACCGGCACGCAGCGGCCGGGCCGGCGCTTCCGAGGGGTGCTCGATGCCACAGGTGATCGCGCTGATCGGCGGGACGGGCGCGGAGGGACGCGGCCTCGCGCTGCGCTTCGCTGCGGCGGGCCACGAGGTCGTGCTCGGCAGCCGCGACGGGGCGCGCGCCGCGGAGGCCGCCGCCGAGCTCACCACGACGCTCTCCGCTGCGGGCATTGCCGCCACCGTGCGCGGCGCGGAGAACGCCGATGCGGCCACACAGGCGAGCATCGTCGTCATCGTCGTGCCGTACGAGGCGCACCAGCCGACCCTGGAGGCGCTCGCACCGGCGCTCGCAGGGAAGGTCGTCGTCGACGCCGTCGTCCCCATGCGCTTCGAGCGCGGCCCACGCCCGGTGGAGGTCGCCGAGGGCTCCGCGACTGAGCAGGCGGCGGCGCTGCTCCCGGCCTCGACGGTGGTCGGCGCGTTCCACAACGTCGCCGCCGCCGCGCTCGCGGACCTGAGCGAGACGCTGCACCAGGACGTGCTCATCACCGCCGATGATGCCGAGGCAAAGGCTGCCGTGAGCGCGCTCGTCACCTCCGTGCCTGGCCTGCGTGCGGTCGATGCCGGGCCGCTCCGATACGCGCGCTTCGTGGAGGGGATCACATTGCTCCTGGTCGGCATCAACATCCGCTACAAGGCGCACGCGGGCGTGCGTATCGACGGCCTGCCGGAGCGCGCACCGTGAGCCACCCGGAGGCACGTTTCATCGGCATCACCGGCATGCCGATGGTGCAGCCCGGCGACGACCTCGCCGCGCTGGTCATCGCTGCCGCGGCGGCGCAGGGCACCCCCGTCGAGGACGGCGACGTGCTGGTGATCACCCAGCGCATCGCCTCGAAGGCAGAGGGGCGCGTGCTCCCGCTCGACGCGTTCGAGCCGAGCCCGTTCGCGCTCCAGTGGGCGGAGCGCTGGGGCCACGACGCGCGGCAGGTCGAGGCGGTGCTGCGCGAGTCGACCCGCATCGTGCGGCAGGCGCGCGGCGTGCTGATCACGGAGACGCGCCACGGCTTCATCTGCGCGAACGCAGGCGTCGACGCCTCGAACGTCGGCGGCGAGGGGCTGGTCTGCCTGCTGCCGGTCGACCCGGACGCCTCGTGCGTCGCGATCCGCGACGCGGTGCGTGCGCGGCTCGGCATCGAGGTCGCGGTGCTGATGACCGACACCTTCGGGCGCACCTGGCGCGAGGGGCAGACGAACGTCGCAATCGGCCTCGCGGGGATGCGCCCGCTCCGCAGCTACGAGGGCATGCGCGACCTGGACGGGCGCCCGATGCGCGTGACGATGCCCGCCACCGCCGATGAGATCGCCGCCGCGTCCGGGCTCGTCATGGAGAAGCTCGCCGCCGTCCCCGCCGCGATCGCACGCGGCATCGACTACGAGCGCGGCGAGGGTTCCGCGCGAGAGATCGTGCGCGCGTTCGAGCGCGACCTGTTCCCGTAGCGCCCGCGCCGTACCCACCGATCGCACCCCACCTCGTCATCACGCCAGCGGCGTGGCCGCTCGCCGCGTCGCCCCCTACGATGCGCAGACGATGACGCAGGACACCGACCCCCGCGAGCCGGACGACAGCGACGACCTCGACGAGTTCGAGGAGGGGGAGGGCGGCCCGAACGACGGGCGCCTCCGCTCCGCGATGCTCGATGACGGCCAGCCATGGCTGCCGTGGTGGCTGCCGATCCCCGGCATCGCCGTCGCGGCGACGTGGGGCGCATACCAGGCCGTCTCCGCGGCCGAGCCGGGCCTTGATGCGCTGCTGGCCGCGCTCGTGTGGCCGGGCGCGGCGCTATTCCTCGTCACCACGCTCGTGACGTACTTCGGGTGGCGACTCGACCTCGACTGACCCCACGCGTGGCCCGCGAGGCGCGTCGACGCCTCGTGGACATGTCGGGCGGAACGGGTGCGCGGCGGCTGCTACCCTGCGCAGGTGCTGCACATCTTCACCGGCTCACTGGCGCTCAACACGGAGTCCGACGACTTCCGCCTCCGCGAGGCGTACCTGACGCTGCGCGCCGAGCTCGACACCGACGGCATGCTCTCGATGAACACCACGGTGCTCCCGGCACGCGGGCTGAACCCCGGCGAGCTGATCCAGCACCTCGGCACCATCCCGTTCCTCGCCGCCGCGCGCGTTGTGGTGGTCGAGGGGCTGCTGGTCGCGATCGGCAGCCGCCGCGGCGCCATGGACCAGTGGCAGCAGCTCGTCGACTTCCTGGGCGCGATGCCGGAGACGAACCACCTGGTGCTGCTGGAGCCGGTGCCGGATCGTGACGACCGGCAGGCGCTCGACCGCTCCGCGCTGTTCCGCGCGCTGCGCGCCATTCCCGGCGCCGACGTGCGAGAGTTCCGCGCGCTGCGCCTCTTCGGCCGCGATAGCGGCAACGAGGTCGCACGCTGGATCCTCGAGCGCGCCGCGCTGCGCGGAGTGCTGCTGGAGCGCACCGCCGCCGAGGCGATGTCGGAGCTGGTCGGCGCCGACCTCTGGGCGCTCGCGCAGGAGCTCGACAAGCTCGCGCAGTACGCGCAGGGGCGGCCGATCACGGTTGCCGACGTCCGCACGCTCACCCCTGCGGCGCGCGAGGCCGGCATGTTCGACCTCGTCGATGCCGCCGTCGAGGGGCGTACGCCGGTCGCGCTGCGGTTGCTGCGCCAGATGCTGGAGGAGGGCAGCGAGACGCCACAGGGCATCCTCGCGATGATCGCCCGGCAGCTGCGCGGCCTCGTGCGCGCCGCCGAGCTGGTCGAGCAGCGCGCACCGCAGCCGGCCATCGGCGAGGCGACCGGCGTCCACAACCAGTGGGCGCTCGGCAAGCTCATCCGCCAGGCGCAGGCGCTCGGCCGTGAGGGCACGGAGGAGGCGCTCCGCGAGGTGGAGCGCACCGACTTCGCCGTGAAGAGCGGGAAGCTGGAGGAAGGGCTGGCGCTGGAGTTGCTGCTCTGCCGCCTCGCCGACCTCGCCCCCGCCGCACCGCCGCCACGCGGTCGCTAGCCCTCGATCGCTCGTAGACGCGAACAGGGGCCTCAAGGGGCCCCTGTTGTGCACTGTCGAACGACCGCCCCGCCGAAGCAGGGCGGAGAGGGCCTACGGCCCCCCTACCAGGACTGGCGGATCGAGGAGAGCACGCGGCCCTGCACCTCGATGTTGTCGGGCGAGGTGTAGAACGGCTGCATGGTGGCGTTCATCGGCTGCAGGCGAATGCGGTCGCCCTCGTGGAAGAACTTCTTGAGCGTGGTCTCGTTCTCCGCCTTCAGCCAGACGGCGACCATGTCACCGTCGTCGCAGCTCTGCGTCGGCTCCAGGATGACGATGTCGCCGTCATTGATCAGCGCGTCGATCATCGAGGTGCCCTCGACCTTCAGCGCGAAGGCGTTGGCGCGCCCCTTGACCTGATCCTCCGTGACCTCGACCTCCTCGTAGCCCTCAGGGAGCACCTCGGGCGGGGTCGGGATCGGGAGGCCGGCGGCGATCTTGCCGAGCACCGGGACGGTCATCGCGCGGCGGCGGTTCTGCCCGCCCGGCAGCTGGATGGCGCGCGAGATCTCGCGGTCGCGGCGGAGCAGGCCGCGCTCTTCCAGCCGCTTCAGGTTGTAGTCGACGACCGAGGTGGAGGAGATGTCGCACCCCTGCTGGATGTCCCGGATCGAGGGCGGGTAGTCGTGGGCATCGAGGAACTGCTCCACGAAGGCGATAATCCGCTGCTGCTTCTCCGAGAGTCCGTCGGCCATCGTCTGCTCCTGACGCCTGCCTGGCATCTGATGCGATGCGCGTGCCCGCACGTACGTACGGCACACATGTTCGCAACAAACGTACTCGCAGCGTTGCACGCGCGTCAACAGCCACTGGCACGCCCCTCACCCGCCGCCTCGCCCTGCTCGCTCCCAGCGGATGAGCGAGTAGGCTGTGGGGCATGGCAGCAGGACTCGAGGATCTCTTCGGCAACCAGCCCCCCGGCGAGCCTGACGAGGCGGCCGGCGAGCGTCGGCGCGCACTGGTCGTCGCCGCGCACCCGGACGATGCCGACTTCGGCGCGGGTGGCACCGCCGCCCTGCTCGCACGCGCGGGCTGGGAGGTGCGCTACCTCGTCGTCACCGACGGCTCGAAGGGCTCCGACGACCCGGCGTTCACGCCCGAGACGCTCGTCGCGACCCGCGCGGAGGAGCAGCGCATCGCCGCGGCACACCTCGGCGTGCTCGACGTGCGCTTCCTGGGTTACACCGACGGCGAGCTCGTCTCGTCGCGCGAGCTGCTCGGCCGCGTGACGCGAGAGATCCGGGAGTTCCAGCCGTTCGCGGTCTACACGCACGACCCGGAGCCGGTGATCATCCAGAACTCATTCGTGAACCACAACGACCATCGCGTGACCGGACTGGCCACCGTGGACGCGGTGTACCCGACGGCGCGGGATCGTCTCAACTTCCCGGAGCACCTCGCCGAGGGCCTCGCGACGCACAAGGTGCGCGAGCTGTACCTGTGGGGCGCGAACGAGCCGACGTTCACCGTCGACATCACGCCGGTGCTCGACGCGAAGATCGAGGTGCTGCTGCTCCACAAGAGCCAGTTCACCGACGAGATCGTCCCCTACATCCGCGAGCGCTGGGTCGACGCGCAGGGCCATGCCATCGAGCAGTTCCGCCGCGTCGTGCTGTTCCGGTAGGCCGCAGCGGATGGCATCGAACCGCTCACACACGTTCTGCCCGGTCTGCGGCGGCGCCCTCGACATGACGCGCGGGCCCGGCGGGCGTCCCCAGTGCCCCGCGTGCGGCTTCGTGCAGTGGGCGAACCCGAAGGTCGCGGCGGGCGTGGTGGCACAGCGCGACGGTCGCATCCTCCTTGTCCGCCGCAACCATGAGCCGATGCTCGGCCGCTGGTCGTTCCCCTCCGGCTTCGTCGATGCGGGCGAGGTGGTCGAGGAGGCCGCCGCCCGTGAGGCGTTCGAGGAGGCGGGCGTGCGCGTCCGCGTCGATGGGCTGCTGGGCGTCTACAGCACGGCCGGCAACCCCGTCGTCTTCGTCGCCTACGCCGCGACCGTCCTCGAGGGCGAGGAGCCGGAAGCCGGGGAGGAGGCGTACGAGGTCGGCCTCTTCGCCCTCGACGCGCTGCCCGACCTCGCGTTCCCCCACGATCCGGCGATCCTCGCGGCCTGGCGCGCGCACGCGGGGCGCTGACCGCGCGCCGCGCCGCAGCGCGCGCTACGCTGTACGGCGATGACGAACACACCCCCCGACGACCTCGCACGCGAACGCCTGCCGGTGACGCTGCTCCAGCGCCGCGGCATTGAGGCCGAGGTGCTGGTGCCGTTCATCCGCCGCCTGGAGCGTGAGCTGGG
>Ga0172380_10002440_pt1 | contig 28507 bp, 46 predicted proteins | sample Leawe162metaG_FD_119747 | JGI IMG/M metagenome (GOLD analysis project Ga0172380, IMG submission 119747) | Leachate microbial communities from a municipal landfill in Southern Ontario, Canada - Leachate well 162 metaG | ecosystem: Engineered > Solid waste > Landfill > Unclassified | place... | reverse complement strand
TTGTGTGTGACACCGATGATAGCACCACTCTCATCTCGCTGAAACGGAGTTCGCTCGAGGAGTTTTTTACCAGCACGGATTTCCCATGCAGAGGTACGGATGCGTGTCTTTGATTTGGACTTTTTCTTTTTAGGGGAGAATGTCATAATAAGTAGGAGTTAATGAACGATTACTGTCCAAGAGTAAATGGAAGGAGAGCCATGATACGAGCTTTCTTGACAGCAGATGAGAGCATCTTCTGAAATTTGAGACTCACACCAGTATAGTATCGTGGTGTGATTTTACCATAGCGAGATAGGTATTTCTTGAGCGTTTCGACATCTTTGTAGTCGATATGCTTGATTCCCGCTGATTTGAACGGACAAACCGTCTTGAGTTTTTTCTTTGTCATAAGGATTTTTGAAATAAATTAAAATACATTTTCGTCTTCCATGTCGACATCGAGGATGTCTGCATGTTCAGGGAGAGCATCATGTCCTTCTTCATAGCCAGGAGCATCTTCTCGTTTTGAGAGGAAGATGAGGTTCATGACGACTATCTCTGTGCGGTGGAGACGGGTGCCGTCATCGAGATCTTTGGTGCGAGTTTTGAGTCGACCTTCGACGTAGACGAGTTTTCCTTTTCGGAGAAATTGGTCACATCGATCAGCGAGAGGGCCCCACGCGATACAATTGCTAAATTCTGCTTCACTCTGGATAGCCCCGTTTTTATCTTTGTAGACGCGATTGGTTGCGACGACGAAGAGGGCACTTTTAGCACCACCAGTAGTGGTACGAACGAGAGGATCTTTTGCTATATTTCCGATGAGGATGACTTTGTTAACAGTTCTCATATTTTAATCTTAGTTATAGTAAAAGGTAGAAGTAGAGAAATAGGTAGAGGGCGGATTATAAAAATTCCTTCCTCTATCTCTCACCTCTATCTCTATCTATGCCGGAACTATAGTAAGTAAATACCGCCACAAGCCTTTTTTGATTCCAAAGACTGAGTTCAGTCCAGGGACATCGAGACTAGCAGCTGGTGAGAGAGTGTAGACGAGGTAATAACCCTGTTTAGAGCCATTGATTTTGTACGCCATGTCGCGTACACCCCATACATCTTCTTTCACTATACTGAGTCCATGAACATCGAGCTCAGAGCGTAAATCGCTGATGAGCGTCTCGAGGGCTTGTTTCTCGAGCTTCGGATCGATGATCATCATGAGTTCGTATGTCTTCATGCGAATATATGATGAAAATAAAAAATAAATACTCTCGGGATACGAAAGTGGCTGGATTATACATATGAATTATGAATTGCAAGATAAATTCAAGAATTCTTTATACTTTGACAAGTCTGTATAAAACATATTATGTATAAGAATTAATCACACATTATGCTCCAACAGCGATTCGATCAATCTCAACCAGGTGGTAATGGAGAAAAAGGTCCTATGCGTATAGAAGCCTTGGAAAAGCAGGGTACTCTGGTAATTACAGGAGAAACTGCTCAAAAAGTTGCACGATGATTAGAAAAACAAGGCCATTATATAGACACTGAACAAGAAGACCCGGATGAAGAAGAAACAAAAGAAGAACTATAAGTAATGTGCTAGAGGATTTCTGACATTTCGTCTTTTGAATTTTGTCTTTTGCATTATACTGATGTCATCCTCCCCAGAGGTGCATCTCATCGGTTTTTTTTCCTTATAAAAAATTTTCTCCTGAGGAGCCGCTTGATGCCCAACAGTATTGAGTACAGCACTTCGAGCATGAGAGGCATTCCCTCTTATGCACTTGATCTCATTGGAAAATTTCCATGATAACCCTGGGGCGGTCCTAAATCTTTCAAATAAAAAAATAATGATGGGAGGTGAAGCAGAAAAACAGAAACGGGTTTTTAGGGGACAAACTGTCTAAGGTCCATGAATGCAGAAGTGATAGATGATAAAACTGGCCGAGTTTTTGTCCCCTAAATGATTTTGGTACTTTTTTCAGAAAAAGTACGAAGACTGATTTTGAAGCTTTGTATCTTCTGTATATAATGAATGACATATGAGTAGAAAATCCAGTATAGACGCGAGAAAAATTCAAATCCTCTGACTCATCGTCAGGGAATATATCAAAAGTGGCTACGCGACAGGAAGTAAATCCCTCGTTCGCGACGAAGGGATGGAAATATCACCAGCGACGATTCGCAACGACATGAAACAACTCGAGGAAATGTGACTCGTCTATCAACCCTATAATTCAGCAGGACGGCTCCCAACCACACGAGGTATCCGCATGTATGTGGATTACCTCATAGAAGTAGCACCTCAGCGATATATTGGTACGCCTATTTTAACTGAGGAAAATGCTCTCGAATTTCATGATGACCGACTCTACGACCTCGTCTCTGCTCTCTCAAGAGCGACGCATGATCTCGCATTTTGTTCATCGCCAGACTCTGGTATATACTGTATCGCTGGTATATCAAATTTTCTTCAGAAGCACAGTGAAACACTCGCAGAACAAATATTTCCTATCCTCGATACCGTCGAAAATCGAACCCTCTTCACACGTACTATTACCAACCTCGCAGAGCCAGGGCGGATAACAGTCTGTATCGGCGAAGAAAATATCCTCCCCGAGCTCGAATCCTGTGCACTCATGGTCGCCGATATCACACTCGCTGGACATCGTTGTCATCTGGGACTCCTGGGATCGAAGAGAACTGATTATGGGTTCAATCTCAGTGTTCTCCGAACGATGGGAGTGTAGAGAGTGTGGGAATTATCTGAATTGCTAAGTGAATAATGGGTGAATAAGTCACCTCATATATTGTGCTGGTCTAGAAAGGGATATAATGTGTATTCCTACTATGTTTACCCAAACTTATTATGAAAAAAATCCTCTCTCTCCTCACGCTCATACCTCTCTTGAGTTATGCCTATAACAGCGTCGATGTCTCAAATGCGAACTACCTCGCAAATGAAAATATTATCGTCAAACAATCCACCACCGCGAAGTATCGCCTCGATGACAGAATCACTCGAGCCGAGGCAATTGGAACAGCATTGAAATTAAAATGAGTTCTGCTTCCAGAAAATTATCAGTGCAAATGATACTTCTCTGATACGCAAAGTAATGGCTGGATCTGTCGAGCAGTAGAAATCGCAGCAGACCACGGCATCATCTCTCGAGAAAATACCAGAGCCAGGCCGCAAGACCCAATCACTCGTGCGGAATCACTCGCGATCATGATAAAGGCTTCACTCTATCCTCTCACGGAGCCACGAAGAATAGAGCAATCTGATGGGAGTACATGGAGCCTCTACGAAGACGTGAAACATCTCGGATTTACGCAGTGGCAAGCAGATCTCCTGGATTCAGGGATAGATTGTAGAATATTTAATTCCAATACTGCGTGTGAAGATGGGGCACATTTTAACACAGCAGTTGCCAGATTCCGACCCAATACAGCTGCTACCCGTGCAGAAGTGTTCGGCTTTACGAGATATATCATGGATGCAAATGAAAACACTGTCATCGTGGAACTCCCCTACCTCAATGATAACGCCTCGGGCATAAGTGCAGGAAGTATCTGCAATGAATCGATGCGAATCTACGAAATGGAAAAACGCATACAAAATACCCCCGCTATCCTCAGAGCAACGATAGAGACTCTGCTGAATAAGGACAATGATCCAGAAAGCATGGAATTCGGACCGTGGAACCTCGCTGGAATGTATGAGCTCAAGGCTGACACAGTCAGTATCACGAACGGTATCGCCTCGGTCAATCTCGTTCATACTGGCGAATATGCAAACATGACAAAGGCAGAACGCCTCGCTCATGTAAACGACCAATCAGGCGGTATGCAGTTCAGTGAATCAAATCTCATCTGTGGTATAAAATCACAGATAACCACTCTCGCAAAACAATTCCCAAGCGTACAAAAAGTTCGTCTCTATATAAATGATGAATTTATTTCCGAAGAATAGAAATCTAGAGAGATTAGCCCCCCGGACACCACTATCATCTAGCATTTCTAGTTATTAATTCTAGTATCCTAAGAACCGTGGGGATAAATTTGTATTCGGAAAAAAGAATCTATAATTCTCAACATGAGAGACTTTTCAAAACAACCATTCCCTGTAGTAACACTAAAGCAACTTTTCGATGGTGAAGATCTTGTACTAAATCCTATATATCAAAGGAACGCAGTTTGGACAACTTCACAAAAACAATTTTTGATTGATAGCCTGTTTATTGGAATTGATATACCTAAAATATACCTGAATTTAAAAAACGATAAATATGAAGTGGTTGACGGACAACAGAGAATTAGATCTGTATTGGAATTTCTAAATGATGAATTTGAATTACCGAGCGAATCTCCAAATAATATGGCAGGAAAGTTATATTCTCAGTTAGAAATAAAACTAAAAACAAAATTTCAAGCATTCCCTATTGATGCTGTAATATTAAAAGATTGGAGTGATGATGATATCGAAGAAATGTTTTTGAGACTCCAAGATGGAACACCTTTAAATGCTGCTGAAAAAAGAAGGGCAATCAAATGAAATTTCAAAGAAGTTGTTAAGGAGCTGGGTAATAGTAAAATATTTTTCATAGTAGGTTTTGATAACAACAGGTACGCTTACGAAGATGCAGTGGCAAAAGTATTACATCTTGCCCTACATGGTGATTATACAGGTATTACACCTTCGAGCATAAGAAGAACTTACGAAGCACATCAAGATATAACAGAAACTAACAATACTGTTAAGGAAATAAGAAATGCATTCAACTTTATACATAAAGCCTTTCAATCAATCGAGGTGAATCCTAAATTAAAAAAATGGAGTATTATAACGCTCACAATGATTGCTCGAGAATTAATGAAAAAATATAATATTTCTGATTTTCCTGAACAGTTTGCAAAAAGTTTCTTACAATTTGAATTAGAAAGACAAGAAAATGCTGATCTGAATGAGGAGGAACAGGATTCAAAGTACACAGCATTTACAAATGCTATACGGGGCGATGATCCGCAAAATATGACCTATAGACACAGTAAATTAATAGAAAGATTTTTGATAGATATGCCTGATTTAAAATCAAAGGATAATACCCGGATGTTTAGTATAGAACAAAGAACCGCAATATTCTTTAAAAATAATGGTATATGCCAAGACTGTAGATGTAAAGTTTCTCAAGATGATGATTACGAAGCTGATCATATTTTAGCTCACAGTAAGTGATGATCTACAGTAGTATCAAATGGGCAAGTACTTTGCAAAACATGTAATATAAAAAAATCTAATAAATAATTATTCCTATGAAAAAACTTTTTGTTCTTTGTCTCTTATCCTTTGCCGTTTGTATTGGTGTCGAAGTCTTGGCCTACACAACAGCCGATGTCTCAAATGCTTCCTATCTCGCGACGAAACGCATCATCACAACTCAATCGACAACTGCTGGCTATCGTCTCGATGATAATATTACCCGAGCTGAGGTGGCTGGTATAGCCCTGAAGCTCAGAGGAACAACCCTCACAGAATGATATGTTTGTAAGAAATATTTCTCAGATGTCATCAATAATGACTGGATCTGTCGAGCAGTAGAAATCGCTGCCGATGCATGACTTGTATCTCGTGCAAATGCAACTTTCCGACCACAGGATAAGGTTACCAAAGCGGAAGCATTGGCAATACTTATGAGAGCAGAAAAAATAGATATCCCAAGTGGGGCAACAGTATCTGTTTCGCCCATTTCAGATAAAGATATTTGAGATTGGTGGGATATGGTTTTTTACGCAGGACTAATAAAAATTATTGCTAATCCTAATGTTGATAAACTCCCTGGCGATATTAAACCATTTTATTTTTATCCAAACCGAGATGCTACTCGTGCAGAAGTATTTGGATTTGCGAGAAATATCCTCGAATACAAAATAATGATGTCAGGTGAAGTATCTCTCTAATTATTCATTTTTTAACCTTTTTCTTATGAACAAGTCACTCGTTATCATCATCGCGATAATCGCGGTCGCAGGACTCTGGATTGTCGGACAGTATAATAGTCTCGTCGCAGGGAAAGCAGGAGTCGATGAATCTTGGTCAAATGTCGAAGTCCAGTACCAGAGAAGATCTGATATCGTTCCTCAGCTCGTCGCAACAGTCGAAGGAGCAGCAAACTTTGAAAAAGGAACGCTCACTGATGTCGTCGAGGCTCGTGCAAAAGCTACTTCAGTACAGGTGGATCCGACCAATGCCGAGAGTCTGAAAGCATTTACAGCAGCTCAGGGAGACCTCGGAGGTGCACTCTCTCGTCTCCTCGTCACTGTTGAAGCATATCCAACACTCACAGCGACGCAGGGATTCCGCGATTTACAATCTCAGCTCGAGGGAACAGAGAATCGTATCGCCGTCGCTCGTGGTGACTATAATGGTGTCGCAAATACTTGGAATGTAAAAGTATCTCGTATTCCGACAGTTTTCTTTGCTCGTCTTCTCGGATTCGACCGTGCTGCCCTCTTCGATGCTACAGCTGGCAGTGAAAACGCACCGACAGTAGAATTCAATATACAATAAAATAACACTATTCTGTCCCAGACATTGAGGAACAGAAAATTGGTTTTTAGGGGACAGGCTGACCGAGTTTTTGTCCCGTCCAGAGTGAGATTCACTCACTCTTCCCTGATTTTGGTACTTTTTTCAGAAAAAGTACATTAAGAAGAATTGAAGAACAACACAAAAATCATGAAAAAACTCTTCCTCCATTTTGCTTTTTGAATTTTGCTTTTTGCCTCTGGTAATGCTCAGGCACAGTTCGTAGTACCCGCATTACCGAGTTCCCCGGTTTATGATGAAGTTGGGATCTTAAGTACTGAAGAGAAAACAGCGCTGGAACAACAAATCCTCTCGCTCGAAGCGGAAACGAGTCATCAGATAGGCATTGCAATAATTAAATCTCTCCAAGGAAGAACAATAGAAGAAGTCTGAATCGTGCTCGCTCGCTCATGGTGAGTTGGCCAAAAAGAGCTCGATAATGGACTCCTGATACTCGTCGCACCCACAGAACGAGAGATGAGGATAGAGGTAGGTCGTGGGCTCGAATGAGTCATCACAGACCTCATGTCTGCGATAATTATTGAAGAAAATTTCAAACCAAATTTCCAAGCAGAAGAATACGGAGCTGGGCTCACAGAAGGAATCAATAGAATGGCTCCCCTCCTGCGTGGTGAAGTCGTCGAATTGCCCGAAAAAACTGGGCTCTCTGACGATGCTCTTGAGGGAATTATTATTTTTATCGTCGTCTTTGGATGGTTGATACTGAGCATCCTCTCCGCTTCGAAGTCTTGGTGGCTTGGTGGGGTCTTCGGAGGGGTTATTGGATTCTTTGTCATAGGACTTACTGGTGCTTTTCTCATTGGAATTCTAGGGCTTATTCTCGATTTCTTTCTCTCAAAATTCGCCTACGGAAAAATATCTCTCCTGAAAAGTATGGGAAATAATCGATGGTGAGGTGGAGGTGGATGATTTGGTGGAGGAAGTTCTGGTGGGGGTTGGGGTGGATTTGGAGGTGGATGATTTGGTGGAGGTGGTGCCAGCGGAAAATGGTAATTTGTCAATAGCGTTCCTCCTGGAAATAGTATGCTCCTGCGTTGAATTATCGTGAAGAGTCTGATAAGATGTACCTATACAACTCATGAAAAAGGCACTTTTCCTCATACTCCTGACCGTCTGAACCTTCCTGTTTTTCGATGCGTTAGCGCAATCCTGGACTTTTAACTGTCCAACTGGCAACTGTCTGCGCGACGGTGTAAATAGGGCTGGTGCGACCATAGGTCAATCCTCTGGCGTCATCACTGGCAAAAGTCTCTCTCGGGCTATCCAGGATGTCATCATCTACTTTCTGACATTCATGAGTCTCATCGCCGTCATCTATGTGATGTGGGCTGGTGCACAGATGCTCCTCTTCCCGTGAAGCGAAGAATCAAGCGAAAAAACAAAGAAAATCATCGTTTCAGTCATCGTCGGTATCGTCATTATCTGGTTTGCTTGGTGGATTGTGAGTACCCTCTTCTTTCTCCTCAATAATAGACAAGTACTTGCTAATAAATGGGTGCCGCAAGCGATTGCAGAGACGCAAGTGAGAAATGTCGATTTCACGACCTATAGTCACAAGATTCGGGCACTGAAATCCAAAATCATCGGCTGATACAGTCCTGAAGTGACCACCGAGCTCAATGTGCTCATCGACGGAGCCTACGATCATCTCCCTGATCGTGCTGATAAATATGTGAATAAACAACTCTACGACCGCGTAAAGAAAGCTATTGCTGACTACGATCTCCACCGTGAAGAGATAGACAGAGGTATTCTCGAAAATGCCATCGACGCGTTTCTTGAGCAGTCACAGACATTCTCCATACAGGGTACTATCGCAGCCACTCCTCGAGATGGTGATGCGCCGCTCTCTGTCACACTCGAGGGTAAAAATATCGTCGACAGCAGTGGTACGCTCATTCCTGATGCCAATTATTCATGGTGGGTGAGGACGGCTGAAGGTCCGAGAATCCTGGGAAGAGGCAAGACTATCAACTATATCTTTGAAGAAGAAGGCACCTACACTGTCTATCTCACCGTCAATTCAGGGAGCAGAAATAGTCGTAATTTTGTCGATGTTATCAGCTTTGAAGACCAAGTGACTGTCGAAGTAGGACAGGCAAAATTGAAGCTGCTCGTTTTCTTCAATGACCAGCTCGCAACAGATATGGTCAAAATTCCGACTCATGAATCAACACAAAAAATTCTCATAGATGCTACTCAAACAAAATTTGCATCGGGATATACTGTCCTCTCTACTGAGTGGAATTTTGGTAATGGAAATACTGTTACTCGAGAATGACCTCCTATCGTAGAGGCTCAGGACTACAAAGAAGGCGAATACACCGTCAAGATAACTCTCACCCGCAATGACGGGGAGACCTTCACGAGAAATATACTTCTGAAAATCGGTGACCCTATAGCCGCTATTTCTATCAATAATCCTAGTCCGAATAAAGGTGAAAATGTCGTATTTCAAGCAAAAAAAGTCTCTGAAGAAGGCGTCAATTATTCATGGGAAATCAGGAGATTTGGAGTAGAACAACCCCTCTTTGCCACTGTCGGACCGCGTATGGAATTCACATTCCGTGAAGTCGGTCGATACAGTGTGAGTCTGACATCGCTCAAAGGCGATGCTCGTGATAAACAAACAATAGAGGTAGATATACAGTCTCGTCCTCCTGTTGTCCGATTTACTGCAGATAGACTGTCTCCAGAAACTCCAAATATCTATATTTTTGATGGAACCTCGACCTATGATCCAGACTATCCAGATAATCAGGGACTGAAGTATCAGTGGTTCGTGAATGACAGACCGACTCAACTCACCGAGACCAATTCAGATAATAGCCGTGGAAAATTCACCTTCCCAGAAGTAGGTGATTTTCAAGTAGAACTCCAGGTGACAGACAAAGAAGGTAAAAGTTCTTCATTTAAGAAAACAATTAACATAAAAAGTCTCCTCTCTATCCAGCTCAATATCCGACCACAGGTCGTCAAACGAGGTGAAAATGTCGTATTACTCGCAACGGCTCCAAATACAAATATCTATGAGTGGAATATAGGAGCACGAGATATGGTCGTCACACAATCCGGACGGTATGCGACAAAATTTGATGCAGCAGGTACCTATCCTCTCACCCTCAAGGTAACGGACAGCGCTGGTAATACCAATTCTATCCAGCGAAAAATCTATGTCACTGATGGTGATGCGCCATTTGGAGTCATTCAGATGTCGACTGAGAGCCTCTTTACAGAAACTCAGACAAATGCATGTAACGGTCAGGAAGCAATGATAGTCGACCGTACCTCTCCTGTATCGCTCGTAGGTGACAAGAGTGTCAATGTCGGTGGCAAAGCCGAAGATCTGACCTATTTCTGGAAAGTAGGGCTCAATGCAAGCTCGACAAAGAGAAATTTTAGTCACACATTTGATGAGCTCGGTTGTGAAAAAATCACACTCACTGTCAATGACAAGAAAACAGGGGCGAGCCATACAGCCGAAGAGTGGGTCAGGGTTATCAATATCCCGCCTCGTTTCTCAGATATCAATGTCCAGGTCGAAAATATCGACCAAGATCCTATGCGTATCAATCTCCAGATGCTCGGTGCAAGTGATCCAGATGGAGTCATTCGTTCATATACATGGTATTATTATACGAGCACAGACGAGCAACCTCAGGGATTTCGTATCACGACAAAACCTGAAACAAGCTTCACATTACCAAAGATTAATGGTCGCTATCATTTTTCTGTTGTTCTCGAAGATGCCAATGGTCTCCGTGTAGACACTCGAGATATCTCTGAGAGTCGATTTTCGACACCTGATCTCCTCGTCAACCAAAACATCTCGACACCAATTATAGAATTCACTGCAAACCTCCGAGACATCAAATATGGCGATCCTGTCGAGCTCAAGGTGACAGCAAAAAATGCACTCTGACAAGACATCACCAATGTCATAGAGTATCGATGGGATGTCGACGGTGATGGATTTTATGATATCAAAACCAGTGAAAATGTCCTCACATATAAATACACCATTCCAGGCGAATATCATCCAAAGGTAAAAGCAACACATCGTGGTCTGTCGACAACAAAGACACTCACCGTCAATGTGACAAACCGTCTCATACCACTCGCACAAGTACAAATCATTGGTGATAAAATCATCGCCTACAATGCCTCTACCGGTATCGTACAGAGTGTCTCCTGGTATGCTGATGATGTCAAAGTATCAGAAAACAAAGAATATCTCCTCTACACACCTCCGACTGGCACATTTCCAAAAAATATACGCCTCGAAATAGCTGAAGGGGAAGATACTCAGAGTATCACCATTCCGGTCGAGAGAAATCCTCAAAACAAAGTCCTCGTCAAAAAAGCAGGCAGACCTCTGGTCATACTCACAAATGAAAACGATTCTGTCACAGCTGCGCTCGATGAGGTCACTTGGAGTGATCCAGTGAAGCCACTTTTCTTTTACCTCGGTGAATCAGAGTGAGAGATTCAATACTACGTTATCGACAATGATGTCGATATAGACACGGATCTATCTGGAGGAAAAAATGATGATGCAGACAACAAATGAACGGCCTCATACCGTCTTGGTCGCCCATATCTCGTACCAATAGGTACAAAACGTGAGACTATCATGCGTTTCAGACTCCTGGGAACTGATGGTAAGGAGATAGATTCTCGTCAGATTCGTGTCACTCGTACATTTATGGCGCAGGAGATAGATCGATGAAATATTACTGGTGTCACCCCAGACAAGACAGAACAACCATATAATCTGTCAAAAGAAGACAAAGCACGACTCGATCGACTCAGTCTGCTCATAAAAAATATCCCTGATGAGGCGACAAAAAAAGACCTCTCACGTTTTACGGACCAGCTCGGAGATATCTGGTATGATCGTGCTGATCGGGCAGAGACACTGCTCCAGCTCTCGCGAAGTGTCGACAGTAATAGCAAAATCACTCCTGAGCTCAAGACCAGAATTCTCGAACAAATCAATCTCATCTATACACAGGGACAACAGGATGCAGAAGAAAGAGAGCTCGCACGGACTATGCTGGCTGACTTCCTCGCAAAAAATTCTGGTAAAAAAGAAATATTTGGCGATGGAACTGTCGACAACCCTGGACTCCTGTGACAGATTATAGAGAATCCAGAATACTACGAACAAAACAAGAAACTCGTCGATCGTATCTATGAAGAATTCGTCCGATTCGATGAAACACTCTCAGAAGATGCCAAGGCCATCATTCGTGAGAAGCTGACATTCCTCGCTGGTACGCCACCTGCTGTAGAGAAGCCAGGCGACGATACTGCGACAAATGAAGGGGAATCGACAGGATTTCTCGCAAAATTCAAAAGTCTCGGAAGCATACTGCTCTGGATTGTTGTGGCGGTCATTGGTCTCTTTGGTATGATATTTGCTTGGACAAAAATAGCTGCATCGAGGACATCAAAAACCACAAACACTGGTGATACTCCAACACCTACTGAACCCGCAGCTCCTCTCTCTCCACTTCCTCCAGCACCGACAGAAGTAGTCGTAAATGATGGAACACCGGATTGGCTCAAGAGTAGTGAGTCACCATTTGGCTCAGAGGACATACTCTCACAAGAAGTGTCTCAATCAAGCACAGAAGCTCATACCCCCGATTGGATGAATGACCATGCAGAAAAAGAAGTGGCAAGTACTCCTGCCATCACACCACCAGCAATAGAAGCTTCTGCAGAAGTTCCTGACTGGCTCAAGGAAACTCCTAAAGAAGAAGTTCCTGTTTCAGAAAAATCTGCCACAACTCCGACTCCTGAAGAAATACACGAACCAGTAATTTCTCATGAAGAAACAGCTCCCGCTACAATATCTAGTGAAGACACTTCAAAAGTGCCAACAACTTCGTCAGATGATGATATCCCCGATTGGCTGCGCGGTGCAGATGTGGCACCTGTAGAAGAAAAACCCGTTGAAGCACCTGTAGTTCCAGAAATAGAACAGTCCACCGTGAAACCAGAAGAAACATCCCCAGAAATACCACAAAATTGAGCAGAACCGACTTTGAATACACCACCTGTAGCTCCAGATGATGATATCCCCGATTGGCTCCGTGGTGCTACTGAAGAAAATAGTACAACAACAGCTGACACAGGAGCTACGCTGAAAGAGAAAACTATAGAGGAAATAGCTCCGACAGATACACCAGTCGTGACACCTTGAATTGAAGCCCCAACAGGAGATACTACTGACGAGGAAAAAGCCAAAGAGACTACTACTATGAGTACCAAAAAACCAGCAAAGAAAAAATGGGAAGAAAACAAACACTGGAAGAAACCAGCAACTGAACCAAAAGCAAAAGCTAAAACTAAAAAGGTAGCTAGTGCGACAAAACTTCTCTCTGAAGGAGATCATCTGATAGGTCCAGCAACAGACTTGCTCGAGAGCCCAGCAAACCTCATAGAACAAGAAAGTAACACTCTCCAACCATAATTATGCTCTTCAATCGACCAACAACTCCCGAAACACAAGAGAAAGCAAAAAAGCCAGGATTCTGGGCAAAAATGATCAGGTATACAGCGAATGATCAGGACTTCGTAGAACCTCTGAAAATAACAAAAGTCGTTCAGAAGAAAAAGCCTAGAAATGTCTGGCACAATATCCGCTCGGCTCTCATCATCATCACGACATTCTACGTGATGCTGTGTGCGTTTGTCTTGCTCAACCCACAATACGCACTCTTCTTTAACAATGTTCTTGGTGTACAGTATCTCACCATTCGTACGATACTCGAGTATACGATTTACACCGTCTATAGCATCTTTGGTATCGCGCTCGGAAGTGCATTCCTCTTTTTCGGGTATCGCGCAATGACCATCAAGACAAAAAATCACTCAAAACGAAACAATATATGGTTTATTGCGGTGTTCTTCTGTCTCCTCTTCTTCTCAAACATTGCACTTTTCGCATGGACCTATGATTGGTTTAGAAAAATTGATTTCGGTAATCTGGACGGACGAGTCATCATCTATGACAATAAGATGCTCAAATACATCAAGCCCGGAGACGATGTCGCGAGGGCCGTTATCGATCCTGCTATCAACATAGGACCTATTGATGTCCGCTATGATCTCAATGGGTATGTCAAAAAACTTGCTCGCCTCGAGGGTCTGCTCTTTACGCAGGAATATGATTTTGAAATCGACTATAATGGCGACGGAAAAGCTGATCGTGGTTCAGGAAAAAATAATGGAGTAGAATATCCTATTAGTGACTTTGAACGAACATCAGTTATTGCTCCAGAATACTCCTACGATGCTATCGGTGAATATGCGCCAACAGCAACCATCCGTGGTATCGATGTAGCTGGTAATCCTATCACTCTCAATCTCGAGTTGCCAAAAATCAAACTCGAACATATAGTAAAAATTGGACGAACAAATCTCGCCAATGGTGGTATCCAGTACGATTTTGATGCAAGCGAACTCAATGAGCTCGGTCAGCTCCGATGGTCTGTCCTCGACAAATCAGCGGCAACACATGATGGTGTTCAGTTTTCTCCGGACAAGATATTTGAAGCTCCAACCATTATCTGTCTCCAGATTTTCCGAGGAACAGCCCCTATCACAGATGCCTGTGATTGGAAATTTGTCACAGAAGAAACGACTAAAAGTAATATCCAAAACACCGATATTCAGATAAAAATTGATCCAATTAACCCGCTCCAATACCAATTCTCTGTCGATCCAAAAGCCATACAATGAGAGATAGAATCTGTCACATGGTTTATCGATGACAATGAATATGTGGGCAAATTTGATTCTGGGCTGGAGAGGATTTTTGACTATAGATTTCGTGATCCTGGAACCTATAAAATCGAAGTCGAAATCGTGGATAGTCTCGGAAATGTCGTCAGAATAGGCACCGATCCTGTCTACACAGCAGAGTTGGTCGATCTCAAGGAGTGATATACGCTCCAGATTACCAACGAAGAAAATGCCAACCTCGACAAAGAAACCTACGATAAAAAGACTCAGTCCTACCTCCTTCCTGATTTCCCAGTACCCGGAATACTCACCCTCGATGCGACAAGTGTGCGAGCCAATTCACCGCGTCTCCGCCTCGAGAAAGTCGAGTGGGACAAGGATAATGATGGAATCTACGAAACAGAATGATACACCCTTGACCGAGATATTCAGGTCCCTGGTCGATATGATATCCGTGCGCGATATACCTTCACTGACCTCTCAATAGACGGAAATGATATTCCTATCTATCATCTCGACAGAATAGCAGTGGTCGGTGTCCAGAAAGCAATCGATGTCAGAGTTGTTATCACACCTGACGATAATTATGCGCCTGCAAATGTCCGGTTTGATGCCTCAGGATCAAAGATTCAAAAAGGTGATATTCGAAAATTTATCTACGACTTTGGTGATGGAAAAAACTACGAAGGTGAAGGTGTCGTCACGACTTACCGCTATGACAAACCCGGCGAATACCAGATCACTGTCACAGCTGTCACAGACAAGTGAGTCCGCGCCTCAAAGAAATACACTCTCATTCTCAAGAAACCTCAAGAAATAGTCAGAATAGCTCCGAGCATTGCCTCGGGTCTCGCACAAGCAGGACTCCCTATCACATTTGAAGCAGCAGTACGAGGCGTCGACAGTGTGGTCACCTGGGATATGGGTGACGGCTCAGGCATAAAAAACGGTAAAGATGTCATCCATGAATTTGCGACAGCAGGAACCTATACCATCAATGTCCGCGTGAGATATGCCTCTGGTATCGAAGAATCAGACACTATTTCGTATGTTGTTCAATAATTATGCATTTCTCTCTCATTCTCGATTTCCTGCAGACATTTTGGCTCCCGCTCATGATCACGAGTATTGGAGGACTCTTGTATGGAAGCTTTATCATGTGGTATGGCAAGGTCAGCCTCGGTCAGAGCCTCGCTCTCTTCTTCACTGGTATCATCGTTATCACCTGTATTTTTCTTCCTTTTAATTGGTCGATTCAAAATTCAGACATGGGCGGAAAAGAACTCTCGCTGTTCTTTTTCGAACTCAACATTGAAGGAAACAATTTTATCAGTGATTTCCGAGGGTCTCTTGAGGCACTCGGTATACCCGAAAATTGGATTCAAAACGGTATCATACTCTTCCTCGCATTTCTCGAAGAACTCGCGAAGCTGACTCTGCTCATTCTCTGTATCAGGAAATCCCTCAGAATGCCTGTTATTTTGCTCTATATTTTCATCGTTGGTACCTTTATCAATAGGCTCCTTGATGCCAATTCTCAAATTCTCGTCATGGGTGTCGGTGGACTCAGTTTCATAGGACTCATCGTCCTCTGGTTCCTCCTCGGCGCGCGAGTAAAGACAGAGAGTGTCGCTGACTATATGTATAGTATTGCTATCGTCGCCCTGGGTTTTGCCTTTGCAGAAAATATCAAATATATGATAGATCTAAATAACGCAGGACAGAGCCACGAAGCCATCGTCAATAATGCGATGCTTCGAGCAATATTTGGATACCTCTCACACATATTCTTTAGCATGGTGTGTGTGTCTCTCTACGCTCGGGGTAGATTCGCTTTCCTCAGACTCCTCGACAACACTGGCGGCCTCTCACTAGGTCAGAAAGCCCTTGGCTGGAAATGATATACTCAGATGAAGAGTATTCAGGGCTTCTGGTTTGGCGTACTCGCTGCGAGTCTCCTCCATGGAATCTATAATATCTACATCGGCCAGGACATCCTCATCCCCTCTGTGATGCTCATCGTCGGTTTTCTTTTCCTCGAACTGTTCGTCCTCCATGATCTCAGAAATAATACTCGCTACGGACATATAGAGAATTATATGCAATAAATAATCTTGATTTCTAAATTAGCACCTATATAATGTAGGTGCTAATTTTATATTTTATCCCTTAGAATATGAATCAAAACTACACCATGGCTGCCCAAGAAAGGCTCCAGGAATCAGTCCAATTCGCACAAAGTTCTGGACATACAATAATCGAGCCTCTTCATCTCTTACGGAGTATTTTGCACGCTTCTGAGAGTATTAATCAGTCTCTGCTTGAACGTGCAGGGAGCAATATCGCTATCCTCAAAACTGATGTCGACAATGCTGTGTCGAAGATGGCGAAGGTAAGTGGAAATACCGCTGAGCCATGAGCTTCTCAGGAATTGGGAAAGGTCCTGCAAAGTGCAGAAAAATGGCGACAAAAAATGGATGATAGCTACACAACAGAAGAACATCTGATGCTGGCACTCTTGGAATCAAAGAATCTCACCTCAAGTATCTCAAGTCTCCCATCTCTGGCATCCTACGAAGAAGCAGTCAAAAAACTCCGAAATGGAAAAAAAGTCACCTCAAACACAGCGGAAAACCTCTACGAATCTCTGAAAAAATACACCATAGATCTCATCGACCAGGCAAAGAAAGGAAAAATAGACCCCGTTATCGGTCGTGATGAGGAGATCCGTCGAGCAATTCAGATTCTCGCTCGTCGAAGTAAAAATAATCCAGTCCTTATCGGTGATCCAGGTGTTGGGAAGACAGCTATTGTCGAGGGTATTGCAATACGAATAATCAGTGGAGAAGTGCCAGATGCGCTTCTGTCGAAGAAAATCCTCACACTCGACCTCGGAGCCATGATTGCTGGGGCAAAATACCGTGGCGAATTCGAAGAACGACTCAAGTCTGTCATCGACGAAGTCGAAAAATCTGACGGTGAAATCATCCTCTTTATCGACGAAATTCATACCATTGTCGGGGCTGGCGCGAGTGAAGGATCGACAGATGCTGGCAATCTCCTGAAGCCTGCGCTTGCCCGAGGTCGAATCAAGGTCATTGGTGCAACGACGATCAATGAATATCGAAAATATATTGAGAAAGATGCGGCGCTCGAACGACGATTTCAGCCCGTCATGGTGGACGAACCAAATCGCGAAGACGCCCTAACCATTCTCCGTGGTGTTAAAGACAAATACGAAACCTTTCATGCGATAAAGATCACTGACGCTGCACTCGTGGCAGCAGTCGACATGTCGACACGGTATTTGCCAGATCGTAAACTCCCCGACAAAGCTATTGACCTGATCGACGAAGCTGCCTCAGCACTCAAGATTGGTTCCACCAGTAAACCTGCCGAAATAGACACGATCGACAAAAAAATTCACTCTCTTCAAATCGAGCGTGAAGCTCTTCTTCGTGAGCAAAAAGACCGACCAGAGGACGGAAATAAGACACGCATTGTCGACATAGAAAAAGAACTTGCAAGCCTCCAAGAAGAGCAGAAAAAACTCCATGCCGCCTATGAAGACGAGAAGAAGATGATGCAGGATCTGAAGAAAATCCGTGAAGACCGAGAGAAGCTCATGCTCCAGGCAGAACAGCTCGAACGAGACGCTGATTATGCTGCTGTGGCAGAAATCCGATACCAGAAACTCCCCTCCCTCGACACAGAACAAAAGAAACTCGAAGCTATCGCCGAAGCCCGTAGACAAGACGGACGAACATTTTTCCGAGACACCGTCGACATCGAGGATATAGCAGCCGTGATTTCTCGCTGGTCAGGAGTGCCAGTCGGCAAACTCATCCAAACTGAGAACGACAAATACCTTCACCTCTTCGAACACCTCGTAGAATCAGTGAAATGACAGGATCATGCGCTCAAATCTGTCGCTGAAGCTGTCCAGCGTTCAAAGGCAGGCCTCTCTGACAAGAATCGTCCTATTGGCAGCTTCCTTTTTCTCGGACCAACAGGTGTTGGCAAAACGGAGACGGCAAAAGCCCTCGCAAGTGCCCTCTTTGATCACAGTGGTGCCTTTATCAGAATCGACATGAGTGAGTATGGCGAATCACACTCTGTCGCTCGACTCATAGGATCTCCTCCAGGATATATCGGCCATGACGAAGGTGGACAATTGACCGAGGCCGTCCGTCGAAAACCCTTTTCAGTACTCCTTTTTGACGAGATAGAAAAAGCTCATCCTGATGTCTACAATGTCTTTCTTCAGATTCTCGATGATGGTCGACTGACAGACGGGAAATGACGAACAGTCGACTTCAGAAATACCATAATCATCATGACCAGTAACATCGGTTCTGAGAAGATTATGGATTTCTTTAGTGAAGAAAAGGGCGGACACAATGTCGACGATATTCAGATGAAAGCCCTGAATGATATGATGATAGGACAGCTCCGAAATTACCTACGGCCTGAACTCATCAATCGTATCGACGATATCATCGTGTATCGACCCCTAGGCGACGAAGTGCTTCGCTCTATCATCGACCTCGAATTGGCGAAAGTGTCGAACATGCTCGCTGAGCGAGATATCACCATCACCTGGGATAAAAGCGTCCACGAGTATCTCATGAAGCATGGTATTGATCCTCAGTTTGGTGCTCGCCCGCTCCGCCGCGCCATCACAAAATACATCGTCAATGCTCTCTCTATGAAACTTCTCGATGAAAGTCTCGAGGAAGGAAAGAAGGTGGAAGTAAGATTTGACAAAGAAAATATAGTGATAAAATAAAACATATCACTATAAAAATATGAACTCTGGTGCCTTGGAAACTGCGGCAGGTAAACATCCTGGAAACATTTTAATTGTTGATGATGTAGTGGAAACTGGAGAATATTTTGCAGAAGAATTGAGGCGATACTTTGAACATGTAGACACCTCTTCTCCCGAGAGAGCAGAATATCTCATCGGACGAGGAAATTTTGATGCCCTGGTCACCGATTTACGATTTGTAGGAAGTAGGATAGATAATGGTATTGAGCTCGCACAGCGACTCAATGGACATTGCCCACCCATTGTAGTACTGACAGCGTCTGTCAGTGGAAAAACCCTTGCCACAATCACATCCCAAGCAATACATACGGATGGGACTCCTCTCGTGCGAGGAGCTATGAAATGAGGCAGTATAGAGACTCTCAGAGCCCAAATTCTGTGAGCTATTTCTGATGGAGCGAAACTCCCCCCGTGAGTTCGAGCTGAGGGATTACAAAAAATACAAATCCCTGAATTTAACACTGGCGAGGCTCCTGCTGAGCTCAGGAACATAATCGCTATTCTCTCAGAAAAGCTCAAAAACTATGTCAGAATAACTCGAGAAAAATTAGCTATTTTGAAAGAAAAATATGGCCTCGATGAATGGCCTTCTTGGGAAGGAATTAAGGCAACTGTAGAAGGACAACTAGAACAGTTTGCGACATTTAACTCTCAGAAATTGATAGGAACAAGTGAAAAAGACACTCTCGAGGCCATGCATGAACTCAATAGTCGAATTATATTGCTAGATCTTTCTCGTTTGGTTTCTGTACCATGAATGGAATGAGCCAAGGATGAATTAAGGTCTCTGCAAAGAGGGTATAACGATATAGAGTGAGAGATAAAAAGAAGCTTTCAAGAAGCTGAAGAAGTATGTAATCCTATGCTTAATTTTGATCGTGATGTAGAGAGAATATTGAGTAAATGAGAGGCTCATCTACGAATCCGGTATGAAGACAGAGATATGGAATGACGAACTCGTTTCCGAGATAATGGGAGACTCATCACCACACTTTTTGAGCAAATTCAAAGAGAATTCAACGAATCATCCTGCTCAATAGAAGTAATCGGGATGGATGAAGAATCTCTCTTTTGGAATGGGGGAAAAGACCAACAAAAATTACGACAAAAACTAAATTGGGGTGGTGGGTATAAAATCCGTGTCCACGCGAACCATTATGGTAATGAAGAAAGTAAATTTTTTGACAAAAAGAATCTTGAACAGATTCTGGATCCTCTTCGAAGCATTCTGGAAAAACTCATAAAAGAGAAAAGAATATATATAAATCCAGCTATTTTTTCTCAGGAGATGGAAGACCACGGAGGCTCATTTGAAATATTTCTCAAAACAAAAGAGGCTGACCATGAGAAAATAGCACGAGAAGCGGCTTGGGAGGCAACTATACAAACAACAAAGATAGGACAAATGGCTGTATGAGACGATAGAAGTAGAGAAGAAGTCCATAGAGTAGAGACACCAAACGGTAGCATGACACTTATAGGATATAGTTTACCAAAAAGACTGAAACACATGGGTGGAAACTTCTGTGGAATTATACATGATGGGGAACTCATCGTAGCATCGGATCATGACCATTTTAGATGTGATATGGCATTATGTCATTACCTCGTAAGACGAAAAAAAGTAGCAGTTGATGATGCATTTGAAATAGCACGAAATTCTCTGCGCATGAAGCTCGAAGGTGGTCATATGATTGTCTGCCATCATCAAGTAGAGGATGAAAAAATGGAAGAATTTGAAGAGACAGCAAGACAAATGGGGAGATTTGGTGATTATAAAGAAAGAGAGGATATAGTGAGTGCTCTTTCTCTGGTAATGAAGGATCTGGGTTTACAGGGAGTAATATGCGATCAGCGTTCCTTTTTTGGACGGAGTGGAATGTATCCTGTCATGGTTGAATATCTCCTTGATGACGACGAAGAGTGAGACGAATCAGATGAATTAATAGCAGAAAGAATCAGAGAAGACTATGGTGATGAAGTAACTGAAGAAGAATTAAGACAATTATTATTTGAAAGAAAAAAACCAAAAGATGAATGGGAAGATGAGCAAAAGTAGATATACTACTTCTATGCTCCGAACCCTCCCCGCAGTTTCTATCGTCATACTCATTCTTCTCACTCTCGCTGGAATAATAGTTGGTATCAACAATTATGCTGAGTATAGATCCGAGCGGAGAATTATTCACGCCTTTAGTCCGTATTATCAAGGGCTAGCCCGACAATGCTACGCAGAGGAAGAAAGTGCGAGCTGTTGTCTGTCGAGTGTATCAAATATGGAAGCAAAAAAAGGCGTCCTGATACCTGGAACAGGTTGCCCAGAATGAACACGAGAAAATACCCTGAAATGCGTCGGTGGCTACACCTGGTGTGAAAATTAAACCTTCTCTGCTGGAGGAGCAGCCGGCTCTGGTGCTGGTTCTGGTCTCACTGGTTCATCTGTGTAGGGATTTTCTGCTTCTATCTGTGAGAAATCAATAGCCTTCCCATCAACGAGGAGCTCGAGAATTTGAGCACGACCTCCATCCAGAGCAATTCTCGCTTCGAGTTTTTTGCCAGAATCAATCCAACCCATACGATCAATGGCCCATCATTTCCCTTCTGGTACGAAATATTGTTCTATCTGAGGGTAGGAGATATGTCCTCGTTTTTCCTTGATCATAACTGGCTCCTTCCCGGGAGTTTTTTCAGTATAAGTTTCCCATTCTTCCACAACACCTTCGCCACGAATGTAGACACCATCTTTTGGCTCTGTGGTGGTGAAAGAATATTCCATAACACGATTATCTTCGCCAAGTGTGAGGACAGTATATACAGATTGTGAGGATGGGAGACTCTTGGCAAATTCGACAGCCTTTTCACCACGACCTATCTCATAAGCGAGGTCGACATAATCGCCACGGAGGATATCGCGAGGATCGACAGGAATAGTCGCGAGGATGACTTGCTGACCATTACGTCGGAGGTCTTCTTGCATGTAGACACCAGAGGCGAGAACTATGACGAAGAGGACAATAGCTCCGAGAAATGCGAGATGTTTTTTGTTTTTCATATTATTTTTTATGGACGAGAGTGAGAACTTTTTTTCTTCCTTTTTCGAGCCAGAATCCACCAACGAGACCTACCAACCCGAGAACCATGAAGAAGAGAGACCTGTCGATGAGGCTCCAGAAGAAGTCGAAATAGAGACTGATGAGATAGACGGCTATCCAGAAAAATGTCTGAGAAATAACATACGATTTACGGAATGTGACGCCTATCCAGACACCTGCAGCGAGGATGGCGATGTAGAGGAGATTGAGTCCGAGACGAGCCATGTCTGAGTATTCGAGCACTTCTGTCACATAGATTCCGAGAGTATAGATCCAGCCTGTGAAGAAGACGAAGAAGAGCCCAAACTGTCTATAAGCCGTATGAATTGGTGTGAAAATACGCGTTTTCCATTGGAGTAAGAGTCCAACAATGAGGAGATCAAGTGCCATACCGAGAGACCAGAGAACAAAAGTTTTTTGTTTTGGTTCAATCCCCCACATACCATCAGTAAAGGCAAATTCCATGTGGAACCAGACGATGTAGAGGATAGTGTGGACGACAGCGAGTGCACCAAATGGAACGATATAGGTAAAGGGGATGGAAAGGAGAAACCAAGTAAGGAAAAGTCGTGTGAGATTACTCTCGAGATGATAGAGTTGTCCATAGAGAGCGAGTGATGCTCCGATGAGCAGTACTCCGAGGAAGATGAGGCTCTTGCCGAGAATAGGAAAGTCTTTCTTTACCTCTGAGAGATAATAACCACCAGCAAGTGGGATGATGGGGAGGAGTGTGATGAGGATGAGCTTCGTGAAGTGACCGAGCGATTCCCAGTTACTCGCAAAGAAGAGGATAAGTCCTGTGCCAAGTAAAAGAGCTCCGAGGACAGAGACGATAAGTGTAAACCTGCCAGAACGAGCGTCGCGCTGTTCTTCCTGTATATCAGACAGCATGACCTTGTATTGTTTCTCGGTGATAATCTCGCGAGAGAGCCAGCGATCGAGGAGGGTGTGGATATTCATACAGGAATTATATCCTCTAGATAATCGAAGTCAAAGAAAGCCCCTTGCTATTGCCTAAGATAATACAGAAATAAGAGGAAACACACAAAAGCGAGCATAGAGAGGAAAGAGGTTTTGAGATGAAGGGAGTTCACCGCGTGCGAATGACCGAGGCTAAAAAGCGAATTGACGAAGCTAGGCGAAGTTTTTCGGGGTTTCCTTCATGTATTTCACAATTCTATAGGTAACTGGTGTGAAAAATGCTTCTATGGCGACCTTGAAAGCGATATTTGAGAGGGCGAGTGCGAGGAGATCAGCATTGCCCATAGTACCTGCGAAGGCTATCAGACAGAAGACAACGCTGTCAAATGTCTGTCAAACAAGTGTCGAGCCAATTGTTCTCATCCAGAGCCATTTTTCACCAGTAATTTTACGTATAGCAAGAAGTGTCCAGGCATTGGAAAAGGAACCAGCAAGATAGCCAAAAATACTTCCGAGGGTGATGCGTGGAACGAGTCCGAGAATAGCCTCATAACTCGCTTGATTCTCCCAGAAGCTCGCAGCAGGAAGGACTTGGACGATATAGAGAATGGCAGCATTGAGGACAATACAACCAAACCCCAGGAGGATAACCTTTCGAGACACTTTCCAGCCATAGACCTCAGCAAATATATCACCAAAAATATAGGAAAGTGGGAAGAGAATAGTCCCCGCATCGAGGGTGAGGCCAGCAAACTGCGTCATCTTCGTCGATGCGATATTTGAGATGATGAGGATCACACAAAAAAATGTGACTAGTGTCGTAAATCGAAATGAGTTCATGGAGCTATTGTATTTTATCTCAAACTAAGTCAAACTAATGACTCTTCACCCAATCGACGAGAGAAAGAAGTGATGAATGTGTAACAATAGATAATCCTTTCATAGTTTGAAATTTTGACTGAGCGGCTGGAATATGAATAGTTTTAAAACCGAGTTTTTTTGCTTCTTCGAGTCTTTTTTCGAGCTGTGCAACAGGCTTGATAACGCCGGTGAGCGAGATTTCTCAGAGGAAGAGAGCATGGTCAAGCGGTTTCTTCTGATCCGAGGAGAGCAATGCTGCGACAATAGCGAGATCGACGGCTGGTTCACCGACCGAGAGACCGTGAGAGACATTCACATACACATCATCTGAATCGAGGTTTATCCGACCAAATTTGGCGATGGTCGCCAAGAGCAATTCTATTTTTTGGCTTGAAATACCTCTTGCTGACCTCTTCGGGTAGGGGTATCGTGTCGAATGTGTCAATGCTTCTATCTCCATAATAACCGGACGATTTCATTCAAGAGCCACCGTTAATGCAGCGCCAGTTTGAGGAGTAGTACGAAGAATCCCCTCAGCTGGATTTTTCAAATCGAGGAGTCAGAATTCTCCCATTTCGAAGAGGCCGATAGCATCCGTCGGACCAAAACGGTTTTTCATGGCTCGTAAAATTCTATAGCTCTGATATCTGTCCCCCTCGAGGAAGAGAACCGTATCGACGAGATGTTCAAGAGTCTTCGGACCAGCCAAATCGCCGTCCTTGGTCACATGGCCAATGAGGATAACAGCAGTATTAGTATTCTTTGCAAAATGCATAAAAGTCTCCGCAATCGAGCGAATCTGCGCCATACCACCACTCGAGCCCCCCTGAGAATTGGAGTACATGACACTGATAGAGTCTATGATGACGATAGGATATTTTTCAGACTGAAGTGTGGCGATGATATCCTCGACAATCTCTCCATGAAAGAAATGAATATGGGGATTTGATACACCGAGTCGGTGCGCTCGACCAGCAATTTGTTCCTCGCCTTCTTCGCCCGAGACATAGAGAACGGGGGTATTTTCGGACGCACACCACTGAGCGAGTTGAAGGGTGAGTGTCGACTTTCCGATACCCGGTTCACCCGAGAGAAGGGTGAGACTTCCGCGTACCAATCAGCCTCCGAGCACACTTGCAAGTTCGACACTTTCGACATTGAGACGAGTATGAGATGTCGAACGAGGATTCAGAGAGACCACCGATCCCTTTTTTCCAGACACTTTCTGCTTACCAGCGACTTTGATTTCTTCTTGTTCGACGAGCGTATTCCACTCTCCACATTGTGGACACTGGCCAGACCATTTGAGCTGAGTATGATGACAATTAGAGCAAGAGAACATAGCTCTATTATAGCGAGAGGTAGAGGAATAGAAAGAGGAAGGATTATTATTTATATCCGCCCTCTATCTCTCGCTATTTCTCTACCTTCTGTAGGACTAAACTCTAAATGTTATCTTCATATCAAGAAAATACCCGATAAATCCTGCGACAACAGTCGAGGCAGTACGTGCCCAGACATATTGAAATGCGAGGAAATGAACAAGCCCATAAGTGATGAAGAGCACAACAATAAAAGAATAGAAGGCAATAGTGAGAAATTTCATGTATCCATGTCGAAATTCTGTCGTGCTCTGAAATGTCCACCGCCTATTAGCGAAAAAGGCAGCGATAGATTCAGCGACAAACGCAATAGAAGAAGCTAGGAGGTAGTGCATATTCCAGAACTGGACAAAATACCACACAAGCATGAGATTGACGATGAGCATGATAGCACCTACCAATATGTAGCGTAAAAATTGTATGATTTGTTGATTCTTTTCGGCAAAACGAAGGAGGTATTGAGTCATGCTTAAAATTTATAAGCATAATTTAGCATATATATTTTATTATGTCAATAGCAACTTTATAATTGAATATCCCTGAGTCTCTTTTGGTAGCTCTCATATTCCTCTTGGGCGTATCCCGGAAGCCTCTCCAATACCTCTGAATTCCAGCTTTGAGCGACATATCAGAAAAAATCATCCCTGAGAATAGCCTGAATTATTGTCTTTATTTCGTCATATTCGGGATGTGAAAAAGCAGAAATATTCTCCCAAACATCTATTCATCGGTGAAAACAGTATTCAAATGAATCTCGCTGCGGAAGCGGTAAATGTTCACTGTAGGAATCATCTGAGATATATGAAAGTACAAAACCATGAAAACTATTAGTCCCATCTATAAAATTATCCAAAATCCTGGCTAATAATCCAATAGGCGTCGTCTTCTGTGGATTAATAGTGCCAGAAAAGAGCATTTCCTTGGCTGGTTCAAATGCCTCATAGAGAGCTCTATCTTGAGGAGAAAATATCTCATCAACTATTGCCTGTTCGCGGTTTTTCACCTCAAGAGCGAGAGCAGGATATCGAATTTTATCTGTTGAAGTCATATCGGACAGACTCGTCTGAGAATCAATAATTTCTGGGATATCATGGATCCAGAGAGTGCGAATGAGGGCACTCTTTTGTGCTTCTGTGATCGGTAAATGTTCTGCATACAGGACTATCCGTTTCGTATGTTCATCCACGAAATCACGAAAAATATGGTCATATTGCCCTTCACTAAATTGATATCGAGCGACATTTGCACCGAGATTGATATATTTTTGCAGGTCATCAGGCACTACTATATCGTCTATAGTTCTAGCAAATTGGATTTTCGTAAAAGGTGTTTTGCGTATTTGTACCATAGTTTATTCAAATCGTTCCCTTTCAAAAAAGTTCTTCTGGTGTTCTTGTCCCAGTGGATGAAGTTCATGCTTGATGGCACAACTATAGAGCTCCATCTGATTGACAACAGCTTTTGCATAGGCTACAAGACCATTAGCATATTCACAATAGAGACAATTAAACCTCTGCGCATAACTGAGCTTTCCCAGCTTATACCGATCCAATATGACATATTTATGCCTCTGAATAAGAGGAATTTGCATAGTGCGAAAATAGATTTGCTGGAATTGCCAGAGAAATACATCCAGAATCATAAGCGGTATAATACAAATATAGCACGATATACTCGCGAAAAAAGTAATTATTTGATTAATCTTAATTACGGGAGTGTTTGGACCAGGGACAACGAAATTTTTCATACAGAAAAGAGTATAAAAAAATAGCACAAAAGTGCTACTTTAAAATATTGTAATGGTGCCCAAGAGAGGACTCGAACCTCCACACCTTGCGGCACAGCCACCTCAAGGCTGCGTGTCTACCAATTTCACCACCTGGGCATGCCCTGTACTATAAGACTATTTTCCGTTTTTCAAGTTTTTTTCTTCCTCCTCTTTTTTATTGAGATATTCATGAATGATTTGAGAGGCAGATTCCCTTCCCCCGAGACCAAATGCGAGACCAAATGCGAGGCTCACAGCCGCCACAAATCCTATGAGGACTGAACGAATGAGGTACTCTGGAATGATTTCAATACCAGTATTGATGAGATTGATGACGATGGTAAATGTAAAAAACAATATCGCTATACGAGCAATTTGTGAGAGAATAGCCGCTGTTCGAGGATTTTCAAAATGCACAGCATTGTACACAACGAGACGAATTGTTCTCGAAGCTTGAATACCAAAGAATGTGACGAGGAGAGCGAGGAGGAGGTAGGGAAAATACGCGACAACATCTCCGATAAATTTTTCTAAATCATGATAACCAGCCCTCTGAAAAGCATATCTGAGAAAAAGAAGAAAAACAAATACAGCGATATACTTTCATATCGCGCGAGGAAGCGGATCTCGGCCTATTTTTGTTCCGTGTCCGAGGAATTTATGAATCAGCTTCTCTACACCGGTATAGCGAAATATCCACCCTGTGAAAAAATAAAGAATACACGAGGTAACAAAACCAAAAAATACTATTTGTATTGCTTCTATCCAAGGAGAAGTTAGAAAGATTGCGTAAGTATCCATACTCTTATTCTATCCGACTGTACAAGCTTTTGCAAATTAAAACTATGATAATTCGAGTATTGCATCCCTGAGCTCGGCAGCCTTTTCAAAATCCAGATTGGCAGCCGCCATGTCCATCTCGAGTTCGAGACGACGAATATAGGCTTCTTTATTGACACCTTTAGGCACTTTGTCGATTTTTTCCTTCTTTTCCTTGAATCCGAGGTCTTTTATGCTCGAGATAATAGTGGTAGGTGTGATTCCGTGTTTTGTATTGTAATCTATCTGCACCTTTCTACGACGAGCTGTGATGTCCATCGTTTCCTGCATAGAACGTGAGATTTGTCATTCATATGAATAAAATATGACATGTCCGTTGGAATTTCTCGCCGCACGACCGACTATCTGTATGAGGGACTGGGTAGAACGGAGAAATCATTGTTTATGTGCATCAACAACACCGATAAATGATACTTCTGGCAAATCGAGACCTTCTCGGAGGAGATTCACTCAGACGAT